>SXGU01460160.1_pt1 | contig 16020 bp, 19 predicted proteins | sample 3174531 | NCBI WGS metagenome assembly SXGU01 (sample SAMN11356863, study PRJNA531348) | freshwater metagenome | isolation source: freshwater sample F1-140 | place: China: Fuxian Lake, Yuxi | collected 2017-12-25
ACAAACAAAAAAGCCACCTCTTGAGTTAACAAGAGATGGCTAAAGATGTACTGCAAATTTATTATTTTTCGCTGAAGTTAGTCAGCAAATTTAAGTCTAACTTTATTGGCCTTTCAGTACATCGTTATTGAAATCTTTATGATTTTTCAAAACTTGTGCTTCTTGAGCAGCAGTTGTTTCACTGCTGTAAGAATTCAAATGTTTGGTTTCGTCTTGTTTCAACAGGAAAACGCCAATGATAGCGATCAAAGTAACACCGATAACAACTGCCATAGTGTTGTCTTTTTGTTGTTCAGCCATTTTTAAATCCTCATCTAATTGTTGTAATAATTAAGCCCTTAACTAGTGGGCAACTCGAGTTGTTTGTCGAAATTAGTATTATTCTTAGTCGACGGTGCATTTTTTACACTTAAAATTGTTTTGTGTCAAAACATAATTTTATTTCCGCCATGAAAACGTGTTTTAAAGCCGATAGTCCGGTAAAGTGACAGTAAAAATTTAAGGAGTTGGAACTGTGTTTGAAGTTGCTGAATTAGGTCATACCATCGAAAAATCCACCTACAAGGAAAAATCGGCTCAACTGCGCACTCAATTACTCACCATTCAAAATCAACTAAAACACTACCCCTTCCCGGTCATCATTATCATCTCCGGTGTTGATGGCGGTGGAAAAGGTGAAGTCATTAACCACCTGAATGAATGGCTGGATCCACATTACATGCGCACCATCGCCTTGGGCGAACTCTCCGATGAAGAACGCGAACGGCCGAAATTCTGGCGTTACTGGCGAACATTACCCGCTAAAGGCACCATTGGCGTTTATGTCGGCTCCTGGTACAGCGACCCGATTGCGCAACGGATTTACCAAAAAATTGACGACAACAGTTTGCAAGCCGAGTTGATTCAGATTAATCAACTGGAGCAATTATTGGCTGATGACAATGCCCTGATAATCAAATGCTGGCTGCATTTGAAAAAAGAAGCCCAAGCCAAACGCCTGAAAGTACTGGCCAAAAATCCGGCTACCAAATGGAGAGTCACCGACAAAGATCGGCAACATTTGGGTTTGTATGATGAATTCATTGGTGTAGCAGAGCAGGTTCTGACCGAGACCAGCAAACCGTGCGCCCCCTGGTTGATCGTGGAAGGCTCGGACATCCGATATAGCAGCCTGACCGTAGGTCAACACGTTTTGGAACGCATTGACAGGCACATCCAGCAACACAACAGCGCTTTATCTGTTGACAGCGAACAGCAAACCCAAACCAGCAGCCAAGTGGAACAATATAACTTGCTCGACGCGCTGGATTTGAGTTTGAATCTGAATAAGTCCAGCTATAAAAATCAGCTGGAAAAATATCAGGGCAAACTCAACGAACTGAGCCGCTATGCGCTGGCGGCCAAACGTTCCAGCATCCTGGTATTTGAGGGTTGGGATGCTGCCGGAAAAGGCGGCACCATCAGACGCATCACCGAATCCCTGGATGCCAGGCATTATCAGGTTATTCCCATTGCTGCGCCTACCGATGAAGAACGCGCCCATCATTATTTGTGGCGTTTTTGGCGACATATTCCCAGAGCTGGACAAGTCACAATATATGATCGCAGCTGGTATGGCAGGGTATTGGTGGAACGCGTTGAAGGTCTGGCCAAACCCAGCCAATGGCAACGTGCCTACTCGGAAATCGTCAACTTTGAAGAAGCCTTACTGGCTCATGGCATCGTGATCATGAAATTCTGGCTGCATATCGATAAAGACGAGCAAATCGAGCGCTTCAAGCGGCGCGAGCAAATCAGCTATAAACAATTTAAAATTACCGAAGAAGACTACCGCAATCGCGAAAAATGGGATGATTACCAGAAAGCGGTCAACGAAATGATTGCTCGCACCAGCACCAGTAAATCGCCGTGGCTGCTGGTAGAAGCCAATGATAAAAACTACGCCCGCATCAAAGTACTCAAGGCCTACTGCGAGCGACTGGAAAAAATGCTGGATGAAATGAACAAATGAGGGGACACGTGCTTAAACAAAATAATTATAAGGCCGCCTTGCTGATAACCCTGCTGGGACTCAACGGCTGCAGCTATCTGATCGACTCGGCGACTCAGGACTTCTCTGCCAATTTGAAACAATCCATCATGGATCATAACGATCCAGCCACAGTTGCAGATGCACTACCCGCTTATTTGTTGCTAATGGAAGCCACTACGGCTGGCGAAGACGTTAACGAAAATCAGTTGCTATCAACCGCCAACCTTTATGGTGCCTATCTGAGCTTATTAAGCGATGAAGGCATACGCAAGCAGCGCTTGAGTCAAAAGAGTCTGGATTTGGCTTTACGCGGAGCCTGTCTCCATGATGAAAACTGGTGCAGCTTACAGCAAAAATCTTTTGTCGACCTGGAAGCCCTGCTTGGAAACACCAATCAAGATGACGCGGAAAGACTCTACAGCGTTGCTTCCGCCTGGGCTAACTGGATACAAGCGCATAAAAGTGATTGGAATGCTGTCGCACAATTGGCCCAAGTGAAACGCATCATGCAAAGAGTGCTTGAACTGGATGAAACTTTTCAACAAGGCAATGCCCATCTTTATCTGGCCGTGATGGAAAGCCTGGTTCCCGAGGCCCTGGGCGGCAAACCAGAGCAATCAAAACAACATTTTGAGCGCGCCATACAACTTGCTCCAAACAATTTGATGAGCAAGGTGTTATACGCAAAACACTATGCACGAATGGCTTTTGACCGAAATATGCATGACAATTTGCTAAAAACCGTATTATCAGCCCAGGTCGCCAGCCCCGGTCTGACGTTGATCAACACCCTGGCGCAACAGCAAGCTCAAGTATTGCTGGACAGCGCTAACGATTATTTCTAATTGAACTTCTATGTCCATGAAACCCAATTTACTAAAATCAATAGCGCTTGGCCTTTTACTCATAGGCTGCGAGTCCGCGTCGGCTGTTACGCTTAAAATCGCTACATTATCGCCAGACGGCTCGTTCTGGATGCAAAAAATGCGAGCTGGCAGTGATGAAATCGAAAAACAAACCAGCGGCCGGGTCAGTTTGAAGTTTTATCCAGGCGGGGTCATGGGCGATGACGCGACTGTGTTACGCAAAATGCGTCTGCATCAATTGCAGGGTGCAGCTGTCACCAGCGGTGCGTTAAACAGCGTTTATCCGGATATACAACTCTATAATCAGATTCTGTTGTTTCAAAACGAACAGGAAGTCGCTTATGTCAGGCAAAAAATGGATGCTGATTTAATGCAGGGCATGGAACAACAAGGCATGGTACCGCTGGGATTTGCCGACGTGGGATTTGCCTACATCATGTCAACCTCGCCTGTGCAAACTCTGGCGGATCTAAACAACCAAAAAGCCTGGGCACCGGAAGACAATAAAATCGCCCAAAGCGCTTTTCAAGCGCTGAATGTTTCGCCAATTCCATTGCCGCTAAGAGATGTGTTGATGGGCTTGCAAACCGGCATGATCAACATGGTCACCGGTTCACCGGTCGGCGCATTGGCGCTGCAATGGCATAGCAAAATCAAATACATCACCGATTTACCGATGCTCTATCTGTTCGGCGTACTGGCTATCGACAAGCCGGCCTTTGATGAGATTGCCGCGACCGATCAACAAATAGTCCGCGATGTAATGGCAAAAGCCATCAAGGAAATCGACCAACATAGCCGTGAGGATAACCAGCAAGCGCTGACAGCCTTGCAAAATCAGGGCATCCAACTGATCAAACCTTCAGCAGAATCCACCGCCGAGCTTAAGCAAAAAATTGCCGCTACCAACGCCGAATTTGAAAAATCTGCCGGTTTAAGTCCGGACAAAACAGGCAAATTGCACAATCTTTTGACTGAATTCCGCGCGGGCAAACCCTGATCACATGAGCGGATTACAAAAACTGCACCGACTACTGTTAAAAACCGAAAATTTGTTATTGGTGGCGCTACTGCTGTCGATGATTGCCATCGCAGTTGTACAAATCCTGTTGCGGAATTTCTTGGGCGGCGGTCTGATGTGGGCGGACGGTTTCACACGCACCTGTGTGTTATGGATTGCTTTACTAGGTGCGATGACCGCCAGCCGTCGGCATCGGCATATCGCCATTGATGTATTGGTGCAACGACTACCCAAACATTGGAAAGACTTGGCTCACCGCCTTAGTTATTTTTTAACCGGCTTGGTGTGCGGATTTACCGCCTGGATCAGCACCCAGTTAGTGATTCAGGAATATCAATATGGCGGCAGTGCTTTTGCCGACATTCCCAATTGGTTTTGCCAAGCCATCATCCCTTTTGCATTGGCAGTGATCGCCTTACGCTATGCTGTAGCCGTTTTTTTACATGGCAATGACGGACAATCTCAATGACCCTGGTATTGGTGGCTTTGCTGATCATAATGCTGTTACTCGGGTCGCCGTTATTTGCGGTGATACTGGCTGCGACCCTGTTGGGGTTTTATCAAGCCGATGTGGATTTGTCGGTCATAGCAGCCGAAATATACCGTATAGCCGATACGCCACTGCTGGTTGCATTACCGCTATTCACCCTATCCGGATATTTGCTTTCAGAAAGCCAGACTTCGCAACGCTTATTAAGACTGACAAAGGCCTGGTTCGGCTGGATGCCGTTTGGTCTGGCGATCATTTCATTGATCACCTGCGCCCTGTTCACAGCGTTTACTGGCGCATCCGGGGTAACGATTGTCGCGCTGGGAGCCTTATTATTGCCTGTGTTGCTTCAGGAGGGGTATGACGCAAAATTCAGTCTGGGACTGGTCACCACCACCGGTTGCCTGGGTTTGTTACTCCCGCCTTCGGTACCGTTGATTTTGTATGGGGTCATCGTCCAGCAAATCAACATCGGCGAAAAGTTCACGCTGCAAGAACTGTTTCTGGCTGGTTTGTTACCTAGCCTGTTGATGATCGCGTTACTGGCCATCTGGGCGATCTGGGCCAATCGCCGCGTCAAACTGGATAAAACGCCATTCGCCTGGCACGAAGCCGGGGCATCGCTTAAAACCATTGCATGGGAACTGCCCTTGCCTGCATTTATTATTGGCGGTCTTTTTGGTGGGGTTTTAGCCATCTCAGAAGTCGCCGCAGTCACGGCGCTTTATGTCTTGATCATCGAGGTATTTGTTTACAAAGAAATTGGCTTTGCCAGTTTGAGCAAAGTCATTAACGAGGCGATGCAAATGCTCGGCGGCATTTTGCTGATTCTAGGCGTATCGATGGCGTTTACTAATTATCTAATAGACGCCGAAATACCCATGCGTTTGTTCGAGTGGATCAGCGCCCATATTGACAGCAAATTCAGCTTTTTATTGCTGCTCAACTTGTTTCTGCTGTTGCTAGGGGCGATTCTGGATATTTTCTCGGCCTTGGTTATCATGGTGCCGCTGATCGTGCCGATTGCGGTTAATTACGGCGTGCATCCGATTCATTTGGGGATAATCTTCCTGGCCAATATGCAGATTGGTTATTTAACGCCCCCGGTGGGCATGGATTTATTTATCGCCAGCTATCGCTTCAATAAATCCATCACCGAGCTATACCGCGCTACCCTGCCCTTCATGCTGGTACTCTTACTGGCAGTCTTGATTATTACCTATGTACCGTGGCTAAGCACCTGGTTTCTATCCAGGTAATCCCTGGCGGCAATTTTACTGCAGACAATCGAAGCTTTCGGAAAAAATTCCACAACCTAAGATTTGGATTAAATCTGAACCTTTCAAATAGTTTGCTGTGAAGCTTTATGCATCAAAACTGATTTTACAAACGAGGCAACGGCAAAAATACTGATAACATAAACCAGTGTAGACCCCAAATACGCTGGAAAATAAGCAGCGAATCCGTCAACATAATGCGCCCAGCTCAGTTCGGAATTGTTATTGGATAACAGAAAAAAACTGCCGTTGCTCACTAGAAATGCTGTCGAGGTACTGATAACCAGCACTACAAAGCGGCTTGCCAAGCTATGCAGCGAGAATGCTTGATGTTTATCGCACCATCTGCCACCCAACCACATGACGGCATAGGTTGGTATCAGAAAGATATAGGCTGATGAAATACAGAAATCGCTGACACCCATTTCAGCAATCGCCCAATAATCGATAAAACCTGCTTCCAAAAGCAGGATGGCAAACAGATACCGTCCACCTAACCACAAGCCAGCCAGAAAAAATACTGCCAGCGTCGCATCCGGCAAGGCAAAACTAGTACCAAAATGGTGAAAACGGGTAGCGGCCATCAACCCCATCAAAGCTACAGCGCCTGGTTTGACGGTTAAAGTCGGTTGGTTGATCATAAAAATTGCTCCGGTGGATAGAATGGAAAACTGGTTGTTTTTGTGTATGGCATCGTTAGCCTTGGAAAGGCATTATCCGTCATATGCTGATCCTTAAAAACCCATACCACGAAAATTGGGCTGTGGATTCTAGGCAGTCTTGGCTAATATAGCAAACTATAGATGGATAAGGATAAATGCTTAGTCTGTATCAATTGCAAATGCTGGGTTACATGCTATAAATGATCATAGTTTAAAATCCATCTACATTATTACAAGAACCATCACGGGCGACTTATTATGGAAATACAATCTAAACTGCTGGGCAATCAACAGGTAAACCCCGACACCATACTGACGTTTCCTCATGGCATTCCCGGCTTTGAAGATCAAACCCGCTTTAAACTGTTTCATCAAGAAGGCAGCGAAATCGTGTACTGGTTACAAGCAGTGGACAGCGATGACCTGACATTGTCGGTGGCCCAACCTTCACATTTTAATATCAACTACAGCTTTGTTTTAACCGATGAAGAAGAACAACTGCTGCAACTGGAAAGCGCGGATGATTTATTGATCTTGATCGTGCTGCATAAGCAGGATGAAAACCATACCGGCAAACCCACCATCAAAGGTTCCATTAAATCTCCCTTAGTCATCAACAGCGCAAAACGCATTGGCTTGCAAAAGGTATTGATCGCGATAGAACAAAGCATCACGCTGACTGAAAAAGTCAGTGAAATTGATGTACTGGAAGCTTAAATAAAAATTAAACCGCCGCGAAACGCGGCGGCAATTTTTCAATCAGGCGGCCTGAACCGGAATGACGTGACTGGAATGGCTGATTTTGTTGTTTGTATCAAAATAAACCAAGTTGGGTTGATAATTTTTAAGCTCCTTCTCATCCAGACTGGCAAAAGCCGCCACGATAATTAAATCGCCAGGACAAGCCAGACGCGCTGCAGCACCGTTGATCGAAAAAATCCCTGACCCTTCTTCTGCCCGAATGGCATAGGTACTAAACCTCTGACCATTGTTGATATTGTAGATGTGAATTTGCTCGTATTCCCGTATCCCTGAAAAATCGAGTATTTTGCCGTCAATGGCACACGAACCCTCATAATCGAGCTCTGAATGCGTTACACGTGCCCGGTGTAACTTGGCTTTAAGCATGTTTATATGCATAGGAAACACTTTCAAAAACTAGGTGGCTGCAGATTATGCCTTAAATTTACCCACCTATCAAATTTAAGCATTTACTGAATTAGGCTAAGCACTAGTCAGCCTGGAAAAATGGATATTGTCAATCAAGCGAGTTTTACCCAATTTGGCTGCAATTAAAATAACCAAATCCAGATCGGTCGCCGCTGCTGGCAACAAATCGCTCTGCCGACAAACTTGAAAATAATCAACTGTAAAATCAGCTTGCTGTAGTCCTTGAACTTGCTCAAACAGTAAGGTCTGATAATCGCTAGCACCAGATAGAATCGCCTGTCTAACCTGACATAAAACTTGATATAGCATGGGAGCGATTTGTCTTTCTGTTGCAGATAAATAGCTATTACGCGAACTCATGGCCAAACCATCAGCTTCTCTGACCGTAGGCACTCCGTGGATCGTGACGGACATATTCAGATCACTAACCATTTGCCGGATGACCGCCAATTGCTGAAAATCTTTTTCACCTAACAACAAGACATCAGGACTCACCATATTCAGTAGCTTGCAAACCACCAACGCGACACCATCAAAATGACCAGGCCGACTGGCACCACAATGTATGTTTGCTAAGTGGGTGACAGAAATAAGAGTCATAATCGGTTGCGGATACATTTCTGCCACAGCTGGCAGAAACAGCAAATCAGCACCGCAAGCCTGTAATTTTTCCTGATCTTGCTGCTCGGTGCGTGGATAGCTGACAAAATCTTCATTAGGACCGAATTGAGCCGGATTGACAAAAATACTGACCACTATACGATCTGCAAAATTGCGGGCCGTCTCAATGAGTTTGATATGTCCCGCATGTAGATTCCCCATCGTTGGCACAAAAGCTATGCGCTGCTCCTCTCTCCGCCAATCGCTAATGACTGATTTTAACGCATCGATAGTTGTAACAGTCTGCATGGGGTTAATAGCAGTGCTCGGCGGCAGGAAATGTTAGGGTTTTTATGGCCTGGTGATATTGCTTGATGGCAGCCTCAATACTAACGGCATCCGCCATAAAGTTTTTGGAGAAGCGCGGGCGATTTCCCACGCTAATATTCAGCATGTCATAGATCACTAAAACTTGCCCATCACAGCCCGCTCCGGCACCTATGCCTATGGTTGGAATACTTAGTTGTCGAGTAATTTCTTCTGCCAGCAAAGCAGGTATGCATTCCAAAACCAACAATCCGGCTCCCGCTTGTTCTATGGCCAACGCATCTTCCAATAGCTGTTGGGCTTGAATGGATGTTCTGCCTTGCACTTTATAACCACCAATCCGATTGACCGATTGCGGCAACAAGCCCAAGTGCCCACAAACCGGAATGCCTTGCTGAACCAGGAATTGAATGACATCAAGCTTAGGACCTTCCAGTTTAACCATTTGCGCACCACCAATCTGCAAAAGTTTGGCGGCATTTTCCAAGGCCTGCTCTGGTGTTGCGTAGCTGGCAAAGGGTAAGTCAGCAATGACAAAGGCCCGGTTTCTGACTGAAGATACGCAGCGCGTGTGATACACCATGTCGTCAACCGTCACCGGCAAGGTGCTGGCGTGCCCCTGAATCACCATGCCTAAAGAATCGCCAACCAAAATGGCATCTATACCCACTTGATCCAACAAAACACTAAAACTGGCATCATAGGCTGTCAAACAGCTGATTTTTTCGCCATTTTGTTTCATGCTGATCAAATCATTGATCGACAAGGCTTTAGGCCTATCGGCATATAGCATCATGATTAGCCCAACCTTCTTATCTTCTGATCAACGCAACCTTCAATGAGATGATTAAGACTGCTTTTACCGGGGATAACTAAGTCATTGCTAGCTATGTCAGCCAATGGATACAGTACAAAGGCGCGATTAGCCATTTCAGGATGAGGCACAATTAAGTCCGGCAGATTAATAATTTGATTGCCATAAAGCAGAATATCCAGGTCCAGTGTACGTGCACCCCAGCGCTGTAACCGAACCCTGGCATGTTGGTTTTCGATAGCCTGCAACTGCTTGAGTAAATCTAACGGAGGCAAGCAAGTCTTGATATGCAACACCGCATTGACGAAATCTGGCTGATCCTGAGGCCCAACCGGTTGACTGCTGTAGAGTGGAGAGCATTTGACAATCTCGACCCCCTCTAGATTAGCTATTTCTTCCGAAGCGGATATTACCTGCTGAATAGGGTCATCCAGATTACTGCCCAACCCCAGATAGCATTCGACCCATAGACCGTCAACACTCATGTTTTCGGCCCTGATTTGGCGCGAGGACGATAACGACGTGACTTACCTTTGGGATTGCTGAAACCTCCTTTTGGAGGTGTGGTCATTTTTTTTCGCAGATCTTCATCCGCCATTTGAAAGCGCGTCCACCAATCCACTAATACTGGATCTGCACCACCGGTTTCAGCACGTAATTGCAAAAAGTCATACGCCGCACGGAATTTGGGCTGCTCTATCAATCGATAAGGTCTGCTTCCAACAATTCTTGAAAATTTGTTTTGCAAAAACCAGACATCCCGCATCGACTGGGTAATATGACGAGGCATGGCAACAATTTTGATTTGTCTGGTCAAAATATCATTCGCGGCATTTTGCATCGCAATAGTCTCGTGATCACCTTGTGCCAAGCGTTTCTGAACCGCTAATTGCAGAGGCTCCCATAGCAAGGCCGCTAACAAAAAATAGGGCGTCAGACTTTTACCCTCGTTAAACCGCAGGTCTGAATTTTCAAGGGCACGAATTAAAAACAACCTGGGAAATTCATGCTCCTGCGTTTCCAGACATTTATCCGTGGCAGGAAACAACATGGCAAACAAGCCATAATGCCTCAGCATTTCAAAGGTTTGAACACCATACCCTGATAAGAATAATTTCAACACTTCGTCGTAAAGTCGTGCAGCAGGAATGCTTTTCAGTAATTCAGCTTGAGAATAAATGGGCTGTTCGGTGTCTGGATGCAAGGTGAAGCCCAGCTTTACTGCAAAGCGAATAGCTCTTAGCATTCTGACGGGATCCTCCCGATACCTGACATTGGGATCACCGATAAGCCGCAAAACCGCGTTGGCATGATCCTGCATACCGTCGGTATAGTCCACAACGGAAAAGTCGCGAATGTTGTAATACAAAGCATTGACCGTGAAATCACGGCGCCAAACATCTTCTTCGAGCGTCCCGAATACGTTGTCTCTCAACAAGCGCCCGTCTTCATGCACCACTTGCTGCTCGGACTCTTCGGCTTCGGAGCCTCGGAAGGTAGCCACCTCAATGATTTCACGACCAAAAAACACATGCGCCAACCTGAAACGGCGACCGATTATTCGACAATTTTTGAATACTTGTTTGACCTGTTCCGGGCTGGCGTTCGTCGCCACGTCAAAATCCTTGGGTTCTCGGCCTAGCAACAAATCCCGCACGCAACCGCCAACCAGATAGGCTTCAAAATTCGCCTTTTTAAGACGTTGTAAGACCTTCAAAGCATTTTCACTGATTTGTGCTCTTGAAATGCAATGCTCTGATCGTGGGTAAATTTTAGCTGCGTTAAAAGTTACCACAGCTTCTGCATTCGCCACATGAGCAGCAGGTGATTCGTTCCCCGAAAATATTTTTTTGAAAAATTTAAAAATGGCTATAACCCTGATTTTTTGAACGCCTAATGAACTGCAGCCAAGCAATTACGTTTGAACTTCATGGAAAAACATCACAGCCTGAATTCAAATCCAAATCAAGTTATTCCTGTATTTCCCTGTTACCCAATGATATGAGGCCGATGGGCCGACCAAATTAATACCACTCAAGGTATTATCATATCATTGTGCAAGATTTCAGCTCAATCCAAACCCTGCTTTTACATTGACCAATGATATAGTAGAATCATCAAGTTAGTGGTGTCATGGTCGGGTGATACTAAAAAATTATTAGATTCGTTGATTTGCCTGATGTAGTCGGCAATTATTTTAGGAGTTCGGGGAAATGTTTAAGAAAATTCTGAATGGCTTTATTGACCAGCCCTTATTTACCAGTCTATTTATAGCTGATTTTGCATTGCTATTATTTCACAGACCACCATTTTTGTTTTCAGTCGTCATGGTGGGTGCACTGGTTGCGATGAGCATGTATATGGGACAAAAACTAGAATTGTTCCGCAAGTAATTGCAAGCTTACGACCCTGAAGCACATCCAAAGCCCGACGTTGCTTACCCGGCAACGCCGGGCTTTTTGCGTAGAGTGGGTGCCATTCTCTACGATACACTCTTGTTGTTGGCAGTGTTATTTTTCGCCACAGCGCTCATTCGCCCCTTCATTTCCGAACAGGCATTCGCTTCCCATAAGCTTTACTACCAACTTTATTTACTACTGGTCAGTTATTCATTTTATGGCTGGTTTTGGACTCATGGCGGTCAGACTTTGGGATTAAGAGCCTGGAAAATCAGAGTCTGTAACTTTAACGGCGGCTCTGTTACTTGGAAACAAGCGACAATAAGATTTGGGGTTGCATTGATTTCTTGGGCCTGCCTAGGCCTTGGCTTTTTCTGGTCATTGATAGCAAAAAACAAATTGTGCTGGCATGACCAAATATCCCAAACTCGCCTGCAATGGGCGTCTGGAGAAAAAAGCGGTCAGCAAAATTGAATATGCTATATTGCAGATTCAATCTATCTTTTCGCTTTGTCGGGAGAACTCAATGAAAAAAATAACAACACTTTTATCCCAATTCTCAGCATTCATGGTTTTTTCGGCGCAAGCCGAAGTCAAACTGGAAGACAACTCCAAACTTTTGGGCAAGTGGCAAGTGACCGCGGAAGCCTTGGCACTCGATAGAGAAAAGAAAGCTTTGCAAGTTACATGGGAGTTTCAAAAAGACGGCACATTGGTAACCACTGGCGAAGACGCTCGCAGTGGCATTGGCGAAATGACCGTACCCATCAAATACAGCGTATCTGAAGGCGTGATCAAAAAACAGGTGACGCCAGGTCGTGAAAAGTACGAAGACTGCGCCGTTGTCGAGATGGAAGGCAAAGATATGATTTTGAAATGTAAATTTCTTTATTTCTTCATGACCAAGAAATAGTCTTCATATTCTGAGCAGGCGCGAACACGCCTGCCAATCGCTTATTTTTCACAGCTATTCAGCATAAGCAAAAGGCTTTGCCAATGGTTCACCAACAAAAATGCCTTGGCCGGGCTGAGCCACACTCTTCCAGTACGCTTCAATCAAACTACTGCCCTTTAAGTAAAAATACATTAGAATTTCGGGATTAGGAAACTTAACCGGAAAATTACAAGGTTCCACAACCGCCCCATAACTGCCTGTCACTCCAGCCTTCAGCCATTCCAGAATACTCATCTGACTACCGCCCGTTAGCACACCGCCCGCTGATGTCAGATGGTCAGCTACCGCACCGGGTAGGTAGTGATTATCACCAAGATGAGGCACTACAGTGAGTCCGGTAAAATAGAACATGACGTCATCACGACCGGCAATATAATCCTGCTCCAGATATTTAACCGACCAATATGGCCTGAACTTTTCAGCAGTCGACAAAAAGGCTTCAGCCCTGGAGCTTCGGGCACGATCCGAGGTTTTAAGCAAATACGCCGAACCTCTAGGCTGTGAAAAATCCGCTGCTATGCCACGATCGATCAGTTTCCTGGTTTCCGCAAAATCCTGAGTTGCAACCACCATGGTTGGCCGCAAAACATGCTGATCAAATGGCCTGGCGGAGTCTGAAGCGTAATAGGGATTATTGCGTGTTACTTGACAACCCTCGGCACAAAAAGCCGGATCAAAATCGGCAGCAAAGGCTGTGGTGATAGACATACACTCAACGCGAAACGGTTTTATCCAGGTCAATGCATAGGCTTGAACATGTTTTGGCGTTTGGCTATCAACTTGTTGCTTGATTTTCTTGAATTCGGCTTTGTTCAAGATGTTGTGATTGGCGGCAAACCGCACATGGATAACCTGATCCAATGGCACCTGTCGCTGCCGCTGATAATAATCTCCAATTTGTTTACTCAAAGGATCATTATCATTGACGATAATGGCTAGATCGCGAGCTTGCAAAGCCACCACAGGCTTGAAAAGAGGGGATATTTCTCCGAATGCCCAATCCGGCGTGAAACATAAAACCAGTGGCAGGTAGCGGAGCAGCTTGATCAGTGTATGCGCAGAAAACATGCTATCGACCTTGAGTCATTCGAATACAGAAAAATGAAACGCTATACGAGCCTGATTCAGCGCTTAGGCTGTGACTAGCAAAACTGCGAGTAGCTTAATATTCGGCAAACTACTCGCCGTTGATTACAGGATTATTCTTCTTTAACTTGAGGTAAAGTTGTCAAACGTTTGGCATCCGGCCCCATAGGAATGGAATAGTCGGTCGACGAAATAACGTTTTGTGTCGCCAGCTCGACAACTTTCAAGGAAACGTAAACATTTTTCTGACCCGCAGCGTAGGTACCTAGAACTAACGCATTGGCATGAACATCATTCAGAGCTTGCTTAGTCTTTTCCGGCAACACCAAAATGCCTGCATCATTTTTGGCGAAAATTTCTGTAGGTAGCTCCATGCCCATGACTCGATAGCTGGAGCGACTCAGCGCTGAAGTAATTTGATCGGAAACGATACGACCGAATGGCAGAGTTTGTCCTAGATCATTCACATTCACCAAGGAATTGACGACAATCAGACTGCCTTTAGGCAAGGGTTGTTTCAAATTAAGCAGCAGATGTTCAGTAACTTCATAACTGACTTCCACCAAATCATCATCTTTGACATAGTGGTACTGATTATATAGGCCGCAACCACTCAATGAGGTTAAAGCTAGAAGAATCGAAGCCAGTATTGATTTTTTTTTCATGAAACATCTCCTTAAATATAAGTGCAATCATTTAGTACTGAAAATACGCTGATAGTCAATGCTGTTTGCAGCAAGTCGGGTAAATTTTTATCATTACCAACAATTTTCAGTAAAACTCAAGTATTAATGAACAAGCCAACTCGCAACAATCACAATCCCTTATTCAAACCTCAGGATCGTTACTATGTTAATGAGCAGGGTTGGTGGTTTTTTACCGTTGACAAAATTAATGGGCCTTTTAAAACCAAAGCGGATTGTGTCGATGCTTGTCGATTATACATTCAGCGTCGCGATGGTGTTTTACCCTAAACGATCAATCAGGCTTTCAGCTTGCTTGACAAAGGCTTTCAAATCACCGCTTTTAACAGTTTCACGCGGAATCACAATGGCGGCGTCAATATCGACATAAATATAGACGTACTCTTTATGCCTTTCCACTCTGAGCATATCACTCCAGGCCGTTTTGTGTTTTCCACCCGGCGACTTTTCCAATAAATATTCCGGCTCTATTTTTAACGAGTGAATTCCGAACATCGCTTTTTTTTCCGCTTCGGTATATTTGTCGAAAAACTGGCGGCGCAGGTCGATTTTCATAATGAAAGGCGAAGCGATGCCCCAGCCTAAAGCCAATAAGGTTATATAAGCTGTCGTCATCATGTCGACATAGTAAACATAATAAAAAAGTCCAAAAACCAGCATCACACCAGGCACAAGCAAACGATTTTGGCGGATTTTTTTTTGCAGGACGGGGTCGGTTTTAAGCCTTAATTCGTTAAAGTGAATCAGGTCTTTCTCGCGGAATTCGTATTCAATTTCTAACATTCAGATTACTCGGTAAGATTAAATTCAATGCATTTTGATTTTAGCGTGGGTACTACGCCGAAATAGATTGGATAGCGTCAACATGGCGGTGCGAAAATAGCCGTGGATAGCCACTTGGTGCATTTTATACAAGGATAGATAAACCATATAAGCGATAAAACCGCCGACGCTAACGGTACCCATCAAACTCCCCATCAGACTACCAACCGTGCTGAACTTGCCCAAAGACACAAGAGAACCATAGTCGTGATAGACGAAAGGCACGGCTGGCTTGCCTTTCAGACGGTTGATAATGGTTTTAGCTACGGTCGAAGCCTGTTGATGTGCCGCTTGAGCACGGGGAGGAATATTGCCGGTATGTCCTTCCCAAGCACAGGCGGCACAATCACCAATCGCAAAAATACTGTCGTCGCTGGTTTGAAGTGTTTGATCAACCACCAACTGATTGATGTGATTGGTTTCCAATCCATCCAGATTTTTCATCCAGTCGGGCGCTTTGATACCCGCTGCCCAGACTTTTAAATCGGCATCAAAAACTTCTCCATCGTGAGTGTGTACAGCTGTTCCTGTCACTTCGGTGACCCGTCGACCCAGCTTTAAATTAATCCCAAGCTTGACCAGTTGCTCCTGGGTTGCCGTAGACAGGCGGTTTGGCAAGGCAGGTAGCAATTGGGTGGCGGCTTCAATGATCGTAATTTTGACTTTGATCGAACCTTCCAATCCATAGGTCGCCAGTAGTTTGGTGACTTCGTACAACTCGGCGGACAGTTCCACACCTGTAGCGCCAGCACCAACAATCACAATCGATAATGGTTTTTCTCGCTGACTGTTTTG
>SXGU01539847.1_pt1 | contig 16016 bp, 17 predicted proteins | sample 3174531 | NCBI WGS metagenome assembly SXGU01 (sample SAMN11356863, study PRJNA531348) | freshwater metagenome | isolation source: freshwater sample F1-140 | place: China: Fuxian Lake, Yuxi | collected 2017-12-25
CGTAGGATGGGCACTCTTGCCCGTCCCGCATTGCGACCGGAAGACCGGACGGCAAGAGTGCCCATCCTACTTGAACAAGCCCAACGAACCGGTCGAAGACAACGCCCCCTCTGGCGGCGGATCTTCCGCTTCGGTGACGTGCGGCAGGATGACTTCGGCCAGCCAATACTGCTTCAGCTCTTTGACCAGCCACAAAAACTTTTCGAGATCGACCGGCTTCGTGAGATACGCCGCGACATCAAAGTGCTCGACGTCCGCCCGATCCGCGGGGTCCGTCGAGGCGGTCAACACGACGATGGGAATGGTCTTTAGAGATTCGTCATCCTTCACGGTCGCCAACACATCCTTGCCACCGATCCCCGGCAGTCCCAGATCGAGCAAAATCAAATCCGGCCGCGGAGCACGCGTGAACTTGCCGGCCCGACGCACAAACTCCAGCGCATCCTCGCCGGTCTTCACCCAGGTCATGTGGTGCGCGATTTGTCCCTTAGTCAACGCTCCCATCGTCAGCTTCGCGGCAGTCAAGCTGTCTTCGACCATCAAGACTTCCATCGGGCGGCCGACCGTTTGGCTCTCGCTGTGCATGATCGAACCCTTGTTTGAGGAGACATCGACGGTGATTCTACGACATGCCACCCGAAATCCGAAACTCGAAATTAGAAAAGCCCAGACTTGCTTGACGGCTTCGTGAGTCGCCGAAAAGCTGTCGCGCATTGATCCTCCGCACTCAGCCGAAAGCCCAACCATGAAAATCACGCATCTGGAAGTCATCCCTTTGACCGGAGCCACCGTTGATGGCGGTTGGCCTCAAGGGCACGAGCCGCAAGAAAACCTGCACACGCTCGTCGAGGTTCAGACGGACGAAGGCTTATCCGGCTGGGGCAGTTGCTTCACATCGGGCAAACTGGTCGAAGGGGCGGTCGAGTTGTTGTGGCCGTTGCTCAAAGGGGAGTCGGCGGTTGAGCCGGAGCGAGTTAGCGAGAAGCTGCGGCAGGCATCGTTCTGGCAGGGGCGTGGCGGTTCCGTCGAGCACGCGATTAGCGGCATCGACATCGCGCTGTGGGACATTTTCGGGAAGGTGTGTGGGCAGCCGGTGTCGCGGTTGCTCGGTGGGAATTATCGGCAGCGGATCAAGCCGTATGGGTCGATCCTGTTCGATGAACCAGATGCGTTGCGGGACACCTTGGAAGCGACGGTCGAGCGCGGGTTCAAGGCGATTAAGATGGGGTGGCGGCCGTTCGGGCGACGCGATCGGAAGTTCGATGAGTTGCTGATCGGCACTGCTCGTGAGACGGTTGGTGGCGGAGTGGATTTGATGGTCGATGCCGGGGGCAGCGAGCAGTTCTGGCCGCACGGCGTCAATTGGGCTCGCGAGACGGCGCACATGCTTGCCGATTACGGCATTGTCTGGTTTGAAGAGGCGCTGCCGCCGGATGACATCGAGGGGTACATCGAACTGACGCGCGTCTCGCCGGTGCCGATTGCGACGGGTGAGGTGCTGACTCGGCGGCAATCGTTCCGGCCGTGGCTGGAGCGTCGCGCGGTGGACATCATTCAGCCGGACTGCACGAAGAACGGTGGGTTGTCCGAGTCACGCCGGATCGCGTGGATGGCTTACGACCACAACATTCAGATGGTATCCCACGGCTGGAATACCGCGCTGGGTTTGGCGGCCGATTTGCAACTGGCGGCGGCGATGCCGATTGCTCGGTATGTCGAGTACCTGACCCCGTGCGCGTACATCGACTCGCTGACGACCGAGCCGTTCCGCATCGACGCGGAAGGGTATTTGGAGATTCCGACGAAGCCGGGGCTTGGCATCGAGATCGACCGCGAGAAGCTCAAGCGTTTTGACGCTCGCAAGTGACAGTAGTTCCAAGTTCGTGGCGGACGCTGCCAGCGTCCGTCAACAGATCCCGGCAATGGTTGACGCCGACGCTAGCAGCGTCGGCCACGATGATGCGAATCGGGAACTACTAAGTGAGGTTGATTCGACGTGTGGTCTTCTCGTTTGTTCTGGCGCTTGTTTCTGACGTATGCCTCGCTGACCGTCGTCGCGGCGGTTGTGTTTGTTGTCATCTTCTTGAAGTGGCAGCATGAGGCGGTGGAGGTCGAGGTACGGCAGCGCATGCAGGATGAGGCGGAGGTGTTGCTGCACGTCGCTGATCCGTCCTGGGCCGCATCGGAAGTACCACTGGAAGAACTGCGGGCGACGTGGCAACCCAAGTTGGAGGCTCTCGGCCGCGAGGTTGGTACTCGACTGACGCTGGTTCTGGCGGATGGGACGGTGCTTGCCGATTCTGCGGCGGATGCTCGGCGGCTGGAGAATCATCGGGACCGGCCAGAGATCGCCGAGGCGGCAGAGGACGGTGTCGGCTTCTCGAAGCGCGGCAGCCGGTCGGTCGGCGAGCCGTTTGAATACTGTGCGGTTCGTGTGGGGACACGCGAGGAGCCGCGCGGATTTGTGCGGGTCGCGTTGCCGTGGACTCCGTTTGAGTCGCGGCTGCAGGCGACTGCTCGGTTAGTTTGGAGTACAGCGGTCGTCGTTCTAATTTGCACGTTGGGACTGGCTTATTGGCTGGCTTGGCGGTTGGTGCATCCGTTGGAGACGCTGACCGCTGCTGCTCAAGCGATTGCCGCCGGGGATTTTACGCAGAAAGTGGGCATCACGAATCGAGACGAGATCGGTGCGCTCGCAGGTTCGTTCAATGCGATGAGCAGTGAGTTGTCTCGGCGTTGGGAGCAGCTTCAAGCCAGCCGCCGCGAACGGGACGAGAACAGCGAGTTGATGGAAACCGTACTCGGCTCGATGCGCGAAGGGGTGGTCGTCATCGATGCGCAGCAAAGGATCTTGTACGCGAATGCTGCTGCGGGGCCGTTGCTCGATCTGCCGACGATGCAGGCGCTGGGACGGTCGTTGTTCGAGGTGGCTCGGCATCCGCGCGTGCAGAAGGTTTTTGAGGACGTGCTCGTCGGCCGTGTTCCAGAGCGAGTCGAGTATGAAGTTCCTCGGACCGGAGCGATTGTCGCATTAATTGCTTCGCCCTTGCCGGGGTACCCACCGGCGGGAGCCGTGTTGGTGTTGCAAAACGTCACGGAATTACGGCGGCTGGAAAATATGCGGCGCGAGTTCGTCAGCAACGTCTCACACGAATTGAAGACGCCCCTGACAACGATCCAAGCCTACACGGAAACGCTGCTCGACGGTGCGATCGACGATCCCGACAACAATCGCAAATTCCTCGAACGGATCGACGAACAGGCCGACCGACTGCATCGGCTGATTCTCGATTTGCTCAGTCTGGCCCGCATTGAGTCGGCTGAGGACGCCTGCGAGCTGATACCGGTGCCGATCCTGGACATCGTGCAGACTTGCTTGGCGGAACATCAGCCGGTGGCTGAGTCGAAGGGAGTCACGTTGCAATCGGAACTCCCGCCGGAGAACGTGGTCGTTTGGGCGGACGAAGAGGGTTTGCTGACGGTACTCAACAATCTGGTCAACAACGCGATCAAATACACCCCAGCGGGAGGTCGCGTGTCGGTGCGTTGGCGTATCGAAGGCCGCCGCGCGGTGATCGAGGTTGAGGACACCGGCATCGGCATCCCTAAGGCGCATCAGGTCCGCGTATTCGAGCGGTTTTACCGGGTCGACAAGGCCCGCTCGCGAGAACTCGGAGGCACGGGACTGGGCTTGTCGATCGTCAAGCACTGGGTGCAGGTTTTTGGCGGGACGGTCGAAGTCGCCAGTGAACTCGGCCGCGGCACCACGTTTTCCGTGCGACTGCCTGCCGCGAGCAATGCCCGATCATGACTCGCGTCGGCGAGGCATTCCCTCTTGGACAGAGCCTGGGCTGCTGATCACGGATTCCACGCCCAAAACTCTTTCTGAAACTGACGGCCGACAAAGAAGCCGAGCAACTCGATCGCGCGTTTCGCAGCCATGATGTGCCTTCAATCTTCATTGATTCTTCATGAAATGATGGTTTCCTTCTTCTTAAGAGGGATCTAGCGTTCCGCCACTCAAATTCCGGCATCGATATTCGGGCGGCTTGACGCACTTTCATCTCACTTTCCGGGGAAGCCATGACCTTTTTCTGCCAACGAATCCTACCGCTGTTGTCCTTGAGCCTGGTTCTCGCGACCGGCTGTTCTGTCGAAAACAAACCCTCCAGTGCTACTCCGGCCGCAAAGACAACCGCGAACGAGACCAGCCCGCCGGAAGGGAATCTCGAGCCGGCAGCAGGTGAATTCGCCGCGATTCTGGCCCCCTCGGCTGAGAAACAAAAAGGCGAAGTCCTCGCGGATGGGTCGAGCACCGTGTTTCCGATCACGCAGGCGGTCGCCGAAGAGTTTATGAAGGTGCATCCCGACGTGAAGGTCAGCGTGGGCATCGCCGGGACCGGCGGCGGATTCAAGCGTTTCGTCGTGGGCGACACCGACATCAACGACTCGTCCCGCACCATTTCAGAAAAAGAAATCGCCGAGTGCAAAAAGAATGGCATTGAGTACCTCGAACTCAAAGTCGCCATCGATGGGCTGTCGGTCGTCGTGCATCCTCAGAACGACTGGTGCCAGACGCTGACTGTCGCGCAACTCAAGGCTCTCTGGAGCCCCGGCAGTAAGTTGAAGAAGTGGAATGAGCTCGACCCCAAGTGGCCGGACGCCGAGATTCGCCTCTACGGAGCCGGCCCCGACTCGGGAACCTTCGACTACTTCACCGAAGCGATCGTCGGAAAGGCGAAGAGTAGCCGCTCCGACTACACCCCCAGCGAGGATGACAACGTCTTGGTCCAAGGAGTCAACGGCGACAAGAACTCGCTGGGCTACTTCGGCTACGCCTACTACGCGGACAACGCCGACAAGGTGAAACTGGTCGCCATCGCCGCCGGTGACGACCCGTCCCAGGCCGTCATGCCGAACAACGAAACCATTCTCAACGGCACCTACAAGCCGCTGTCCCGGCCGTTGTTCATTCACGTCAACTTGAAGTCGCTCAAGAAGCCCCAAGTCGCCGAGTTCGTGAAGTACTACATCGCCAAGGGGCAGGACTATGTCAAAGAGGTGCAGTACATCCAACTGCCGGCCGCCGAACTCAAGGAATCCCGGCAACAACTCGCGGAGGCGTTGAAGCCATAGCCTCGCTTGCCAGGAGCATGAGTATTGCTTGCCGTTGAATTCTTCATGCACTGGTCAGTGCGGCGAAGCAACGATTGATCCATAAACCGAATCAGGAACATCGCTTGTCCGTCGCTCAAACCACTCCGCCGCTGACGCTGAAACCCGCCAGCGGCCTCATCAAGAAATTCTCGCTGACTCGCGCCAAGGAAGGGGTGATCAAGGGGCTGCTGTTTGTGTGCGCGTCGTTGTCGCTGGTGACAACGCTGATGATCGTCTGGATGTTCCTCACCGAGGCTGTTTTCGGTATCGGCGGCAACACGGCGTTCTTTCAAGAAGTCTCGCTCCTCGATTTCTTGACCGATACACAATGGAGTCCACAGTTCTCGGAGAAGCACTTCGGAATCCTGCCGCTGCTGTGCGGCACGGTCGTCATCGCTGGGATCGGCGGCTTGATTGGTCTGCCAATCGGCTTGGCCGCCGCGATTTATCTCAGCGAGTACGCCAAGCCAAAGCTGCGACGCATCATTAAGCCGTTGCTGGAAATCCTGGCCGGCGTCCCGTCGGTCGTGTACGGCTACTTCGCGCTCGTGTTCATTACGCCGTATGTGTTGCGGCCGATCTTCCAGTCGCTGCTGGGCATCGACGTGGACGTCTTCAACGCCATGAGCGCGGGCATCGTCGTCGGCGTGATGATTATCCCGACCGTCTGCTCGCTGAGCGAAGACGCCTTGCGATCCGTCCCTGGCGGACTCCGCGAAGCGGGCTACGCGCTCGGCTCGACAAATTTCGACGTGAGTTTGAAAGTCGTCGTTCCGGCGGCATTTTCGGGGATCGTCGCGTCGTTTCTGCTGGCAATCTCTAGAGCCATTGGCGAAACGATGGCGGTGTGTATTGGCGCCGGACTGATGCCACGATTGTCGCTCAATCCCTTCCGCAGCATGCAGACCATGACCGCGTACATGGTCAATGCCAGCCTCGGCGACACGCCGGCGGGGACCATCGAATACAAGAGTCTGTACGGCGTGGGCTTCATGCTGTTTCTCATCACGCTGGGAATGAACATTCTTGCTCAACGGGTGATGAAGCGGTTTCGGGAGGTTTACGAATGAGCGTCCCGCCGAAACTTCAGGAGCCTCATCTGGCGCGCCGGCATCGTATTGGCAAGGCGTTTGAGTGGCTGTGCTGTGGCTCGACGTGGTTCGGTATCGTCGTCCTGGGCGTACTGTTGCTCAGCGTCGGCTGGAAGGCGATGACCTGGCCCGCTCCGAAAGCCAAGCCCGCTGGCAGTCCAACCGCATCGACCGAAGCCCAACAATTGTCACCGCCGCTCAGCAAGAAGTTTTTCACGAACTACCATTCGCGAAATCCGCGAGAAGCGGGGCTGCTCTCAGCCTTGTGGGGCAGCTTGTGGCTAACGGTGCTGGTCGCCCTGTTCTCGGTGCCGATCGGTGTCGGCTCGGCGGTGTATCTGGAGGAGTATTCGATCGAAGGACGGCTTAAGCGGTTGATTCAGCTCAACCTGTCAAACCTCGCGGGAGTGCCGTCGATTGTGTACGCGCTGCTGGGGATGACCGCTTTCGTGAAGATGTTTGGTCTGTTCCACAAAGACGAGGAAAAGACATTGGTCGTCAACCTATTGTTCACCACGGTCGATGTGCCGCTGCCATTCGACCGCACGCTGATCTCCGGCGCGTTGACGCTCACGCTACTCGTGCTGCCGACGGTCATCGTCGCCTCTCAGGAAGCCTTACGAGCGGTTCCGTCGTCGATTCGCATCGCGTCGTATGCCTTGGGAGCGACGCAGTGGCAGACGATCCGCCATCAAGTCATCCCCGCCGCGATGCCAGGCATCATGACCGGAGTGATCTTAGCGCTGTCCCGCGCGATCGGCGAAGCGGCCCCTTTGATGCTGATTGGGGCATTGACCTATGTCGCGTACACCCCTGGTGACATCTCGAACGTCAGCGACATCTTCAAGAATCCACAAGGTCTGCTGGACGCTCCGTTCGACAAGTTCACGGCGATCCCTCTGCAAATCTATCAATGGATCAATCAGCCGAAAGCCGAGTACTCCCACGTCGCTGCCGCCGGCATCGTCGTGCTGCTGACGATTCTGCTGCTAATGAACACGGCGGCGATCCTGATTCGACACCGCTTCCAAAAACAAACGCGATGGTAGCCATGACCTCATCAATGACGATGGACCGGACAACCGACGCCGCGACCGGGTTTCTCGGCACGCGACCAGAGGGGAGCCGTATGACAATCATGCAGTCGTTCTCAGACCTGATGCACCAGCGGCAAGAGCGCGAAACTCACAAAAGGACTCGTCCCGTGGAAACCGAGGTCGTCGCGAAGCTCGATGTGCGCAATCTCAACTTTTTCTACGGCGAAAAACAGGCGCTCTTTGACGTGTCAATGACCATCGCCGAACGGAGCGTCACCGCGTTCATCGGCCCATCAGGTTGCGGCAAAAGCACTTTCCTGCGGGCACTCAACCGTATGAACGACATCATAGAAGGAGCACGGCACAACGGCACGGTGCTGCTCGAAGGCCAAGAGATTTATGCGCCCGATGTCGATGTCGTCGCGCTCCGCAAACGAGTCGGCATGGTCTTCCAGAAATCGACGCCGTTCCCAAAGTCGATCTTCGACAACGTCGCCTACGGACCGAAAATCGCTGGCCAGCGCAACCGCAAAGCGCTCTCGGAAATCGTCGAGCAATCGCTCAAACGCGCTGCGTTGTGGGACGAAGTCAAAGACCGACTGCAAGACTCGGCCCTCGCTCTTTCCGGCGGCCAACAGCAGCGTCTCTGCATCGCCCGCGCACTCGCCACGAATCCCGATGTTCTGCTGATGGACGAGCCGGCCTCGGCGCTGGACCCTGCTTCAACCGCGCGCATCGAAGACCTGATCTTCGAACTCAAGCAGAACTACACGATCGTCATCGTAACTCACAACATGCAGCAAGCCGCCCGCATCAGCGACCGGACCGCTTTTTTCTTCCAGGGATATTTGATCGAAGTCGACGCGACACAGAAGCTGTTCACCACGCCGACGAAGAAACAGACGGAAGACTACATCACGGGGAAGTTCGGATAGTCGCGAAATCCCAATGTCCAAGTTCCAATGTCCAATCAATTCCCAAGCTTCAATGTCCAAGGTCCAAATCACGGGCTCAGATCCTTTGGGATTTTGACCTTGGACATTCATTGGGAATTGGACATTCCTCGATTCTCTACTCGTGCTTTCAAAACGCATTCATTAACCATGACCATTCACTTAACTCGCGATCTCGGCATCCTTCATCGCAATTTGCTGTCGATGTGCGCGACCGTCGAAGAGCTTGTCCACAAGGCAGTCGCTGAACTTTCCGACCCGAACATCGATCGGGCACGCGCGCTGGCCAAGCAAGATGATGAGGTCGATCGCTATGACGTCAGCATCGAAGAAGAGTGCCTGAAGATTCTGGCGCTGCATCAACCGGTGGCGACTGATCTGCGGCGAATTACCACCGTGCTCAAAATCAGCGCTGAACTGGAGCGAGTCGCGGACATCAGCGTGCATATCGCCGAGCGAGCTTGCAGCCTGGTCAACCAGCCGGGAATCGAAGTCCCTCAAAAACTGAAAGAGATGGCCAAACGGGCCGTCGAATTGCTGCATCAGTCGATTGACGCCTACGTTGGGCTGGACAGCCAACTCGCGCGGCATGTGACGGAGTCTGACAATGTCGTCGACGAACTTAATCGCGAGATCATCATCGAACTCTTGGAAGTGATGAAGCGCGACCCACAGCTCATCGAACCTGGGTTGAGTTTGTTTTCGGCTTCGCGGCACATCGAACGAGTCGCCGACCACGCCACCAACATTGCGGAAGACGTCGTCTATCTGGTCGAAGGGGAAATCATTCGCCACCGCGCTCACTTCCGGTAATCGTGTCTGGTTCCATCAAAGGTCTTTTTCCATGTCAAAGCCCAAGATCCTGATCATCGAGGATGAACGCTCGCTGATCGACATCCTGAGCTACAACCTGAGTCGCGAAGGCTTCGACGTCAGCACGTCCAGCGACGGTGCCGAAGGATTGAGGCGGGCGCAGACATCCGCTCCCGATCTGGTCTTGTTGGACCTGATGCTGCCCGGGCTCGATGGACTGCAAATCTGTCGGCAACTCCGTTCCGATCCCAAGACGCAGGGCATTCGCATCTTGATGCTCACTGCAAAAAGCGAAGAGGTAGACGAGATCGTCGGCTTCAACATGGGAGCCGATGACTACGTCGCAAAGCCGTTCAAAATCAAACCGCTCATCAGCCGCATCAAGGCCCTGCTGCGACGTCCGTCGGTCGAACCCGCCTCGGGCGAAGTGATTTCCGTTGCCGGTATCGAAGTCGATCGCACGCTGCACACAGCGAAACTCGATGGCGAGGAGATGCAGCTCACGCCCACCGAATTCAAAATGCTCTGGACGATGATGCGCCGCCCCGGCCGACCGTACTCGCGGAATGAACTGCTTGACAATGCACGCGGCGAAGATGCGAACGCTTTGGAACGGACGATTGACGTACATGTCCGCTCGCTGAGACAGAAGCTCGGCGACAAAGGTTCGTTGGTCGAAACCGTGCGCGGCATCGGCTATCGCTTCAAAGCGGATACTTAGTCGTCACGCTCCCGCGCGACGAGCCGAGCGCTTCACCGACCCCGTGTTCCAATTCGGCTCATCACGCGGAGCGATGATGGCTACGTTGGTGGTTTGAAAACCTGCCCCACGTCAATACGCTACCCGCCTCATTCGTTGTGTATATTCCATCGGAGGCGGACAGCATGTCGCAGAAAGAAAGCTGGGGAAGTCGCATCGGCCTGGTGCTGGCGATGGCCGGCAATGCGGTCGGGTTGGGTAATTTTCTCAGGTTCCCGGCTCAGGCGGCGAAGAACGGCGGCGGAGCGTTTTTGATTCCGTATCTCGTCGCGCTGGTTGTGCTGGGCCTGCCGTTGATCTGGGTCGAGTGGAGCATGGGACGCTTCGGCGGTCAGCATGGGCATCATTCGACGCCAGGGATCTTTCAAAGTCACAGTCGCAACGGGTTCTGGAAATACTTCGGCGTGATGGGGCTGTGGTCCTGCATCGTGGTCGCGGCGTTTTATCTCTACATCGAGAGTTGGACGCTGGCCTACGCGGTCTATTCGGTCATCGGCGGGTTCAAGGGGAAGACGCCGGACGACGTCGGTGCGTTCTTCGGGCAACTCACCGGCGAGAGTGACTTCCAAATGCAAGCGGTCAGCGGTTGGGGCATGTTGATCTTCGCGATCTGCATCGCGCTCAACGTCTTCATCCTGTCGCGTGGGTTGGCGGCGGGAATCGAATTGGTTTCGAAAATTGGGATGCCGCTGCTGATCGTGTTCGCGGCGATTCTCGCCGTGCGTGGGATCATGATTAATCCCGGCTCCGATCCGGCCGCGAAGCAGAGCGCGCTCGACGGACTGAACTTCATTTGGGAACCGCGGCTCACGTCGCTGCAAGACCCGAAGGTCTGGCTAGCGGCGGCAGGACAAATCTTCTTCACGCTGTCGATCGGCATGGGGTCGATTCACTGCTATGCCTCGTACCTCCGAGAGAAAGACGACATAGCGCTGACCGGAGCCTCCGCTGCGTGGACGAACGAGTTTTGCGAAGTGATCCTCGGCGGCTCGATCCTGATTCCGATTGCTGTCGCGTACCTTGGTCTGCCGGAGGTTGTGAATCGCACGTCGGGAGGATCGGGCTTCGCCTTGGGCTTCTTTGTCTTTCCGACGCTGTTCAACAACTGGGGCTGGTTCGCACCGGTCGCGGGACTGTTGTGGTTCGGCCTGCTGTTCTTCGCGGCGATCACCAGTTCGCTGGCAATGGGTCAGCCGGTCATGGCCTTCCTGCAACAAGAATACGGACAATCTCGCGCCCGCAGCGCGTTGGCGTTTGGAGCGATGCTGCTGCCGCTGGCTCTGCCGGTGGCGTTGTTTCACAGTGCCACCTTTTTTGACGAGTTCGATTACTGGGCCGGCACAGTGATGCTGGTGGTCTTCGCGCTGGGTGAGTCGATCCTCTTCGCGTGGTCATTCGGCATGGATCGCGGTTGGGCCGAGATGACCAAAGGTGCCGATCTGAAAATTCCAAAGGCGTTCCGCTTCATTATCAAATACGTCACTCCGGTGTTCCTGATTGCGATCCTGCTCGCGTCTGGCGGCGACATGATCGACAAGCTGCTGCACAAGGACGTTGCCGACACGAAACAACAGAAGCTTGCCGATTTCGATCAGCAAGTCGCCGACCTGAAACTCTCGGCAGAAGATCGCGAGGCCAAGCTGAAGAAGCTCGACGCGGACTTGGAATCGCTCTCGTCAGACACCTCAAAAGCCGGCTTCGAACGTGAAGCGGTTCGATTGAAGCAACAAAGCTATCGTGCAAAGGTCGCGTCGGGCGGCGAATTGGACGAATCAAAACGAGACGCCGAAGTGAGCAAGCTCCAATCGTCACGCGCGGCCGCCGAGAAGTTCTACGCCGCACTGCCAATGTGGCGCAACATTGACCGCCTGCTGATGGTCGGTGTGTACCTCTTCTTCAGCGTGCTGGTCAAACGAGCTTGGGCCAAACGCCAAGCCGAAGGGAGTGTTTAACATGTCAACGTCCGCAACCGCGTTCATGGCCATCGTCTGGTTCGTCGTGATCTTTTTCACCGGCTACTGCTTCAAGAAGTTGCTGACCTCCGATCGTCGGCTGGACGGCGAGTAAACGCAGCACACAAACTCGGCCGGAGCAACCTCGAATGTCACGCATTCGCCAGATGCGATGGTTGATCGGCATTGCGGCGAGCGTTGCATTGCTCCTGCTGGCAGCGGTTTTATTGCGACCGCTCGAAGACAGTCGAATCACTGCGCGGGCCGCACAGTGTCGGAACAATCTGAAGCAACTGACTCTGGCTCTGTGGAACTACGAAGAAAAATACGGTTCGTTCCCACCAGTCTTTGTCGCCGATGGCGATGGCCGGCCAATATACAGTTGGCGCGTTTTGCTGCTCCCTTTCTTGGGGGACTCGCGGACGGACAAACTCTACGAACGATATCGCTTCGATGAGCCGTGGGACGGTCCGAACAATTCTCAGATGCACGGCGAACTCATCGAAGCCTTCTCCTGCCCAAGCGATAAGGGAACGTATCAATCACACTGGACCAGCTACTTGGCGGTCAACGGCCCCGGAACGATTTGGCGTCATGACGCGGCCACCACGTTTGCTGATATCACGGATGGCGTCGCCGAAACGCTCGTATTCGTGGAAGTCGCCAACAGCGGGATTCATTGGCTGGAGCCGTGCGACATCCCTTTGGGAACGCTCGGCGGAGCAGAGGCAACTTGGCCTCCCGTCGGAAAGCGTGCTGAGCATCGAGTCGAACAATTCTGGGGGCACTCAGATTGGCACGAATACGCTGTCGTCGTGGACGGCGTCGTGCTGCGGATTGAACGCTCTGCCGCGATCAACGACATCCGGCCGCTCTGCGCCATGAACGGTCGCGAGGATTGCACTCCGATCTTTCGCCGGCACGTTCGTCCCTGGAAGTAGCGATCTTGCCACTTTTGACACATCTGGTTGTCAAAAGTAATTGGCACCGATACGATCCTCGGCCGTACGCCGCGAACGAAGTCATTGTCTGGATGTAACCTCAAGGCTGATAAACAGGTTTGGCCATGAAAATTGCGATCGAAGCCAGTGATCGTGGATTCTTGGATCAGCTTCATCGGCTCGGTTCCGGGACGATTTCTGAGATTTGTGGCTCGGTCGGCGTCACGGCAACAGCGGTGCGTCAGCGGCTCGTCCGGCTGCAAGGACAGGGGTTTGTTTCGCGAGTCATGGTCCGCAGTGGGCGGGGACGTCCGCACTACGTTTATCAGGTGTCTGAATCAGGGCTGAATCAGCTCGGCGAGAACTACAGCGACCTCGCCCTGATTCTATGGCAGGAGATGCAGAGCATCGAAGAGCCGGTGCTCCGCGAGCGAGTCGTGCATCGCGTGCGCGAGTCGATGGTGCGACGCTACGGGCGAACGGATCGCTCGCGGTCGTTGTCAGATCGGTTGCGGCAGTTGCAAGTCTCGCTGACGGATCGTGGATTCGATGTCGAGGTTGATGAATCGGGCGACCTGCCGATCCTCCGAGAAAACAGTTGCCCGTATCAGGAATTGGCCTCATCCGACGAAGGCATTTGCGGACTGGAGCAAGAGGTCTTTGCGGAAGTCTTGGGAACGAAAATGAAGCTCACGAAGTGTTGCCGCGACGGGCATCATTGCTGTGAGTTTCAGCCAGAAACCGTAGGGAGTTGAGTCGATTGCAGGACGCGATCGTGCCGCTAGAGTTTGCGGCTCGGTGTTCGTAGTTCCGCCTTCAGGCGGCTCGAACGACAACCGCCTGAAGGCGGAACTACAAACCAACAACGGACCAAAATCATGAGCAGTTGGATCGAAGGACGCTTTGAAGAGAACGTGATTGTCTCGACGCTGGAACAGGCGATGAACTGGGCGAAGGAGTCCAGCGTATGGCCCATGACGTTCGGCTTGGCATGCTGTGCGATCGAGATGATGGCCGTCGGAGCCAGCCGCTTCGACCTGGACCGCTTCGGAGCCGGGGCGTTCCGCGCGAGTCCTCGGCAAGCGGACTTGATGATCGTGGCCGGGACCGTCACCTACAAAATGGCCAGCCGAGTCCGGCGGCTCTACGAGCAGATGCCCGATCCGAAGTATGTGATCGCGATGGGAGCCTGCACGGTCGGCGGCGGCCCGTACTTCAAGTGGGGCTATCACGTCGTCAAGGGAGTCGATCTGGTCGTCCCGGTCGATGTGTACGTCCCCGGCTGCCCGCCCCGTCCGGAGGCTCTGCTCGAAGGGATCATGCGGATTCAAGACAAAATCAAGGCCCGCAAGCTCGGCAAAGGGATGACCGAAGTCCTCCCCGTCCCCCACCACAGCGGCGTGGCGGCTGTGCCGAGCGTTTTGAATGTGTGAATTCGTAGTCCCGAGATAAGTCGAATTCTGAGCGAGAAATCATGCGAAAGGGAATCGTCATTTTGGCAAGCGTGACCGCGTTGATGGCGGTCGTCGTTGCTGTGATGGCCTTTTTTCGCGAGCCGCCACTTGGTCCGGTTTATCGTGGGAAGACGCTCAGCCAATGGCTCGATGACCGATATGAAACTCCCGAAGGGACGGTCGTTCTTTCGGACGAGTCAATCGCGGCGGTGCAAGCGATTGGCCCTGATGCCATTCCACATCTGTTGCAGTGGGTGAGCACTTCAGAATCAATCGGGAAGCGAGTTTGGTTTCGGTTCCAGTGTGCATCTCCGCAGCTTGCCTGTTTCGAAACGGATTACTACGAGAACAACTCGCGTGCCAGTCACGGTTTTCGGGCGCTGGGTTCAGAGGCAAAACCAGCGTTTCCGAAAATCGTCGATCTCGTTTTGCACACCAATGACGATCACGTTCGGTGCTATGCCATCAACTCCCTCACCGAAGCTGACGATGACACAGCGAAATTGTTGATCACCGCGCTCAAACATGGCGATCTGCAAACTCGATTGCGGGCCGCTGATGCCCTCGCAGCAATACGAATCTCTCCCGACATCGTAGTTCCAGCATTGAAAGACGCGCTTCTCGATCCTAATCCGGCCGTTCGAGCGGAAGCGGCGAGCGGAATTAGTCTTTACAAGACATCTCCACGAGAGTTGGCCGACACAATGGAATAGTCGGCTTTGGCCGACTGATCGGAACAGAAGCATGACTACCAATCAATCCGACTATGTTTGTGCGATGCCCGACGGTGGTTGGCGTGTCGGAGATTCGCGAGTGTCGTTGGACTCGGTGATTCATTGCTATTGGGAAGGACTCAGCCCCGAAGCGATTGTCGAAGAGTTTCCGACGCTCACGGCTGAGCAAGTCTATGGAGCGATTGCATGGTATCTCGGACATCAAACGGAGGTTGATCGGCACCTAGAACAGCAGGCTGTTCGATGGCAGCAACTGCGAGACGCCAGCGAGACTCGTAGCGGACCAGTGCTCAATCGGATTCGAGCACAGCGCGGACTCGCTCAGAGGTCCAATCAGCCATGAGCCAATTGCGATTTCTCGCGGACGAAGACCTGCGAGGCACAATCGTCCGTGCGATTCGCCGACTGGAACCGTCCATCGAAATCACGACCATCAATGAGGAGGGAATTGCTGGGGCCAAAGACCCGCTAGTTTTGGATTACTGTTGGCAGAACCGATGGCTTCTGCTGTCACACGACGTCAACACGATGAAGGCTCTTGCGGAGGAGCGAGTCGCCCAGAGAAGCGGGCTTCACGGATTGTTTCTGATTCCTCAAGACCGTCCCATTCGAGAGGTCACTGAAAGCGTGGTCCTGTTGTGGTCCGCATCGGAGTTTGAAGAGTGGAACGATCAGATCGTTTATCTGCCATTGTGAGTTTTGAAACGAGAGGCCGCCCGACGGCGGAATGACAACTAATGAGCGCGATTCTGAAAATCAGCGACCTGCGAGTCGCCGTGGATGGCAAGCCGATTCTCAAGGGGGTGAACCTGGAGATTCGGCAGGGGGAGATTCATGCCTTGATGGGGCCTAACGGGTGCGGCAAGAGCACTCTGGCCTACGTCGTCGCGGGGCATCCGAAATACGAGATCACCGGCGGATCGATTGAACTCGACGGCGTCAACGTGCTGGAGTTGGACCCCTGCCAGCGAGCACGGCTCGGCATCTTTCTGGCGTTTCAGTACCCGGTGACGATTCCGGGAGTGAAGGTCTCCGACTTCCTGCGGCACGCGGTCTCGAACGTCCGCAACCCCGACCGCAAAGAGGGCGAGGGGCTGATCCCGATGAAGGATTTCCGCAAGGAG
>SXGU01493317.1_pt1 | contig 16002 bp, 8 predicted proteins | sample 3174531 | NCBI WGS metagenome assembly SXGU01 (sample SAMN11356863, study PRJNA531348) | freshwater metagenome | isolation source: freshwater sample F1-140 | place: China: Fuxian Lake, Yuxi | collected 2017-12-25
AACGCTGGCTCGCTTCAACTGCGCCGCAGTTGAACCCGCAGCAAACCTTCGAACGTTATTTGTGCTGGAATAATCCGCTCAGTCCGGACGACTGGCTCCCAAAACTGGCCCCCTGAACCTCAACTGCGGGATTTAGGATTATGCGGGGCTCGCCACCTCGTGGCTCTTGCTCGCCGTCCTGCTGCGCGGCCTCGGCGGGCGGGGCGTGGGTTTTGGCAGCGGGTTCGAATGGTGGCATTATCCGCTGACCGCCTGCCGCGCGATCCTGACTTACCTGTCGCTGGCCGTCTGGCCGCATCCGCTGGTTTTCGACTATGGCGTGGATCTGGGGGGGCCGGGGATTCCGGAGTTCGTTTGCGCCGGCCTCGTCCTCGGCCTGGCCGGCCTGACCGTCGTCGGATGGTGGCGCTCACCGCCGCTGGGATTTCTGGCGGCGTGGTTTTTCATCACCCTCGCCCCCACGTCGAGCATCGTGCCGATTCCGTTGCAGCCGATCGCCGAGAATCGCGTCTATCTGCCGCTCGCGGGAGTAGTCGCCCTCCTCGTTTGGTTCATCCATCTCGCGGCGCGAAAGATCAGCCGTCTGCTGTGGCTTGCGCTGGCCGTGGCGCTCGGCGCGCTCACCCTCGCGCGCAACACCGACTACCGCAGCGACATCGCCTTGTGGTCCGACACCGTCGCCAAAAAACCGCTGAGTTCCCGCGCACATCAGAATCTCGGCGCGGCGTTCAACTCCCGGCGCGACCCCGCGTTGCTGGCGGACGCCGGGCGGCATTTTTCCGAAGCACTGCGCCTCAAACCGGACTACGCGGAGGCGATGGCGGCTGTCGGGGGAATCCTGGCCCGGCAGGGGCGGCTCGAGGAGGGGATCGAGCATTGCCGCAACGCCATCCGGCTCGATCCCCGCACGGCCGAGGCGTACAACAACCTTGGCGGGGCGTTGTGGGAAAAACGCGATCTGGCCGGCGCCATCGAGGCGTATGACGCGGCCGCGCAGTTGCGTCCCGGGTTTACGGAGGCCTACGTCAACCTAGCCAACGTACTGCTGCAGGCCGGTCGCATGGCCGAAGCGATTCAGGCCGGCGAAGCGGCGCTGCGACGGTCGCCGCACCTGGTTGATGCCCGGTTCAGTCTCGGCTGCGCCTTGACCGGAGTTGGCCGGCAGGAGGAGGCGGCGCGGGCTTTCCAGGAAGTCCTCCGGATCCAACCCAACCACCCCGACGCGCGCTACAACCTCGCCACCACGCTGCACCAATTGGGGCGCGTCCCCGAGGCGATTCCGCACTATGAGAAAGTGCTTCAGGGAAATCCGCGCCATGCACCGGCGCTCTCCAACCTGGCGAGCGCCCTGCTGTTCTCCGGCCGGCTCGCCGAGGCGGCGGCCCGGGCGGAGGCAGCGATCCAGGTGAAACCGGATTTCGCCGACGCCCACTCCAACTTGGGGCTGGCCTTGCGGCGCAGCGGAAAACTCGCCGAAGCCGCGGCAAGTTTCGAAGCCGCGCTGCGCCACAACCCCGACCTCGCACTGGCGCGCACCCAACTCGACGAAATCCGTCGCGGCACGCCCGCCAGTCGATGACCGGCGGTCCGCCAATCCTCAATCGCGAATCCGCCGCCCCGCCCGGTAGGCGGCAAGTCTCGCCTCGGAGACGCGGATGGCATCGTCCTGCCGCAGAGCCCGCGCACTGGCCAGGGCGCGCTCGGCCGTCGCCACAGCCTCGGGAAACCGCCCGGTCTCGGCGAGCGCCGCCGCCAGCGAATTCAGCGCGGTCGGCGACGCGGGGTCGGCCTTGAGGGCCTGCTCTGCCAGAAGAATCGCTCGCGGACCATTGCGGACCGCATCGTCGGTCGAGGTGGCGAGCACAAAAGCCAGGAACGCGGCAAGCTGGGAGTTGAACCCTTCCGTGAGCGCAGCCTCGTAGATCTGAACCGCGATCGCCTGCTGCCGGTTGCGGTAGAAACTGCTGGCGGTGTTGGCGTACATGTTCAACCGCGCTTCGGCGGGCGACCGCCGGATCCCGCCCAGGGTGGCCTCGGCCGCACCCTGCCAGTCCTTGCGGTTGAACATCATCTCACCCTTGCGCAGAAATGGTTGGGGCGAGTCCGGCGAGCCTTTGATGAGGACGTCAAAATCCTGCTCCGCCTCCACCAGGTTGCCCAGCGCGATCTTGGCCAGGGCGATCGCGTAAAGGGCGTCAGCCGGCGTCTGATCAAACGCCACCTTGAAAAGCAGGGCGCTGACCTTCAGCGCCGAAAGATCGGCCGGCACGTTGTACGGGATCATCTGGAGCCAGGGCGGGATCACCCGCTCGACCAGCAGCTGATAGCCAAAGCATTGCTTGGCCGCTTCCGGTTTCGCCGTCGGATTGAGCAGCCGAAAGTACGGTTCGACAAAATTCTCCTCGGAGATCATCGCGATGTGCGTGATCCCCAGTTTGCGCACCAGTTCCGCCGCCGCCTTGGGCGTCGTCGCCGACAAGACCGCCGCCGCCGCCTTCAGGCCGTTGTTGTTTTCCCAATACAACGTGCCGAGCGTCTTGAACCGGCCGTAGTAGCCAATCCCCGTGGAACTGTTGGGACTGGTGAGCAAGACGATGTCGCCCTCCGGTTGCGACGCCCGGATGATTTGGGCGACATCACGAAACAGCGCGGAATTCGCGTCCTTGGGGCCCACCCGCCGGTTCACCACGTCGCTCCGCCCGGAAGTGATCCGATCATAGGCATAGGGCATAAATACCGCCCCGGCGATCGCCAACCCCATCGTCCATCTCAGCCAGAGCCGGCATTGTCCGGTGAAATACCCGATCAGAATTAGCGCCAGCCCAACTTGAAACCCGCTCGCGTTCAACAGCCACCGCGACTGCACCCACGCGAGCCCCGTGAAGAACAGCCCGCACAACGTCGCAAAGCCCAGGGTCGCCGGCACCCGACGCCGATGCACCAGCACCAGCCCGACCCCCACCAGCAAGGGCAGATTCTCCAGCCCCACCACGGAGGAAAAGGTCCGCCAGCCCATTCCCCGGATCGTCATCCACAGGGGCAGGAACTCCTGAATGTACTGCTTGTGGAGCTGCGACAGAAACGGATCCACCACCACAAACACCCGTGTGCCCCCGAGGAGAATCGTCATGGGCGCGACCGCCACGGCCGCCAACGCCAGGCCGAGATCACGCGACGAATTTCGACCGACGGCGTTCCGCCGCAGCCAACGCTCGCCCACCTGGGCGATCAGTTCGCCCCCGCCCAGCCACGCCAGAGAGTAGCATGGATGGTTCGCTTCCAAGCGCAGCCCGAGATGATTCGGGAAATACTCCAACAGGTAAAAACCAAAGCTCGCGGCCGCTCCCACCCGCCCCCACGTCCGCCAGACCATGGGATCGAATTCCGCGCCGTCCTCGCGGGCGCCGCGGCCCAGGATCAACACGGTAATCAGCCCCCCGAGGCCAATGATCGCAATCGGTGGAATCACCGACGCCGCACTGACCCACATGCCAAAGGCCCCGCTCAACGCCGAAAACACCGCCGCCTGTCGCGCCAATTCCGGCGATGCGGGAAAAATCCCCCGGGCTTCGGGCGCCGTCGGTTTCCACCAACCGGCACCCATGAAAAGCGAACCGAGCGACATCGCCACCACCGCCATGGTCAACAGTCCATGGTGGTCGACATAGCAGGGAAAAAAGCCCTCGTATACCCGGGGATGGCCGACGACCGCAATCGCCACCACCGCTCCCGCCAACGCTCCCGCCCGCCTTGCCACCCATGATGAGATGACGACTGTAAACACCATGAGCGCAAATGGCGTCAGCCAAATCGTCATCCGCTCGGTCGCCTCCGGCAGCGAGGCACCCGAGATCCAGTGGTCCAGCATACCGGCGAACGCGATCGCCCAGCCCCAGGCAGAATTCCAATGGACTTCCCTCCCAGTCGGGGCGTTGTCGATGTCGGTGTGCCGGAGCCTGAGCTGCTTGCCTTCGGAAAGTGACAGCGCGTGGCGCACCCAGGTCTGGGCGTCGGCCGCGAATGCCGGATAGGACTGCTTCAATGGCGTCGTCACCGTCACCCCGGGACGGGCGCCGAGCCCCCCGACAATCGAAAGATAATCGCGAACGATGGTGGCGTGGAGGAATACGATCGTCGTCAGAATCACCCAGACAACAGTCAGAATGAGCCAGCGTTGGCGGGGCGACTCGGCGGTCAGCTGCATTGGAACACTCCCCTGGGGCTGGCCGCACTCCGGAAGCACGAGATAAACACGGGGCGCCAACCGCCAGCGACGGCGTCAATTTTGGATGGGGAAAGTTGCACTCAGGGTCGTTGTTGGAAGAAGCGCACCGGTTTGCCGAGCGAAAAACATCGTGGAAGCGCCCGCGGTCGCCCGCGGGCGGGTCGCCGGCGCCAGTTCGCCCGGCGGACCGGGGCCGGCGAATCCAGAATTTTCTTGGGTTGCCTTGAACAAAACCGGGCTCCACTGGTCTCGATTTGCCCAATGATGATTCCGCAGTCCCGGTTTGTTGCAGGATTGATGTTCGGCCTTTGCGCGTACTTGACCACGCTCGGCGCCGCCGAGACCGGCGGGCCGTCCGAGCAAAAGACCTACCCTCTCCGCCAGATCATCATCACTGACAGTCTGGAGGCGGCCCAGCCCCTCAATTTTGTGCCCACGGGAGGGTTCCTCGTCATCTCGTCCCCGACCTACGCCACCCTCGACAAGGCGGACTTCCTGCAGCGACTCCAAGCCGGTGAAAACCGCCCGATCAACGATCGCCTGCTCGCCGCCATCGCGCAGGTGGTGGAGAATTTCCTGCGCCAGAGCGGCTTCGCCCTGGCCTCCGCGCTCATCCCCCCGCAAAACATCGCTGGCGGAGCCGTCCGCGTCGTCGTCCTGCCCGGCAAGATTCGTCACATCAAATTCGAGGGGAACCGTTGGTTCAGCGAATCGCTGCTGAGCGAAAAGCTGCGACTGGAACGGGGCGGGGTCGTCCGGGTGCCTGAACTTGAAAAGGCTCTGGCCTCAGCCAACAACAGCCCATTCCGCCGCATCAAGCTGCATGTCGAACCCGTGGCGGGCACGGGCGAGGCCGACCTCTTGTTTGGCGTGCAGGACCGTTTCCCGCTGCGATTTACCGCCAGCTACGAAAACACCGGCAACGAAATCCTCGGCTTGGACCGTTACAGCGGAGCCGTCACCTACGCCAACCTTTGGGGCCTCGAACACCAGCTCACCTACCAACAGGCCTTCTCTCATTCGACGTCCCTCTTTCGCGTCCACGCCTTTGACTACCGCGCCCCGTTGCCGCGGCGCCACGTCCTCTCGTTTTCCGGTTCCTACGCGCGGGTGAACCCGACCTTCTTCTCGGGGCTGTTCACCCAGCTCGGCAAGAGCATCAATGCCGACGTAAAATATATCATCCCCGTCCGCCTGAAAGGCTGGGAGGGCGAAATCACGAGCAGCGTCTCCTTCAAACAGTCGAACAACAACCTTGAATTCGGCGGGGCGCCCGCCCTCGGTTCCACGCAGGATCTTCTGGCCGCAAGCGTGTCGGCGGGCGGAGTCCGCAGCGACAAGCGCGGCCGCTGGATCGTCACCGCCACCCTCACCGGGAGCCCCGGGACGTTCAACTCCCGGAGCGAAGAGGAGGATTTTGGCGACGTCCGGACGGGAGCGCGGCCCCAGTTTCTCTTTGCCAATTTCTGGGCGCAACGCGTCACCGCCCTCACCCCGCGACTGACGTCGGTGGCGCGGGTCAGCGTGCAACTGGCTGGCACGAACCTCGTGCCCAGCGAACAGTTCTCCGCGGGCGGCGCCGGCTCGGTCCGCGGCTACGAGGAACGCTTCCTCTCGGGCGACGGGGGCTACCTGGCCACCCACGAGCTCCTGCACTCGCTGCCCCCAATTTCACTCGGCAAGAAGCTGCCGAAAATCGACCTTTCCGGCGCTTTCTTCTGGGACTACGGCCGCACGATCATCAAGCACCCGTTGATCAATCAACCCAAGTCGGCCTACCTCGCCAGCGTGGGGATCGGCCTGCGCAGTTCAGTGGCGAACAACCTCTCCGCCTCGGTCGACCTCGCGCGCCAGCTCGAGGAGGTCGAGACACCGGGCGCCCCGCACCACCGGCTGCACGTAAAATTGACGCTTTCCTTTTGAGGATCGGCGTCTTCCCGGGCTCGCGTGCGCATCCACCTCGGCCACCACTTCTACGGCGCGGGCAATCTGGGCGATGATTTCATGCTCGCGGGATTCCTCACCGCGCTGCGGGCGCTCGCGCCGGCGGCCCGCTTCACCTGCTGCGTGCCTTTCGCCCTCGCGCCGCTCCAGCGGCGCTTTCCCACCATCACCTGGCTGCCGTACGACGAACCGGGCCGCCGCCGCGCCATCGCCGGCTGTGATGTCTGGCTCGGGCTCGGCGGCTCACCCTTCCAAAGCGCGCAGTCGCGCTGGTTCGTCGATCACCTCGTCGCGGAAGCCAGCACCTGCGCACACGAACGCAAGCCGATGTTCTTCCTCGGCGTCGGCGTGCAGACGGCCGCCGAACTCGACGTCGCCGACGTGCGCCGCATCTGCGCGCGGGCGATCGGCATCTGGACCCGCGACGCCACTTCGGCCGCCCGGCTGCGCGCCCTCGCTTCGCCTCCGCCCGTCGCCGCCGGCGCGGATCTCGCTCATATCTATTTTCGTGATACGCCGCCCCCGCCCGCCGCCGCGGGCCGCGTGACGCTCGTCGTAAATTTCGACCACGGCACCTGGACCGGCCAGACTTCGTGCCTCGGGGCCATCGACCGGCTCCCTGCCGGCGAGCGGGTGTGGCTGGCGCAGGAATCGCGCGAACTCCCCGGCGCCGAGCGGGTCCTCTTCGCCGCCCTGCCCGCGACCGAACAAGCCCGCTGGCGCCTGCACACGCCGGAGCTGCCCGGGGCGCCGCTCGACGAGGCGCTGGCCCGCTGGCCGAGCGGCGAATGGCTGGTCACCTCCCGCTATCACGCCGCCCTGGCCGGCGCGTGGTCGGGCTCCCGAGTTGTGATTATTTCCACCAACGAAAAACTACGGGCCGCGGCCGTCGAGCTGGCGCTGGCGGCCATTCCACCCGACGCCGATCTCGCCAGCGCCACGCGCGCCCTGGCCACCGCCGGCGCGGCGGCCCCACCGGTCGCTCTCGCGGAGTCTGCCTTCGCCGCGTGCGCCGAGTTCGTCCGCCGGGCCCTCGGAGCCGTAAAGAGCTGAAATCCGGAGATTGTCGGAAAGGCCGGCTGGTCTCGCAGAATAATTCTCAAATTTACTCGGCACTTCCGCTCAAAGCCCGACAAACTCCTCGTTCATGCCGGCTCTCGTGCTTTCCTTCGCCTTCGTGGTGTTCCTCGCCTTCGTCGGGCGGGCGACCCTGGCGACGTGCCGCTGGCGCGGCGGCATCCTGCGGGCCTGGCTCCTGGCACCGGCCATCGGACTCGCGGTGGTGGTGCTCGCCACCACTTTCCTGAACCAGGCCGGTCTGCCGGTCCGCTCGTTTGCCTGGCCCCTCACCCTCGCGCTCGCCGCCGGCACCGCCGCAGTCTTCCGCTGGCGGCGCCCTGCCGGCCCCGGAAACGCCCTGCAGCCTTTTGTCGCGGTGGCGTTGTTCTCCCTGTTCTGGACCGGCTGGCCTCATTTTCGCTTTAATTTCGACTGGCTGAGCTACGTCAACGACGACTTCGTCAACTACAGCCTCGCCGCCGAGCGGTTCAAGGATTTCGGCTTCTGGCGCACGCCCACGCTCGAAGAACTCGCTGGCCGCGACATCACCCAATATTACTGGTTCATGCACGTGCCGGGCCTGATGCGCTTCGGCAGCGAACTCACCCTCGCGTGGGTCTCCGCCCTCGTCGGCGTGAAATCCCTCGGCATCTTCATGCCGGTGATCCTCGGGCTGGGCCTGATCCAGCTCTTCGCCGCCGCCGCCCTCGTGCTTCACCGCGGTCGCTGGCGCCGGCGCGCCTTGATCACGATGGCACTGCTCGCCATCAGCCCGCTCTTCATGCTCGGAACACTCTACCAGCTGATCGCGCAGGTGGGCGGGCTTGCCCTCATGCTCGCCGCGACTTGCTTCCTGACCGCGCGCATCCCCGGCACCCGCCGCCGCCTCGTCCCGCACGCCCTCGCCCTCGCCATCGTCGGATCAGCGGTCGCGGTCTATTATCCCGAGATCACCGCCTTTGCCGTGCTCGTCACGGCCATGGTCGGCGCGGTGGAATGGCTCCAAGCTTATCGTCGCACCAGCGCCGCCCGTACGGTGCTCCCGCGCCTGCGCGACTCGTTCCCCAAGATGCGCCTCGTCCTGGTGCTCTACGGGGTCGTCGGCGTGCTCCTTCTCCTGCGCTACAACGTCCTGTCGTACGTCTTCACGATCATGCTGCAGATGGGCTCGGGTTTCCGCAGCGTCGATCTGTCGCTCTCGCTTTTCCCGTACTTCATGATCCCGACCGGGCTGGCGAACTTCTTCGGCCTCATGCCGCTGTCCGTCAACTTCGGCGAGCCTTTCACGTCGCTCACCATCCTCGCCGGGATGCTGGCCCTGATCACCGCGCTGGGTTTCGCGGGACGCGATGCCTTGCGCCCCGCACCGATGGCCGCGCTCCTGCTCGTGCAATTTTTCCTCGCACTGAAACTGATGCGGTCGGGCAACGATTTCGGACTCTACAAGATTGCCATGTTCATGCAGCCGGCGCTGGCGGCCGCCCTGGCCGGGGCGCTGCTCAAGCTCCCCTGGTCACGCGTCGTCGCGCCGCTCGGCGTGATCGTGGCCGGCGCCTGCTGCGCGCCCACCGCCCTGTTCTATACGCGGGCCTCCCAGGGCGAAAAAGCCGGCGGCATCACCGAGGCCAAACTGGCCTCGGTCCTCGGCTCCCGCCCGCCCGCCTTCCCACCTCAAACCCGACTGCTCGGCGATATCAACAACCTCGTCGCCGCCAAAATCGCCGCCTTCGAGCTGCGCGGCACCGACCTGCGCTACCTTTCGCGTGACTATTACCAGCAAATCGCGCCAATTGAGTACGAGAAGCTGGGCGACACGCTCATCAGCCTGCATCCGCGCTTCAACGATCTCATCCGCGCCCGCGATATGCTCGCGCATCGCGACCATGCCACGATCCGCACGCACCAGCTGTTCGACACCACGTTTAACGCGCCCGCCCTCGAATTCGGCCGGGCCGGCAAGACCGATGCCTATCTCGTCATCGACGAATCATTCGGGCTCCTCAACAAGATCGGCGTCACGCCGGGGACTAAACCCACGAGTTTTTTCAAGGTCCTGCCCGCGGCCGCCGCGCGCAATCGCCTCGTTTTCATGCATTCGGGCCGTGGCAACCACTATTACCTCGGCGACCGCAACCGCATCGCGATCTACCAGTCCGAGGCCGATCCCTACACCCGGCAGCAGGACATCACCGGCCTGGGCCGCTTCATCCTTCTGCGCGTCGAACAGCCCGACGAGGAGTTCTACCTCCGCCTCTCCGCCACCAAGACCTTCATGGGCGAGGGCCATACGGCGTGGTCGCCCGGCTCCCGCGTCCTCGGCGCGACCAACCTGCCGCTGGCCTTTCCGGGCAACGGCGCGGTCAACCGCATCGTCGGCCCGCTCCGGCCGGTGTTGCGCGACGGCGCCGCCTATCTGGCAATCGATTTTAACGAAATGCCGGTGCAATTCCTGCCCCAGCGCACCGGCCTGCAGTCGATTTACAACACGATGGTGCCGCTCGATTCGCGCAAACTCGTCGCCTACGGCCGCGACATTTCCGCGCTGTCCGCCACCGAGGTCGCCGCCCTCGCCCGCCCGGCGAAACTCGCGCGCTTCCCCGACGATCTCGTCTTTGCCCGCGGACTCGAGTACGCCGGCATCTACGAGGACGGCTGGCTGTCTCCAGAAAGTGAATTCGTCCTGGGCGGCAGCCCCGCCACTGGCATCGTGCGCCTCCGCGGCTTCATCCCCGCCACCCCCGGCTCGCCCGCCGGCGGCGGCCGGCTGCAGGCGCGGGTCGGTGACCGGGAGTTTGCGTTGCCCGCCGCCGCCGGCGCCTTTGACTGGCTGCTCCCCGTGCCCGCCGCCGCCGATACCACCCGCCTCAATCTCCGTTTCTCGCACCATGTCCGCCTCCCGGGCGGCGACTCGCGGCCGGCCGCCGCCAAGCTCGAGCTGATTGAAGTCCTCCCCGCCCTGCCCACTCACACGTTTGAGTACGGCATCTCGGGCAGCGCCCGTCTTCCGTCCCACGGCATCGACCAAGATGGCTGGATCGCGCGCGAGGCTGGTCTTGTGCTGCCCGCCGGCGGCAACCGCGTGCTGGCGCTCAAACTCGAATACCCCGACTGGAGCGCCAAGGGCGCGGGCAAACTCACCACCTCGCTCTCCTCCGGGAGCGGCCCGCAGGAGCATGTCCTGCCGCCCGGCTCGTACTCGACCATCCTCCTGCCGGTCCCAGCCTCAACGCGGCTGCAAACCCTGACTTTCTCGGCGGGCGACGATTTTCCACTGCCCGCTCCCGACCAGCGCCGGCGAGCCGCCCGCCTGGTCTGGGCCGAATTGCAGCCGACCAAGGAATGAGCCACCCGCGCACCGCTCTCCTGCTCAAGGTCGACACCCTGGGCGACCTCGTGCTCTTCGCCTCCACCCTGCGCGTGCTGCACGCGGCCTGGCCGCAAACCCGCCTCGTCGCCGTCATCCGCCACCCGTACCGCGACCTCGCTCCGCTTCTGGTACCTGGAATCGAGTGGCTCTCGACCTCGCTCGATCCCTTCACGCACAGCCCCGCGACCGATCCGGTCGAACTCGCCCGCCTCCGCGATGCCGTCACCGCGCTCCAGCCCGATGTCGTCGCCGCCGCGACCTCCCGGCGCAACTGGCTCGAAATCGCCCTCGCCGCCGCCGCGCCGTCCGCCCGCCGCGTCGCACTCGGGGCCGTCGCGGCCGATGAATTTTTCGAGACTCAATTGCGCGTGCACCTCGGCCTCGACTCCGCCGCGGCGTTTTCCGAAACGATCACCGTTCCGGCCGACGAACCCGACTGGCAGCGCAATGGCCGCCTCGCCAGTGCGCTCCTCGGGCGACCAGTCGAGCCCGGCCCCCCCTCCTTCGCTCCCCCCGATGCCGGCGCCGCTGAGTTCCTCGCCCGGCAAAATTTGGCGCGCGGGCGTTACGCCATCTGCGCCGCGGCCGGCTTTGCCAACGTCCGACTCAAGACCTGGCCCGCGGATCGTTTCGCCGCCGCCCTCGCACATCTCCGGGATCGCCACGGGCTGCCGTCCGTGCTCATCGGACACGAAAGCGAGCGAGCGCATCTGGAAGCCATTCCGGGAGCGGCCGCACTCTGGCTCGGCCGCGATGGCGACCTGCCGCTCCTCGCGTCTTTGCTGGCAAACTCGGCTCTTTTTCTCGGTAACGACACCGGGGCGATGCACCTCGCCGCCGCGGTCGACGTGCCCGTGGTGGCGATCTTCGGCGGCGGCACCTGGCCCCGTTTCGTCCCCGCCGCCCGGCGCGGCGTCGCCCTCGTGCATCCGCTCCCCTGCTTCGGCTGCGGCTGGGACTGCGCCTTCGGGGATGCGCCCTGTCTCGGCGAAATCACCATCGGCGATGTCACCGCCGCCCTCGACCGCGCCCTCGTCGGCACGGAGTTTGCCACCATCTCCCTTGATCGCGTGCCGGCCGCCACGCGTGAATTCCTGACCAGGTCCGCCGCGCATTATCGCGGTCTGCGCACCGACCACCTCGCCCGGCAGCACAAACTCGAGGAGCTCACCCAGCTCGACCGGGAAAAGGACACCGAAATTCTCAACCAACATGCCGGCATTCTCGCCAAGGAGCGGGAGATCGCCGCGCTCAAGACGGTCTGCGACGAGCGCGAAAAGACCATTTTCATCCTCGATGGTCACGTCCGTCACTTCCAGGCGGAGAACAACACCCTCAAGGCCGACAAGGCGATCGTCGATCAAACGCTCGCCGCCCTGCCCGCCGACGCCGCGCAGGCCGCCCAGGCCCTCGCCAACCAGTTCGTCCACATCCGCAACCTCGAGGCGCTGCGCCTGCAGCGTGAGACCGAGATCGCCGAGCTCCGGCGCAGCCAGGCCAACCGCGCGGCGGGTCTCCACGATCTCGAAAACGCCCGGCACTATGGCCGCCTGCTCGCCGAGAAGGAGACCGTCATCCAGGCGCTCAGTCAGGGCATCGCGCAACGCGATTCCTTGATTGCCAAGTTCGGCGCGGAAACCGCGACCGCGACGGGGAAACTCTGGTTGCTCTGGCGCGCCGGGAAACTCCGCCTGCGCGAAAAATGGGGGCAACCGTTCGCCGCCTGGCTGTTCCACCAGGTGGTGGAAAAATACTGGATGCAGATTGGCGTCCTCCGCCACCACGCACCCCGGCCACTCGTCTGGGACCGCCGCCTGCCCGGCCCGCGCCGGCCCGACCCCGCCCTGCCCCAAATCGCCGTCGTCACGCCCAGCTACGGCCAGGAAAAATTCATCGAACGCACGCTGCGCAGCGTCCTGGGGCAGGCGTATCCGCGACTCCTTTACGTGGTCCAGGATGGCGGCTCGCGGGATGGCAGCCCCGCCATCATCGCCCGCCACGCCCCGCAGCTCCGCCACTGGGAGTCGGTCCCCGACCAGGGGCAGGCCGACGCCGTCCGGCGCGGCTTCGCCCACGTCGCCGCCGAACTCGGCCCCGCCGACCTGATGGCGTGGCTCAATTCCGACGACCTGCTCGCACCGGGGACGCTGCGTTTCGTCGGCGAGTATTTTGCCGCCCACCCGGAGGTCGACGTCATCTATGGTCATCGCATCATCATCGACGACGATGACCGCGACATCGGCCGCTGGATCATGCCGCCGCACCGCCCGGCCACGCTCGAGTGGATCGACTACGTCCCGCAGGAAACGATGATCTGGCGCAAGCGCGCGTGGGATCTCGCGGGGGGGATCGACCCGACCTTCCAGTTTGCCCTCGACTGGGATCTCCTCGCCCGCTTCCAGCAGGCGGGCTGCCGGCTCGTGCGCGTGCCTTATTTCCTCGGGGCCTTCCGCGTCCATCCCGAGCAAAAGACCTCGCAGGCCATCCACACCACGGGCGCGGACGAGATGCGGCGCATCCGCACCCGTTTTCACGGCGAACGGCAGGACGACTTTGCGACGATCGACCGGCACGCCCGCCACACCCGTTTCTGGGGCGCGATTACGGCCCGATTGCTCGCGCTCGGCATCCGGTGGTAGGTTGCCGCGGGCGGCCGGAAATAAATTGAGCCCGGGGCTGCGAAATACTTTCACAAGCCGCCGAAATCCAACTTAGGATTTTGCGCAGATATATCCTCCATGCTCCTCAGCCTCGTCGTCCCAGTTTACCAGGAAGAGAAGAACATCCCCGAGTTCCTCCGGCGGCTGCGTCCGATCCTGGAGGACCTCACCGCGGATTACGAAATCATCTTCTCCCTCGATCCGTCCCGCGATCGCACCGAGGACGTGATTCTCGAGCACCGCGCGGCGGATGAGCGGATCAAGCTGCTGAAATTTTCCCGCCGGTTTGGCCAGCCGATGGCCACCCTGGCCGGGCTCCAGTATTCCTCGGGCGACGCCGTGGTCGTGATGGACGTCGACCTGCAGGACCCGCCGGAGTTGCTGCGGGAGATGCTGGCCAAGTGGCGCGAGGGCTACGATGTCGTGCTCCCGCAGCGCCGCGCCCGGACCGGCGAGCCGTGGATCAAGCGGGCCGTGGCCGCGACCGGCTACAAGGTGATCAATAAAATCGCCGACGTGCGAATCCCGCCCAACACGGGCGACTTCCGCCTGATGGCGCGCCGGGTCGTGACCGAGGTTGTGCGCCTCAAGGAGAGCCATGGCTTTCTGCGCGGCATGGTCGCCGTGGTGGGTTTCAAGCAGGCGATCATCCCGTTCGACCGGCCGGCGCGATTTGCCGGCGCGACCAACTACAACCGCTGGGTCGGTTCCCTGCGCATCGGATTCAACGGCATCTTCTGCTTCTCCACCTACGCCCTCTCGCTCAGCACGTGGCTCGGTTTCGTCGTCTCCGGCTTCTCCTTCCTGCTGATGGCGATCTACCTTTTCTACAAACTGATGGGCTGGTCGATCCTCTGGGGCAACCCCACGTTGGTGATCCTGGTCTCGTTTCTCGGTGGCATCCAGCTCATCAGCGTCGGGATTCTCGGCGAATACATCGGCCGCATCTACGAGGAGGTTCGCGCCCGCCCGAAGTACATCGTCGATCGCGCCGAGGGCTTCCGCCGCCCGCCGCCCGCATGAGCCGAATCCGCGCCCGGCTGCTGGCGTCCGCCACGGTGTTCGCACTGCTCGCGGTCGGGGGGATCGACCGCACCCTGCCGACGCTGCCGGGAAGCCTGCCGCTCACCCTCGTCCTGCCCGCCGGGACCGCCGGCGACTCCCAGCCCCTTGTGACCACCGGCGCCGCGGGCGCGGGGGATTTTTTGTATGTGAAATTCATGGACGCCACGACCGTGGTCTTCAGTTACGACTCCTGGGGCGCCGGCGGCCCCACGTCGGCGCCGGTTCCGATCGTGGCCGGTCGCCCCTACCGGATCGGCCTCGAGCTGCCGGGTCTGGCCCGGCTCGACCCGCCGGCCCGGCACACGCTGCTGCGCCTGCGCCTGACACTCGATGACCGCGAGCTGCTCAACCACGAAGTCGACTACCGCGGCCGCCGGCGCTCCGAGATCTGGTTCGGCGAAAACCCCGTCGGCGGCAGCTCCACCAGTTCGAGTTTTCGCGGCACGCTGCAGTCCGCGACGGGGCAGGCGCTCCGCGGCCGGCCGTCCGCCCTCGCCCCGTGGTCCGCGCGCCTCCGCCTCTGGTTCACCCGGCAGTCCCTCGAAGCGGCCGCACTCGCGCTCCTGAGTGTCGCGATCGTTTTCGGGCTGCCGCCGGTCTGGCAACGGGTCGGCGCCTTTCTGCGGAAACCCCGGCCCGAACCGGCGCACGCCGGCCGGGCCCGCGCGCCGCATGGGTGGTTTCTCGCCACCAGCCTGCTCTGCACCCTGGGGTTCATCACCGTCCTCACCGGCGGTTCGTTTCGCCTGGTTTTCCCGGAGTCGTTCGGCTCCTTCTATGACCATCAGGCCGCGAGCCTGCTGGCCGGCCGGCTCGATGTGCCAGAGGGGGCGCTGAGCGGCGAGGCCTTCCGCTTTCAGGGAAAATACTACGGCTATTTCGGCCCCACCCCCGCGCTCCTCCGCCTGCCCCTCGTGCTGGCCGGCGTGGCTTTTGGGCAGGTAAGTCGCTTGTATCTGGTTTTTTATTACCTGGGCAGCCTCGCCGCCGCGTACGCCCTGCTTGTCTGCGCCTCGCGCCACCTGAGCCGGGGTGCGACGTGGCCCTCGGCCGGCGCCACGGTCTTGCTGGTCGGCAGCGCGGGCCTGGGCAGCACCCTCTTCTTCACCGCCAGTCGCGCGTACATTTATCACGAGGCCATCCTTTGTGGCGTCATGTTCGCGCTGTGGAGCACGTGGTTTTCCCTGCGCTACCTCGCCGCCGGGAGTGGCGGTCTCCGGTCGTGGCCGGCCTCCCTCGGCTGCGGCCTGCTGGCCCTGCACGCCCGGCCTCCCGCCGGCCTGTTCGCCCTCGCGCTGCTCGGGGTCGTCGCCGCCTTCCACCTGGCCCGGGCCTGGCACTCGTCTCGGCGGCTGCTCCTTCCGCCACTCGTCACCGGAGCCCTCGCCGTGCTCGGCGTGCTCAGTTTCAACGCCCTGAGTTACCTCAAATTCAAGAATTTCGAGGGCGCCCCGCTGCGCTACCACGTCCAATACCATCCCGAACGTCTCGCCAACATCGCCGGGAAAAATTTTCACGTGAGCAACTTCCGCTTCAACTTCGAGCTTGGTCAGCAGAATTCATGGGCGCATTCCGGTTCGGGCAAATGGCCAAGGTTATGATATAGGGCCACCTCCATTGCCCTATAGGTTCGGAAACCATATGAGCGTCTGGTCACCACTCGGACTTTATTGTTCAAGCCT
>SXGU01287196.1_pt1 | contig 15998 bp, 12 predicted proteins | sample 3174531 | NCBI WGS metagenome assembly SXGU01 (sample SAMN11356863, study PRJNA531348) | freshwater metagenome | isolation source: freshwater sample F1-140 | place: China: Fuxian Lake, Yuxi | collected 2017-12-25
ACCAGTGGCGCATGATGCGCAGAACTTCGTCCTGCACTTGCGGGTTGTGCAGGTTCAGGTCCGGCTGCTCGATCAGGAAGTTGTGCAGGTAATACTGCCTGCGCCTGGCGTTCCATTCCCAGGCATAGCCGCCAAACCGCCCCAGCCAGTTGTTGGGCGGGCCGCCGTCGGGGCGCGGGTCGGCCCAGACATACCAGTCCGCTTTCGGATTTTCGCGCGAGGAGGCGCTTTCGACGAACCAGGGGTGCTGGTGCGAGGAATGCGAATAGACCTGATCCAGAACCACCTTCAACCCGCGCGCATGCGCCTGTTCGACCAGGTCACGGAAATCGTCCATCGTGCCGAAGGCCGGCTCGATGCCATAGTAGTCGGCAACGTCATAGCCCGAATCGAAATTGGGCGAGGGTGAGACGGGCGTCAGCCAGACCGCATCGACCCCCAGGCCAGCCAGATAGTCCAGTCCCGCAATCAGCCCGCGCAGATCGCCCTGACCGTCCCGGTCGGAATCGCGAAAAGAACGGACATAGGCCTCGTAGATGACCGCCCCACGCCACCATTCATCAGTCGCGTCCCCCATGGCATGACCAGCCGTTGCCTTGTTTTCAGTGCCCGTCACGCGACGTATCTCCACTGTCGGACTCACCTGGTTACAAAAACGATTTTGGCGAGAATATCAAGACTTGAGCGGCTTCGGACGAAAAAACTTGGCATTCGGCAAGAAAGGGGTTGACGTGAGGCGCTTTCGGGGGAATTTTTTGCCCATCACCAAAAACGGTTTTGGTGTCACTCGCCTCGTGCGACCATAGAGCCGCCGATGCCAAAGGGAGGAAAACATGCGTAGGACTTTCTCGGCACTTTGCGGTGCCGTCAGCTTTGTCGCACTGTGCGCGACGGGTGTCTCTGCCCAGACCGAAGGCTGGTGTTCGGGCAAGAACATCGTGGTCTTTTCGGGCGGCCCTTCGGGCGGCACCTTCAACTCGATCATCGACAAGGGCGCGCTTCAGGCTGCGGCCGACACCGGCGCCACGGTCAATCTGGTCTATTCCGACTGGAACTTTGAGCAGATGGTCACACAGTTCCGCGACATGATCGGCCAGAAGCCCGATGGCATTGCCATGATGGGCCACCCGGGCGATGCCGCGCTCATGCCGCTTGCCGAAGAGGCCGATGCCGCCGGCATCAAGGTCATGTACATGAACGTCGACGTGCCGGAAGTGCGGGCCAAGACCGGGTCGGGCTTTGTGGGTGCATCGCTTTACAACCAGGGACGGGCGCTGGCGGCAGAATCGATCCGCCTCGCCGGCGACAGGCTCAAGCCGGGCGATACCGCCATCGTCATGTCGCGCTGGGAAGCCGGCAACCGGGCGCAGCGCGAGCTGGGTCTGGCTGATGCTCTGGAAGATTTCGGCATGACCGTCATCAAGCTCCAAGAGGCCGAAGGTGCCTCGGCCGACCAGATGCTGCAACTGCCGGTTCTGACCTCGGCAGTTCTGTCCAATCCGGGCGTCAAGCTGATCGGCTATCCGGGCGGGCCCTGGGTTTCCGCCGCGCCCGTCTTCATGGACTCGATGGGCGTCGAGCCCGGTTCGATCATCGGTGTCGGTTTTGACATCGGTCAGGGCGTGAAGGAATCGCTGGAGTCTGGCCACATGCTCGTGACCGCCGACCAGCAGCCCTACCAGCAGGGCTATCTGCCGGTTCTGTCGCTGTGCCAGCAGCTTGTCTACAAGCTGGCGCCGATGAACGTCGATACCGGCTCGGGCTTTGTGACCGTCGACACGGTCGCCGAGGTTGCCGAACTGGCCAATCAGGGCTACCGCTGAAACTCTCCCTGCCGGGCGGCTTCGTGCCGCCCGGAATTTCCGACAAAGGAGGCAGGCATGGCCGGTTCGGGTGAGCCCATCATCGCGCTGAAGAACATCGTCAAACGTTTCGGAAGCGTCGAGGCCCTGACCGGTGTTTCCATGACCGTCCGCAAGGGCGAGGTTCTGGGACTGCTGGGCGACAATGGCGCCGGCAAGTCCACGTTGGTCAAGACGTTGGCGGGCGTTCACGCCCCGACATCAGGCGAGATCTGGGTCAACGGCCAACGCCGCGACCCCTGGAACCCGCTGGCGGCCCGGAACGCGGGTATCGAGACGGTGTTTCAGGACCGCGCCCTTTCGCCTCAGCATTCCATCGTTGCCAACATCTTCATGGGCCGCGAGATCACCACGCGCCTGGGGTTCCTCGACGTCGCCAAGGAGAGGTCCGAGGCCGAGCGGCTGATGCGCGAGATCGGCTTTACCTCAAAGGTGTTTCACCCCGATTCCATTGTAGGCAACCTTTCGGGCGGTGAGCGTCAGGGCGTCGCCATCGCCCGCGCGCTTCTGAACAAGGCCGATGTCATCGTTCTGGACGAGCCGACAACCGCCCTGTCCCTGACCGAGACGCAAAAGGTGTTCCGCTTTGTCGAGGCGGTCAAGAATTCGGGCCGGACCGTCATCTTCATCGGGCACAACATCTATCACGTCTGGGACATCTCGGACCGCTTCTTCGTGATCGACCGCGGCCGCGAGGCCTTTGAGGGGCCGAAATCCGCCTTCACCGGCGCCGATCATCTGATCCGGATGATGCACGACCTCGCGGAAACCGGACGTGCCGATACTGGCAGCCTTATCCAGCCTGCCTGAGGAGATTGACATGACCGAAGCCGCGCCGACCAAATCCAGCAGCATCGACACAAGGGCCGAACAAAGCGCCTTTCGCAGGTTCTACGGCCTCAATGGTCGCGCCATCAATTCGGCATTGGCCTTTGTCTGCGTCTGGCTGTTCTTCGCCTCGCAGAACTGGATGCTCTTCACCAATCCGGGCTTTTACGGCTCGTTCCTGTTCTCGGTGCCGCCCTCGATCATCCTGGCCACGGCGCTGGTCTTTGTGATCACGGCGGGCGAGATTGACCTGTCCTTTCCGGCCGTCATAGGCGCCGGGGGCGGCTTTTTCATGACGCTTCTGATCTGGGGCGTGCCGATCCTGCCGGCCGCGATCATCACCATGGCGCTGGGTGGGCTCGTGGGGGCCGGCGTGGGCGCGATTGTGGTCTATGGCAAGATCTCGTCGCTGGTGGCGACACTTGGCCTGTCCTTCTTCATCGTCGGCATCGTCAACTTTCTGGCCCAGGGCGAGAACCTCGAACTCCGCGAGGCCGTCGGCACCTGGGGCAACGAATTTTTCGTGGGCAAATGGAATGTCTTCGGCCTGCAGGTGCCAAACCACTTCCTGATTTCCCTGTTCTGGGTGGCGGTGATGTATGTGCTGTTCCGCTATCACCGCTTTGGGGTACGGGTGCAGATGGTGGGCGACAATCCCGCCTCTGCCCGTCAGATGGGGATCAACGTCGACCGCATTCGCGTGGGCGTCTTTGTCCTGACGGGCGTCGCCGGAGCCCTTTCGGGACTGATCCTGGTGCAGACCGCGAACATGGTCTGGTTCCCGCTGTCGGGCAAGGCGTACCTGCTGCCGGTGCTGGCCGCGATCTTTGTCGGCGGCACGCCGGTTTGGGGCGGGGTCGGAACGATCATCGGGGCCACCTTCGGCGCCCTGACCATCGGCCTGATCCCCTCGGGCGCGGTCGGCGCGGGTTTCGCCGGTTTCTGGACCGAGTTCATCTTCGGGATCGTCATCATCGTCACGATGGTTGTCCACCGCTTCTCGGGCGGCCGCGTAAGCTGAGGGCCGCCGCGCCTTGCGCCCGAGGCACATGCGTCGGCAGGTCGCGTTGGGCCGTGACAAGCTCTGCAATGACTGCCCGCAGTCCACGCCCGGGGCGCCGGCATTCGAAGTAATGCCCTGATGCAAGGGGCCAGGGCGGCGCGGGTCGCCTCAGGTCTGCGGCGGGATCAGGACAAAATTGCCCACATGCGATTTTTTCAGGAATTCCTGTTGCGCATTTGCGATCTGATCAAGCGGCCAGGTCCTGGCCAGCAGCGGGCGGATCTCTGCCCGTTCGATGTAGGAAATCAGGCCCGGGAACACCGGCGCATCCCAGCCCGTACAGCCGATCAGGGTCAGGTCCCGCAGGTAGAAAACACGCATGTCAAGCTCAACCACCGGCCCGCCGATCGCGCCGGAGGAGACGTATTTTCCGCCCCGCCGCAAGACCTGCAGCATCGCGCCAAAGCCCGCCCCGGCGACGTTGTCGACCACCACATCGACCGCCCCCTCGCCAAGCGCCGACACCAGATCGGCGCCCCGGTCGATGACTTGATCCGCCCCGACCGCCCGGACATCGTCCATCTTTGCCGGGGTGGTGAGGCCGATCACTTCCGCGCCGCGCCGCTTGGCCAGTTGAACGGCGGCAGAACCGACACCGCCCGAGGCTCCGGCCACGAGCACGCGCATGCCGCTGGCCACCCCGGCCCGGTGGATCATGTTCTCGGCGGTGCCATAGGCGCAAGGGATGGTGGCAAGCTCGGCATCGGTCCAGTCGCAGTGCACCGGAAAGACCTCGTTCGCCGGGACCTTGACGTACTGGGCAAAGGCCCCGTCAAAATCCGACGCCATCCAGATGTTTTCGGGCGATGAGAACCCTTCCGGGCGCATGCAGGGACGCACCAGAACGCGCTGGCCCAGAAGGTGCCGGCTGGCCGCTGCGCCAACCTCGGCCACGATCCCGCAGCAGTCGGTGCCCTGGATGAAGGGAAAGGGCGTGGCCGCGTTCCATCCGCCGTCGGCCCTGGTGGCCGGCGCCGCTTGCGCCGCCTCGGCGGTCGAATTGCGGACGGAAGAGGAATACCAGCCCAGCCGCGTGTTGATTTCGGTGTTGTTCATGCCGGCGGCGCGCACCTGCACCAGCACCTCGGCAGGCCCCGGAACCGGGCGCGCGACGTCGCAATAAAGGAGCTGCTCATAGCCGCCGTTTCCCAGCGTGACCACCGCCTTCATCGTGGGCTGGCCGGCCCGGGGTGCCAGTCTGCCAAGGGCGGCGGGGGTCATTGGCCCGCCCCCGCCGATGGGTGGCCGGCGTTCATGCCCTTTGCCGGGCGTTCGAGGGGTCCCAGGCGGGGGCGTCCAGCAGGGTCAGCGCGCGTCGCTCGCCCAGGATGACCACCTCAAGGCCGTCGCTGATCCCGGGGGTGACATAGGCAAAGGTCAGGCTCTTGCCGGTGGCATGGCCATAGGCGCCCGAGGTGCAGACGCCGACCACGCGGTCCCCCTGCATCACCGCCTCGCCGCCGTAAATGTCGCAGTCGGTTGCAGCTATTTCGCCGTAGACAAGTGTCGTGGTGACGGGTGCCGCCTCGGTCGCGTCGCGGCCACGGAAGGCGCCCTTTTCGGGGGCGAAGAAGCGGGTGCAATCGGCCTCGACCAGGGTGATCTCGTTGGTCAGCTCCGACCCGTATCCGCGATAGGCCTTTTCCATGCGCAGCGAATTGACCGCCTGCACGCCGAAATCTGCAATGCCGTGCGGCTGTCCTGCGGCCCAGATCGCGGCGTAAAGCCGGGCAAGTTCGGCCATCGGGGCGTGAAGCTCCCAGCCAAGCTCGCCCACATAGGTTACCCGCAGGGCGCGGACCTTGATGCCGGCCAGCGTGATTTCCTGGGCCGAGAGCCAGCGAAAGGCGCCGTTCGACAGGTCGGAATTGGTCAGGCCGGCCAGAACCTCGCGCGATTTCGGGCCCGCGACCACCAGCATGCCAAGGGCGTCGGTGACATTGCTGATCGTCACATCCGGCCCGGCGGCATTGACCAGATCATCACGGGCCTGCACCTCGGCCCCCGCGCCGGTCAGGACATAGAAATGCTCCGGACCCAGCCGGGTGATCGTCCATTCCCCCAGAATGCGGCCCCTGTCCGACAGCACCTGCGTCAGGCCGATGCCGCCCTGCTTTTTCGGCAGGCGGTTGGCGGTGAGGCGATCGAGCAGCGCCTCGGCCCCCGGGCCGGTCACGTCGAACTTGGCAAAGCTGGACAGATCCATGATGCCCACCCGCTCGCGCACGGCCTGGGCTTCGGCCCCGACCAGACCGAAGGTGTTGGTGCGGCGGAATTGCAGCTTTTCGGCAAAGCCCGGCGGCGCGAAATACTTGGGCCGCTCCCAGCCATGCACCTCGGTCATCACCGCGCCCTTGGCTGTCAGCACCTCATAGAGCGGCGTCACCCGCGAAGGGCGGCCGGCCGCCACCTCGCGCCCCGGCAGGGGGGTTTCGAACATGTTGTGATAGTCGTCAAAGCTTTTCGCGCGGGTATAGGCCTGATCGGCCCAGGCACCAAAGCGGCGCGGGTCGACCGAGCCCATGTTGATCTCGGCATCGCCATGGATCATCCACTGCGCCAGGAACTTGCCGCAGCCCGCCCCTTGCGCGATGCCGATGGACGAGCCGCAACATTGCCATGCGTTCGTCACCCCCGGCATCGGGCCCACAAGCGGGTTGCCGTCGGGCGTGTGCGGGATGGCGCCGTTAATGATGCGCTTGATCCCGGCGTTGGCAAAGATCGGCATCCGCGCCAGGGCCTTTTCCAGCCAGGGCGTGATGCGGTCAAGGTCGCCCTCGAACAACTCGTTCTCGCTGGACCATTCCGGCCAGCCGCCGCGCGCGGCCCAGGCCTCGCGCGCGCCGGTGTGTTCGTAGATGCCGACAAGGCCCGCCTTCTGTTCCTGCCGGTAATAGCCCGCCGTCGCCGGATCGCGCATCACCGGCAACTCGACCGGGCTGTCCCTGAATTCGGCCAGGGGTTCGGTCACCAGATATTGATGCTCCATATTGGTGATCGGGGTGTCGACGCCCAGCCATTTGCCGACCTCGCGCGCATAGCAGCCGGCGGCGTTGACCACATGTTCGCAGGTGACCGCGCCCTTTTCCGTCTCGACCAGGAACTCGCCCGAGGGCAGGCGCGTGATCCCGGTCACGCGGGTATGGCGCTGGATCGTGGCCCCCATGGCCCGCGCACCTGCCGCCATGGAATTGCAGGCGCTTGCGGGGTCGACATGGCCGTCAAGCGTGGTATGCGCGCCCGCCAGGATGCCGTCGAGCTGAAGCCAGGGGTTCAGCTCGCGGATACGGTCGGGGCCGATGATCTCCATCTCAAAGCCCACGTTGGCGGAAAAGCCCTGAACGTGGCGGAACCAGTCCACCTCTTCGGGCGTGGTGGCGATGCGGATGCCGCCGACGCCGTGCCAGCCGGTGGGGTGGCCGGTCAGGGCCTGCAGCCGCGGGTAAAGCGTATTCCCGTAGTGGTGGATCTTGGCCATGTTGTAATTGCCGATGAAGGACGGGCACTGCCCTGCGGCGTGCCAGGTCGACCCAGAGGTCAACTCGCCCTTTTCGATCAGAAGGACATCGGTCCAGCCCGCCTCGGCCAGGTGATAGGCCAGGCCCACCCCCATCATGCCGCCGCCGATGATCACCACTTTTGCCTGGGTTTGCATGGGCCCCTCCCTTACCAGACGCCGTTTCCGGCCTGCATCCTCTCACGCGGCAGGATGATGTTGTAGCCGCCCCGGATCGCCGCATCCACATCATTGCCGATGTGACGCGGGTAATGGTCGGCCAATATCCTGCGCACCCGGTCGCGCGCCACGGCCCGGGCGTCCCGCGCCCCGCCGTCCTGCCATTCGCTGATGCTGCGGCGGTCGGCGATCTCGGGATAGACGTAGTCGGTCTTCATCCGCGCAAAGGTCTGCGCATGACCCAGATAGTGGCCCACCCCGGTCACCGTATCGCGGATCACGTCAAAGTTCAGCGTGTCGGTCGTAACCTCGATCCCCTTCACGGTGCGCAGGATGGCGCCCAAGAGGTCGTTGTCGATGACGTAGCTTTCAAAACTGGTCCCCATGAGCGAGCCCTGCATCCCGGCACATTCATGGATCATCGTCGCCCCGGCCTGCGCGGCCAGTGACACGGTATAGCCCTTTTCGCCGCCGCTTTGCGCATCCGGCAGCTTGCTGTCGGTCATGCCCGCGGGCACCGAGTTGGGCAGGTCGTAGAAATTCGCCATCTGCGCGCAGGCGGCCGACAAGAGCGCCTGTTCGCCCGACCCGCCCGACATGGCCCCCGTCCGCAGGTCCGACACAAAGGGCCAGGCGGCGAAGATGCCCCGACAGTTCGGGTCGATGATGTGGCACAGGATCAGCCCCGCCAGCACCTCGGCGCAGGCCTGCGCTACTGCCCCGGCAAGCGCGGCGGGGGCGGTGGCCCCGGCCTGTCCCGCCGACACCAGAAGGATCGGCATGCCGGCCAGCACTGCCGCCTCAAGCGCATCGCAGCTTTCGGTGGCAAAGCGCATGGGCGGCACGACATGGCAGCAGACGGCGGTGCAGAACGGCCGCTCGCGGTGCTTGCCCTCGCCCCCCGCCACGGCATCCAGCATCGGCTGCACCGCGCGGACCGAGGCGCTGTCGGTATAGCTGACGGCAATGGATTTCGTGGTGCCGGACAGGCAGGCGTAGGTGGTGTTCATGTCGAGATCTAGGATGGTCTTGGCATCCCGCGCCACGATCGAGCGGTGATACCAGTGGATGTTGTCCAGCCGGTCGACCAGCCGGGCAATGTCGTAAAGATCGGCCACCGTGCTTTCGCGGTAGCGGCCGGTCTCGAAATCCATGATCGTCGGCGCGGCGCCGCCGGTGCCGGTATGGACGCGCCGCCCGCCGATCTCGATGTCATGCATCGGATCGATGCCGTGCAGGGTGAATTTGCGGCGGCTGCGCGCGATCACGTCCTCGACCAGCGCGCGGGGAAAGCGCAGCCGGCCATTGCCATCGACCCATGCGCCCGCCGCCACCGCCCGCGCCTCAAGGCTGGGTGTGATCTGCGACAGGCCAAGATCCTCCAGCAACCGCAGCACCAACTCGTGGATTTGCAGGATTTCGGCGTCGGTCAGGGGCTTGTAGCGACCGCCCACCATGCCCGCCGGCACCGGCGAGGCAGAGGGGGCGGCTTCGACGCGGTTGCGCCGTCCGGCGCGGCGCGGGGAAAGTTCGGTCATGGCGATGATCCAAGAATGGCTTCGTCCCCAGCTAACCCCGCTTTCCCGCGCCGTTCAAACGATCATTCCGCATGCTTCGCATTCCCGTCAATCATGCGAGTGTTGTCCCTCGTCGTCGCTTCGGCAACGATCCAGTCCAGAAAAGCACGAATCCCTTGCGTCCGCTCGGCCTGGCTGGATGTACACAGGTAATAGCCATCGCGCGTTTCAACCGCCCTGTCCACCGGGCAGACCAGCCGCCCCTCGGCAATCAGCGGATCGGTGACATAGCTCCACCCAAGGGCCACGCCATGGCCGGCCTCGGCCGCCTGCAAGACCATCGGATAGGAATTGAACCGCAGCCCGCGCCGCACCGGCTGTCCGTTGACGCCCTGCCGCAAGAGCCAGGTCCGCCAGTCCACGCCGCCAAAGGACGGCTTGCCGTATTCCAGATGCAAGAGCGTCTGGTCCAAGAGATCCTGCGGCCGGCGCAATTCCGGATGATCGCGCAGATAGGCCGGGCTGCACACCGGGGTGACCCGCTCGCCAAACAGGAGCCGCGCCTCCAGCCCGTCCCACTGGCCTGAGCCGAACAGGATCGCGACATCGACCTCTCCCGCGCCGGGCAGCACCGTCTGGTCGGTCGCCAGCACGCGCAGGTCAATGTCGGGTTGCAGCGCGCCAAAGCGTTCCAGGCGCGGCATCAGCCAGAACCACGCGAAGGCGACAGATGCGCAGACGGTGATCTGCGGCGCCCGCGCCGAGGCGCCCAGCGCGGCAAGGCAGGCGCCGATTTCATCCAGCCCGCGCGACACCGTCTCGAACAGCCGCTGACCCTCGGCCGTGATCTCGATGGCGCGATGCAGGCGGCGAAAGAGCCGCAGGCCAAGCGCATCCTCAAGCGCCTTGATCTGCCGGCTCACCGCGCTTTGCGTCAGGAAAAGCTCGCCCGCCGCAAGCGTGAAACTGCGATGCCGCGCAACTGCCTCGAAGGTGTGAAGCTGGTCCAGGGGGGGCAGGCGGTATTTGCTCACGTTCAGTCTTTCGCATCGGGCGGCGGGCCGGGAAGGCCAGTCTAGCAGAACCGCACGGTCTTTGGCGCGTGGGATTTGCGGGAAAGCCCGACGCTGGCCTGTGACCGCGCCTCGTTGTCCTTAGACACGAATTCGGACCCGGATCAGCTTGTCGGCCGCGCCGCATGGAAAGCCCGAGGGCCAGCACCTGTCGATTGTCGTAACGCGCTTCGCAGGAATTCGCGCGGTCATGTCGACGGGGCGCCGACCGTTTTCCCACAACGGCAAGGGGCCGTCCTTTCGCCCCCCGCTCCTGAGGTTCGGCTCATCCTGACCGTATAAAATACCGAAATATATAGGAAAATACCTGAAAGTCCGAGCGCGCCCCAGCGGCAGTTCGCCCCGCTCACCGCCCCTCTTGACCGAATCAATCAGTTATGACATCGGTATCATGACACCGATGTCATAACCGCCGGCCGGGTTCGAAGCCCTTGGTTGGTGCCTTGGTGCCTGGGGGGGACATGTCTACGATCTATGACGTCGCACGGCGGGCCGGGGTATCTCCGAAAACGGTGAGCCGGGTGCTCAACGGGGATGGCCCGGTTGGAGAGCACACGCGCAAGACCGTGGAAAAGGCGATGCGCGAGCTGGGCTATGTCCGCTCGAACGCCGCGCGGATGATGCGGGCGCAGAAATCGGGCATCGTCGGGCTGATCACCGGGGCCATCTCGACCAAGAAACAGACCTCCAGCCAGCAGGGATTGCCGGATCTCTTCATCGTCCAGGGTATCCAGCGGGCGCTGGAAAGCTCGGGTATGACGGTGATGATCGCAGATACCGGCGGACACAAGGACCGCATTCCGCATCTGATCGACACCTTCCTGTCTCACCGGGTCGAAGGGCTGATCTATGTCGCCGAATACCACCAGGAGGTGAACCTTCCCAGCATCCGGGACGACACGCCCCTGGTGCTGGCCAACTGCTTTGACGCCCACGGCACCCCGGCCGTCGTTCCGGACGACCGTCGGCTGCAGGCCAATCTGGTGCGGCGGCTGATCGCGGCCGGACACCGCCGCATCGCGTTCCTGTCGCTTCGTCCCGACATGGTCGCCGGCCAGCTCCGCGCGCAAGGATATCGCGACGCTCTGGCCGAGGCAGGGCTGCCGTTCGAGCCGGCGCTGCTTGAGCCTGTCGACTTTGACCAGCCAGAGATCGGGCCGCAGCTCTTGTGGGACACGATCGACCGGATGATGCGTCTTGACCAGCCGCCCACCGTCCTGTGCTGCGGCAATGACCAGATGGCCCTGATGGTCTACGGCATCCTGCGCTCGATGGGCCGCAAGGTGCCAGACGAGGTGGGCGTCGCCGGCTTCGACAATTATCGGGCGATTGCCGAGACGCTCTATCCGCCCCTGACCACGGTAGAGCTGCCCTACAACGCCATCGGGGCCCGCTCCGGAGAGCGGCTCCTGCATCTGATTTCCGGCGAGGGCCGGGAAGATCACAGCGCGGTGCTAGTCGCCGGCCCTGTCCATTGGCGCGCCTCGGTCAACGAGCTTCGCCGTGGAAAAATCGTGTCTCTGAAGACCCTTAGGGAGGAAATGGAATGAAAGCCCTTACACTCGCGGCCTCGGCCGCAATTCTGGCCTGGGCCTCGGCCGCGCAGGCACAGCAGACGCTGAGCATGTGGTACCACGGTGCCGGAAACGAGGTCGAAAGCAAGATCATCAACCAGATCATCGCAGACTTCAACGGCAGCCAGACCGACTGGACGGTCGAGCTCCAGAGCTTCCCGCAAGCCGCCTACAACGACTCGGTCGTCGCCGGCGCCCTGGCGGGCAACCTGCCCGACATCCTGGACGTTGACGGCCCCGTCATGCCGAACTGGGCCTGGGCGGGCTACATGCAGCCACTGACGATCGACGAGTCCAAGATCGCCTCGTTCTTGCCCGGCACGAAGGGTATCTGGAACGGTCAGCTTTACTCGATCGGCCTGTGGGATGCCGCCGTCGCCCTGGTCACCCGCCAGTCGACGCTGGACGAGCTTGGGCTGCGCACGCCGACGCTTGACCAGCCCTGGACCGGGGACGAGTTCAACGCCGCGCTTGAAGCCGCCAAGGCCTCGGGCAAGTGGGAATACGCGCTTGACCTGGGCATGGCATGGACCGGCGAGTGGTACCCTTATGCCTTCTCGCCCTTCCTGCAGTCCTTCGGCGGCGACATTGTCGACCGCTCGACCTACCAGACCGCCGAGGGCGCGTTGAATGGCGATGCGGCGATGGCCTTTGGTGCCTGGTGGCAGGGTCTGTTCACGGGCGGCTATGCCCAGGCGACGCAGGACCCGGCCGACCGTGACGGCGGTTTCGCGGCGGGCAAGTATGCCTTTTCGTGGAACGGCAACTGGGCGGCCCTTGGCGCGCTTGGCGCCTATGACGACACCGTCTTTCTGCCTGCGCCCGATTTCGGTGCCGGCTCCAAGATCGGTGCCGCCTCGTGGCAATTCGGCGTCTCGGCCACGTCCAAGCACCCTGACGGCGCGGCGGCCTTTATCGAATTCGCGCTGCAGGACAAGTATCTGGCCGACTTCTCGAACGGCATCGGCCTGATCCCGGCCACCCCTTCGGCCGCCGAACTGGTCGACAACTACAAGGCCGGCGGCCCGCTTTCGGTCTTCGTCGGCTACTCGGCCGGTCAAGGTCTGGTCCGTCCGGTCTCGCCTGGCTATGTCGTGCAGGCAAAGGTCTTTGAAAAGGCCCTGGCCGACATCGCCAACGGCGCGGATGTGGCGGCGACGCTGGACGCGGCTGTCGACGAGATCAACGCTGACATCGAAAAGAACGGCGGCTACGGCCACTGACGCGATGCGGCGGCCCCGGTCTTGTGCCGGGGCCCCGCCCACACCTGAACCCTGGCCGGCGGGGCGATCCCGCCGGCTGTCCTTCCTCCCCCTGTCCGAGGCGAACATGGCGTCAAAGTTCACTGTGTCCAACCGGACGGGCTGGCTGATGGCGGGGCCCGCGGTCTTTCTGATCGCAAGCTTCGTGATCCTGCCCTTCTTGCTGGCCATCGCGCTGTCGTTCACCAACCAGCGCCTTGTCTCGCCCAATCCCACGGAGTTCGTCGGGATGGCGAATTACCGCCAGCTTCTGGGCGTTGCGACCCTGACGCTTGAGCCGCTGCGCGACGATGCGGGCGCTGTGGTCATCAAGGACGGTGCCCCGGAATACCCCGCGCTGCGGACGATCACGCGAAACAACCCCGAGCGACCCGACCTGGCCGGCATGCGCGAATGGTTCAGCTTCTCGCTTGGCGATCAGAGTCGGACCTATGTCCTTGCCCGCGACGTCGTCTTTCTCAAGGCGATTGCCAACACCTTTGTCTTCGTCCTGATCGTAGCCCCGGTGCAGGCGGGCCTGGCGCTTGGGCTTGCGCTATTGATCAACCAGCGCCTGCGGGGCATCAACGTCTTTCGGGCGATCTATTTCATGCCCGTGGTCGTCTCGATCATTGTGGTCTCGCTCTTGTGGCGGCTGATCTATGACGGGCAATCGGGGCTCTTGAACAATCTGCTCGGCGCCGTCAGCTTCGGCATGATCCCCCGCGTCGACTGGCTCGGCACACCCTCGACCGCGCTGGGTTCGATCATCGCGATGTCGATCTGGCAGGCCGTGGGTTTTCACATGGTGATCTGGCTTTCCGGCCTCCAGACCATTTCGCCCACGCTCTACGAGGCGGCCGCGATCGAGGGCGCGTCCAAGGGCCAGGTCTTTCGCTACATCACCTGGCCGGGGCTGCGGAACACCGCCGTCCTGATCCTGATCGTCATCACGATGCAGGCCTTCGGCCTTTTCGCCCAGATCGACGTGATGACCAACGGAGGCCCGCTGGACAGCACTCAGACCATCGTTTTTCAGGCCATCGAGCGCGGCTATGGCAAGCAGGATATCTCGGGCGGATCGGCGATCTCGGTGATCCTGTTCGTGATCGTTCTGTCGATTTCGCTGCTCCAGCGCTGGCTGACGCGGGAGAAGAACTGATGTCGATGATTTCCTCTGACAACCGCGGCCTGCGTCTGGCGACGCGCTATGCGGTTCTGGTCCTGATCGCGATCATCTTCATCTTTCCGTTGGTGTTCATGGTGATGTCCAGCCTCAAGCCCGACCAGCAGTTGCTGGAGGATTCGGGCAATCTGCGGGCCTTTCTGCCGGTGGGTGACATCGGCCTGTCCAATTACACCGCCGCTTTCCAGCGCGCGCCGGTCGCGACATTTGTCTTCAACTCGGTCCTGGTGACCGGGGTCACGGTGGTCCTGTCACTTTTCTTCTGCTCGGCTGCCGCCTTTGCCTTTGTCTTCGTCCGCTGGGCCGGCCGCGACGTGCTGCTGTCGATTCTGCTGGCCACGCTGATCGTGCCCTTCGAGACGATCGCCATTCCGATGTTGCTGATGGTGGCCAACCTTCCCTGGCTCGGGGCCGAGGGTCTGACCTGGGGCTGGCTCAACAGCTATCATGTCCAGATCATCCCCTTTGTCGCCGACGGCCTGACGGTCTTTCTCTTTGTGCAGTACTTCAAGGATCTGCCCGGAGAGTTGATTGAGGCCGCCCGGGTCGAGGGCGCAAGCTGGCTTCAGATCTACCGGCGCATCGTCCTGCCGCTGTCCGGCCCGATCCTTGCCACGGCCGCGATCCTCAAGTTCCTGGTCATGTACAACCAGTACCTGTGGCCGCTCATGGTCACGCAGGAAGAGGGGTACCGGCCGGTCATGGTGGGCCTGCAATACTTTTTCCAGCTCAACGTCGCCTGGGGCGAAGTGATGGCCTATCTGAGCCTGATCACCATCCCCGTCCTTGCCTTCTATCTTTACCTGCAAAAAGCCTTCATCGCGTCGATCGCCTCGACCGGCGTGAAGGGCTGAGGAGAAACCATGTCTTTCAAACTCACCGACCGCTGGCTCTGGGACAGCTGGTACGTCCAGGATGGCGACACCTGGCATGGCTTCTTCCTGCAGGCGCCCAAGTCGCTGGTCGACCCCGATGCGCGCCACATGAACGCCACCCAGCGCCATGCGGTGTCAAAGGACCTGACGACATGGACCGACCTTGGCACCAGTTTCGAGCCGCAGCGCGGCGGGGCGGCATGGGATGACAGCACCACCTGGACCGGATCGGTGGTCAAGGGCGACGACGGGCTCTGGCATCTTTTCTACACCGGCACGCGCCTGTCCGAGCAGTCGCTTTACCAGCGCATCGGCCATGCCTGCTCGACCGACCTGCACAGCTGGACCCGCGTGGGGGACGGGCTGGCGCTGGACCTTGCCGGCCCGAACGCGGATTGTTACGAAAAAGACCATGCCATCGGCCACTGGCACGACCGGGCGATGCGCGACCCTTGGGTCATCCGCGATCCCGATGGCGGATGGCTGATGTACTTTACCGCCCGCGTTCCGGGCGTGACAGAGCCGAATGCCGGTGGGGCCATCGGTCTTGCCACCTCGCCTGACCTGATGCACTGGACGCTGCACCCCCCGGTCTTTCACGGCGGCTTCGGTCAGCTTGAGGTGCCGCAAGTCTTCAAGGTGGGCGCACACTGGTACTGCCTTTTCTGCACCTCGTCGGCCCATTGGTCAGAACAGTATCGCCGCGACAATCCGCAGGCGCCGGTCACAGGTTCGCATTACCTGATTGCCGACCACCCGCGCGGCCCCTGGCGGATCGCGTCGGGGCCCTTTCTGGACGGGGCAGAGCCCTGCCGCCGCTACGCCGCGCGGATTGTGGACGGCCCGCAGGGCCTGGTGATCCTGGGCTTTGCCGACAGCGGCAAAGCGACCTTTGGCGGCTACATCATGGACCCCGAACCGGTAACCGTCGACCCCGACGGGCTGCTGCGGATCGAGGCGCTCGCACAGGCGGCGGAGTAGCGCATGGCACGGATTGCACTGAAGAACGTCAAAAAGACCTACGGCGCCACCCCCGTGATCAAGGGGGTCGACATCGAGATAGAGGATGGCGAATTCTGCGTCTTTGTCGGCCCGTCGGGCTG
>SXGU01076217.1_pt1 | contig 15996 bp, 13 predicted proteins | sample 3174531 | NCBI WGS metagenome assembly SXGU01 (sample SAMN11356863, study PRJNA531348) | freshwater metagenome | isolation source: freshwater sample F1-140 | place: China: Fuxian Lake, Yuxi | collected 2017-12-25
ACCATGAGCGATTGGGAGTACCGGGGTAAAGTCAGGAACCTGTTTCTGGTGCCCAGGCTTGCTCGATTGCTGTTAAACTTGGAAGACTGAGGGAGATCGTTGGTGAAGAAGTGGTGCCAGCGGGAGGAATCGAACCTCCGAATAAGGATTGAGATGCAAATACCCCGTTTTATTGGGTTTTCAACACCCTTAAACACTGCTGGACACCCCTGAGCGTTAGCACTCATGTTAGCACTGCTATGGCTAGCATCCACCGCAGGCCTCGCTCACCCTACTGGCACGGTGCCTTCCGTCAGGGGGGCAAGCTGGTCTTCCGTTCCACCGGCACTGCGGACAAGGCGGTCGCGCTCCGAATCGTCGATGGTTGGGAGCAAGTGGCCCGGCGAGCTGAGGCTGGCACGCACATCGAATCCCAGACCCGGGACGTCCTCATCGACATCCTCAAGCGAGCCAACCTCGATCACTCCAGCTTGAAGGTCACTTCCATCCGGGAATTTCTCGAAGCCTGGCTCGACGCGAAACTGGCCGGGCTGGCCCAGGGATCGGCTTGGAGCTACCGAAAGGCCGTTCATGGATTCCTCGACCATTGTTCCAAGAAGGCAGGGCTACCCTTGGCCGCCATCCAGCCTCAGGACGCTCGGGCTTACGTGGCCCACCTTCAGACAGCCAACTACGCAGTCAAGACGGTCTCGATCTACGCCAAGGTCCTGCGCTCGGCCTTCAAGCAAGCCGTCACCGATGGCCTCATCCCCAACAATCCGTTCGGATCTGCCGTCCCTGCACCGGCAAAAGCAGCTCGCAAACCCCATCAGCGCGGTTTGTTCACGGCAACCGAGGTTCGCCTGCTGCTCGAAGCAGCCAAGAACCGATCCTCAGATTGGCACACAGCGGTCCTCGTCGGCGTTTACACCGGTGCACGTCTGCGAGACTGCTGCCGGATCCAGTGGACGGATCTGAATCTCGCCGAAGGAAAGCTGAGCCTCCACCAACTCAAGACCGGATCCCGAATCGAGGTCCCCATCCACGACGAACTGCTACTCCACCTGCAAAGGACGGCCACAGCCTCAGGCAAGCAACCGACCGAGTGGCTGACCCCTACCCTTGCGAAGGCCGAGACCGGAGGTGCCGGTGGTTTGTCGAAGCAGTTCTTCGGCATCATGCGAGCAGCCGGCGTGTCGGCGGGCAAGCTGTCCGAAGGAACCCGCCGCAAACAAAGCGAACGAGGTTTCCACGCCCTGCGCCACACCTTCATCTCTGCCCTGGCTGCAGCAGACATCCCGGCCGAGCTGCGCATGAAGCTCAGCGGCCATGCCGACCTGAAGAGCCACACCGGCTACACGCACACCGAGACCCAGCAGCTGGCCAACGCACTGAAGCGGGTGCAGTTCAATGGGTAAGGAACTGATTTTGAACAGCTTCAGCACCAAACTCCGTCGAACGACTACCCGCAGGCCACCTCGGGCCGAACTGTCTCCAATTGGAGACACTCGTCAGGATGTCAACCCTTCCGACTACCGCTCCATGTCTCCTCAGTGCCCTCCTGCCATCCCTTTCGACGCCACGGATTTGTCGTGCGGGAGGGCCGTCAAGGATTTAACCTGTCGTCGATACGCCGCAGACAAGATGACAACGCAGGATGGCATTGGTCATGACCCAGCAACGCCCCACGCGCTAAACGCCTATGGGCGTCGGCACTTTCTTCAGCGGATTCCACTTGGTCAGTCGTCTCATCTTGGCGCTTCTATGCTTGGAGGAGGAAAATGAGCGCTTTGATTGACCAAAATGTAGACGAGGAGAAAAGGGAGGCAATACAGACCACGGAAGGTCCGCTGCTCATTATCGCTGGTCCCGGCTCTGGCAAGACTAAGACCCTCGTTGAACGAGTCGTCCATCTTGTTTCCAAGGGCGTCGAACCGCCAAGCATCCTGGTCTCCACGTTCACGGAGAAAGCCGCCGCCGAACTCGTCACGCGCATCTCCAATCGCCTTTTGGAACTAAACCTGAAGGTGAACCTCAATGAGATGTTTGTCGGCACGCTTCATTCCATCTTTCTCCGGATTCTTGACGACAATCGCGAATTCACCCGGCTCAAACGCAACTACCGCATCCTAGACCAGTTCGATCAGCGTTACCTCATCTTCCGCAAGATGAGTGAGCTAGTTACAGCCGCTGGCGTCGCTGACCTCCTTCAAATTGCCACGCAGTCCAGCTGGATAGCCGCAGAGCAGGCGGTGGCCTACGTCAACAAGGTCAGCGAGGAATTGCTGGATGTCGCCAAGCTCAAAGCCGCCGCCGAACCGGCCATCGCCGCCATCGGCAATCTTTACGAGGCTTACCAGAATCTTCTCGCCAGCGAGAACGCACTCGACTTCTCCACCATCTAGGTCGAGGCGTGGCGGCTGATTGATTCGCAACCCGCCGTCCTCGCCGCGCTGCAAACGAAAATCCGCTACCTGATGATTGACGAGTATCAGGACACCAACACGGTGCAGGAGCGGATTCTTCTCAAGCTCGCTGCCGCCCATTCAAATCTCTGCGTCGTCGGCGACGACGACCAGGGACTTTACCGCTTCCGGGGCGCGACCATCCGCAACATCTTGGAGTTCGCGAAGAACTTCCCGCCCGGCCAGTGCCGCACGGTCAAGCTGACAACCAACTATCGCTCGCCCCCCGGCGTCATTGATTTCTACAACGCTTGGATGGGGCAGATTGATTGGAAGGGCGACGACGGCACGCCCTTCCGTTTCGAGAAAACCATTCGCCCGCGCACCGCCACGTTTCCCGATACCGCGACCGTCATCCGCGTTTCATCGGAAGGCACCGTCGGCGACTACCATCAGGAAGTCCTCGCCTTCCTGAATTCTTTGCGCGCCTCCGGCAAACTCGCCGACCTCAATCAAGTTGCCTTCCTCTTTCGCTCGGTGAAAAGCGACCGGGCCATCGGACTTGCCCGGTTCCTTGAGGCGAACGGCGTCCCCGTGTTCTCGCCCCGTTCCGCCCTGTTCTTCGAGCGCGATGAAATCACGCTCATCCTGGGCGCGCTCATCTTCATCTTCCCGAAGTTGTTCGAGGATTTGAAGTGGGCGCCCACTGCCAACCTCGATGTTTGGGCCTACTACAAGGAGTGCAAGGAAGTCTTCGCCAACGCCATCCGTGCCGACATGAAGAAGCACGCGGGCTTGTTGAAGTGGTGCAACACCCGCGCGAAGGTGCATCTCACGCTCTCCCAGCCCACGGACTACCGCTTCGGCCACTTGCTCTACCAGCTTTTCGAGTTCCCCCTGTTCCGAGGCTACCTCGAAACGGACTTGAACGGGCGCTCTCACGACCTTCGCGCCACCTACAACCTCGCCCTGTTCTCCCGGCTGCTGAGCAAGTTCGAGTATCTTCACAACGTAATTGTCATCACGCCGGATTCCATCCAGCGCGACCTCCAAGACCTGTTCAACCGCTACTTCCGCTTCCTCATTGATGGCGGCATTGAGGAATACGAGGACTTCGAGCAAATCGCCCCCGCCGGATGCGTCTCGTTTATGACCATCCATCAGTCGAAGGGGCTGGAATTTCCCGTCGTCCTGGTCGGCTCGCTGGATTCCGTTCCCCGGAAGCAATACGACGACATTGACGAGACGTTGCAGAAGGATTTCTACCACAAGCCGCCGTTCGAGCCGTTGGAGCGCACCAAGTTTTTCGATTTCTGGCGGCTCTACTACACCGCCTTCTCGCGCCCGCAAAATCTTCTCGGCCTCATCACGCAGGAGGAACGGAAGAAGCCCAAGAAGAAGCAGACTGTCGGCGACTTGAAGATTCCCCGCGAATACTTCCACGCCAGCTACACCGGCCTGCCGCACTGGCGCAGCGCGGCGTTCGACGTGTCCAAGCTCACGTTCGAGCCGGTCAAGGAAGTGAACTTGAAGCAGGAATACTCCTTCACGTCTCACGTCCTGCTCTACGAGAATTGCCCGCTCCAATACAAGTTCTTCAAGGAACTGAAATTTTCGCCCGTCCGTCAGTCCGGCTCAATGGCCGGCACGCTCATACACCAGACCATTGAGGACATCCACAAGGCGGTTCTGCGCGGCGAGGAACACGTCGTCACCGACGACCGCGTGCGCGACTGGTTCGAGGCGAACTACCGTTCGCTCTCGCAGGCCCAGCGCACCTACCTCGCCGAGCCGGTGCGCGAGGCGCTGACCGCGCAGGTGCTTTGCTACAAGGCTCGGCAGGAACACGATTGGTCAGTCATCAAAGCCGCCGAGGTGGACGTGTCCCTCGTCAAAGAAGAATATATCCTCAAAGGCACCATTGACCTGATTCGCGGCAAGAACGAGACGGTGGAGCTTGTGGATTTCAAGTCCGGCAAGAAGCCCGACCTGGCCTCGGCGGAAGACCGCGCCATGCTCGACCGCTACCGCCGTCAGTTGGAAGTGTATGCCCACATCGTCGAGGAACGCACTGAGCACACCGTCACCAAGATGCACGTCTATTACACCGCGGAGAAAGACGGCGTGCCTACCATCTCCTACGACCGGCGCAGCGCCGACATCGGCAAAACCATCGAGACGTTCGACAAGGTGGTTGTCAAAATCGAAGGCAAGAATTTCGACATGACCCACATTAAGAAGACCGAGAAGCTATGCGGCAATTGCGACATGAAGTTCCATTGCAACCCGGTTCACCCGACGACCAGCCCCGGCACTTAGCCTTTACCGACTCCCACCGAATATGAGCGAGCAACCCAGCCTAGAAATCAAAGACGAGAAGAAGCTGTCCACCGTGGAGGACTACAAGTTCGAGCCGATTAAGGGCTACCCCATGTTGCAGTGGAAAGGAAAGCGACCTTTCACATCCACGCAGTTCTATCCGGCGCAACTTAAAGAGAATCACGGCGACGCGGTCAATGGCTGGATGAACCGAATTTACTGGGGAGACAACATGCAAGTCATGGCACACTTGCTAAAGGAGTTCCGAGGAAGGGTGGATTTGGTTTACATCGACCCGCCGTTTGACTCGAAAGCAGATTATCGCAAGACAATCAACTTGAAGGGTAAAGGAGCTTCCAACGATTCCACTCCATTCGAGGAAAAACAATACACTGACATCTGGAGCAACGACGGCTATCTCCAATTCTTTTACGAGCGGCTTGTGCTGATTAGAGAGTTGATGGCGGAAGGAGCAGCAGTTTTCGTCCATTGCGACTACCACCAGAGCGCACATATCAAACTCATGCTCGACGAGCTTTTTGGCGCGGAAAATTTCCTTAACGAAATTATTTGGGTTCGTTCCACAAACCCGAAGGGGTCTCAACACAAGGTTGTAAGGTTTAACGTATTTACTGACACCATCTACTACTTCACCAAAGGCCCGGCTAAGACTTTCTCTTACGACGAAATTCGCACAGCACTAACCGAGGAGGAGCTTGCCGAGAAATACTACCGAGTCGACGAGAAGGGCCGTTTCTACGACGGGCCTATGGTTTCAACCGCTGGGATGGGGCCACGGCCAAATCTTGTTTACGAGTATAAAGGATACACTCCGCCCGAATCAGGCTGGCGTTTGAGCCGGGAGAAACTCGAAAAACTGGATGCAGATGGAGACTTGGGGTGGACATCCGAAGGCAAACCATTCCGCAAACTCCGCCCGAAGGACGATAAGGGAAAGCCAATCGGAAACTTCTGGAATGACATCTCACTCATCAATTCCCAAGCAGAGGAGCGAGTGGGGTATCCGACGCAAAAGCCCACAAAACTACTTGAACGAATCATCCAGGTCGCAACCAAGCCAAACGACCTAGTCTTTGACTGCTTTATGGGTTCGGGGACGACACAGGCTGCGGCGATGAAACTCGGCAGGCGCTTCCTTGGAGCTGACATCAATCTCGGCTCCATTCAGACCACGACAAAGAGGCTCTTGTCAGTGAGCGAGGCCATCAAATCCCACCTGGCACAAGGAACCCTCGACACGGAGTCTGAATCTCCCAAGAGCTATTTTACAGGCTTCTCTGTTTACAACGTCAATCACTACGACGTGTTTCGCAATCCGGTTCAAGCCAAGGAATTGCTTATTGAAGCTCTCGAAATCCAACCCCTTCCGAGCAACGCCCTCTACGACGGCGAGAAAGACGGGCGCATGGTGAAAATCATGCCCATCAATCGCATCGCCACCAAGGCGGACATCAACGATTTGCTAACCGGGTTTGATTACAAGGCATTCCAGAAACGCCGGGAAGTTGCGCCGAACAAGCCCGTCGAAAGTCTCCTGCTCGTCTGCATGGGCCACGAGCCGGACCTTGCCGCGCATCTCAAGCGCGAGTGCCAGGGCTTTGACCTCGATGTTGAAGTCGTGGACATCCTGCGCGACAAGGCCAACTTGGAATTCAAGCGCGATGCCCAGGCCGAAATCAAAGTCGAGAAGGGCGTCCTCAAAATCTCCGCCTACTATCCCATGAACCTCCTTCAAAAGCTCTCGCTGATGAGGGAGAACGTCGGCGATTGGCGCGAACTCACCGAGTCCGTGATGATTGATTGGAACTACGACGGCGCGGTGTTCGAGCCGAAGCTGGTGGACGTGCCGGAGAAAGAGGAACTGGTGAAGGGCGAATACCCCGTGCCGGACGGCGCTGGCACCATCCGCGTCAAACTTACCGACCTGCTTTCCGAATCCTTGGAAGCGGAGGTTTCCCGTGGCTAAAGCACCCGCCCAGCCCGCCGTCGCGGCAGACTTCCCGTTCTATCGCTACCTTCGCCTGTTCATCGAACAGAACCGGGGAGCCATCCGCCGCCGCTGCAAGAAGCTCTCACTCAAATTTCTCGACTTCAACGACCCGGACAACGCCACGTCCTTTCTCCGCCGTCCGCAGTTTGAAGCCTTGGAGACTTACATCTTTCTCAAAGAGTTCGGAAACAACCGCCACCTGTGGCAGCTCTTCGACGACTGGTATCACGAAAAGGACGGCTTCGAGGGCCGTGGCCGCACGAGCATCGGCGCGGCGGGGCAAATGGGCTTGTTCGAGGAACTGACGGCGGACGCCTACAAGGAAGCCTTCAAAACCCTGAAAAAGTTCGGCCAGCTTTACCCCAACTACATCTTCGCGCTCACGATGGGCCTTGGCAAAACCGTCCTCATGGCCACATCCATCTTCTACGAATTCCTGCTGGCGAACAAATTCCCGCAAGACCCGTCCTACTGCCACAACGCCCTTGTCTTCGCGCCGGACAAAACCGTTCTTCAATCACTCCGGGAAATCCTGACGTTCGATAAGGCCAAGGTCGTGCCGCCGGAATACGTGAATTGGCTGAATACGCACCTTCAATTCCACTTCCTCGACGACACCGGCCTATCGCTGAACGTCATTGACCGCTCGCGGTTCAACATCGTCATTTCCAACACTCAGAAAATCATCCTCAAAAAGCAGCACAAGGAGAAGACGCCAGGCCAGCAGCTTTTCGCCGCCGAGGGCGACACGCTCAAAGCCAAGAGCGTCACCGAAAGATTCGACGACCTCTACAAGTTGGAATCCGAAATCGAAAACGAGGGCGACCTGTTGCAGAACCAGCGTTTCGCCAAGCTCACCCGCCTTGAACAACTCGGCATTTACGTTGACGAGGCCCACCATGCCTTCGGTTCGAAGCTGGGCAAGGACATGGGCCTGCAACAAACCGCCACGTCACTGCGCGTCACAATCAATGAGCTTGCCGCGCATCTTAAAGACGCCGGAACGCGGGTCGTCGCCTGCTACAACTACACTGGCACGCCCTACGTCGGCAATCGTTTGCTTCCGGAAGTCGTCTACACCTACGGCCTGAAGGACGCGATCGATAAAGGCTACTTGAAGCGGGTGAACATTGACTCCTATTCCAACACTAAGGACAAGGAATTCATCCGTGCCGTAGTTCAGGACTTTTGGAAGAAGCACAAAGACCAGCGATACGAGGGCATGTTACCCAAGCTCGCCTTCTTCGCCACCACCATCGCCGAACTCACGGAGGAAGTCCGCCCCGCGTTGGAAGAAATCCTGATTGAGCAGGGCATTCCCACGTCTTCAATGCTAATCAACGTGGGCGACGAAAAGCTGACCACCAACGACGACTTGCGCGAATTCATCTACCTCGATACGGCCGCATCGTCAAAGCAGTTCATCTTGCTCGTGGGCAAAGGCAAAGAGGGTTGGAACTGCCGCTCCTTGTTTGGCGTTGCACTCCACCGCAAGCCGGATTCCCGCATTTTCGTTTTGCAGGCGACCATGCGTTGCCTTCGCGCCATCACGCCTGAGCAGCAGACCGGCTCCGTTTATCTGTCAGAGGAAAACCTTCGCATCTTCAACGAGGAGTTGGAGCAGAACTTCCGCTTGTCCGTGGACGCCATTCGCGGCTCAGGCAAGGAGGGCGTTCCCGTGGAAGTCCGCCTTGTTCCGCCGCCAATCAAAATCACCCTCAAGCGTATCAGCAAGCTCCACCAATTGCAGGAGAAACCCATCCGCAACGGCATTGACCTGGAGTTAGCGAAGGCAGACACCGAGAGATACAGAATTATCCACCGCAAGTACAAGGGGATCGACCTGACCGACACAATCGTCAAGGAGGACATGTCCTACATCCGTCATCAGCGGGAGTTCTCGGAGATCACCTTGGTTGCGGAGATCGCCAGATATTTGAACAAGCCGCCTCTTTTTATCCGATCAGTCCTCGCTTCTACCGTAGACGGAATTCCTAGGATTCTTGAGGCAATCAATGCGTTCAACGAACTTCTCTACGATTACATTATTCCGAGGCTTTTCGGGGAGTTCTACGATTTGAAGGAGTTCAAGAGCGAGGAGGATTACGAAATTGAGCTTGTTAAGGAACCCGAGAGCGAATCCAAATGCTATCGTGTCACCGCTAAGCCCCACCTCATAGCCAACCACGAGGGAGTTCCGTACTCCGCATATGCAGCGAAGTCATTCCATCTTGACAACTATTGCTTCGACTCAGTGCCAGAAAAGGACTTCTTCTGGAAGTGCCTTCAGGACGGGAGTGTGGATAAGATTTGGTTCACCGGGATGTTGACGCATGGACAGTCCGATTTCTGCATTGCCTACATCGACCCGATTTCTCACACGCTGCGCAACTACTTCCCAGATTTCCTCGTTCGGAAGAAGGATGGGACTTACACCATCGTGGAGATTAAGGCTGACAATTTAAGTGACGACGCTGTTGTTAAGGCAAAGGAGTCATACGCAACACAACAGGCCGTTGGCAGTGGATTCACCTACCGTATGATCCTTGGCACAAAGGCCGCAGGAGGGCTCGCCGCAGCTTGACTCGCAACGCTAGTCATCTAGAAACCGCTTGCCCCTGCTTCGATGTCCGCACATATCCAACTTCCACAAACATGTCATTTCCAGGAACTTGCCCAGTGCCTATCACGCGCAACACGGAGCTGCAATAGCAGTTCTGAGATCATTGTTTGTGTGCCGCAGAAATGCCATATTCCTCCAGCTGGTTTATCGGTGCTTGGTGCTTGGACCCAGCATCACGCAGCGCTGGGGCGGAGAGTCAGGTTCACTGCGGATGGCGCAGCAATGAACAGTCGTCTTCGGTACATGGCACGGATGAATTTGCCTGCACTTGCTGGAGACGATGTCGAGGAGGATTTCGAGCGTCACCCGGAAGCTGGTCGGTTTCTGCCGCTCCATTCTATTCGGGACACAAAGGACTGTTGGAAAGTGATTTGTGCTCTCGGAGACATGATATTGCATCAGTTTGAGAACTCGCGGCAGTTCTTTCCGGCGTTGGAGTGGGCTGTGAATGAGGTAATGGACAATGTTCACATTCATTCTGAATCGAAAACACCGGGTGTTGTGTACGCACAGTACTATCCGACAAAGAACTCGTTAGAAGTTGGAATTTGCGACATGGGACGAGGTATTCTCAACTCGCTCCAAGAGGCAATTCCGGATCTTGGTTCAGATCACGAAGCGATTTCTAAAGCGTTGCTCCGGGGGGTGACGAGGAACCCGGAGATCGGTCAAGGGAATGGCTTGGCGGGTACACTTGATGTCGCGAGGGCGAATCGGGGCACCTTTTATCTGTGGTCAGGGCGCACTTGTTGGAGGATGGGGAGCGGAGTTGAGAAGCAAGCAGTAGATTTGGATCCTGTAATTGGCACAGCCATCCACCTCCGGATGGATGTGCGGAATCCAGTTGATTTGGGGCAGACCTTTATTGGAGCAGGATTGATGGACCCGAACGACTCAACGTTTTTGAACGCAGTCGAGGAAATTGCAGTACGGGAGGGGATTCAGGTGCGAAGTGAATGCGACCATGTAGGCTCAAGAATTCCAGCTACAGCACTGCGACGAAAAGTTGAGGCGATCCTAGCTGGTGTTGAGCAAGGGAAAATCATTCTGGACTTCACTGGAGTAACCGGCGCGAGCAGTAGCTTCCTGGATGAACTATTGGGAAGGCTTGTTGTCAGAATGGGCTCCAAGAACTTTGGTCGAAGGTTGGCGATTGTTGGACTGGCGCCGGAGCTTCGGCAGATGGCAGATGTTGTGGTAAAGCAGCGTTTAGAATTTGAGAATGGCGTTCAGCCTTCATCCTGAGGCATCGGCAAGCGTCCCAGAGGAGTTCAGCAAAAGGTGGGCTGAGTAACGGTTCACGTGCATCGTGCTCTTGCGGCCGGAAGCTAAACAAAAGCGTCCATCTCCGGCCTGCGGCCCAAGATCAATCCCTCTCTCCAACCAAAAGTCAGAGAGAGGGATCAACCCAGGGCCAAGGAAGCCAAGAGGCCAATCAAGTCAGTTCATCCACTCCTGTGCCAGCCTGAACGCTCTGGCCTTCACCCGGTAGTTCTCCCCAAACCACAGCGAATTGAGCCGCTGTCCAGGAGTCTGCCTGGTTTTCCGGTGATCCAGCAGTTCGGTGACGCCGTTGAAGGCGGCCCAGAGCGTACCACGGACGCCAGGAAGCCGGTTGCCTCGGCCTTCATCGAAGAAGTGCTCGGCCCAATCGCGATTGCGCTCCGCTCTGACGAGGGCGCCTTCATCGGTTGAGTCGGACGGTTTGAACACCTCGGTCAGGTATTCCGTGAGTCGGCTGGCGTTGACCTGCACGCGGGCCATGGCTTGCAGGCCTTCTTCCATGGTGTCGTAGCGGGTGCGCACTTGGGCGAGTAGTTGACCGGCTGCCTTGAGCCGGTGTTTAACGTCCGGCGTGTGGATCAGGCGGAAGGATTCTCCCCCGCTGAAGGCCAGCGTCAGCGTGTTTTGGCAGACGACGCGCACGCTCGTGCTTTTGACCTGCACGCTGCCCTTGCCGTCGTGGCTGTTGGCCAGCAGCAGGTATTTGTCAGCGACATCGTCACCGACTATCCGGAGTTGTCCGGGCAGCTTGGCCAGGAGCCAGATGCGTTCTCCCTGACCGAGCGCACCGGCCGTGTGATAGATGGCGGCATTTTCGCCGACAATGGGGTCGAAGAAGCCAAACGCCTCGTCGTTCTGCAAGGGCGTGTAGTCCTTGCTGACCACTCCCAGCACCGGGCTGTTGAGGGGATCGTTGCGCACCACGGCAAACGTGTCCGGCACCAGAAGGCGCTGGCCGTTGACCGTGGTGAACACCGGCGTCTTGCTGACTTTCCAGTCGAGGTTGGCAGCCTGGATTGCTTCCTTGGCGGTCGCAGGTCCGTTGAGTCTTGTGCCCAGGCCGTGCCACGGAGTTTCGTCGATGTAGAACATCGAGGCCTGGCCATTGAGGATCATGAGGTTGTGCATGGATTTCCTTTCGTTGAGTTGCAGTGCGTTTCAGTGAGGGGTGGAAGGGACGATTCAACGCCGGTTGTTCCGGTCGTTGGAGTCGGTGGTCAGCTTGTAGAGGAAAATGGCACCGGCGCTGACGAGGCCGATGACCAGGTAATCGCGTAGCGCGTAAACGATCAGCACCACAATGATGCCGCCGATCGCGTAACAGATGAGTTGGGTGTGGTCCTTCATGGACGCTCCAAAAAGAGAGGGGGCACACCGGTTTGCGATGTGCCCCCGTGGTTGTGGTTGGAGGACGTTCAGAAGCTCACGGCTTGCAAGGCGCGCAGCTTCTCGCGAACCAGCTCCACCTCCTTGTCGGTGGTCTTGCGGTCTTTCTCCACGACACGCAGTGCATCCACGACGTCGCCGAACTGGCGAGCCGTGGCACGAAGGGCGTCACGGATGCCGTCGATCTGTTCGATGACCGAACGAATCGTCGGTTTGTCCTTCGGTGCCTCCTCGGTGAACGGTGTCAGCCGATTCACCGGTTGGGGTTCCGGTGCAGGTTCAACTTCGGGAGCAGCATTTTTGGGCATGGGTGTTTCCTCGGGTTCGATGGGTGATGGTTCTGGGTGGGTGTCGGAAGGGATGGGTGCCGACTCCGGAACTTCCGGTGCCGGTGAGAGTGGACCGTCGAGGCGCATGGGCATCGCGACCAGGCGACGACCAGGAGCAGAGAAGACCAACGGGCTCAGCTCGTCGATCAACGCCAGCTCCGTCATGCCCCACTGCAACGCCTTCGAGACGAAGCTGCGGTCCACGACGATGGCCACGTCGGGCCCTTCGACGTGGGTGTCATCCACCGGCAGCGTCGTCTGGTGAGGTGTATTGCGATCCCCGGCGGTCACGAGAAACCTTCCTCCAGTGACGTCGAGGCGGATGGGCTGGCTGGGATCGTCCTTACCCGGAAGTTTGGGAAGGATCTCCAGCAGGAATGCGGTCGCCTTCTCGCTGAAGGTGACCGTGACGGTTCGCGAAGTCGGCACCACCTGGCGCCAATTCGGAATGGTGTGATCCGGTCGTCGGGTCAGGAAGGTCCAACGCTTCGAGCGCAGTTGAAGCCAACGGCGCTCATCCACGGTGTCACCTGCCTGCACGGCGATAGACCAAGGGCCATCATTTCGGAACGCGGGCGATTCAAGAAAGCCCTCGTGAGGAATCAGGATGGGTTCCTGAAGGTCGATGTGAAACGAGTTGGCGCTGTAAAGATGCCGTCCATCCGTGCCCATGACGTAGTGCGCCTCCGGATCAGTGACATCCAGCCAGGCACCCATGATGGCTGCCCGGGTGATTTCATGGGTACAGCACGACAAGGCACGGAGGATCCCTTCCTTGATTCCGTCATCGAGCACGATGCCGGCATCCTGGAAGGCGGGTGTTTCCGGCCATTGCTGTGGATCCATGGATTCCAGGGACCGTTCCACCGGTCGACCAGCCAGCAGGGAACGCAGGACGGTGGTGTCGTTGTCTCGGGCCAGGGTGATCTGGTCCGTTGGATTGCATCCCTTGACGGCACGGCTCAGCGATTTGAACGCCACCAGCATTTCGAGGGGTTCACCTACCTGCCCTTCGAATCGATACGAAACGAACGATTCGAGGTCGGTGGCCTGGAGCTGCACGATGCCGTCATGGCTGCGGCTGATGCGCAGCATGTGAAGAACGGGCAGTGAAGGACTGCGACTCACGATCCTGGCGAGCGCCGGGAGCGCTGCCTTCAATTCCGATACGGGCAATTTGATTTCCATGGGGTTTCCTTTCGTTGTTTGGGTTGAGGGGTGAAAACGAAGGAGCCAGCCACACAACAAGTGCATGGCTGGCTCCGGGTTGGGGTTGGAGGTTGCGGGCTACAGCTGGAAGTAGCCCAGGGAACGCAGCGACGTGAACGTGCTGCCGATGATGACGTGATCCAGGATCTCGATCTTGAGCAGTTGACCTGCCCTCACAAGATCCTTGGTCACTCGGAGATCCGCGTCACTGGGGGTTGGATCCAGTGAGGGATGGTTGTGGGCCAAGATGAGGGCGCTACCGGCGGCCACGATGACCGGACGGAAGACCTCACGTGGATGCACGGCAACCGAATCTAGACCGCCCAAAGCCACGAGGGTGTGGCCGAGGATGCGGCGACGGGTGTTCAGGATCAGAACGACAAACGCCTCCTTGGCCGGGTCAAACCACGGTGCAGTGGCCACGTTTGCCTTCCAGTAGTCGAACACGCGATCCGGCGTATCCACGAGGTCGGCAGGCATCGCGCAATCGCGTATCCTCATGACCTTGAACTCGGCAGGCGGCTTCACGAGCTACCTCCGACATAAGGGACTTGGTGATGTTCCTGTGCGCCTCCCCGCCAGCATACCAGCCCCTTCGTTCGCCCCGTGTCGTAGTCGACCAGGAACGTCAGAAGCGGCCAGCGGGCGGCGAGGAGGCGGAGGAAGGTCAGCGGTGGGTTGGGCGTGGTGAACTGCCAAGACCGTCGTGTGGACGACAGTTCCAGCGGTTCGACTTCCGTGAACGCCGCAGGCCATTCCTCCCGATCACAGAACGCCTTCAAGTCCTTGGCGCTACCGACGACGAGCAGACGGCACTGGCAAGGGTTCATGGTGGGGTGTCTCCAATTGGAGACAGTCGAGATTCATGACCATCGCCGGCACTCGTTGAAGAACTCGCAGCAGGAGCAGGCCATCGGGCTCGGTGTGGGCACCCAATCCTGTCGCTGCACGCCTTCGAGGTAGGAATCCACGGTCTTGAGCAACCGGGTCTCCTGCTTCGCCGTCATGGCCGGGAGCGTCGTCACGACCAGCTTGGGCGTCTTGAGCTTCACCAAGTGATGCAGCTCTACCCCCGTCTCGGTCTGTCCGGTGGCTTCCCGGTACATCACCGCGTAGCACGAGCATTGCAGCTCATGGATGTGCTCGGCCTTCTCCGGGTTGGGAGTCTGGCCGGTAGTTTTGAACTCGACGATACGACCGCCGGAGCGGACGAGGTCGATGATGCCAATCAGCTTGGTGCTCCGGAGGTCAGCTTCCACGGACACTTCGACGCCTTCAGCGGGTTCGTTGGCAGGGATGGGTGATTGTTGGAAGTAGGTATCGAGCAAAGCCCAGGCTTTCGCCTTGGACTCGTCCTGCTCGCCTGCATCCCAGGCAATCGCCCCTTCCTGATCGTCGGTCCAGAACGTGTTGAACTGCTCCCGCAGCCAACCGTCCGGGATGGTCTGTTTCCTCCAGCGTGCGAGATTCCAGAGCTTGAGCGTGAAGTGGACGGTGGAACCGATGTGCTGGGCACCGCTCTTTGCCCGGGCCAGCCCAAGCACGTAGGTGAAATAGAACTTCAGTCGACAGGAATGAAACGTGTTCAGCCGTGAGGCCGACACGGTCGCAAGAAGCTCCTCGATGCTCTTCGGCTTGTTGACCCGAGCAGGAAGCGCTTGAACCACAGCTGGAACAATCGTGGCAGTGTCGTTCATGCGGTCCTCGCTTTCTGGGAGTTCTGGAAGCGGTTGCCGTTGGAACGACCATTGCCGTGGTTGCCAGCGTTGCCGCCGTGGGTTTCCAGCAGTTCTTCGATGAGACCGGAGGCCTCCATGCGATTGAGCTGGCGGACACCCTTGCCGAACCGTTCTTGGGCCAACGATTCGATGTCCTGTTTGTCGAGGTGGTGATCCTCGACGATTTTCAGGATGAGCGCCTTCTGCTTGTCTGAGCACGACCACGCTTCACTTTGGCCGTTGTGGCGACCATTGCCGTTGCCGTTCGTGCCGTGGTTACCGTTGCTCGCGTTGATGGAATGGCCGTTGCTTCCGTTGTGGTGGCTGCCATTGCTGGTGCCGTTGCCTTTGGGCGATCCATGAACCGGGAGAAATCCCGTCTGCTGGATATTTCGATCAACACAGCCTTGAATGAGCGTATAGAGGCGTGATGACTCGGTCTCAACCTGTTTGATGTCTGCGAGTTCGACCCGAAGGGTGACGCTGAATTGGTGGGAGGAATACCCGGGGAGACCGAGCTTCTTGCTGTAGTTTGCTTCAAGCTGAATAGCCATGGAGATGCCTTTCCTTGGATGGTGGGTGGAAACAAAACGCCCCGGACACCACAAGGTGCCGGGGCTGTCGCTCGGTTGCCTCCCGGGGGAGGCGCCGAGTTGTTCGATGTTCAGATTGTTATACCACGATCAGGCAGGCTTCAGCAGGGAGGGGTCAACTCAGCGCCCAAGCAAAACCA
>SXGU01170177.1_pt1 | contig 15995 bp, 12 predicted proteins | sample 3174531 | NCBI WGS metagenome assembly SXGU01 (sample SAMN11356863, study PRJNA531348) | freshwater metagenome | isolation source: freshwater sample F1-140 | place: China: Fuxian Lake, Yuxi | collected 2017-12-25
GAGACGACCAAGCGCATCTTCGTAGCTTTCGAGCGGGTGAAGCCGGACCGCGTGGTGCTCGACAGCATGTCCGAGATCCGGCTGCTGGCCCAAAGCTCGCTTCGTTATCGACGCCAGGTTCTCGCCATCAAGCATTTCTTCGCGCGCCAGAACGCGACGGTGATGATGCTCGACGATCTCACGTCCGAAGGACATGACAAGACGGTGCACAGCGTCGCCCACGGCGTTGTGCGGCTGGAGGAGCTCACCCCGGATTATGGTGCCGAGCGGCGACGGCTGCGCGTGATCAAGTATCGCGGCCGTCGTTTTCGCGGCGGATTTCACGATTTCACCATCGAAACGGGCGGGGTTCGCGTGTTTCCGCGGCTCGTGTCAGCCGAGTACAAGCACGCGTTCAATCGGGATGTGCTCGATTCCGGGTCGGACGCGCTCAATGCGCTGCTCGGCGGCGGCGTGGAGCGCGGATCCAGCGTCCTGATCCTGGGTCCGGCGGGCACTGGCAAGTCGCTGCTGACACTGACCTTCGTGGCGAACGCGATCGAGCGCGGCGAGCGCGCGGCGATGTTCGTGTTCGACGAGGAGCTCGGGCTGCTCATCCAGCGCGCGCGCGGCCTCGGGCTTGATCTGCAGGCCATGGTCGACAGCGACCAGCTTGTGCTGGAACAGATCGACGCGGCCGAATTGACGCCGGGAGAGTTTTCCGAGCGTGTCCGGGCCTGCGTCGAGACGCACGGCGCCCGCACCGTGGTCATCGATAGTCTGAACGGCTACCAATCCTCGATGCCGGGCGAGCAGGCGCTCGTCCTCCACATGCACGAGCTGCTGCAATATCTGAATCGGCAGGGCGCGACGACATTCCTCACGGTCGCGCAGCACGGGCTGGTCGGTGAGATGAGATCGCCAGTCGACTTGACCTACCTGGCCGATACGGTCGTGCTGCTTCGCTACTTCGAAGCAAGGGGGCGAGTCCGGCGCGCCATTTCGGTCATGAAGAAGCGCACGGGTCCCCACGAAGATACGATTCGCGAATATCGCATCGGTGCGAACGGCATCACTTTGGGCGAGCCGCTGATCGGGTTCCAAGGCGTGCTTCGCGGCGTGCCGACTTTGATCGATGCCGACGTCAAGCTGCTCGAGGCTGAAGCTTGAAGCGAACCACCGTCTCGGAACGCGGGCTGGTGCTTGCGCCCCGAGGACGCGATGCCGACATCGCGCGTGCGATGCTTGCCGAGGCGAAGTTCGAGGCTCTCGCCTGCTCGTCGCTTCAGGCGCTGATCGACGCGCTCGACGAAGGCGCCGGGTTCGTGGTGGTGACGGAAGAAGCGCTCGCGACCGCCGATCTTCACGCACTGTCGGCCTGGATAGAGGACCAGCAGGAATGGTCCGACCTGCCCTTCATCCTGCTCACGAGCCGTGGCGGCGGCCTCGAGCGGAATCCCTCCGCCGGGCGCTATCTGGACCTGCTCGGCAACGTCACCTTTCTCGAACGACCTTTCCATCCCACCACGCTGGTGAGCTTGGCCAAGTCCGCGTTGCGCGGACGGCGGCGCCAGTACGAGGCGCGCGCGCGGCTCACCGCGCTGCATGAAAGCGAGACCCGCTATCGTACTTTGTTCGAGACGATCGACGAGGGTTTCTGCGTCATTCGCTTCCTCGACGGACCGGACGGCCCGCTCAGCGATTACGTCCACATCGAGGCCAACCCGGCTTACGCGCGTCACGCCGGCATCTCGAACGTCGTGGGTCAGCGGGTGCGCGAAATGGTGCCGGACGAGGCCGACGACTGGGTGGCGCTCTACCGGGAGGTTCTGCTCACGGGCGTCTCGATCCATTTCGAGCGCGAGCTGGTGGCGACCGGTCGGCATCTGGAGCTTGCCGCCTTCCGAGTGGAGCCGGAGGAGCGGCGGGAAGTGGCCGTGTTGTTCCGCGACCAGACCGCACGGCGGCGCGCCGAGATCGCGCTCCGCGACCTCAACGAAACGCTGGAGCGGCGGGTGGCGGACGCGATCGGCGCGCGCGAAGCGGCGCTGGCGCAGCTGCACGAGGCCCAGAAGCTCGAAACCCTGGGCCAGCTCACCGGCGGGGTCGCGCACGATTTCAACAATCTCCTGACACCGATCACGGGCGCGCTCGACTTCCTGCGCCGCCGCTACGGCAATGAGGATGCGCGAACGGCGCGCCTGGTCGACGGGGCGCTGCAATCTGCCGAGCGCGCGCGCACGCTGGTTCAGCGCCTGCTCGGCTTTGCGCGGCGACAGGCGCTGCAGACACGGCCTATCGTGCTCACCGACCTCATCGACGGCATGCGCGATCTGATCGCAAGCTCGATCGGCCCCAAGGTGGAGCTGCGCATCCACTCCGAGCCGGAGCTGGCGCTCGCCAAAGCGGATCCCAACCAGCTCGAGCTCGCGATCCTGAACCTGTGCGTCAATGCGCGGGACGCGATGTCCGAAGGCGGCACGCTGACCGTGACGGTCGAGTCCGCCGCGATCGGACCCGCCAACGAATTGAACTTGGCGGCAGGCTTGTATCTGCGCATCTCGGTGATCGACACCGGCTGCGGAATGGACAGCGCCACGCTGTCGCGCGCGATCGAGCCTTTCTATTCGACCAAGGAAATCGGCCGCGGCACCGGACTGGGGCTGTCGATGGTCCACGGTCTCGCCGGCCAGCTCGGCGGCGCGTTCGCGCTGTCCAGCAAGCCGGGCAAGGGCACACGCGCCGATCTCTGGCTTCCCAGCGCCGTCGACAGCGAAGGGGTTGCGGCGCCGGCGAGCGCCGCTTCGCGCGTGGCGCCGGCGATTGCGCCGCTGTCGATCATGCTGGTGGACGATGAGGAGCTCGTCCGGGAGGCGACCGCCGACATGCTCCGCGACCTCGGCCACCAAGTGGTCACCGCTGCCGGCGGCGAGGCCGGCCTGGCCAAATTGTCGTCAGGCTGGATGCCCGACGTGATCGTTACCGACTATATGATGCCGCGCATGGACGGCGCCGCCTTCGCTCGGGAGGTTCACGCCCTCGCCCCGGATCTGCCGGTTCTGCTGATTACCGGCTATTCCGGCGGGGAGGATGGCGACCTGGCGCTCCCGCGGCTCAGCAAGCCGTTCCGCCAGGCGGACCTCGCCGCGGCGATCGCCAATTTGGTGACGCCGCCGGCCAACGTCGTGCGGTTCATCAGGCGGGGACAGCCGGCGACCTGACCTGCCGGTGCGCCCGTTCGCGCGGGCGCGGCTACCCCTTCACCGTTTCGAACCAGACCATCTCGGTCTTCCAGCCCTTGTCGGCCGCCGCGTTCATGAATTGCTGCTGCCAGCTTGGCCCGCGCGAGCCGATCGGCGGCGCAACGGCGGCGGCGTCGATCGGGCCCTTGCCGGTGACCAGCATGTAGCCCGACCAGCCATTGTGATCGACATCGACGTTGAGCTTGTACCTGCCCTCGCCTTCGCGCGCGATCGGCTTGCCGTTGACGGACGCGGACACCTCGCGCTCGAACGCCGCCTTGGACGGCAGCAGCGGGGTGATCGCGCCCGACGGCTCGATGCCGATGATCGCGAAGTCCTCGGCGCCCGCGACGTCGATGCCGGCCGAGGTGGTGACGGCGCCCGACGGGCCGAGCGTGAAGCGCGGCTGCGGCACCGTCAGGCGATCGGAATCGGTGGCGCGGACCTGGCGAAAGGTGTCGAGCGCCGAGCAGCCGGCCTGCGTGATCGGCGCGACATCGCCGAGATCGATCGCGCCGCCCTGCAGCCCGGCCTGCGCGAGCGCGGCGGAAAGATCGCGCTGTGCGGCTGCGGGATCGCCGGCGACGCCGCGCATGGCGACGCGGGCGCTGCCGCCGGCCGACGGCACCGAGCCGATCTCCAGCCAGGAACCGCTGACGGACGGGATCGCGCCATCGACGGCGGCGCGGGCCCGCTCGACGGGATCGCCCGAGGCGGCCGCTGCCGGCCCCTTCGACTCGTCGACGCCCGAACCCAACGCCCACCACGCACCGCCGGCGAGCAGCAAAGCCGCGACGATGCCGCTGCCGACCAGAGCGGCTTTCGGAACGCCGCCGCCCGTGCCCGCCGCGGCGATGGCGGCGGCGCCCTTGGGCGGGTTGCTGCGCGCGGGATCGAAGCCGGTGGCGGGCCGCACGCCCGAATTGTCGAGCATCGCCAGCACTTCGTCCATCGAGCGCAGGCGCCCTGCCGGATCGGGCACCAGCATCGCATCGATCACCGGCCGCAGGCTTTCGGGGATCTTGGCGGTGTCGACGCCCTTGCGCCGTTTGTCGATGGCGTCGACCAGCGAGCCGGACATGTTGACGTTCTTGCCGAGCGCCACCGCCAGGATGACCAGCGCCAGGCTGTAGACGTCCGTCCACGGCCCGATGTCGCGGCCGAAATCGCCGAGCTGCTCGGGCGCGACATAGTTCAGCTTGCCGGCAAAGCCGGCGCCGACGATGGTCGTGGCGTTGGGATCGGTATCCTTGGCGATGCCGAACTCGATGCTCTTGGCGCGGGCGAGCTGGCCGTCGGCGAGCAGCACGTTGTCGGGCGAGATGTCGCGGTGGACGGCGCCGAGCGCGTGCGCGGCGCGGAGGCCCGAGGCGAGCCGGCGCAGCAGGCCGGCGAGCTCCTCGGGGCTCGGCTCGATCTTGCCGAGCGCGTCGTTCAAGTTCACGCCGTCGATGAACTCGGTGACGATGTAGAGCACGCCCAATTGCGGCTCCTGCGCGAGCACGCGGTAGTTGACGAGCGCCTCGTGCTGGAGGCGGGTCAAGGTCCGCGCCTCCTTGCGGAACATGGTGATGACCTTCTCGTCGGCCGCCAGCTGCGGCAGCATCACCTTGATCGCGACGCGCTCGTCCGACTGGACGTTGCAGCCCTCGAACACCTCGCCCATGCCGCCGCGCGCGAGAAAGCGCCGGACCTCGAACATGTGGTTGAGGACGTCGCCGACCTTGATGCCTTCGACGCCGGTGCGCGGCTTGAAGTTGGTGCCGGCGGTGGTGACGTTGGGATCGCGCGGCCCCGCCGAGGTCGCCGTCGGCGGCACGGTCTTGTCCGCGTCCGCCGGCACGAACACCGTGCGCTCCTCGTCGGGCGTCTTGTTGTCGTCGTCGCTCATGGTCAGGCGGCTTCGCTGGGCAGGTTGAGGAGCGTCGGCTCCGAGACGGAGATCGCGATCACCGTGACGTTGTCGGGCGCGCCGCGCTCCAGCGTCCGGTCGACGAGCTCGCCGGACGCCTCCTGCGGGCTGCCGCGGCCGAGCATGCGGGCGATCTCCGCCTCGTCGACGGTGCCGTGGAGGCCGTCGGAACAGAGCAGGAAGCTGTCGCCGGGCTCGATCGTGCCTTCCACCATGTCGACCTCGACATCGGGCCGCACGCCCACGGCGCGCGCCAGGACGTGCCCCATCGGATGGCCGATCGCATCCTTGGGATCGAGCAGGCCGCGATCGACCATTTCCTGCACCTGGCTGTGATCGCGCGACAGCCGCTCCAGCTTGTGGCGGCGCAGCTGGTAGGCGCGGCTGTCGCCGACCCAGAAGATCGCATAGCGGCTGCCGCGCACGAACATGGCGACGATGGTGGACCCCATCTGCTTGCCGCGCTTCTGCGATTCGACGAACACCGCCGCATTGGCGGCACGCACGCCGTCGGCAATGGCGACGCAGGCGCTGTCGAACGAGTCCGGCAAGGTGAGCGCGCCGAGCACTTCGACGAGCTTGGCCGACGCCCATTCGCCATGCTCGTGCCCGCCCATGCCGTCGGCGACCGCCCACAGCCCACTGGTCTCATGGGCGAAGAAGCTGTCCTCGTTGAGCTTGCGGACGCGGCCCTGGTGGGTGCGCGCGTCGCTTTCGATGCGGAGCGGCATGGCGTTCATGTCGCCGAACCGCGCCTGGGGCCGTGGTGCCGGCGGGCGCAGCTCCGCAGCAGGTGCAAGCGGTGCCCCCGCCCCCCGCTTCGTCGTGGCATCGCTGCGGCGCCCCCTGAATAACCGGCTGAGCCAATTGAACACGCGCGCACTCTGGCACGAAAGGGCAGCGGCCGGCAATCCCGCCAGCCGCCCGGCGGCGCTCGCCTTGACACAGGCCACCTGCCGCTCATATCGGCCGCCGCAGCACAGCCGCGCACACGGCCCCTTCGTCTAGCGGTCTAGGACGTCGCCCTCGCACGGCGAAAACACGGGTTCGAGTCCCGTAGGGGTCACCAGAATAGCGCAAAGCCGCAGAAATCCCGCATTTACGTCACTTTCACCCGGCGCTGGTACAGCCGCCTGGTACAGCGGGAGGGATTCTTGGTTCAGGTCGCGAAGCCGTGGCGGCATCCAGAAACCAACGTCTACTACCTGAGGCGGCAGATCCCGGAGCCGATCCGGTGCGAGTTCGGAGGTCGCGTCCTCTGGAAGGAGACGCTCGCCACGCGCGATCCGGCCGAGGCGGCGCGCCTCTTCGCTGCCGCGAACGCCGAGCTCGAACGACGCTTCGCCGCGGCCCGCGCGGTCGTCGGCGAGCGCCGAGCCCGCGACGTCATTTCCACGGAGCGCGCCGAGGCCATTGTCGCGAAGGCGCTCGGCCGCCGTCCAGGAGATCGGTACGCAGCGCTGACGCTGGTATACTGGGCTGAGGAAGCTGCGGTCGCCACACTTGGGGCACCCGCGCCGGGCCTGCTGCCTTCGTTCGACGACGACGGAGTGATCAAGCAGGACGGGATCACGGACCGGCTGCCGGGCGATACGTGGCTCGGCCTCGTGCAGGGTGGCCGCGCCGCTGACCTTGAACGCATCGCCGACGGGGCACTCGAGCCGATCCTCGCCCCGGCCGATCCGCCCGTCGTACGCACGCCGGAGAACGTCTCGGTCGTGCTCGCCGCGTTCACCGCAGCTGTGCGCACGCAGAACGAACGGCTCCGGGCCGAGATCGCCTTCCCCTCCGCGCAAGGAAAGCGGCCGCGGCTCCGCCCACAACTTCGCCTCCGGGAGCTATTCGAGGAGTGGCGGAGACGGCGCAATCCGAGACCTCAGACCATCGATGAGGCGCGGAACGCAATGGAGGACCTGATCGACTACATCGGCGACGTGCCGGTCTCGCTGATCGACTCCGACATGCTCTACAACTACCGGGACGCCGCCGCACTCCTGCCGAGCTCGATGCCGCGCCGCGACCACAAGCTGCGTTTCACGGAGCGTGTCGCGAAGCATAGGGACAGCTCCTCCCCTCGCGTGAGGCCGACCACGCTTAAGAAGCGTATCTCGTGCATCCAGGCGCTCCTCACCTTCGCCGAAGGTGAGCGCTGGGTGCAGGGCAACGTCGGTCGCAACATCAAGGTCGACGGCTATACGAAGGGCAAGAGTGACCGGCGCAGCTTCCGTGACGGCGAGCTTAAGACGCTGTTTGAGAGTCGCCTCTTTCTGGAAAGGGGCAGCTGGTCGAAATGTCGGTCGACGATCAGCGACCGGACCCTGTTTTGGCTCTTCGTCCTCGGCCTCACGTCGGGAGCACGCATAGAGGAGGTTGGGCAGGCCAGGCTCCAGGACGTACGCGAGGACGGCGGCATCCACTTCATCGAGATCGACGACGGCGACGGCAGGAACGTCAAGACGGACGAATCTCGCAGGCTCCTGCCACTCCACGACATCGTGCTGCGGCTCCGCTTCATAGATTACTGCGGTGAGATGCGGGAAGCGGGTGAGGTCAATCTGTTCCCCGACCTCCTCTCGAACCGCTATGGGAAGAGAACAAAAGAGGCATCACGGCGAGCAAACCGCTACATCGGTTCGATCGTCTCTGACGATCCCCGCCTCGTCTTCCACTCGCTCCGTCATACGTTCAAGGACCTCGGCAAGGACGTCCTCCTCCCAGACTACATCCTCGATCAGATCTGTGGGCACGCGCCGCTGAGCGTCGGTGGACGATACGGCATGGGCGCACGCCTTAGGACGATCAAGGAGGCGCTGGACAGGATCCGGTTTGAAGCCGTGGATTGGGACCGTCTCACGTCGGTTCTGCCTTTCGCTCCAAAAGCTCAGCGCTTGATCGAACCGGGCGCGTCCAGCTTGGTTTAACTGCAGCGACCTCTATGCTGGTCGAATGTTCGCTTTCCTAGCCTCAGCAGTCGCCGCGGGCGCCGGCTTCACGTGCACGCCAACTCGGGTCTGGGACGGCGACGGTCCAATCTGGTGCGCGGAAGGACCCAAGATTCGGCTGGCGGGAATAGCGGCTCGAGAGATCGACGAGACCTGCAAACCTGGGCACCCCTGCCCTCGTGCCTCCGGCAAAGCCGCAAGAGACCACCTCGTCCAACTCGTCGGCCAGCCGCGCGGCCGGTCTCGAGAGGGTCATGTGCTGGTCTCCGGTAAACCGCTGCGGTGCATGTCCGGCGGCTCAGGCAAAGGGGATCGAACTGCAGCGACGTGCTCGACTTCTGCTGGCACAGATCTCAGCTGCGCGATGGTTCAAAGTGGCTACGCCCTGCGCTGGCCTCAATATGATCGCCAGCGGAAGCTGTGTCGCTGATGCCAATCGGCAAGCTACACACCGAAGAAGGTCTCCTACTGCGGCAGCGCGGGGCACTCATCCTGTCGCGGGATGACGGCGGACGTTGGCGATTGGACGGACCCTCAGATGCTGATGAACTGCTTGGGCAGCGTGTGCGAGTGGAAGGGATACGGTCCGACTTCGATCTGCTCGAGGTCACCAGGATTGTGAAGTGCTGAAGCCTCTCCTTCACCGCGCAGTCTTAGTTTTTCAGCGCCTTCGCAAGCCATTTGGTTTGTGACGAGGCCAACCACCTTTGGAGTGCACGCGGTCCCAATCACACCCTCGGGGACATGGTCCTCGTAGAATTGAGCTATGCCCGCGGCTGGAGGCTTCTCGGCGGTGGTCGCAAGCCGAACGAAGATCCCGAGCGCGCCATCATCCGCGAACTTCAGGAGGAGATCGGACTACAAAGCTACAGTGGTATCCAGAAGGTCACAGATTTCGAGCACCGCCCTGACTTTCGCAAAAGCCACTCCAGCCTGTTCGTAGTCCGCGACGTGGTCTACCGACCCAGATGGTCATTGGAGATCAAGGCTGTGGCGGAATTCCACCCGGGAGAGCTCCCAAGGGACACTGCCCCGATCACGCTTCGACTGCTCGCTGAAGCGCGCGACTTGCTTCCGTGACGAAGACCTTGATCCTGAGTGAGTGGGAGCTTTGGGCGTGCGCAGATGAGGCTATTCGGCAGCACGGCCTGGATGCACCGATCTTCGCGGCAATGAGAGCGGACCAGCTGCTTGCAAAGGGTGAGATCGACGGGGCAGCGAACTGGCGCCTCATCGTGACACGCTTCAATCAGCTTCTGGCCAAACCGCCGGGGTTGACGAACTAGCTCCAGACTTCGCCAGCCGAGCCATTATTCTCGGCCTGGTCAGCCACATGGTGCAACAGAGCCTCTAGCGGCCAGCCTATCAGAGTAGAGTTCGCCCCATGCCGACGCTGATCGAGATCGACGACCCCGAGGACCCGCGGATCGAGAACTACCGCGCTGTCCGCGAGCGCGACCTGGTCGGCCGAGCTGGCATATTCATCGCCGAGGGCAAGGTCGTCGTCGAGAAGCTGATCGGGAGCGCTGAGTACCGCCCCCATTCCATGTTGATCGCCGCCAAGCGAGTACAGGCGCTTGGGCCGCTCCTCACCCGGCTTCCGGACGAAGTACCCGTCTTCACCGCGGCGAAACCCGTGCTCGACGCGATCGCGGGCTTCGCCATGCACCGGGGCATCCTCGCAGTCGGGCGCCGCCCCGCGGCGCCGACGGCCGACGAGCTGCTATCGACCCTACGCGGTCCAGCCGACGTGCTGCTTCTGTCCGGGATCGCCAATCACGACAATCTGGGCGGCATCTTCCGCAACGCGGCCGCGTTCGGGGCGGCGGCGGTACTGCTCGATTCGGACTGCTGCGACCCACTTTACCGAAAGGCGATCCGGGTCTCCGTCGGGGCCGCCCTGATGGTTCGGCACGCCAGGCTCTCTCGTGGCGAAGACGCCCTTGCACTGCTGGCGGGCCATGACTTCGAGCCGGTTGCGCTCAGCCCTGCCGGTGCGGCCCTGCTTGCCAACTGGCGGCCCGGCCCGCGAAATGCCGTGCTGCTCGGTGCCGAAGGTCCAGGCCTTTCTCCGGACCTGATCAATCGCGCGCGGAGCCTTCGCATCGAGATGGCGGGCGACTTCGATTCTCTCAACGTCGCGACAACGTCAGGGATCGTGCTGCACCATCTCACGACGGCGAAGCGACGTTGATTGGGAGACCACACTATCGACGCGAGGCGGCGGTGGCTTGCCGGATCGGCTTATACTCCACGCCTTCGTTCCAGGTCGGCCAGCGTCGGCTGTTGGCGAGCTCTCTTCCGAGCTCGTATGCAATCTGCCCTTCCTGCGCCGCCCCGGCCATGTCCCAGGCAGGATCGAACTCGTCGTTAGTCTGGTGATATCGGTTGGCATTGTAGTCCTGGATGGCCGCATCGCCGGCCGCCCGGCCGCCCTGCACCAGATCGCGGCCTGCCCGAAACGCGAGTGCCGGCACTCCCTTCTTGGCAAAGGCGAAGTGATCCGAACGGAAGTACCAGCCGGCCTCGGGCGAGCGCTCCTCCTCGACGCGGAGACTATGTCGGGCCGCGACACGGCTGAGGTCCTGCTCGAGCTCGGTCCTGCCGCCACCGATCAGGTCGAGGCTGCGCGCCTCGCCGATGACGACATGCGGGTCGAGGTTGAACACCGCCGCAGTGGTCTCCAGTGGGGTCAGCGGATTGGCGACATAATGCTCGGCGCCGAGCAAGCCCTTCTCCTCGGCGGTGTAGGCGATGAAGAGGATCGTGCGTTGCGGGCGCCGGCCCTTGGCGAAGGCGCGGGCGACCTCGAGCAGAGTGGCGGTGCCGGTTGCGTTATCCACCGCGCCGTTGCGGATGGCATCGCCCGCTGGGTCAGGCGCGCCGATGCCGTTCGCATCCCAGTGCGCGCCATAGATGACCGTCTCCTGTGGATACCGGCTGCCGGTCAGTCGCGCGACGACGTTGCGGCTGACGACGGGGGTGGCGCGGGTCTCGAGGGAAGCGGAAAGGCGGGCGTCCCCGATCGTGAGCGCGCGGAAGCTCTTGTCGCGGGCGCGGACCCGCAGTGCCTCGAAATCAAGTCCGGCGCGGCGGAACAGGTCGACGGCCGCATCGCGGTGAAGCCAGCCCGTCAGACCGAATGGCGAGGCGCCCCGGGCTGGGGGAAGGCCGTAGGTTGGTGCGCCCTCGTTCCCGGCAACTTGGCTCCAAGGATAGCTGGCAGGTGCCGTTTCGTGAATCACCAGCACTGCTGCCGCGCCCGCCTTGGCGGCTGCCGCGACCTTGGCGCCGAAACGGCCACCATAGACCAGCGCACGTCCACCGAACTCCCCCCGGCCCGGCACCTCGAAGTCCGGGTCGCCGGCCAGGAACACCGCCACCTTGCCGTTCAGATCCACACCTTCGAAGCTGTTCCAGCCGAGCTCCGGGGCGACCATGCCATAGCCCAGGAACACCATCGGCGCGGCTTGGAGCTCGGTTCGGCCGACGATGCCCGAACCCGCGGTGACCTGCCGGCCGGCAATCAACGAAAGCGTCTGGCCACGGACGGTCAGTGACAGTCGCGGCGAGGAAATTCGCTCGTAGCGGATCAGGGGCACGTCCTGAAACCAGGAGCCCTTCTCCCCCCCAGGCTGCAGCCCCGCCGCGGCGAACTGGCGGGCCAAATAGTCGATCGTCTTCTGTTCGCCGGCCTGCGTCGGACCGCGTCCGGCGAACGCGTCGCTCGCGAGAATGCGGACGTGCTCCTTGATGCGTCCGGCATCGATTTCCGCCGCCGAGGCAGCGACGGAAAACAAGGCCAGGTAAGAAGTGCCGAAGATGCTAAGTCTCATGTTCAGTCTTTCACCGATGCCGCAGCTCGAGGCGAGCCCTCGTCGACCTTCCCGTCGCTTCCGGAGCTCAAGGGCCGCTTACCGCCAGAAGTAGACATCAACGCCATCGAAAGGCAGGCGTTCACGCCGGGTTACCGGAGTCGAAGGGTGGATCGCCTTCGTTGATCAATCAAGCGGGCGTCTCTCAATTGAGCATCATCAGCTCGCGGCACGGTTCAACTTACCGCCCGCACGCAGGTCACGGGATATTAGCGAGATCCACGCCCATCCGCTTGGCCGTGAGCTCGCGGGTCCGGTTCCACGCGGGGCGAGCGAAGGCGCGCGCGTAGAAAGCGGCCACATTGGGGTAGGCGTTCATCAGGTCGGTATGACGGATTTCCTTGAGAACGTGGGCAAGCGCGACGTCGGCGATTGTGAAGTCATCGCCCGTGATCCAGTCATGCCCGTCGAGTTGGCGCTCCACGCCGGCTAGCCAGCGCCCGCCAATACCGACGAGGAACTCGCGCGCGGCTGGATCCTTGCCCATGAGGCCGGCGTCGAACATGGCGATCATCGACAGGGCCGGTGAGACGGTTGCGGCGGCAGCGAAACACCACTGCAGCACCCGAAGCCGCCCTTCATCCCCTGGGAGCGTCAGGCGGCCGGAGGTTTCGGCCAAGTACACCAGGATGGCGCCGGATTCGGCCAGCACCAGACCGTCATGCTCCAGCACGGGTATCTGGTTGAAGGGGCTGATTGCCGAGAACTCGGGGCTGTTCGCCTCGCCGCCCAGATAGTCCAGAGCGCGCACCTCATATGGCAGGCCCATCTCCTCGAGGGCCCATTAGATGCGCATGTCCTTGGTCTCGCCGATCCCGCCGGGGAACATGTTGGCTACGGCATGAAGAACGATCATGAGGCGCTCGCTTCCCTTGCGATTGTGCGACGTAGACACGTGAGCTGTAGAACTAATATTGATCACGCTCGACATCGGTGCACCGCTAGTTAGCGGTGAGTTGGAAGCGGCCGCGAACAAGTCTTCTCCAGCCGTCAGTCGGCACTGCGCCCTGGGGACCGTTCGGCGCTGACTGACTGAATGTCCGCTCAGCGCCCAATTCGGACGGTCGGCCTTGTAGCCGACGATCCCGAAAGCGGCTATTCGTTCAGCCAGCGCTCAATGGTTCAGACCCGACATTGCGCTCCCGGCTTAATAGCCGTCACCACAATCATATTCGGAGTGCAGCGATCAGGGCGTCGCGCGCCATCGCCACCCGCGGGTGTCGCAGCGATGAGCGTGCCCACACGAGGTAGTAAGAGTTGCGCGGAACCGTGACTGGGGCGGGTATCTCGATCAGCGTGCAGGCCGAGCGTTCGCCGCGGGTGAGATAGCCGGGCAGTACCGTCCAGCCGAGGCCCGCGCACAATCCCGAGCGTAACACTCTCAAATCGGGCGCGGTCAAGGCCGGCTGACTGGTCAGCTCGATCTGGTTTGCCTCGAGCCAGGTCCGCAGCAACGGCCGGTCGAGATCGTAGGCGAGGTGGGCTGTTTGATTGAGCCCTTCGACCAGGGGCAATTCAGCAATCCGCCTCGCCACGGCGGGCGAGGCTACGGCGTGTAGGTGTTCCTCGCCCAGCGCATGAAAGGCCAGCCGCGGATCGTCGGGTTGCGAGGCGGTGACGGCCAGGTGCACCTTGTCCTCGAGCAGCATGGCGTAGAGCGCCTCGCGCCCGCCGATTCGCAGGCGCAGGTCCAGCCCCGCATCCAGCAGCGGCGCCAGCCGGGGCGTGATCATTTCTCCCAGCAGGTCGGACGGCGCGGCGATGTGGACCGTGCCGGAAATGCGGGACGAGCGGGCCCGCGCGCTGGCCAGCGCCGATTCCGCCGTGTCTAGGCTGCTCCCGATCGAAGCCGCGAGGTCGTCGGCCATCGCGGTCGGTCGAACACCCCGCGAATGGCGATCGAACAAGGGACGACCCAATTGCGCCTCGAGCGATGCGATGTGCTGCGACGCCGCAGGCTGGGTGATGCCGATCGCCCGTGCTGCCTCGCTCAGTGAACGACGGCGGTAGACTTCGACGAAGGTGCGCAACTGCAAAAGGGACATTGCGGTTCCATAACCGGATTTATGACCGCCAGCCATTCCCGCTGGATTTCATGATGCCGTTCCATGGGTATCTAAGCCGCCGAAAGGAACGATTGAATGCAAAATCGCCGCCAACTGCTGAAGGCCCCACCGCTGCCTTTGTGGCGCGTGCGGCTGCGCCGGGTGCATTTGCTCGTGTCCCCGACATCAATGGAAAAGGATACCGGACGATGACCCGCATTCTCATGGTGGCCACCTCCGCCGACCGCATGACTCCCGGCACCGAACCGACGGGTGTCTGGCTCGAGGAACTTACCACCCCGTATTATGCCTTCCGCGATGCGGGCGCCGAGGTGACGCTGGCCTCGATCAAGGGTGACGCCATCCCCGTCGACCAGCGCAGCGTTAACGCCGACGGCGAGAACGACGCTTCGGTGGAACGCTATCTGAAGGACAAGGCGCTGAAGGCTGAGGTTGCCGGAACGCCGGTGTTCACCAGCATCGATCCCGCCGGCTACGACGCGCTGTTCCTGCCGGGCGGCCACGGCACCATGTTCGATTACCCCGGTAGCGAAGAGTTGGCGCGCCTGGTCGAACGCTTCGACCGTGAAGGCAAGATCGTCGCCGCCGTCTGCCATGGACCGGCTGGGTTAGTCTCGGCGAAGAAGGCCGATGGTACGCCCTTCGTCGCCGATCGCCGTGTCGCGGGCTTCACCGACAGCGAGGAACGCGCGGTCGGCCTCGATCAGGCGGTGCCGTTCCTGCTCGAAACGCGCCTCAAGGAACTTGGGGGCAAGCACGAGGGCGGACCGGATTTTGCCCCCTTCGCCCTGCGCGACGGCAACCTGGTGACCGGCCAGAACCCCGCCAGCGCTACCCGCACCGCGGAGCTCGTGATGGAAGCCCTCAAGGACAAGGTGGCCTGACCATGCGCTATCTTCACACCATGATCCGCGTCGCCGATCCCGAGGCAGCGATCCGTTTCTTCACGCTGCTGGGTCTCAATGAGACCTGGCGCATGGAGAACCAGGCCGGGCGTTATACGCTGATCTACCTTGCCGCCGACGAGGATTTCCGCGGCGACGGCGAGCAGGGCGATGCCGAGGTCGAGCTGACGTACAACTGGCCGCCCGAGGACGGCAGCGCTGCGGAGACTTATACCGGGGGCCGAAACTTCGGCCACCTCGCCTTCGGGGTCGACGACATCTACGAAACCTGCGCGCGGCTGCAGGCGGGCGGCGTGACGATCAATCGCCCCCCGCGTGACGGATACATGGCGTTCGTCCGCTCGCCGGACGGGATCTCGATCGAACTGCTTCAGAAGGGTGAACACAAGGCTCCGGCCGAACCCTGGGCCTCCATGCCCAACACGGGCGAATGGTGATGGCGCGCCTGTTCGAACCGCTCGAGGTTGCGGGGCTGCGGCTCGCCAACCGCATCGTCATCGCGCCGTGGTGCCAGTATTCGGCAGTCGACGGCGCGATGACCGACTGGCACCAGATGCATCTCGGCCATTTGGCGCTCTCGGGCGCGGGCGCGCTGACGATAGAGGCGACCGCGGTCAGCCCGGAAGGGCGCATCACCTACGGTGACGTCGGCCTGTACGATGACCGTACCGAAGCGGCGATGCGAAGCGTGCTCGAAAGTGTGCGCCGTTGGTCGGACATGCCGCTGATCATCCAGCTGGCCCATGCCGGCCGCAAGGCGAGCTGCGCCAAGCCGTGGCACGGCGGAGCGCAGCTTCCCCCCGATGCGGATAACGGCTGGCAGACCGTGGCACCCAGCGCCATTCCCTTCGCTCCGGACGACCATCCCCCTGTAGAACTGGACGAGTCAGGGCTTGCCCGCATCCGGGAGGCGTTCGCGGATGCCGCCCGGCGCGCCGGCAGGCTCGGCATCGAAGCCATCCAGATCCACGCCGCGCCTGGCTATCTGCTTCACGAGTTTCTTTCGCCGATCTCCAACCGGCGCGGCGACGAATACGGCGGCAGCCTCGACAACCGGATGCGGTTCCCGCTCGA
>SXGU01367743.1_pt1 | contig 15991 bp, 16 predicted proteins | sample 3174531 | NCBI WGS metagenome assembly SXGU01 (sample SAMN11356863, study PRJNA531348) | freshwater metagenome | isolation source: freshwater sample F1-140 | place: China: Fuxian Lake, Yuxi | collected 2017-12-25
CCAACCCGGGGCCGTGTCTACACTACATCCTCAAATCCGGACTTTCCCACCCAAACGCCCGGAAACTCCGGGTGAAACAGGCCAAATCGAGGGTCAGAAAAAATTCTGGGTACCCCCAACTGCGGAACTTGGGTTAGCACTCGGGGCAGTGCACCCATTAAGTGAAGGCAGGGCAATTGGTCGAAGTTTCGCACGCCAGACCATCCCAACCCTGCGACCGCTGGGTGCATGTGTTCGGGCACCGCCATCATGGGTAGTTGTGCTAATGGGAACACCCAGGTTCAACGGCGATCGTGCTGGAGCAAAGCTCTGACACAACTGGATGCCAACCCCTGGAAACAGTGGTCTCCTGAACCAAACCACACCAGGCGAACATTCTACTGGAGTGCCCCCGGGCCCTTCGTGATCAATGAAACTCCACCAGTCAGGTGTCAGGTACCGGCGAAAACCGCTCGAAGCCTCCCGGCGCCATCTTGTCTACGGCTCTTGGGTCAGTTGAAGGACAGCGATCATGCGAGGGCCGCACGGATCTGCCGGAGGAGCCCCGAGCATGGCTAAGGCGACCACCATTGAGTGGACGAATATGACCTGGAACCCCGTCACAGGTTGCACCAAGATCAGCCAGGGATGCAAGCACTGCTACGCGGAGCGCATGGCAAAGCGACTTGAGGCGAGGGGGTCACCCCGCTACGAGCACGGCTTTCAGTTGACCATCCATGCCGATTTAGTAGACTTGCCTCGCCGTTGGCGTCGGCCACGCATGATCTTCGTGAACTCCATGTCGGACCTATTCCACAAGGAGGTGCCCGAGGAGTTCGTCGCTCGCGTCTTCGACACGATGGAGCGAGCGAACTGGCATACGTTCCAGATCCTGACGAAGCGCTCCTCCCTAATGCGGGATTTCCTCCGTCGCCGGTACGGCGCGAGCCGGGGCCCAGCGCACATCTGGTGCGGCGTGTCGGTCGAGGACGGCTTGAGGACCTCGCGCATCCGCCACCTTCGCCAGGCTCCGGCCGGCATCCGGTTTCTCTCCATCGAGCCCCTGGTTGGACCCGTCGGTCGACTCGACCTAGACGGCATCGACTGGGTTATCGTCGGTGGCGAGAGTGGCCCCCGCGCCAGACCGATGGACCCGGAGTGGGTGCGGGAGGTCAGGGACCAATGCGTCGTGGCCGGTGTGGCCTTCTTCTTCAAGCAATGGGGTGGATTCCGCCCGAAATCGGGCGGCCGCAGCCTGGACGGACGGGAGTGGAGCGAGTTTCCTGTCGCCCCACGTCGCTCTAAGGTTGCCGCCGGATGACGAAGAAGCCCAAGGAAGGTGTCGGCCCTTGGGCTAAGGAGAAGTTGGACGCACTGGGCGAGTACCTCGGGTTCTACACCAAGGTGCTCAAGAACCAGGGCTGGTGGTGCCGGGGCACCATCTTCGTCGACGCGTTCGCCGGCCCCGGCCGGGCCAAGGTTCGGACCAAGCTGAAGGCGGCGCCGGAGGTCAGCCTGTTCGACACCGAGCCGGCCGCGGACGCCGAGGCGGTCGAGTACCTCAAAGGCTCACCCCGCGTGGCGCTCGACATCGAGAACCCGTTTTCGCGCTACGTCTTCATCGAACGCAACCCGGAGCGCGTCGCCGAGCTGCATGCGCTAGCGGAGGAATACGGCGAAACCCGCCGCATCGTCGTGAAAGAAGGCGACGCGGCCACCGAGCTCCAGGCCATCCTCGACAGCGGTATCAACTGGAAGCATCACCGGGCGGTCGTCTTCGTCGACCCGTTCGGGATGCACATCCCATGGTCGACGTTGGAGGCCCTGGCGCGAACCGGCGCCATCGAGGTGTTCGTCAACTTCCCGCTGGGCATGGCCATCCAGCGGTTCCTCGTGCGCAGCGGTGACATCCGAGAGAACTGGCAGGCGACGCTGGACAGCTTCTTCGGGAGCCCGGACTGGCGCATCCATGCCTACGAGGAGCGCGACGGTCTGTTCGGGGCCGAGACCCTCAAGCTCGCCGATTCCGGAATCCGGCTATTGGAGTGGTACCGTGGCCGGCTCAAGGAAGCGTTCGGGCATGTCTCGCCGGGGCGCCTCATCCGCAACACTCAGGGTGGTCACTTGTATTACCTCGTCTGGGCAGGGCCCAATAAGAAGGGCCTCGACGGCGCACAGCACATCCTGAGCAAGGGCGACCGGGTGCCTCCAGCACGAGGACGTAAGCTGACCATCTACGGTTAGGCTGTGGACCAGACCGGCATGATCGCCGCATCGTGAGGCCGGTGCCGGCGACGCGCTACACGGGCGAGCCCGGCGTGGCGGACGTCTGCCTCTCGTACCGGCGGGAGCTCCTCATCGCGCGGCCGACGACGTGGGCGTGCGGGAGGTTCGAGGCCGTTTTAGAGCTCGATGGCGGCGAATGCCTCCTTGTCCTCACTTGGGATTCCCCTCCAGAACTCGCGTTTTTCCAGGTAGTGGCTGACGTCAATCCAAAGGTCGTCGCAGCTTCCGTTTGTGTATGACCTCACCTTTCCGTCAACGAATGAAATATGCCAAAGGCCATGGTAGATGTACCCATCTGGGTTTTTAGGGTCATTCCTAGTTTCAGGCGTAAGCGCAAGTGGTTCTGGCCAGTAATCAATGCTCTCAAGGAGTCTCGTGTTCGTCGCGTTGTGACCGTCGATCTTGATCAGGGTCGCTACTTGGATCTTGTCTTCCGGGCTTCTGATTAGCCATGCCGTCATGCTCAGCTTTAGCAGGAACTCACGAGCCTGCTCGGTTAGATTACCCTGCTGAAACTGAGGGTCGCACATGATCTGCGTCTGATCATGCGTCTTCAGGGACTCTAGTCGGTGACCGTGGATCGTGCGGGGGCGCCAGGACGGGCGGCGGATAGTGGGCATGCGGATCTCCAGTATGGAGGCACGCTACCCGGCCCGGCTTACCGCCGGCGGAATCGAATGCACGCATTTGATGTATCTGGGTCAATCGAATCCGAACGGTCGCCTGCCAGGATGCGGGCAACTTCGGAGGCGCCATGAACCGCTACGACCTGAGTGAAACCTCGCCCGCGACCATGCGGAAGCACATCGACATCGCGAAAGCCAACCGCGAGGACTTCGAGGCCAGCCTTAATCCAGATGCCGAGCTCAGAGGCATGGTCCGTGGCTGCGACCTCGTCTGGGGCGTCTGGCCGGATCGAGGTCCTGGCACGCGCCTCGGTCACGGTCTGTGCATCGTCAAGGGCACCCTGATGATGGAGGCCGTCATCGAAGGCGACCTGCGAGCGCAGGTCGCTACCACCACACTATGGTTCCCGTCGTTCGAGGTGGCCAGGCTCGCCTTCGACCGCGACGGTGACGGATTCCTGCTGGCCGCGTAGCCCGCCCCGCCCTGCATAGGCCCGCTGCAGATCGTAGTACGTCCGGACGCCCCGGTCCCAGCGCAGGGCCTCCCGCACCGGGGCGGGGAACCTCGGGCAGGCGACGCGGACCGGGCGGGGCGGCTGCCGGGTCATGTGCGTCGCTTTCGGCCGATGACATGACCACATCGCTCAGAGAAGGTAGAGTTCGGCCCGTCACCCATTAGGACACCACCATGCTCCGTCGCGACCTGCTCGCCGCCCTTGCGTCCGGGCGCCACCCTAACCCACTTCTTCCTCTCGCGGCCGGAATCCAGCCGCATGCCCCAACGTCGATGCAGCCTCAAACCCTGCCCATCGCATCCAACACTTATCCCGCCGGCGGCTCAGATGCCGCGGAGTTGCACCGAGCGCTGAACGTCTCGAACCGACGATTGGACGGTCGGCACACAAGCTAACGCGGCCGGAAGCAGGTGCCAAACCGAGGCAAGCGGGCGGCAGAGGCGACAGTCGTCACGCTTTGTGGGCGGCACCCGTAGACACGCCAAAGCTTCTACGCTGCGGCATGGGCGCCTCCTGTACAATCCGGTGCGCACAGGCCAGGGTTGCTCAAGTGATTCTGTTTGTGAGCAAAAATGGCCCGCTCCAGCGTTCCCCGTGTACCTAATCTCCCCTCCCTGCTCAAAAGCAAGATTTATAAGACGGGGCAGACGCGGGGCGCCGACGATGACGTCATTTTCCAAAACCGAGTATCGCGGAACAGTACGGTACTAGTCCCCTATTCGCATTGGGCGAAGGCCTATGTGCTCCCCGAGGGTGAAGAGGCCTTTGAGAACGGGTTTATCTGCCTGATCAGCCCAGACACGTTTTTCGGAACACCTGGTATAGAACGCGAGCTTGCTGAGTACGACCTCGAATTGGGTCAGAACGCCCTCGTATTTTATGAGACTCGTTCGCAATGGGATAGGTTTAACCCTGAACGCAGGGGATGGACGCCTGCATCTAGCCGACGGCCGCCGCTCAATGGGCAGTACGTGGCACGAGTCCCGGGCCTCACCGCTATAGAGGGTGGCGAGCGGATTTCGCGGGGCTTCAACACGACAGCGAACAAGGGCGCTGGAATCAGGCTCTACGAATACGCGGGCACTCCCACGATCCGGGCAGCGCGCGACCAGTTGGAGGCCCTGTTTTGGCTCTGCGAAGATGCGCTGAGCATCGTCATCGAGAACGACATGCTTGAGGCGGACGCGCTGCGCCGGAAGGCTCATATCCTCGCGGTCTGCGAGGAGGCTGGCAATCTGGATAGGCAAAGGCTGGAGGCGAACCGTATCCTGGATTCCGCCGGCAAGACGGTTTGCCCGCTGTGCCTGGAGCGCCTATCGGGCGCCGGGTTCTTCAACAAGGTGCGGCAAGCGGAGGGACGGGAGGTATCGGACCTCACAGTCACCCAGGTTAACTTATTTCATATCCGGGAGATACAATACGGTCACTACAACCACGTGCCGTATAACTTAGGATGGGGTCACCACCACTGCAATGTGGTGGTAAAGGACAGCGGCATTCGTGAGACCCTGGAGTGGATGAGTGCGGTGGTTGACCGCAACGTCGAGGCGGGCTTCCTCAATCGAAGAGATTGAGCTCGCGGCCGTCGGCGAACTTCCGGCGCGGCTTGGGGCCGGTCAGCTTCGCGCGAGGCGCCTCAATGACGACAGACGCCTCATCCGCACCTGCAAGCCGCGCCTTGGCCATGTCAGTCCAATGCGGGTCGACCTCGATAGAGACCGCGCGCCGGCCGAGCTTCGTGGCCGCGGCCGCCGTGCTCCCGGACCCCGCGAAGCAGTCAAGCACGATGTCGCCCGGATAGCTCGACGTGAACACGATGTGCTCCAGCATGGAGAGCGGCTTCTCGGCCGGGTGCTTGCCCTTGTAGGGCCGGACCGAAGGGAAGTTCCAGATGTCGGTGAACTCCCGGTCGCCGCTCATGTGGAAGGGCCGGATGATGTCCTCGTAGGCAGGGGTCGCCTTGACCCTGCCGGTCCGCTTGAAGGCCTGACACATGAGCGCGTACTGGTCGCGGCTCGGGACGTTCCGGCCGGCCTCCCAATTCGAGACCGCCCCGCCATGGTTAACCTTGCCGTAGGCCCCAATGGCCTCGGTCAGTTGGTAGGTCGTCAGGCCGGCAGTCTTCCTTAGCGCCTTCAGGGTGACGGCGAAGTGGGACTTGAACAGGCTTCCCGGGATGGCCGGTTCCGCGAAGATGACACGCTCGCTGTGAGGGTAGAACTGCCGCAGCGCCTCCTTCTTCATCTTCTGCTTCCAACCGTCGAAGCCTGGCTCATTCGGCTTGGTCCAGACGATGTGTGAGAGCACATTGTAGTCCTGGTAGAAGAGCGCCTCGATGCGCGACGACAGGGTTTGGTCGCAGAAGCAGTAGATGGACCCGTTCGGGCGCAGGATGCGGCGCCACTCGCGAACATAAAGGGCCAGCCAGGCGAGGTACTGGTCATCGTCCTCGAACTTGGTGTCGCCGAAGATATTGTGCTTCTTCGTCGCATGGTAAGGAGGGTCCGTGACGATGAGCGAGATGGACCCGTCCGGGATATCTTGAAGGACGGGGAGCGAGTCACCCTCGACAACCAGAGCCGCCTCGGTGCGGAGCACTGCCGCCGAACCGATGGCGCGCGTCACCGCTTGGAATTCGTTTTCTCTACGGTTCATAGACCCACCCGTGTTGAGCCGCTTAGATAGCCCGTGGACCCGGCAGGCCGCCACTGCCCGTCCGACTCGTCCAGAGCTAACTTTCGCACCCAAGCGTGAGGGGTTGATTACCCCGCGGGCGGCGCCGTGACCGGCGATAGGTCCGGGACTGGCGGCTTTCTGAGGCCGCTTTCCTGTCCTGCCAGTTTGGGTTGACCGCCGCGAGGCCGCGCAGCAGGGACCGCCCCCGCGCCGTCGGGATGACCAGCTCGACGGCGCGGCCCTTGCGGAGTTAGGCGGGCTTCTGCCAGCAAGTCGACCTGTCGGAGTCGGGGTGTGTTTCGGACATGCGGCAGCCTCGCGGGAGTTCAGCGAGGAGTGCCGGATGCAGCTTTGGCTGTGGGACCAGGCATGGCGGGAGTGGACCCCACCACCGGCAGCCGCGCCCCTCCGAGGGCACGTGTCGTCATGATATGTGGATCGCCCGATTCGCATAGGGGAGACCCCCTTGACCGGAAGGGCGGCGTACCCAATGCTTTCTGGGACCGCTGAATAAGCGGGTCCTCCCGCGAGGGAGGGCAGACCTATCCGGAACAGGAACCGGTCCAGCGCGAAACGTTCCTCCCGCCTGAGGGAGGGCAGACCAAGTCGATGAAAGGCCCCGGCATCGCGCCGGGGCCTTCTTCGTTTCGGGGGGCGTGCTATGCCGGGCGGCATGCGCGTCGTCCTCGCCCCCGTCCCAGAGCACCCTGATGCCATCGGCCTCGTCGATGGCATGCCCCTGAAGTTCGAGGGTCGCACCCCCTTCGTGGGCGGTCGTCCCGTTGAGCACGCCGACATCGCGGAGCACCTCGCCGATGCCGTCGAGGCCGCGGCGTCGGCCCTCTGGGGCAGCGACTATACGAACGCCTTGGCGCGGGTTTCCGACCTCAACCGGCGGACCGTCACGCGGGATAGGTTCGCACGCAACGGCTTGCCCATGTGGCTGCTCGGCCTGCTCGGTCGCGCCGCCGCGGCGCCGGCCCCGCGGGCCATGGGCTACCTGCTGCTGGCCGCGACCGAGCTCGTTGACCGGGGGCCCTATTCCCAGGGCGGCGCCGTGACGCGCACGCATCCGCGAGACCGCGACGCTCTCGGCGTTCTCGCCCGCGAGGGATTCGACGAGGCCCTCGCCCTGGTGCACGGCGCCCGGGACGCGCGCGAGCGCCCGATGCCTAAAAATGACGCGACCTGAATCGGAGGTCGTTAGGATTTCGTTGACGTGTCTTTAAGGGCCCAACTGTAGGGTCTGCTGACGTGCCCGAGGCGAACGCCTGTGGCCGGAGGATGGACACCCATGCGACGCAACGCCCCCTTCGGGCGCGCCACGGACGTGCGCGCGCTCCTGCTCGGCGAGGCCCCCTACGGCGGCTCTCCCCAGCGCGACGTCTACGCTGCCCTGGCAGGCCGATATCCCGAGCTCGTGACGGGCGAGCACGACCAGCTTCTCCTCGCGTGCGGCGGAAGCCGAGAGTGGGCCGCCGTCGTCACGTCAGTCTGGCGCTCGGTCTCGGACCGCCTCGGGCGGCAGTCCAAGTACGCCGACGGCTGGCTGGCCATCCGCCTGCACACAGCATGGCGGGAGATGGCCCGCCTGCTCGATCAGCGCAGGAACATCGAACAAGAACTTGAGCTCTACGACGGCGAGGACGACGACCTCGGCGCGCTCCGCGACCGCCTTTGCTTCCACTCCTCCGCCTTCGGCAACGAGGACGCCATCTCCGCGCTGCAGTCGGTCGTCTGGCATTACGCCAGATCCTATGGGCCCGGCGAGGAGCGCCTGCTCCACGCCGGCGTCGGCGCGTCGATGTCGGCGGGCCAGACGTGGCGCGTCGGCACGTGCCTCCCGGGCGGCCCCCCGTACGACGTCGTGGGAGCCTGGGCCGAGATCGGGGCCGACGCCCTCCGGGGTCTCACGCCCAAGCCGAAGGCGGCTAAGCCGCTCCCGTCGCACGTTCAGGCCATCGTCGAGGCGCGGAAGGCGGTCGTCGAGGACGGCCCGTCCCTCATGGTGCTCGCGTCTACAGAGCACCTGCCCGGGACGGCCAAGAATGGCGACAAGCCGGGCTCGTCGAGCTCGTCGACGCCCCGGGCCGAGTGGGCCCCGTTCGCGGGCCGGAGATGGCCGCTCGCCCGCGTGGGCGACCTCGCGGTGGCGCGGGCCGAGCTCGTCGCGGAGTTCCCCTATGCCGAGGGCATCGTCGACGCGGTCCTGCGCGACCTCGCGGGGCGGCCCCACGTTTACGTGCGGCCCGTCCTCCTCGTCGGCCCGCCGGGCTCCGGGAAGACCAGGCTTGCGCGCCGGATCGCGGAGGTCCTGGGTCTCGGCTGCCAGGTCTATGGCGCGGCCGGGGCAGCAGACGCGTCGTTCCTCTCCACGTCGCGCCAGTGGTCAACAGGGCGGGCGTCGATTCCGCTGCAACTGCTCAAGCGGCTGCTGGCGGCCTCGGCTCTCATCGTACTCGACGAGCTCGACAAGGTCGGAAGCGGCACGCAGAACGGGTCATTGCTCGACGGGATTTTGCCCCTACTGACAGACGACGCCCGCCGCCACTTCGACGCCTACGTCGAGTGCCCCGTCGACCTCAGCGGCGTTAGCTACATCGCCACCGCCAACGACGTCTCGGGCCTGCGGAAGACGCACCCCGCGCTGCTCGACCGGTTCCGCGTCTACTCGATGTCCGCCCCCCGGCGCGAGGACGTCCCCGTGCTGCTGCGCGGCGTCATGGCGGAGATCCGCACCGAGCGCGGCCAGGACGCCCTGTGGCTCCCCGACCTCGACGGCGAGGAGGCCGAGCTTGTCGAGGCCCACTTCACGGAGGGGGGCAGTGTCCGGCTCGTGCGGAGGCTCGTCGAGACTGTGCTCGCCTCGCGCGAGCATCTGGCTGCCCGGAACTGAGGGGGAGGCCGACATGCTGCAGACCCCCACCCCCCAGACGATGCTCCGCACGAATCTCACGCTGCTCCGTCGAGCCCTCGACCGTGGCGCCGGCGACGCCCGCCTCCTGACGGAGGGCGTTCTCTACGTCACCGACTTAGAGGCACGAGTGGCCACCGGGGAGATGGATGCGGAGGCCGCCCTCGCCGATGCGAGCCGCGTCGCCCGCGCCCTGACGCAGACGGGGACGCATCGCGAGCGCCGCCGCGAGCCACGCCCGCATGCGCCGGCTCCGGTCCGCCGTGAGGACTGCGTCGTCCGCGTGCCGGGCGGACCCTGGTGCAAGCCCGAGGAAATCTCGTGACCGCGGTGGAGCTCCGCGACCTGGCGGAGCGTATCCGCCGGTCGTGGCGCCCGGGCCGCACGTGTCGCTTCGTCCCCAGACAGGCGCGCGGATATCTCCTCGACGCGGCCGCGATCCAGGAGGCCGCGGCCCGGCTCGCCGCCCCCCGACCGTGACGGTCGAGGTCTACCGCTGCCTCTCGCGTGGACGCTGGTCCGTCCGGGAGCGCGGCCGCGTCGTCGGGCACCGGGGCGCCCTCTGCCTCCGGGACGTCCGGTTCATCGTCTCGGCCGCTGGCGTCGCCCGCATCAGGCTCCGCATGCAGAGAGAAGTCGTCGCCCATGCCCGCGGCGTCCTTGTGGAATCGGAGGCAGTCCCCGCCGCGGCGGTTCGCGTCCGATTCGACCCGTACGCGTCCGGCACCTTCACCGTCCCGGACGGCAGCCCGATCAGCGCGGCCGCCCTCGTCTGGTTCTCCCCCGACGGCTCGTGCTGGGCCGTCCCCCACCCCTCGGAGTGTCCCCCATGCGTAGCCTCGTCGCCCTCCTCGTGCTGATCGGCACGGTCGCCCCCGCCGCCGCCGAGGAGGGGCCATGGTCGGCACCGTCGTGGTATCTCGGCGCGACCGAGCGGCGGGGCGACGTCGTCCTGACGACGGCCATGTACGTCAGCCCGGCGCGCGGGCACTCCGTCGTGGACCTCCATTGCACCCGGCAGGACCTCCGCACGAAGGCGGTCTCCCGGCGCCGGGTCCGGGCAGCCGCGCAGATGGCGCAGGGGCTCTGGTGCGGGGACGGACGCGCCCTCGGGCGGTGGTGCGTCGACCTGCGCGAGGGCGCCCCGCTGACGTTGTACGGGCCGACACCGTGCGCGAGCGGGCCGGCGCAGTTCGGCACGGGGGACTGAGCCCTCAGACGCGGGGCACGCGCCAGGGAGACGTCTCTACCGTCCTCCCCCGTGGCGCGTTCGCGAGGCGGTACGGGAACTCTGACTTCCGCTCCTGCAGCGCCTCCCAGACCGGGTCGGGGATGCCGAAGGGCATGGCGAAATGGTCCACCGGACGGTTCCCGCCGATGACCTGCACGTAGCCGAGGGAATAGAGTATCGATGCGAACCCGCAGTCCGGCGTGTTCTCGAACGTGCGCTGGTTGTGGTGAAGAAGGTGCTCGAAGATCATCCTCTCCCGGTCGCTAAGGTTCGGGATATAGCTGATGAACTCCCGCTTCTTTTTGGCCGCCAGCTTCTTGTACAGGTGAGCCTCGTAGCGCGGCTTCACGAACCAGGCGGCGGCGCGGTACCCGGCGCCGAGCAGTAGGCCGACCGCCAGGGAGCCGGAGAGCAGCCCGACCACAGCAATGATCAGCGCCGCGACCGCCGGCAGCTCCATAGGGAGCTCACCGATGCGGTTGAGGTAGAGGGTCGCGGCAGAGAAGGCGGCGAGCCCGATGAAGGTCGGGATGCCGGCCTTGAGGAAGTCGAGCCACTTGGCGTCGGGCAGGGTCATGCCCCCAAGGTGGCGAACCGCCCGCCGGATGCGATCCCGCCGGGCGGTGCTCTCCACAGGTTTCACCATGGCCGCCCAAGAGAAAGGGCCGGCCCCGAGGGGAACCGGCCTGAATGTAGTGAAGCGAGGTTGGCTACCGATTAGGTGTCCTCGGGGCCGATGCCCGGCAGGAGGCCCTGTGCGGGCGCCCCGGCGGGCGGACGCCGAGCGCGCGGGCGTAGTGGACGACGCCCTTGCCGGTGACCTTGGTCGTCGGCCGCGGCTTCCCGCCGTGCATCTCCCAGGCGACCGTGAGGAGCCCGCGCTTGACGAGCGCCTCTTTGGCGACGGGGCCACCGTTCAGGTCATAGAGGTCGCCGCGCTCGCGCAGCCAGGCCACGAACTTGTTCGGCGGCTGGTGGAGCGCCTTGCCCGCCGCCCGTAGCCCCCACGTGCCGTCCGAATCCGCGAGGGCCTCGACGAAGTCCACCGCCGGCCGGGCAGCCTCGACGGCGGCCTCGGCGAGGAGGCGTCCCTGCCTCTCGACGGCGGCCTTCTCCGCATACCGGCCGAGGAGGCTGCGCAGGAGGGGGTTCGTCCAGCAAGGCGAGCGGGTCGACCGGCTGCGGCGCCGTCGGCAGGGTCCGATTCGCGAAGACCTCCGCCATGCGGTTGAACTCGGCGATGTAGGCTTCCTTGAACCGGGCCGCCTCCGCACCCGTGAAGCCGAGCAGGGCGAAGGCGAACCCGTCCTTCGTCATGCGGTAGTTGGAGAGGACCTTTCGCACGTGGCCCTGCACGTAGACCGGCTGAAAATTCAGCCGGGCGAATTCGGGGGAGCAGACCTCCTCCGTGTTACGCAGGCCCTGTAAGACGTTCTTGTGCGCCCACTTGAAGTAGGCCGCGACGTCCCGGCTGTTGGCGAATGCCGTGCCGTCGACGACAGTGACGACGGGGGCCTTGACCGCTTCGAAAAGCTATGCGGCGGGGTGGGCTGCCTGCTAAGTCGGAGGGTTGACGCTGAAGGATCGGATGCCCTGTCCACGGCGGCGCATAACTTGTCCACAGCGCATGCGCATTTGTCACACCCGCCGGGAAGACACCTGGGAGCCCCGCACGGCGGTCCAGCCACAATGGATGACCCCGGCAGCATCTTTTCAAAACAGGGGCACGTGTTGAGGCTGCCGGCTGCCATCCGGATACCCGGAACCCAATCGAGCCCAGGATGAACTTGGAGGTTCTTGGAGGCCGGCTAAGTGACTCTGGATAAAAGCGAAAAGGCGGACGACGATGGGGTTTCGCCGCCCCGGGTCAGAGGTGCCCCGGGGCGGCGGTCCACCGCGAGAGCCCCATGCCCCTGCACGATGATGACCTGGCGCGAAATGCGCGCGCCCTTGATTTCCACTGGCGAGTCTCCGACGACCTCGTAGCCGCCGCAGGCCTCCCGAAGTTCTCCCGCTCCAAGATCAACCGCGCCATGGCCAGCATCCTGGCGGCGCTCGCCTTAGCATCCGACAGCGACCGCCCCTACGTGAGCTACAGCCGCTCCCGCGACTTTTACGCGGCGCAGGGGCGCTACGAGGGGACCGATTATAGCTACGCGTCGGTGCTGCAGAGCGTGGACGAGCTCGCGCGCCTCGGCCTGATCGAGGAGATCCGCTCGAAGCCCGGCGCGCACCTGACGCACGGCATGCAGAGCCGCGTGCGTGCCTCGGACCGCCTCGTCGAGATCCTAGCCGAGCAGCCCGTCGAGTATCTCGGCTCACGCTGTCCCCTCGTCCTGAAGGACGAGGACGGCACCCGCATCGACTACGAGGACACGCCCGAAACGCGGCGCCTGACGCGCGAGATTGGCGGTCTCAACCGATTCCTGAACTCGTTCTCCATCGACGTCTCGGCATCGGCCTCGCCGGACGACTGGCAGAGGACCACGCACCACGTCCGCGCTCGGAAGGTGAAGGACGGGGTCGAGACCTGGGTCTGTGCCCGCCTGACGCCTCAGATCGACCTCTACCGAGTTTTCAGCCGTGGCGGCTTCAGGCAGGGAGGTCGAATCTACGGGGGATTCTGGGAGGGGCTGCCCAAGGCCCGGCGTCTGGAGCTGCTGATCAACGGCGAGGTCTGCATCGAGCAGGACTACGCCTCGCTGCATCCGCGTCTCCTCTACGGCCTGCGCGGCGAGCGGATGCCCGCGGAGTTCGACTGCTACGCGCTCCCCTACTATGAGCGCTGGGTCGGCAAGCTCGCCCTCAACATCGCCCTTAACGCCGCGACGCTGAACGCTGCGGCCGGCGCCCTGATGGAGAAGGGCCGCCAGAAGAAGGCCGACGGCTCGCCGGTGTGGCCCTACGGCTGGGCCGAGACCCGGCGCATCATCGACCAAGTCATCGACCACAACCCGACCATCGCGGGGTACATCGGCAGCGATGCCGGGGTCAGCCTTATGGCCATCGATGCCCGCATGGCTCTCGACGTCCTGAAGGCCTGCGAGAAGGCTCGCCTGCCTGCCCTCCCGGTTCACGACAGCTTCCTTGCACCGGAGGGTCGGAAGGACGAGTTGAAGAGCATCATGAGCGATGTTCTGGAGGGTACGCTGGACCGGATTTCGTCATTCCCTACAAAGGGTTCGAGGAGGGATTCTATGGGTGAGACGATCCAAATGATCCGATATAGGGAGACCGCCCCCGCGGAGCCTGTGGTCACCCCTGCCGCGGTGCCCGTGGTGACCTCTCCTTCGGAGGTCGTAGGGGTCTCGCCCGCCGTTGTGGAGACCGTCCTGCCGGAGGCGCGGGTGGCCTTCCGTCCTGTGGTGAGGCCGCTCCCGCCACGTATGGCGGCCCTGCCTCCTGTGGTGGCCGCCCCGCTGCCGGTAGCTGTTGAGGTCTCCCTCCCGGCGCCCGTGACCCCTCCCTGTCCCGTGGCTGCCCCTGCCGGTCCGGTGCCCTCCGCCCCACGTGTCGGCCTCCCTGCCTTCCTAGCGGCCCTCCTGCCTGTCGTGGCCCCCGAGGCGCCTCCGGAGCCCGCCGTATCTCATGGGCCATCCCTTCGCTTTTTCCCGGCCCTCGGCGGTCTCCGGGTCTCAGTCCCGCCCGCCGAGGTGGACCCCGAGGACGTCCCGCCGCCCGTGCGTCCCCCGGCCCCTCCCGTGGTCGCTGCGCCCCCTCCAGAGCCTATCCTCGTCTCCCTGGCCCCTGCCTCCGGCATGCTCCCCGCGGCCCTGCCGCGTCCGCCTGAGCCCAGGACGAAAGAAGAGCGTATCCAACTCTTCGGGGACATCATCGCTCAATCACGTGCCAAGCGCAGCCTCGTAGAGCTCGGGCACGCTGACGCCAGAATGGCGGAGCTTAGGGCCATGGCGAAAAAAGAGCGCCGCGTGCGATAGGCGTTGCCTATTGCATAGTACCCTGGCAATATGCGGGCAGGCTCTCGCGGGCCGACGATGCACCTCATCGTGAAGGCCCTCTGTCCGCATACGGACGGGGGGCCATCTTCGTTCTGGGCGCTGTGCCTTGCTGGGCGGAGTGGCATCCTCGTCGGAGGAGATCCCGCCCATGCACCTCGAAACTTCCGCTCTGCTCGCCGGCCTCATCGAGGCCATGCCCGAGGACATCCCCGTTGACGAGCCGTGCGCGCCCGAGACCGGTTCGGCGCGCTCGGCCCGAGAGCGTCGCGATGCCGCCGACCGAAAGAGGGCCGAGCGCGCCCGGCGCCGGGCTGAGGGCATCCCTGAGCCGACGCTTGTCGACCGTGCCATCGCGACAGCCCTCGCCGACCTGTCCCGACGCGGGCGCCTTCGCGCGCGCGCGAAGGCGCAGAAATCCTTCGAGGGGATCTCCTACGACCTCGCGCGTGTCCTCGGGCAGGCCATGGAAGAACTCGTCGAGCGCCGCGGCGTGAAGTTGCCCCAGGCCAAGAAGGCGCTTATGGCCCGCCTCGGGCTGACCCGGCAGTCCTGAAAGGCCGCTAGCGCGGCCTGGGCGAGCACCAGCCACCCGGGGTGGCATGTATTGGCCGATGCACAGGGCTTTCTGTTGGTCGAGGGCGGCATCCACCAGGGCCGCGCCCCAGTTTGAGGTCACTTCCGTCGCAGAAAGGCGCATAATCCTAGGTCTCTTTACGCCGTAGGCAACTGTTGGCTCATCCCGAAGGTCCTGCCGTGGCGTCAGTCCGAATTGGCAAAACGCTTACATCTGGCGCCCATCCGAACGGAAGGCCTGCGAACTCTTGACCCCTTGCAGACTTTCGAGCCTGCCGGTCCAGATGTCCGCTCCATAGGCTGAAGTGGACCTGTAGGCGGCCACGAACCCAGAAAGTACGGCCACGGTGGCGACCACATGCAATGGAGGCTGCCGGGAGGAAGCGACGTCCATCCATGCCGATCAATCCCTGTGATCAAGCTTGCTCATGGCCCCGCCGGCTATCTTAGGACCGAGGGTGTGCTTGAAGGCGACGGCGCCGGGTAGCTTACGCCCGCGCGGACGCTCTGCCCCTCCCGGCGACGACCGTCCTTAACGCGCGCGCCACCTCCTCGGCCGAGTAGGGCTTGCGCACGAGCTCGAACCCGTGGGCGTCGTCGCGGGCCAGCACGTCGCTGTAGCCGGTCGTCAGGACCACCGGCAGCTTCGGGTGGTCCGTCCGGAGCCGGCGAGCGAGTTCGACGCCCCCGATGCCGGGCATGACCACGTCCGAGAACACCGCGTCGAAGCGGAACGGCACCCGCTCCATCTCCGCGAGCGCAGCCTCCGCGTTGTGCGCCCAGATCGTGGAGTGGCCGAGATCCTCAAGGAGCTGGGTGCAGAAGCGCCCGACGTCGAGGTTGTCCTCCACGACCAGCACGCACAGGGCGCGGTCCGCGTCCTGCATGGCGGGCTCCTCCTCGCCGGTCTCCGCGCTGTCCGGGGGCGGGTCGACGTGGGGCAGGTACAGCGAGAAAGTCGTGCCGCGCCCCACCTCGCTCGCCACGTCCACGTCGCCGCCCGACTGCTTGGTGAAGCCGACGACCTGACTCAAGCCCAACCCGGTGCCCTTGCCGATTTCCTTCGTCGTGAAGAACGGCTCGAAGACCTTCGCGAGCAGGTCTGGCGCGATGCCGACGCCCTCGTCGGAGACCGACACCACCGCGAAGGGCCCGGGCGCGCCGGCATGCCCGCGGATCGTGGGCAGCGCCTCGCCGCCGGTGAGCCGGAGCGTCAGCGTGCCCGCCCCGGC
>SXGU01492882.1_pt1 | contig 15978 bp, 5 predicted proteins | sample 3174531 | NCBI WGS metagenome assembly SXGU01 (sample SAMN11356863, study PRJNA531348) | freshwater metagenome | isolation source: freshwater sample F1-140 | place: China: Fuxian Lake, Yuxi | collected 2017-12-25
ACGACGAGCGCGAGCAGACGTTGAATTCCCTGCTGGTTGAGATGGATGGATTCGACCCGAACGAAGGTGTGATCATTATTGCGGCGACCAACCGGCCCGATGTGCTTGACAGCGCGCTGCTGCGCCCGGGCCGATTCGATCGGCAGATCTACGTCGATTTGCCCGACCTCATGGGTCGAGAGCAGATTCTGCGGGTGCACGCGAAAAAAGTCAGTCTCGCGGAAAATGTCGATTTGCAGGTCATCGCGCGTGGCACCCCGGGCCTGTCGGGTGCGGAACTCGCCAATTTGCTCAATGAAGCGGCGCTGCTGGCCGCCCGGCGCAGCAAGAAGAAGATTGAAATGGTCGACGTGGATGACGCGCGTGAAAAGGTGCAGTTTGGGCGCGAGCGCCGTCGCCTGATGGACGATGAGGAGAAGAAACTCACCGCCTACCATGAGGCCGGGCACGCGCTGGTGCAGGCGGTGCTGGATGACGGCCACATGCCGGTGCACAAGGTGACGATTATTCCCCGCGGTCGAAGCCTGGGCAGCACGATGTTCATCCCGAAAAAGGATATCCTCACCCATGCAAAGAAACGCATGCTAAGCCAGATCGCGATGGGACTCGGCGGGCGGATCGCCGAGGAATTGGTGATGGGGGACATCTCGAGTGGCGCGGCGGGTGACATCAAACAGGTCACCAAGATAGCCCGCCACATGGTTTGTGATTGGGGAATGAGCCCGCTGGGACCGGTCGCGTACGGAGATTCGCACGATACGGTCTTCTTGGGCCGGGACATCACGCGAAATGAGAACGTCTCGGAAGAGACCGCCCGCCGGATCGATGAAGAAATTCATCGGATCATTGATGAGCAATACAAGCGGGCCACCGACATCTTGGGCCAGCATCGGCTGGCGCTCGACAAGATCGCCGAAGGGCTGCTGGAATATGAGACAATCGACGGTAAGCATGTCATGGAGATTCTCGAGTTCGGCGAGATTCGCTCCCCGGTCATCGTGACCCCGGTGGCAAAAGCCGACGTGCCGGCGGTCAAGAAGGCGCCGGAGAAGACGGCGACCGTTGAGCCCATGGGGTCGTCGCCATCGCCCAATCCGGCGTAGGCCCTCCACGCTGGCATGAACTTGGGGCCGGTCGTCAAACCGGCCCCGGTTTATTTCTTGGATTCGGTCGAGCCGGCCCCAAGTCTGGCGACACAACGAATGAAAATCTGCTGTATTGGTGCCGGATATGTGGGTGGGCCGACGATGGCGATGATCGCCCGCCAGGCGCCGGAAATCGAAGTGCGCGTCGTCGACATGAACGCCGCGCGCATCGCCGCTTGGAATTCCGAGACGCTGCCGATCTATGAGCCCGGGCTCCTGGAACTGGTGCGCGAGACGCGGGGCCGGAATCTCCATTTTTCGACGGACGTGAAAGGTGGGATTAAGGCGGCGGACATCATCTTTGTCGCGGTCAATACCCCGACAAAAACGTATGGGGTAGGGGCGGGGCGCGCCGCGGATCTGCGATTCATCGAATTGGTGGCGCGGACGATTGCGGAGCACGCGAACGGCCCGAAAATCATCGTGGAGAAGTCGACGATCCCGGTGAAGACGGCGGAAACGATCAAGGACATCCTGGCGGCCAACTCGCGGGGGCACCGGTTCGAAGTGCTCTCCAATCCGGAATTTCTGGCGGAAGGGACGGCGGTGGCGGATCTCCAGGCGCCAGATCGGGTTTTGATCGGCGGGGAACGCACACCGGGGGGCGAAGCGGCGATCCAGACGCTCGTCGACGTCTATGCGCATTGGGTGCCGCGCGAACGCATTCTCACCACGAACCTGTGGTCCTCGGAGCTTTCCAAACTGGTGGCCAACGCGTTTCTGGCGCAGCGCATTTCGTCAATCAACTCGATTTCCGCCCTCTGCGACGCGACGGGCGCCGATGTCGAGGAAGTCGCCAATGCCATCGGCAAGGATTCGCGCATCGGACCGAAATTTCTGAAAGCATCGGTCGGTTTCGGCGGTTCGTGTTTTCAGAAGGACATCCTCAATCTGGTCTACCTCTGCGAGAATTTCGGGCTGCCCGAGGTCGCGAGTTATTGGGAGGGCGTCGTAAAGATGAACGACTGGCAGAAGGCCCGGTTTTCCGCGAAAATCGTGCGGTCGTTGTTCAATACCGTCGCGGAAAAGCGAATCGCGGTACTGGGATTCGCATTCAAGAAAGACACCAATGACACTCGTGAGTCGGCGGCGATCGCGGTGTGCCGGGATTTGCTCGCGGAGCAGGCGCGGGTGGTGGTTTACGATCCGAAGGTGCCGGCGGCGGAGATCATCCAGGACGTGGCGGGCAAGGGCCGGGATGAGCCGCGGCTGACGGTGGCCGCGAGCGCCTATGAGGCGGCCCAAGGAGCCCATGCCATCGCGATCCTCACCGAATGGGATGAGTTCAAGACGCTTGATTATTCCCGAATTCTGGCAGGCATGAATCAGCCGGCGTTTCTGTTCGACGGCCGAAATATCCTGGAGCTGGCAAATATGCGCGCCCTGGGCTTTCGGGCGTCAGGCATCGGCCGGTAGCCCGTCACGAAAAGGCCGCCCGGCCAGTGGCGGGGCGGCCTCGATTTGTTGGCGTAATCTCCGCGTCCAGCGGAGGAAATCAGGCGGTGGCAGTCTTCTTTTTCTTCCAGCGGCGATAGCCGAGGAGGGCGAAGGCGCCTCCCATCATCATCGCGCCGTAGGTGGCCGGTTCCGGCGCGGGCGTGATCTGTTTGTCGTAGGACATCCAAGCGGTGTCGCTGCCGGCCCAGCCGGTGAAGACGATCTGGCTTTGCGGTTGAGGTCCGCGGACGTCGTAGCCGGCGGCGGGGCCGCCGAATTGCTGGAAGCTGCCGGTTGCGAAAAAGTAGTCCTGGAGATGCACCCAATTGGTGATCGTGAGCGTCACGCCCGGGTCGATGATGACGTTGGTGGCACTAAGGGTGGATGCGGCGCTGTTGCCGAAATCGAGGATGGTGTTGCCGGTGATGCGCAGGGTGCCGACGGTGAGATTCATGCCGGCCAGGGTCAGTTCACCAGCGCTCAACCTGAGTTCCCCGCCGTAGCTCATGTTGGTGTTGAAGGTGAGGTCGCCGGCGCCGACCTTTTCGATGACGCCGGTGCCAGCGAGAATGCCGCTGAAGGTCGTGCTGGAATTGTCGCCTCCGGCGATCAAGGTTCCACCCGCGCCCGTGTCGATCGTGCCGGTGCCGGCAAAGGAGCCGATGGTCTCGGTGAACCCGTTGACGTTGAATTTGCCGTCGCCGTAAACCGTGACGCGTGAGCCGTCGTTGATTTGGTTGCTGGCGAGGAGCGTGAGGTTGGCGGTGTTAACGGCGCCCGCGCCGTCGCCCACACTGAGATTGCCGGTGCCGGTGGCGCTATTGAGTCCGGTGCCGGACTTGAGCAGCGTGACGGAGCCATCGCTGACCTGGAAGGTGCCGCTAAATGTATTGGCGGTACTGCCGGTGAGGTTGAGAGTGCCGAGGTCGGTCTTGTTGAAGCTGGCGGTGCCGCCGGAGATCGTGCCGCTGATGGTAAGGTCAGCATCTCCGTTGATACCGTTGTTGCCCACTTGAACGAGCCGGGTGCCGGCGGTGCCGAGATCGACATTGGCGGAGATGTTGGCGGTGGAGGAGCCGACGCCGTTAAACGTGAGGGTGTTGCCGAGGGTCAGCGTGCCGGAGCCTTGGACGTTGCCGCCGCCCATGGTGAGGGCCCCGATGGAGTCGTTGAAGGTCTGGAGATCGAGGCGTCCGTCCGTCTTGATCGTAACCGCAGAGGTATTGTTGATCTGGTTGCTGGCGCCAAGCTGCAGGATCGCGGACGCGGCGAGTCCGGTGCCATCGCCGATGTTGACGTTTCCTGCGCCGGTGGCGTCGCCGGCGGATTTGTTGGCGATCACGCGACCGTCGTTGATCGAGAAGCCGCCGGAGAACGTATTGCTGGCACTGCCGCCGAGGGTGAGATCGGCGGAGCCAGTCTTGATGATGTAGTTGGGATTGGTGGCCTGGGAGATCGCGCCGGTGAGGGTGAGACTGCCCGTGTTGGAATCAATCGTGACACCGGTGTTGATGCCGCCGACGAGATTGATCGCACCCGCGAGGGTATTGGTATCGCCGATATTCGTGATGCTCGGCGCGGAGGGCGGAACAATGGTGCCGTAGAGGGTGAAGTTCTCGGCGGCGGCGATGGCGACGTTATTCTGGACACCGAGGGTCGCGCCGATCTGGACCGAAGTGCCGCCGGTGGTGGTGCCGAGGGCGGAATTGCTGGCCACGACGAGCGTGCCGGCGGAGACGTTGGTCAGGCCGTTGTAGGAATTGGCGCCGGAGAGGACGAGGGTGCCGGTGCCGGTCTTGGCGAGGATGGCATCATTGGCGCCCTGTCCGATGGCGCCGGAGAGGGTCAGTTGGGAGCCGTCGGCGGTGTCGATCTTGACGACGTCGTTGGCCGTGGCGGCGGTGAGCGTGATGGCGCCGGTGGATAAGTTCGTCCCGGCAAGGTTGGCCAGGGCGGCGGTGCTGGGGGCAATGCTGTTCGAATTGAGTGTCATCGCCTCGCCGGTGACGGTGATGCCGCCCTGGAGTCCGAGAGTGGCGCCAGCGGTGACGCTGGTGCCGCCAGTGGAGGAACCGAGGGCGGTGTTGCTGGCGGCGACAAGCGTGCCGGCGGCCACCGAGGTCGCGCCGTCAAAGGTGTTGGCGCCGTTGAGGGTCATCGTGCCGGTACCCGTCTTTGCAAGTGCGAGCGTGCCGGTGTTGTCGGAGATGATACCGGAAAAAGTGGTGGAGGCGTTATTGCCGCCGGTCGTGAGGGTGATGGCACCCGACGTGCCGGACACATTGCCGGAGCCGGCGAGGGAACCGATGGTTTCGCTGAAGCCGTTCAGATCAAAGGTCGCGCCCGTCGCGACGGTGACGGCGGAAGCATTGGGGACTACGTTGGCGGCGCCGAGGCGAAGCGTGCCGGCGTTGATGTTGGTGGCGCCGTCGTAGTTGTTGGCGGTGGAGCCGAGGACGACGGTGCCGGTACCGGTCTTGGTGATATTGGTGGTGCCCGTGCCGTCGATGAGCTGGCCGTTAAAGGTGACGACCGAAGTGCCGGCGGCGGCGAGGTCGACGCTCTTGTTGAGCGTGACGGTGCCGGAGAAAGTGGAACTGCCCGAGGCGAAGTTGCCACCGAGGGTGGTGGTGGCGCCCTGGCTGCCAACGGTGAGATTGCGGCTGAGGGTGACGCCGCTGGCGCCGAGGTAGAGCGCGGTGTTCATCGTCCCGGTGGTGCTGGCGTCGTTGATGAGGACGGCGCTGGTGCCGGAGCCGAGGGCGCTGTTGTTGTTCACTTCGAGCACGCCGTTGCGCACCGTGGTCGTGCCGCCGAAAGTATTGGTGCCGGAAAGGGTGAGCGTGCCGGCGCCAGTCTTCAGAAGATCCGTGGTGCCGAGGGTATTCGAGATGATGCCGGAAATCAGCGTGCGCCCGGTGCCGGTGGCGGTGAGGGTCTGGGTGCCGGCGACGTTTTGAGCGAGATTGCCGGAAATAGTCAGACCGGTGGCGGCGCCCGAATTGTTGGTGATGTTCAGGCCCTCATTGAAACGGGAATTGACGGCGAGGGTGTGGCTGTTGGCGTCGTTGACATTGATCGCGGCGGCGCCGGAGGTGGCATCCAAGGTCAGGACGCTGCCGTTGGAGGAATTGACCGTGTAACCGCGACTGGCGGAGTTGTCGAAGATGAGAGTGCCAACGGTGGCGGCGGCATCGACGCTGACGATGGGATTGGCGGTGAGCGGGGCGGCGCTGCCGAGGTTGCCGAGGCGGGCGATGGCGCCGATGGAATTGGGAGCGGTGTTGCCCACCCAGTTGGTACCGGTGCCCCAGAGGCCATTGCCGTTGACGTTCCAGTCGGTGGCGGTGACACCCGGGAGAATTTCGTAATAACCGGCACCGAGATCGCCGCGGGAGATATAGGTGGCGGCGCCATTGCCCCAGCCGGCGAAATTGAAGTTCGCGACGTTCGGTGCGGAAGGGCTGTAGATGACGAGTTGCTCGGAACCGGAACCGGAGAGAGAGCCGGCCCAGTTGGCGATGGTGAGGGTCCCGGTGAGGGTGCCGAGGCCCCCGGTGCTGTTGAAGCGGAGGACACTGCCATCATTGAGGTAATCGATGGTGGAGGCAGCCGACTGGGAGAGCTGATTGAACGTGGCGTTGAAGCTGCCGACGTTCAGGGTGCCGCCGGCGAGGGCGAGGTTGGCGGAGTTGTTGATCTGATTGGCGGCGCCGAGGGAGAACGTGTTGCCCGAGTTGATCGTGAGGCTGCTGACGTTGAGGAGGCTCGCCGAGGCACCGAGGGAGACGATGGCGCCGGCGGAGCCACCGATTGTGAGCGTGCCGGAATTGGTGTTGACGGCGTTGAAGGCGATGTTGCCCGCGCCGGTGGTGGTGAGGTTTTGCGCGCCGGAGATCGCGCCGGAGAGCGAGAGGGTGCTGCCGGCGGAGGAGCTGCCGATGGTGGTCGCGGCGCCGAGGGCGATATTGCCGGCGATGGTGTTATTGCCCGAGATGTTGTTGAGCGCGCCGACCGAGGAGACGCCGGCGCCGGCGAGCGTGAGGGTTTCGCCAGCGGGGACGGTGATGTTGCCCTGGACGCCGAGCGTGGCGCCACTGGTGACGCTGGTCGCGCCGGTGGTGCTGCCGAGCGCGTTGTTGCTGGCAGCGACGAGCGTGCCGGCGCTGACGCTGGTCGCGCCATCATAGTTGTTTCTGGCACCGCTGAGAATGACGGTGCCGGTCCCGGTCTTCGTGACGCTGGCCGAGCCCACGCCATCGGTGAGCTGGCCGCTAAAGGTCACATTGGATGTGCCGGCCGCGACGAGCGTGACGTTTTTTTCGAGGGTGACCATGCCGGAAAAAGTGGAGTCGCCGGAGGCGAAGCTGCCGCCGAGGGTGGTGCTGCCGGGCGAACCGACGTTGACGTCTCGACCGACGGTGACGCCGGCGGACCCGATGAACAGCGAGGCATCGTTGACGATGACGGCGGAGGTGGCGTAGCCGAGGGCACCGTTGGTGCCGGACGGAGCATTGGCGCCAACGATCAACGTGCCGCTGTTGACGGTGGTGGTGCCGGTGTAGGTGCTGGCCGCGCCGGAGAGGGTGAGGTCGCCGGCGCCGGACTTCACCAGACTGAAGGCGCCGGAGACGTTACCGGAGAGGGTAAGGGAGCCGGCGGTGACGCCAACGGTGGAGTCGCCGGTCATCGAGAGGTTGCCCGTGAGCGTATTGGTACCGGCTATACTCTGGATTACGCCCGCGCCGCCGACTCCGGACCCGTTGGCGGTGATGTTCTCGGCGGAGGCGCCGGAAAGACTGTTCAGCGCCAGCGTGGCGCCGTTCGAAATGGTGGTGGGGATGACGCCCGTGCCCAGGGTGCCGGCGCCGGTGAGTTGCAGGATGCCGGCGCTGATGGCCGTCGTGCCAGTGTAGGTGTTGGCGCCGGAAAGGATGAGGGTGCCGGTGTCGACCTTGGTGAGTCCGAAGCCGGTGCCAGAGACGATGCCCGAAGCGGTGAGGTTGGTGCCGACGGCCACGCCAACAAAGGATTCGGCCGTGAGGGTGATGTTGCCACTGAGGGTGTGATCGGCGCCGGCGTTGCGGAGGGCACCGAGGCCGCCGACGCCCTGACCGCCGACGGTGAGGCCTTCGGCGCTGGTGAACGTGGCGCCGGCCAGGCTGAGCGTGGCGCCGCTCGCGACGGTGGTGCCGGCGGCGGTTGTGCCGAGACCGGTGGCATTTTGAATTTCGACCGTGCCGGCGTTGATCGCAGTGGCGCCGGTGTAGGTGTTCGCGTTGGACAGAGTGAGGGTACCGGTGCCGTTCTTCGTCACCGTGCCAGCCGCGCCGGTGGCAACGGAACTGGAGATCGTGGTGTTGCCGGCGCCGTCGACGGTGAGCCCGAAGCCGGTGCCGGTGAGATTGACGGTGCCGATGGTCAGCGTGTCGGCATCGCTGCGGATGGTGGCCGCCGAACCCAGGGCGACTCCGCCCGTCCAGGTGGTATTGCCGGCGACATTACGGAGGGCGCCGTTGCCTCCGACGCCGGTGCCGTTAAGGGTGAGGCTTTCGTTGGCAAAGGTGTTGGTGCCGGCGAGGTCCAGGGCAAGGGTGGCGCCGGCGGTGACGGAAGTGGCGGTGGAGGCGCCGGAGTTGCCGAGGGCGCCCGTGTTCCGAGCGGTGAGGGTGCCGGCGGCGACGGTCGTGGCGCCCGCAAAGGTGTTGGCGCCGGAAAGGATGAAGTTACCGGTGCCAGACTTGGTGAGGGCGAGATTGCCACCGGTGTTCTGCATGACGCCCGAGAACTCGGTGCTGGCGTTGTTGCCGCCCGTCGTGAGCGTCATGCCCGTGGCGTTGAGGTTGTTGACGGTGCCAGCTCCAGCAAGGGAGCCGATGGTCTCGTTTTGGCCGGCGTTGAAGCGGAGGGTGGCGCCGCCGGCGACGTTGACGGAGGACGTGTCGCCGATGGCGGCGTTGGCGATGGTCTTGGCGATTTCGAGAGTGCCGGCGCTGACGGTGACGTTGCCCGTGCCGACGTTGGCGGTGCCACCGGAGAGTACGACGGTGCCGGTCCCGGTCTTGGTCAGGGCGCTGGTGCCGAGGGCGCCAACACTGTCGGTCAAGGCGCCGGAGAACGTGATGGTGGAGGAACCCGAGGCATTTAGATCGATTCCCTTGCTGTAAGTGATCGTGTTATTGAACGTGCCGGTGCCGCTGGTGAGCGAGGTCGCGCCGCCGATCATCGTGTTGGCGCCGTTGGCCCCGATGGAAACCGTGCGGCCGACACTGACGCCGGTGGCGCCAATCACCAGGGCGGTGTTCATTCCCGCGGTGGTGCTGGCGTCGTTGACGACAATCGCGGACGTGGTGTTGCCGACGGCGCCGTTGGCCCCGGAGGCGGCGTCGGCATTGAGTTGGAGAGTGCCGCTGCGGACGGTGGTGGTGCCGGTGTAGCTGTTGCCGGCGTTGGAGAGCACGAGAGTTCCGGTGCCGGTCTTGAGGAGACTGCCGGTGATCGTATTCTGGCTGATGGCGCCGCTGATGAGAGTGTTGCCCGAACCGTTTACGGTGAGAGTCTGGTTGAGGGAACGCAGGCTCAGGGCACCGGAGAGAGTCAGGCCGTAGCCGGTGTTGCCGGAATTGTTGGTGATGAGCAGGGGATCGTTGATGCGGCTGGAGGCGGCGATGGTGTGCGCACCGTCATCGTTGACGATAATTTGAGCCTGGCCGCCGTCGGTGACGTTGAAGTCGAGACGGCCGGTGGTGCCGCTACCGACGGTGTAATTCTTGTTGGCGGAGTTTTCGAAAATCAGCTTCCCGACGGTGCGGGCGGTGGTTTCCATGCTGATCGTGATGTTGTTGTCGAGCGGAGGGGACCCAATCGTGTTGCCCAGAATCGCGATCGCATTGGTGGCGTTCGGGAAGGCGGTGTTGGGAGACCAGTTGCTGCTGACGGCCCAGTTCTGGGTGGTGGCGCTGTCGACGTTCCAATTCACGCCGGTGGCGGTTGGGACGATTTCGTAGAAGCCGGCGCCGAGATCGACGCGGGCAATGGAGGTGGCGGTACCCCAGTCGACGAAGGTGAGGTTGGAGACCGTGGGGGCGCCGGAAGGGCTGTAGACGATGAGCTGTTCGCCGCCGCTGCCGGCGATGGAACCGGCCCAATTGGTGATCGACATGGTGCCGGTGACAGTGCCGAGGCCGGCGACAGAGCCGGTGACACCGTTGAAACTGAGCACGCCGCCATCGTTGAGGTAGTCGATCGTGGAGGCCGTGGTCTGCGAGAGCTGGCGCATCGTCTCGCTGAAGCCACCCGTGGAAAATGTGCCGCCGGACAAAATCAAATTGGCATTGTCGTTGATCTGGTTGGAGGCGCCGAGCGAAAGCGTCGCCCCGGCGCTGATCGTGATGTTGGCGGCGCTGCCGAGCGCGCCGCTCGCGGCGTTGAGGAGGAGGCCACCGCTGCCGACCGTGACATTACCCGCCATTGTATTCGCGCCCGTGAGCGAGAGGGTGCCGGTGCCGGTCTTGGTCAGGGCATTCGTGGCGCCGCCGGAAATCACGCCGGAAAAGGTGGTGGACTGATTGTTGCCACCAGCGGTCAACGTAGTGGTGCCGGTATTACCGAGAGCGACATTGCCGGCGCCGGCGATGGAGCCAACGGTCTCGCTGTAACCCGTCGTGTTGAGGGTGGCGCCGGACGCGATCGCGACCGCCGCGGTGTCGCCGATCGCGCTGCCGTTTTGCGCGGAGAGCGTGCCGGCGTTGATGGCGACGTCGCCGGTGTGGGTGTTGGCGGCCGAGAGGGTGAGTGTGCCGGCGCCGGTCTTCGTCAGCGTGCCCGAGCCCGCAACGACGTTGGCGATGTTAAGGTCACTCACGGTCTCGAACGTGCCGCCCGAGGTTCCGATCGTCACACCGCGATTGGCGTCGTTAATTGTGACCGCATTGGTCGTGGTGCGCAGGGTGCCGCCATTGAGGTTGAGTTGCGCGGCGTTGAACACACCGGGATTCGCACCGAGGTTGTTCTGGTTGGAAATCGAAAGGATGCCGGCGTTGAGATTGGTGGCGCCGGTAAACGTGTTGGTGCCGGTCAGGGCGACGGTGCCATCGCCGACCTTGGTGAAGGCGCCGGTGCCGCTGACGACACCGGAGATCGTGAGCGTGGTGCTGGCGGCGGCGCCCACCGTACTGTCGGTCGCGAGAGCGACGGTTCCGGTCCAGTTGTTGTTGCCGGCCGCGTTGCGCAATGCGCCATCGCCGCCGACCCCGGCGCCGTTGAGCGTGAGGGCGTTGGCGGCAAACGTCGTGCCGGCTCCGGCGAGGGCGAGTGTCGCTCCCGAGGCGACGGAGACCGCGCCGGACGTGGCGCCAAGTGCTGTGGTCTTTTCGATCTGGAGAGTGCCGCCGCTGATCGTCGTGCCACCCGTATAGGTGTTGGCGGTGGAACCTCTGATGATCGTCGTGCCGGTGTCGCTCTTGACCAGCGAACCGGTCCCGCTGATGGCGCCGGCGAGGACCGTGGTGCCTGATCCCTTCAGGCCGAGAACGTTGCCGCCCGTGTCGATGTTGCCGGTGACGTTGAACTGCGGGGAGATGTTGTTGTTGATGTCCAGATTGCGGTTCATCTGAACGTCGAGTCCGAGGGTGTGGCTGGTCGCGCCGCTGGCGTCGTTCGTCAGGTTGATCGCGGTGAGGCCTCCCACGGTGTTGGAGTCGAAGATCAGTTTACGGGCTTCGGACGTGGTCAGCGTGTAGGCGTTGGCGCCGCTGAAGTATAGGTTCGTGATCACCTTGTCCGAGCCGGTGACGTCGATGTTTTGCGCCGAGCTGATATGCGTGCTGTTAAAAATGACAGCGGACATGAGCGTGGGATTGGTGTTGCCGGCCCAATTGAGCGGATTGTCGGCGCCGGTCCCCCAGACCTTGTTCGACGCCCCCTGCCCGTTGTCCCAAACGAAATTCCCAGTGCCGGCCGTGGCCTGAATTTGAAGCAGTCCGCCGACTTCGGTGACAATTGTGCCGGAGCCGGTGCCGGCGCTGAAACCCAACTTGAGCTGTTCGGGGCGGACGAAAGTGCTGAGATCGACGTTGAGCAGATTGTACCAAAGGCCGTCCTCGCCAAACTGCATGCGAACCTGCATCTGGTTGCTCTCGTCGATGGTGATCGAAACGTTGCGATATTGGGTGCTTTGATTTGGTCGGGTGGTGGCAGTGGGAAATGCCATCGTGTAGGGCAGGGCCGGCACGGTGCCGTCGGCGGCATCGAGCACGGTCGGGCTTCCGGTATCGGTATAGTCACGATTGCCAGTTCCGGCGAGATAGTTGTACCCGGTGGTCCCCTGTCCGGGGCCGCGCACCGAAACGGAATTCGCCTGAAGCCCGCCGGTGCCGCCGACGCGGCCCTCACCCGCCACGGAAAAATTTCCGTAGGCGTCGAGCGCGACGCCGACATACCCGCCGTTCAGGCCGTTGACGCCGGTTTTTTGTGCGTAGCCGAGAGACCCACCGTCTGCGCCGACCTGAAAAGTTTTGCTCGCATCGTAGAGGAAGAAAGTGAGGCCGTCAGCACCGGTGGTGTTGAAGTTGTTTCCGGCCCACATGTTCATCCCGAACGCAATCGAGACGCTGTTGCCCGCTGACGGAATCGGCGTGTCGAAGTAGACCGCGTTATGCAGATTCAGCGTGTTGTTCGTCAGACGCATCCAGCCGGCACCAGTAGGATCGATCGGGCCACCCGTGGCAGGATCACCACTGCGGACTGCTGCACCAGAGGTCAGAATGACGTTGGGCGTGGAATTGCCCGCAGGGTTCAGCACCCATCCGGCTGCAGTGGAATTCTTGAAATCTTCGGAGTATGTGAATTGCGCCCGAATCGTGCCACAGCAGATCGCCACGAGCACCGCGGCGATGAGCCAGCGGATTCTGGTGTACGGGGACTGCGTGAGTTGCCTCGGGGAATGCATTTTCTCTTGATGTAACTATCGGTATCGGAACCGATATCTCAAGACTCATTAGGGATTTCACCCTACGGTGTTTGCGTAGGTGCTACTACGTACAAGCGTCGCTACTCGTGCCCGTTCGGTCCCGCCCGACAAATCTGGCGTTTTTGCGTCCGGCATATGGAGGAATTGTCACGGCTTAACCGGTGCCCGGTGGATCTGCGGCGTCCACGTCACGTAGTTCGGTTCTTCGTGCAGAAAAGCGTCGGGTTCCGTCGTGGCACGCAGGAGATCAACGTCCCAGATTCGGGGCAGCAGGTCGGTAAGCGAATACGGCACGAGGGTAATGTTGCCCGGGAGTGTCGACCAGTGCCGGAAATTTTCCGGCATCACGAGGTCACCGGAAAGTTGCGCCGCCGGCACGCGCTGCAGGCCTCGGCCCACTTCGAAATGATGCCAGGTCTCGCGACGCGCGTCGGCAATCACCCCGACGCCCGGTTGACCGAGAGCGTGGGCCACCACGGCCAGGCTGGAATAGCCGAAAATCGGCCGGCGGCGCATCACTCCCCACGTGCGCAACGCCATCGCCACGGTGCGAATTCCCAGCACGGAACCGGGTCCTTCGCAATAGACCCAGCCGGCCACTTCACCGGGATCGATCGAGAGGTTTGCAATGCACCGGAACAGCGCGACGCCCGCTTCGTCGGTGCTGGTCGCCCATCGCCCGGTGCCGTCGGGTTGTAGTACGCCGACCTGCACGAGGGCGGACGCCGCGTCGAGGACAACGACGGGGGGATGGGAGCAGACCTCGCGCAGACTCGGCATGGCGGGCTCCACAATCGGTGCGGTGCCCGTGCGGGCAAGTGCATAGAAATCGCAGAGCATAGAAACGTCATTGACCGACAACCTTCGCGCCCTACCTTGGACAATTCTCCCAACACAACTCTCATCTGTAATCCTGCTGTGAACGTCCAACTGAACATCGTCTCCGCCACGCGCAAGAACCTCGTCGTCACGCTTGATGCCGGCGAGGTCGATACCGAGCACAAGGCCGTGGTCAGCGAGATCGTCAAGGTAGCGCGCCTGCCCGGCTTTCGGCCCGGCAAGGCTCCGGCCAACATGATTGCGAAGCGTTTCGCCAGGGAGATTGCCGACGATTTCAAGCAGAAGGTGATGGCGAAGGCGTACCAGGGCGCGCTTGAGCAGGAAAAGCTCGAGGTGCTCAACGTCGTGAAGGTCGAGGATGGCGAGATTGCCGCCGGCTCACCCGCGACGATCACGATAGTGGTGGATGTGCGCCCCGAGTTTACACTGCCCGAGTATCGGAATCTACCGACTGAGATTGTGCCGACGGAGGCCACGGACGCGGAGGTGGAAAAGGTGATCGAAGGGCTTCGCTCCGAGCGGGCCGATTTCAAGGCCGCCGCCCGTCCCGCGCAGAAGAGCGACTACGTCAAGCTTGCCTATGAGGGCACGATTGACGGAAAACCGATCACTGAGTTGGTCCCGGACAAACAACTTTACGGCAAGGTGCCGCAGACTTGGGAAGAGGTCGAGGGAACCAACGAAGGGGTGATTCCAGGACTCGGTCGGCAGCTGGCGGGCCTCGGGGCGGGTGAAAAGAAAGACGTGACGATCGCGTTTCCCGCGGAGTTTCCCGCGGTGCCGGCGCTTGCGGGCAAGACGGCGATCTATGCCGTCGAGATCCAGGAGATCCGCGAGCGGGTGCTGCCGGCGCTCGATGCCGAATTTTTCAAGGCACAGCGGGTGGACGATCTGGCGGGCCTGCAAAGTCAGGTGCGCACCAATCTGAAAATGCAGAAGGAGTACCAGAATCGCATCGGACAGCGTCGCCAGGTCACGGAGTGGCTGGGCATGGCGGTCGATTTTCCGGTGCCGGATTCGCTGGTCGAGGCCGAGACACAGGGCGTGCTCCGTCAGTTTATCGAGGAACAGATGCGCCGCGGGGTGCCGCAGGAACAGTTCGAGAAGGACAAGAAGGAACTGTTCGAGGGCGCGCGGAAAGCCGCGGCCAACCGGGTGAAACTGCAGCTCATCCTCGCAAAGATTGCCGGACAGGAAAAAATCGAGGTGTCCAACGACGATCTGAATAATTTTATCTATCGCGAGGCTTCACGCACGCAGCAAAAGCCCGACAAACTCGCGAAGGTGCTCGCGAACGATCGCGAGCAGGTTCGCTCGGTGCAACAGTCGATCATTTTCGACAAGGCGGTTGATTTTCTCGTGTCCCAGGCTAAGGTCACCACCGTCCAGCCAAAGGCCTGAACGGCCCAACGCCCTTCCCACATCACGTGAGCTACTACGTTCCTATCGTTCTCGAAAACACCGGCCGCGGCGAACGGTCGATGGACATCTATTCGCGCCTGCTCAAGGACCGGATCATTTTCATTGGCACGCCGATCGACGACATGGTTGCGAACCTGGTGATCGCCCAGTTGCTGTTCCTGCAGATGGAGGACTCGAAGAAAGACATCCATCTCTACGTCAACTCGCCCGGTGGCGTCGTGACGGGCGGCATGGCGATTTATGACACGATGAATTTTCTGCAGTGTGACATCGTCACCTACTGCATCGGAATGGCGGCCAGCATGAGCACGGTGTTGCTCGCAGCCGGGACCAAGGGCAAGCGCTTCGCCCTGCCGAACAGCCGGGTGATGATTCACCAGCCGAGCGGAGGTGCCGGCGGCCAGACGGCGGACATCGCGATCGCGGCGAGGGAAATCATCCGCTGGCGCAAGACGCTGAACGACGCTCTGTCCCGGCACACGGGCAAGACCGCCGACCAAATTGAGAAGGACTCGGATCGCGACTACTACATGAGCGCGCCCGAAGCCAAGGAGTACGGCATCGTCGATCATGTCGTTGCCTCCACCCGCGAGGCCGAGGCCGTGGTGAAAACCGCCGCCTGAGGGCGGTGGTTTTCGTCTCACTCCGGACTCGACTGGGGCCCGGGAGTAAGCACTCATTGGGTCATGGCAAAATCCGCGCGCATGACCCTTTGTTCCTTCTGCGGTAAATCGCAGGCGGAGGTGAAGAAGATCATCGCGGGCCCCGGCGTCTACATTTGCGACTCCTGCGTCAATGTCTGCAAGACGATCATCGACCGGGAGGTGAAAGCGCCGGCGACCGATTCCCGGCCGGCCATCCGGCTGGTGAAACCGTCGGAGATCAAGCGGACGCTCGACGACTACGTCATCGGTCAGGACCACGCGAAGAAGGTCCTGGCGGTCGCGGTCGACAACCACTACACGCGGCTGATGTTCGACTCCGGGCCGTCGAAGGAGTCGGCTTCGATTTCACCCGAGTTCAGCGATGTCGAGATCGAGAAGAGCAACATCCTGCTGGTGGGGCCGACTGGCTCCGGCAAGACCCTGCTCGCCCGGACGCTCGCCAAAGTGCTCGACGTGCCGTTTGCAATTTCCGATGCGACCACCCTCACCGAGGCGGGCT
>SXGU01211848.1_pt1 | contig 15976 bp, 15 predicted proteins | sample 3174531 | NCBI WGS metagenome assembly SXGU01 (sample SAMN11356863, study PRJNA531348) | freshwater metagenome | isolation source: freshwater sample F1-140 | place: China: Fuxian Lake, Yuxi | collected 2017-12-25
CGATGTGGCCTTGGAGTTTAATGCCGTTAACGAGGTAAATCGAAACCGGTACGTGCTCTTTACGTAAGGCGTTGAGGAAGGGGTCTTGTAACAGTTGCCCTTTGTTGCTCATGACGGCTCCATTGTGTTGTTGTGATGTGGAGTTGGAGGCAACCTGATGGTTTTCAAGTGCCTCCTATACGGTGAATTACGAATGTAATCGATTTTAGCGTTTCGTGCCAAGCGTAAGGCTATTTTTCATCCTTGGCAAAAGGATTCTTGTTCGAGCGCAGTTCGATACGTAATGGAGTGCCTACTAATGAAAAAGTTTCGCGGAAGTGCTTTTCAAGATAACGCTTGTAGTTGTCATCGATCGCGTCGAGTGCATTACCGTGGATAACGACGATTGGTGGGTTTTGCCCACCTTGGTGAGCATAACGCAGCTTGGGTCGGATCGAGCCCTTACGGCGCGGCTGCTGATGTTCCACGGCCTCGATCAACGCGCGAGTCAATCGCGGAGTCGACAATTTGGCCATGGCCGCAGCATAGGCGGAATCGATCGACTTCATCAAAGGGCCGACACCGGTGCCTTTCAATGCTGAAATAAAATGAAACTTGGCGAAAAACAGGAAGCTTAACTTGCGCTCCATATCTGTCTTGATTTCATCACGCTTATCAGCTTCTAAGCCGTCCCACTTGTTCACGCCGACGACCAACGCTCGGCCTGACTCGAGCACGAAGCCAGCGATATGCGCATCCTGCTCTGAAATATCTTGCTGTGCATCAATCAGCAGCAACACGACATTAGCCTCAGAAATCGACTGTAATGTCTTAACGACTGAGAATTTTTCAACCGCCTCGAACACCTTTCCGCGTCGACGTATACCGGCCGTATCAATCAATGTGTATTGCTTGCCATCACGCTCAAACGGAATTTCAATAGAGTCACGCGTAGTACCGGGCATATCGAACGCAATCACACGGTCCTCGCCCAACAGCGTGTTGACCAACGTCGATTTGCCAACGTTGGGGCGACCTACAATCGCAATCTTGATGCCTTTACTCACCTTGGTCGGCACCTCTTCTTCAACAGGACGCTGCGCCAGCGCGATATCCAGAGATTCATTGACCAGATCAACTACGCCATCGCCGTGTGCAGCAGAAATCACATACGGATCACCCAGCCCGAGTTCATAGAAATCAGCAGTAACTGAGGTGTACTTCATGCCTTCGGCCTTATTCACCACCAGCATGACTGGGCGACCGGATTTGCGCAGAAAGTCCGTAATAGTCTTGTCGTGGGGCGTCAGCCCTTGCCTGCCGTCGACGATGAACACCACCACATCGGCTTCCGCAACAGCCTGTTTAGCCTGCTTGGCCATCTCGAACATAATGCCTTCTTTGGCGACCGGCTCGAAACCACCGGTATCGATGACCAGAAAAGGGCGTTCACCGATACGACCTTCTCCATAATGGCGATCGCGGGTCAATCCAGGAAGGTCGGCGACTAATGCATCACGCGACCGGGTAAGCCGGTTGAATAATGTGGATTTGCCGACGTTCGGTCGGCCTACTAATGCAATAACCGGCTTCATTAAATTCTTATTCTGTTGCCAATGCAACAATTGTCCCTGCTTGAGTTTGAAAAATCGCGGTCTTACCGGATACAGGTACGGCAGCGATCACTGGGCTTCCATCGGTGTTAGCGCGAGCCACCAGCGATCCGTCTTCACGCGACAGAAAATGTATGTAACCCTGCGCATCACCCACAGCGATCGTGCGACCGATGGCAATTGGTGTAGATAAGCGACGGTTTGCAAGCTGAGTATTGCGCCATGCGCCAGATCCCGTGTCTCGGGAGAAAGCCGTGACTGCTCCGCGCTCGTCGGCTGCAAACACAAAGCGCTCATCCACCGCCACACCGACATCGCTGGATAATTCCTTGGCCCAGCGTGGAGCGCCGGTAGCTACATCAAAGCAAGCTACACGGCCCTGATATGCTACTGCGCACACATCTCGTCCCGCCACCACCGGTGTACCAGCCAGATCTGCAATACGCTCCAACTCGGTGGTGCCCCTAGGATCACCTACTGCCACTTCCCACCGTGCACCGCCATTGGCCAGCGCTATTGCGGCCAATCTACCGCCGGGCAATGCAACAAAGACCGTCTGGTCAGAAATCACGATTCCAGGCGCGGTGCGTAAAGTCAGCGGCGGAGAAGTTCGTTGTGCGACCCACCTCCGCATTCCTGAATCAATGTCATATGCAGCAATACGGTTATCGACACTCCGCACAATCACAAGTCCTTGCCCCACTGCGGGCGCCGATAGAATTTCACTGGATGCTTGCGTCTTCCAACGCAATTTTCCGTCGCCATCAAACGCCATCAGGACACCCTTTTCGGCTGCAACGACGATCGTAGAACCATCGCTGCCTACGCCGGCGGTTAATGGCAATTCGGCGCTAATTCGCCACAGCAGACGTCCGCTAACGGCATCGATGCGACCCATTGAACCGTCCGCAGCCGCTACGAATACACTGCCATTGGCAAAAGCTGGGGAAAACACAAATGCGCCGGCATTCCCAATCGATGTCGACCATGCAGTTTGGACAGCCAAGGTCGGTTTGAAATCAACCAAAGCAGCCGGCGGGTTTTTCTGTGTAGACGTGCTGGCAAACGGATTCCACGAAGCACAGCCGGTAATTAAAGCAATAACCGCAACGTACGTTAGCTTTTCAGCAATACGCATTTTTTCCCCTCTTTAGCTGATTAAGCAGCAGCTTTCGTTGATGCTCCGCCGATTGCATCCAGCTTTAACTGGATCAATTGATATGCTGGATTTTTATTATCGGTTTTATCAAGGGCCAGCTTATAGGCGTCGCGAGCGGCTTCGATTTTTTCCTGAGCCACAAGAATGTCGCCTTTGCGATCCGCGACAGCCCCCGTAAACTGTTCCGGGAACTCGCCCGAGAGCACCTTCATTCCTTCGTCATAGGCTTTTTCATCTAGCAATATGCCCGCTAGACGAATCCTTGCGATTGCTTTGTACTCATCGCTGCCATTATCGATTACCCATTGGAGCTGCGTTTTTGCCGTTTTCAAGTCGTTTGCGTCGAATGCGCTTTTCGCAGCGACAAGCGCACTCATCCCTGCATAGGCACTGCCACCAAACTTGGTGGTGATGTCCGATGCTGCGCGCTGAATCTTGGCATTATCTTTTGCCGATACTGCTTTCTGCAGCTCTCCGTAAAGTTGTCCGGCCTGAGTTGCTTGAGTCCGTTGGTAATAATTCCAGCCCGTCCATGCGGCATACGCCGTCAATGCAATAATCAGCAGCCAAGTCAGCAGGTTGCCGTACTGACCCCACCATGCCTTGAGGGTGGCTAGCTGTTCTTGTTCTTCGAGATCGTATGCCATGATGTAATAATTTTAGTGGTGATGATGGTGATGGAGATCCAGATCGTTGCATTCATCTCCGCAAGCGATCTGTTCAAGCAAGTAGTCCACAACGTCCTCAAAGGGTACGGTAATCTGGTTGTTCTCGGTATTCTCGGAACGCATTATTTTGACGTTTGCGGCACCCTTGGCAACTTCATCGTCGCCGACGATAACGGCAAAGCTTGCACCGCTGCCATCGGCCCGTTTCATTTGCGATTTGAAGCTACTTCCACCGCTCGTGGACATGCAATTCAGAATGACATCAAGGCCGGCATCGCGCAATCTCTCGGCGATTACGAATGCATGGAGCTGCGCTGAGTCTCCCTGATGCACAACGTAGACGTCGCACTGGTTCGGAGCATACTGTTCGCCATTTGCCTTCATCAATTCCAGCAACCGTTCGACACCGATGGCGAATCCGCATGCGGGTGTCGGCTTGCCGCCAAACATTTCAATCAACGGATCGTAACGGCCGCCGCCGCATACGGTGCCCTGAGAGCCGAGCTGGTCAGTCACCCACTCGAATACCGTGCGGTTATAGTAATCCATGCCGCGCACAAGTCGTGGATTGATCGTGAAAGGGATACTGTTGTGACGCAGGATCTTTTGGACACCTTCAAAGTGTGAACGTGATTCTTCACCCAGATAGTCGAGCAGCTTCGGTGCCGCATTGACCATTTTTTGCATCGTTGGATTCTTTGTATCGAGGATGCGCAAAGGATTGGAATGTAAGCGGCGCTGCGCATCCGCGTCGAGCAAGTCTTTATGCTGTTCGAAATAGACGACTAGATCGGCACGATGACGATTGCGCTCATCGGCATTACCGATTGAGTTGAGTTCAAGCTTGATGTTTTGCAGCCCAAGGTCGTCCCATAGGCGCTGGCACAGCATGATCAACTCAGCATCAATATCCGGTCCGGTGAAACCCAGCGCCTCGGCGCCAACTTGATGAAACTGGCGATAACGGCCACGCTGCGGTTTCTCATGACGGAACATCGGTCCCGCGTACCACAGGCGTTTCGGACCGTCGTAAGTCAGGTTGTGTTCCAGAACCGAGCGCACCACACCGGCAGTACTTTCCGGCCGTAGCGTCAGTTGGTCGCCATTCATCGAATCGACAAATGAATACATTTCCTTTTCGACGATATCCGTTACCGCTCCAAGGCCGCGTGCGAAAAGCGCAGTCGGCTCGACGATCGGTGTACGAATCTGCTGGAAACCATAGCTCTTCAACACAGATTGAACAGTGTTTTCGAACAGCTCCCATAACGGCGCGTCGGCTGGCAGGATATCGTTCATCCCTTTCACCCCGACGATTTTTTCTGCTTTCTTGTTTTCTGACATTCTCTTCGGACTTAATGTGCGGTTCGACTAGAGCGCAACCGCTTGTTTCCCATAACGGGCTTTGACGTAATCCAGCACAATGAGCTGGAATTCTTCGGCGATGCGCTCACCACGCAAGGTGACTCTCTTTTCGCCATCGATGAATACCGGCGCGGCCGGCGATTCACCAGTGCCCGGCAAACTAATCCCGATATTCGCATGTTTGGACTCACCAGGGCCATTAACGATGCACCCCATCACTGCGACATTCATGCCTTCCACACCGGGGTATTGTTTTTTCCATACCGGCATCTGATCGCGCAAATAGGTCTGAATCTTATCAGCCAATTCCTGGAAAACCGTCGACGTGGTGCGTCCACAGCCGGGGCAGGCGATGACCATGGGGGCGAACTTGCGCATCCCCATTGTTTGCAGAATTTCCTGGGCGACTACCACTTCCTTCGTGCGATCACCACCCGGTTCTGGCGTCAGTGAAATACGAATGGTATCGCCAATCCCTTCCTGCAGAAGCACGGATAGTGCGGCAGTCGATGCCACAATGCCCTTGCTACCCATGCCGGCTTCGGTCAGACCAAGGTGCAACGGGTAATCGCAACGGCGCGCAAGCTCTCGGTACACCGAGATCAAGTCCTGCACACCGGACACCTTGCACGACAAAATGATCTTGTCGCCAGCCAAGCCAATTTCCTCTGCGCGCTGTGCATTCTCGACAGCCGAGGCAACCAGCGCCTCATACATCACCGACTGCGCACTCCAAGGCCGCGCACGTTGCGCATTCTCGTCCATGATGCGAGCCAACAAAACCTGGTCAAGGCTACCCCAGTTTACGCCAATGCGAACCGGTTTATCGTACTTGCAAGCCACTTCAATCATCTGCGCGAATTGCGTATCGCGCTTGGCCCCCTGCCCTACATTGCCGGGATTGATCCGATACTTTGACAACGCTTGTGCGCATTCCGGGAAATCATTGAGCAGCTTGTGTCCGTTGTAATGAAAGTCGCCTACCAGCGGTACATCCACACCCATCTTGTCGAGCTGTTCACGTATCGCGATCACTGCCGCAGCCGCTTCCGGATTGTTCACGGTTATGCGCACCAGTTCAGAACCGGCATGCGCAAGCTCTTTAACCTGAATCGCGGTAGCGATCGCGTCAACGGTATCCGTATTGGTCATCGACTGGACAATCACGGGCGTACTACCGCCGACAATCACTGATCTCGCACCATAACGAATCGTCACGCTGCGGCTGTTGCGACGCGCGAGAGGTCCGGAATCGATTGGAGAATTCGCTAATGCCATAACTGTTTTATTTCAGATTTAACCTAGCAACATTGCCACTACCTGTCTTTAGTGGCAGCGACGTACCGCGCAAGCTTGCTTCGACACCTGCCGCATTTCCGATCACGATTGCGATGGGCTCGGTGACTTCAAAAGCCTCTGTCTCCCCGGCCTTCACAATACGCGACACTGCGACAGTATTGCTTCCTGCACGCCTGATTTCGATCCATGAGTCCTGGCGCACATTAAGCAGCAGCATATCCTTTCCTGTCCGCGCCGGACTATCAGAAGGAGGCATGGCTTCTGGGGCAGCCTTTGCTTGCACTGCCGGGGCCGGAACCGCATTCGAAACAGTCGCCGTCGGTGCAGGTTCTGGAGCGACATCGGCCCCTGCTGCCTGTGCCGGCGCAGCATTTAACTCAGTCCGTCCAGCGCCTTGATCAACTGCCTTCTGCTGCGCCACATCCGGGCTCGATGTGGATGCCGGCCCAATTGCTTCCGAAGACGAAGCTGGTTTCGAAATCACGCTGACTTGGCGTCCTTGCTGTGCGGCCCAAATCGCAACACCAAGCAAGATAGCAAGCAATAGGCCAATAATCCATTTTGATGACAGTCCCGGACGCTCCATCATTGGTGGCATGCGTTTTTCGGAAAAAGGTGTGGAAAGCGTCCTTCTCTGTGTAGCCAACTCGTTGATAAAAACCGTTTCCCCGCCAAGCATGGCTATCAGCGGTACCGGGTCGACCTTCAATAGCTTCGCATAAGCGCGAATAAAACCGCGAATGATCGGCATGCCAGGCAAAGCCGGATAGTCGTCACTTTCAATTGCTACAATTTGCCTGGGGGCAAGGTTGAGCTGGCTTGCCACCTGCTCGATTGTCCAGCCGCGTTCCTTGCGATAAGCGGCAAGCTGGACGCCAGGCGACATCATCATCGGTTGGTCTGGAATCGCTGACTGACCGTCCTGCTGCTCGCGATTCAGAGCCGATGGATCATTTCCTCCTGGATCACTCATCAAACGCTCCACGTTGATAAGCTGCGAACTCGGCAGAGCCACCGTGACGTCTGCGCAATTGCGTGACTAAGCTGGCCTCCGCCGCCCTGTCGCCGAGTTTGCGCTCGATTTTTATTGCCAGCCACAGCACATCTGGCGTCATCACTTCCGCCCTCATCACCCGAGTAATATAGAAGCGCGAACGCTCATAATCACGTTGATCGAAATAGATCTTCGCGAGATTGATATTGGTAGATGGATTGCTCGGATCGTACTGAAAGGCTTGTGAGAAATAGCGTTCTGCTGCTGTCCTATCCTTTATCTTCAGACTGCAAATGCCTGCATTATTCAAGGCTTTTGCCGGCGACTGATAAGTGCGGCTCTTCAGCGCCGTCTCGAAGTAAGCAATCGACTGCCGCTCCCGGCCATTCTGGCATAGGAACCAGCCATAGTTATTGTTGAAATCCGGAGAATTGGGTGCAATTCTAAGCGCGTGCAAAAAATTGTCTTCCACCAGACGTATTTCACCCATTTCCATGTAAATCAGCGCACGCATGCTATACGCTTCAGCGAAATTAGGGTCTGCCAGCAATGCCTGCTTGATCTCGTCCAGCGCTACCTGCATCTGCCGCTGTTCGTAATATCCGACCGCCAATTGCAAGCGAATTCTCGCCCGCTTCTGGTTATCGGTTTGATCGGAGCTGGTTGGCAGTTCGTTTGACGAATTGGCTAACTGGCTGGTTCCGCAACCGGCGAGCAGCATCGCAGACACGAATGCAAGAATAAACCGGGTCAAGACGCTTTTCTTGATCACCTAGGCACCTCTATGATGCGACCAAAATCCTTGCCGAATTTCGTCTGGTATTCCGCCATTTTCTGCATACGCTCCTGCACCTTTGTACGGTCTTGCACCTCGCCTGCCAATTGACCGCAGGCGGCATCGATATCGTCCCCACGAGTCTTGCGGATAGTGGTGACAATACCGGCATCGATCAGAATCTGCGCAAATGCCTTGATGCGTGCATTGTTGGAGCGTTTCAATCCGGATTCCGGGAACGGATTGAATGGAATCAGGTTGAATTTGCACGGAACAGATTCGGCGCCGTTTCGCACTAGAGCCACCAATTCATGCGCATTCTCGCTTGTGTCATTAACGCCGTCCAACATGCAATACTCAAAGGTAATGAAATCCCGTGGCGCATAATTGAGATAGCGTCGGCAAGCCGCCATAAGCTCGATCAACGGATATTTTTTGTTTAGCGGCACTAATCCGTCACGTAACGCGTCGTTGGAAGCGTGCAGCGACACTGCCAAAGCGACCGGACACTCCTGCGACAGCCTATCAATCATCGGCGCAACTCCGCTGGTAGACACAGTCACACGGCGACGTGATAGACCATAGCCATTATCGTCCAGCATCAGCTTGAGTGCCGTAACAGTAGGCTCGAAATTCAATAGCGGCTCGCCCATTCCCATCATCACAACATTTGTGATCTGGCGATCGCCTTTGGGTCCTGGCTCGATACCTTTGGTTTTGCGTAGCTCGAATTCTGCCATCCAGAGCTGACCAATGATTTCGCCTACAGAAAGATTACGGTTGAAACCTTGCTTGCCGGTTGAGCAGAAACGGCAGTTCACCGCGCAGCCCGCTTGGGTTGAAATGCACAGCGTACCGCGATTTTCTTCCGGAATGAATACGGTTTCGATTGCATTGCCCTGACCAACATCCAGCAGCCATTTGCGTGTTCCATCAGCGGAAGTATGATCGCTAATGGCCGTTGGCGCGGCAATCGTAGCGCACGTCTTGAGCTTGTCGCGCAGCGATTTGGCCAAATCGGTCATCGCGTCGAAATCGCTAGCACCGAATTGGTGGATCCAGCGCTGCAATTGCTTGGCGCGAAACGGTTTCTCACCCAACTCGCCGCAGTAGGCGACGAGTTGCGCGGGATCGAGATCCAGCAAGTTGGTGAGAGCCGTCATAGTGATATTTCAATTTCATGTTGCCGTTCATCCTTGAGGTAACAGAATCATCAAGGGGAACGACATTTCAATTAACGAGAGTAGACGTTTAGAGCCGGGAAGAAATAAGCGATTTCGACCTTGGCGTTATCCGAGCTATCGGATCCATGCACCGCGTTGGCGTCGATTGAATCTGCGAAGTCGGCGCGAATAGTGCCTTTATCAGCCTTCTTCGGGTCGGTTGCGCCCATCAGTTCGCGGTTTTTTGCAATCGCGTTTTCGCCTTCCAGCGCCTGGATCATGACCGGGCCGGAAACCATGAAGTCAACTAAATCCTTGAAGAATGGACGTTCGCGGTGAACAGCATAGAAACCTTCCGCTTCGGCACGGGACAGTTGTGCCATGCGCGCAGCAACAACTTTCAGACCGGCGTTTTCGAAACGGGTGTAAATCTGGCCGATCACGTTCTTTGCAACTGCGTCCGGTTTAATGATCGACAAGGTGCGTTCGATTGCCATGTGTAAAAACTCCAATAAAAAGAAAGGGTTAAGATTACTAAGTGAGAATTCAACTAACCTTCTATTCTAGCATGAAACCTCTTTCCCTATAGACTTCGGCACGGCAAACCGGCTTCTGAAACTCGAACTTCATGGAAGTTGGACTATCCTAAATAACGAAGGTGCATGTTATGCTTTCAGCACCTTATTCGTATGGAACGAAAACGGAGGCAATATGGCTCAAAATTTACAGCAAACCTACATTCCGTCGAGTGAAGCACTTGTCGTGCGCAACCGCGTATTGCGCAATACATATTGGCTGCTTGCAATCTCAATGATTCCGACGGTGCTCGGCGCATGGCTAGGCGTACAGTTTAAATTCTCGTTTTTCTCCGGCAGCCCGGTTATTGGATTCATGGTTTTTCTAGCGATCGCATTTGGTTTTTTCTACGCGATTGAGAAAACAAAGAACTCCGGCCTAGGCGTGGCGGTCCTGCTTGGATTCACCTTTTTCATGGGTCTGATGTTGTCGCGCCTAATTGGCCTTGTTCTTGGCTTTTCCAATGGCGCATCGCTGATCATGACTGCATTTGGGGGCACTGCCACTATCTTCGGTGTAATGGCAACAGTTGCGACGGTATCCAAGCGCGACTTTTCGGGTATGGGGAAATGGTTGTTCGCCGGCGTCTTGGTAATTCTGGTAGCGGCTTTGGCAAACGCATTCCTGCACCTGCCTGCGCTGTACCTGGCGATCTCGGTACTGGCGATTGCAATCTTTTCTGCCTATATCCTCTTCGACGTACAGCAAATCATCAATGGCGGCGAAACGAATTACATTACCGCGACACTCGCGATTTATCTCGATGTATATAACATTTTTAGCAACTTGCTGGCGTTGTTGGGAATTTTTGGCGGCGAGCGCGAGTAACTCGGTAAAACTAAAAAAGCCGACTTGCGGGTCGGCTTTTTTTATTGGTGAAACAGAATCACTGCGGGAGTTCAAACATAGCCATTGATTCAACGTGGGCCGTATGAGGAAACATATTGACGACACCTGCTTGCTTCAATACATATCCCCCTTGATGCACAAGTAAACCAGCGTCGCGTGCAAGAGTCGACGGGTTGCATGAAACATAGACGATCCGCGTCGGCCTCATGTCCGGCTGAACCTCTCCAAGAGTAACAATCGCCTGACATACTGCAATCGCCCCCTCGCGCGGCGGGTCAATCAGCATTCTGTCAAATTTGCCAAGTGCCGTGAAGTCGTCTACGGTTGCCTCAAACAGATTGCGGCAGAAAAATTGGGCTTTGTCCGCCAAGCCATTCGCCTGAGCGTTTTCCTGAGCGCGCTCGGTCAATGCAGTGCTGCCCTCTATGCCCACGACTTCACGTGCCTGAGTCGCGATCGGCAAAGTGAAGTTTCCCAAACCACAAAACAGGTCGGCAATCCTTTCGTCCGGCTGAACATCCAGCAAGCACAAGGCTTTCGCGACCAGTACCCGATTAATGTGGTGATTGACTTGGGTGAAATCGACCGGTTTGAAGGGCATATTCACACCAAATTCCGGCAACACGTAATGCAATTGCACGTCGGTCGGATAGAACGGATAGGCGGTATCCGGTCCTTTCGGCTGCAGCCACCACTGGATATGGTATTCGTCTGCAAAAGCTTTCAGCTTTTCCTGATCATCCATTGTCAGCGGCGCCATGATGCGCAATACCAAAGCCGTTACGTCATTACCGACAGCCAGTTCAATTTGCGGCATCTGCTCGAAAATCGTCAGCGATTCGACCAACCGGCGCAAAGGCATCAGCATTGCCGAAACATGGGGTGGCAGGATTTCACAAGTCTTCATATCGGCGATATACGAGGACTTTCTTTCATGAAAACCAACCAGCACTCCGCCTTTTTTCTGGACATTGCGCACCGATAGGCGCGCCCGGTAGCGGTACTCCCATGTCGGTCCGTAAATCGGCCGCATCATCCTATGTGCACGCACCTTCCCTATGTGCCACAAGTTATCTTCCAGCACGCGCTGCTTGATGGCGACCTGCGCGGATGGCTCCAGATGCTGCATCGCACAGCCGCCGCAAGTGCCGAAATGGACGCATTTTGGTTTTACGCGCAATGCCGATTCCTTGTATAGCTCTGTCAGCGTGGCTGCTTCCCATTTCGGTTTCTTGCGAAACGACTGGAAACTGACTCGTTCGCCAGGCAACGCCCCCTCGACGAAAATGACCTTACCTGGAGTGCCGTCCTCATTTTGCATATGGCCGACTCCCCGGCCTTCCATGTCGAGGGATTCAATATCGATGATGTTGTGCTGCATAGAGACTGAGTTGAATTGTCGGGTTTGCTCAACCCGAGATATAAAAAACCTGAAGCGAAGCAGTCAGGCCAAGCCGATTACCACGCCGCCAGATACTCTTTCCAGTGAGGTCCATCAAGTGCGGCCAAGGAAGATCTGACCAGCGATACTTCTTCCTCGTAGGCGGCTTGCGTCATGGCGCCGCGCATGAGTAGAAACCGGCAGTACACCAGATAGGTATTCACCACATCGGTTTCGCAGTAATCGCGTATCTCGCTCAAGCGGCCCTCCTGGAACAAGGTCCACACCTGCGAGCCATCCACGCCAAGTTTGCCGGGAAAGCCGCACAGCTTGGCAAGGTCGTCCAGCGGCGCATTCGCCCGCCCGGTATACAGCGCGAGCAGATCCATCAAATCGAGATGGCGTGTGTGATAGCGACTCAGGTAGTTATTCCACTTGAAGTCGCGATCTTCGTCACCCATTTCCCAGTAGCGGGACGCCGTCACGCCATTGATCATGGCGCGGTAGTGCAATACCGGCAGATCGAACCCGCCACCATTCCATGACACCAGTTGCGGCGTGTACTTGTCGATAGTGCGGAAGAAATCATGCACCAGTTTCGATTCAAGATCTTCCGGGCTGCCGATTGAACGTACGCGGAAGCCTTCGTTATCGCGGAAAACGCAAGAGATCGCTGCGACGCGGTGCAAATGGTGTTGCAGAAAATCAGAACCGTTTTTCTCGCGACGGGCACTGAAAGCGGCGGTAGCCACTTCCGCATCTGTCATGGATGCGGGATGATTGTTCAAAATCCGCAAGCCGGCCACATCGGGAATCGTCTCGATATCAAACACGAGTACCGGAATCACAGCAACGCATCCTTGCCAACGCCCCTTGCGGTCAATGCGCGTTTGAGTTTCACCAATGCTTCCTGCTGAATCTGCCTGACACGCTCGCGGGTGACGCTCATTTCGGCCGCCAACTCCTCCAGCGTAGCCGGGTCATCGTTGTCGAGGCCGAAGCGACGAATAATCACGATACGCTGCTTGTCAGGCAGCTTCTTCAACCAGTCACGAACCAAAATGGTCATCTCGTGATGTTCGGCACGCGAATCGGGGCCATCGTCAATATCGCCGGGGAGCATATCCATCAGGCTGGCCTGAGGATCATTATCCAGCGGTGCATCCAACGACGTTGCATGCTCAGACAGTGCCAGAATGTCCTGCACATCTTCAACCGGTCTATCGACCAAATGAGCGATATCCTCGACGGTTGCATCCTTGCCGTCGTGGTGTTGTGCTTCCAGATGGTATTTGGCGCGTAGAATCTGGTTCAGTTCGCGCACCATGTGCACCGGCAGGCGCACGGTACGCGCCTGATTCATGATCGCGCGTTCGATACTTTGGCGAATCCACCAAGTTGCATAGGTTGAAAAACGAAACCCGCGTTCCGGTTCGAATTTGTCGATAGCACGCATCAGTCCAAGGTTGCCCTCTTCGATCAAATCGAGCAGGACGACGCCACGATTGATGTAGTGCTTGGCGATCGAGACAACCAGACGCAGGTTATGCTCGATCATTTTCTGGCGCGCCTCGAAATTACCCTGTTTTGCCAGCGTGGCAAAGTGGACTTCTTCTTCCACCTTCAACAACGGACGAGCGCCAATTTGATTCAAATAATGCTGCGTAGTGTCGGTGGACAGTTCTGCGGCAAGGACGGTCTTCAGTTCATCCACCGGATCAACCACCGGCGTAACCGGACCGTCGCGGCGTCCCGCATCAGCGTCAGCATCGTCAATCAATCCGCCGTTTGCATCCTCGGCGACATTTAGCGGCATTCCGTCGGTGAGGTCATCCGACGTTGATTCATCATCGAGGGGATCGTGCGGATTGCGATTCATTTAGCGACTTGGCAGAAATTTTGATGGATCGACTGGCTTTCCTTGCTGGCGTATTTCGAAATGCAGTTTTACTTCATCGGCATCGGAATTTCCCATTTCTGCAATCTTTTGGCCTTTGTTGACGCTTTGATCCTCTTTTACGAAGATGGTTTTATTATGTGCGTAAGCCGACAGCAAATTATTGGAATGTTTGACAATAACCAGATTGCCATAACCCCGGATGCCGCTGCCAGCATACAGTACTTTGCCTGAGCCCGCCGCTAATACTGGCTGCCCCATCTTGCCGGCAATATCGATCCCCCTTTTTCCATCGCTAAAGTGAGCAATGACCTTGCCGTCCACCGGCCATATCCACGAAATGTTGTCGTCATCTGGAACGGAAACACTTGGGGTATCCGGTGTCTTTTCCAGTTGCTTCGATTGTTCAGCTTTCGATGCAGTAGGGCCATTCGCACTGACTGCGTCCGGTTTTTGCAATTCCGCCAGCGTACTTTCCGAGTAGGGGCGCTTGTCTCCCCGTGGTGACGATTTGTGTGTCGCCGAAACGTTGTTGCTGGAGATAGGCGAGGATAAAGGACGAGCTTCAATTCCAGAAGAGGTGGAAACAGCACCGGTCTGCGCCGCGCCCTCAGGCGGCAATACGCGCAATACCTGGTCGACCTTGATGTCGTTCGGATTGGCAAGATTGTTCCAGGCGACGATGTCACGATAGTTTTGACCGAAATCGAGCGCGATTTGGATAAGCGTATCGCCCCTTTTCACCACATAGTAACCGCGGCTATCGACCTGCTTCGGCGCTATCGGCGAAATGCTTGCCTTCGGTGCTTCTACCGTTTTCACGCCAGTGGTCCGATCCACCACCGGGGCGGGTTGGCGAACTGTAGTGCTGCATGCGGCAATCAAGACTGGCAGAACTGCCAGGAATACGAAACGTGCTTTAATCATTCTCATACAATTAATCATTTGGCGGCAGCATATCGGCAATAGGCATGGCCCAGTACGGCGTTACACAACGCCAGGATGCAGTGGAACGAAGTGACAATCTTCCAGCGCGGTATTCGTCCATTCGAACTTACCGACACGCTCGATAAGCTGCAAGACTTGATGACGTCCGCCTACCGGTGCGACCAGTCTGCCGCCGATACTCATCTGCTCCAACAGAGCTTGCGGTACCTCCAACCCTGCGGCAGCCAGGATAATACCGTCGAACGGCGCCACGTTCGGAAGTCCAAGCATACCATCTCCATACTGTAATCGGATATTGGCAATCCTTAGCGGTCGGAGATTGGCCTTTGCCAGCTCATGCAAAGGCTTGATGCGTTCGATTGAATAGACCTCTTTTGCAACCAGAGACAGGACAGCGGCTTGATATCCACATCCAGTGCCGATCTCAAGAACCTTGTCGAGCGTTCCGCCATTCGTATTGTTACGCATGACCTCAATCATTCGCGCCACGATGTAAGGTTGAGATATCGTCTGGTGATGGCCAATCGGTAGGGAAGCGTCAATATAGGCTTGGCTCGACAAACCGGATTCCACGAACAAATGGCGCGGCACTGCTTCCATGGCGGCCAGCACCTTTGCATCCTTGACTCCTTGTTTCGCAATGCGAGCAACCATCGCCACACGAACTGCATCAGAAATAAGTGGCGTCGTGCGCGTAGAAGGGGAAGTGGCTGACGAGGCCCGTGCTGCTGATTTGGGCAGCGCATCCGCTATCCGGACTGTCAGATTGACATTTTGCGCAGCATTTTGTGTCGCCGTTTGAGGTGTCGCAATCCTGACAGCGGATACACGCGCCGCATGCACTGTCTTGTGCGATTTGTCGACGACGGATGATAACGACAAGGGGAAGCGCTTGTCTTTTCCGCTCATTGCAATCCTTTCTTGAGCACGTCCAGTTGGGTTGCATGAGTCAGATCAATCTGCAATGGCGTCACCGATACAAATCCGTTTGCGACCGCATGAAAATCGGTTCCTTCACCGGCATCTTTTGCCTTGCCAGCGGGACCGATCCAGAAAATCTCGCGTCCATGTGGATCCTGTGTCTTGATCACAGCTTCGGATTCATGCCGCTTGCCCAATCGGGTTGCCTTGATTGCTTTGATTTGTTCGTAGGACAGATTTGGAATGTTGACATTCAACAAATACGGCTTCTGTAACATGTTGAAGCCACGCTCAACATATTCGCGCGCAATCCGCGCAGCTGCATCAATATGCGTCCAGCCTTTTTCAACCTGCGAAAACGCAATGGCTGGAATGCCAAACAAAAATCC
>SXGU01302919.1_pt1 | contig 15968 bp, 14 predicted proteins | sample 3174531 | NCBI WGS metagenome assembly SXGU01 (sample SAMN11356863, study PRJNA531348) | freshwater metagenome | isolation source: freshwater sample F1-140 | place: China: Fuxian Lake, Yuxi | collected 2017-12-25
CCCTACCTGCTCTCGGCGACGGTGCTCGGCGTCATGGCCCAGCGCCTGGTGCGCACGCTGTGTCCGCACTGCAAGCAACCCGGCGGCCTGCGCGCCGAGGATGATGATGCGTGGACGGCGCTGGTCGCGCCCTGGAAATCGACCAAGCCGACCCAGCTCTACCACCCCGCCGGCTGCCTGGATTGCCGCATGACGGGGTACAAGGGACGGGTCGGGATCTATGAGATCATGCCGATGTCGCAGGAACTGAAAAAAATTGTCGCCGCGGGCAGTGAACTATCCAAGATCCGCGACCTGGCCATGCGCGAAGGCATGAAGCCGCTGCGCATCGCCGGGGCAAAAAAGGTCGCCGCCGGGCTGACGACCATCGCCGAGATCATCAAGGTGGCGCCGCCGATGTTCGATGCTACCTGAGAGCTGGGGCCGGACTACGTATAAACCGCAGTTTCCTGCGTAAAACACGGATCAACAGGAGAGGTTTGTTTGGACACAATTGGCATATGCGGGGTTCAGGCCGGTCTGGTTGCTCTCCGGGTGTGCACATCCCTCCTGCGCACCTCTCACTCGACCGGCTTGGATTCCGCAGTTTTCTTGGAGGCCCCTGCGGACTGAGCGTCATGGCAAGCCAAGCGTCCAAGCCGACTTCCCACCTGTTTATTTCGTCCTCCGGGCAAGCCCTGCCGCGCTGGCTGGAAGCCTTTCCGCGCCTGCAGTGCCTCAAGGCCGGAGCCGGGCTCCCCACCCACGACCCGAACGCCATTGTCTGGCTGCGCCTGGATGCGGAACAGTCCGCGCCTGCCCGGGTGGCCACCCTGCTGGCCGGGTCACCCGGCGCCATGGTGGTGGTGCTCGCCGACCAGCCTGACGACGACAAGGCTCTGGCGCTTTTTTCCGCCGGCATTCGCGCCTACTGCAATGCCCACTCGACGGCGGCCAACCTGCGCCAGGTGGCCCAGGTGGTCCTGGCAGGCGGCTTGTGGATCGGGCCCTCGCTGATGAGCCGGCTGCTGGTCGCCACGAGCAAGGCCTTGGCCGCAGCACCTTCGACGTCCGCCCCGGCGGCGGCCGACCCGCGCCTCGCGACGCTGACCCAGCGCGAGCAGGAAGTCGCCAGGCTGATCGCCGGCGGCGCCAGCAACAAGGAAGTGGCGCGCGCGCTGGACATATCCGAGCGTACGGTGAAGGCCCATGCCGGGGCGATTTTCGACAAGCTCGGCGCCCGCGATCGGTTGCACCTGGCTCTGATCATGAACGGGCGCGAACCCGCCGCGGCGGCTCAGCACGTCCCCTCGTCCGGCCACGGCGGCAAACCGGTCAGGAAGCTGGCGCCGGTAAAGGCCTTACGCGGCCGCAATCCGACACGCAAAATCGCCGCCGCCGGCTCCTGATCCAGCCTCCGGACATCCGGGCGGCCGCCAATTCATCGAGTTGCCGCGCCTGTCTTTGCCGCGCGGAATACGGCAGTCGCCGGATTGAACGCATATCAGGCAAACCAGAACCCGACCACCGCCGGCAGTTGCCGGCCCCCGGCATCATGCGCCGTGGCGCGGCGCGATGCCTTGTCGTAGCGTATCGTGACCCTGGCCCCGCCGAGTCGATTCTCGATCGCCCCCTTGATCTTGCCCAGCTCGACAAAGGGATAGGCCTTGGCCTCGTCACCGATTTTCACGCCCAGCACCCGTTCCTTGGGGTGGAAGCCCGCAGCGCGAAAATTCACCGGAAACATCAGGTCCTCGGTCTGCTCGTAGCCCTCGTAAGGGTTGCGCCGTAGGGCCGCACGGCGCCGGTGTTGGTCGACAGCACCTGCGTCGCCGGATGCTGCCGGCGCCAGTCGGCCCAGCTGGTCTGGGTCAGCGGCAGCATGGTGAGGTGGGCGCTCTTCGGGACGGGATGGGATTTGGTCGGTCCGGGTGGAGAATGCTTACATCGGGAGCGGTTTGGTCCTGGATTCGACGAGTTTGCAGACGACTGCTGCCCAGTAGGGCAAAGACTGGATCATCAGGATGGCGATCCAGCCCAGCCGGGCCGTATCGTCCGGGCTGCGGCTCAGCGCCAGCAGGCATATGCAGAACACCAGGCCGCCGAGCAATGCGAACTCTTCCTTGATGCCCTGCACGAACTTCGGGCCGACATCCGTCGCCTCGCCTGCATCGCCCCTCGCTTCGGCTACATCCTGGTCCGCAGCGGCGGCGGATGCCTTCTGCGTGATCTCGAACACCGCCCGCCGGCCGCGCAGGCCCTCCAGTACGCCGCGCGCGATGCGATGCGACAGGGCCATGCCGGCGACCGCCGCACCCAGTCGGTCGGCCAGACCGCAGGGTACGCATCGTGTGTAGAGTAGCGGGCCGATCAGCAGCCGCGCGGCGAAGAAGGCGATCAGCGGCATCACGAACAGCCACAACGGCGGTTCAACGCTAGTCGGCAGGTAGACCATGCCCAGGCTGAACGCGATGACGATGATGGTGAACAGGAAATGCAGCGTGTCGCCCAGCCACGGCAGCCAGCCGGCGAGGAAGTGGTAGCGCTGGGCAAGGCTCAAGCGCGAGCGGCCGAGCAGCGAGCGGGCATGCCGCCTGAAGATCTGCATCGCGCCCTGGGCCCAGCGCTTCCTTTGCCGGGTGTAGGCCGAAAAGTCCCGCGGCAGCAGGCCGGTTCCGAGCCGGCGGTCGACGTAGACGGCCCGATAGCCGGACTGCAGCAGACGCAGACCGAGTTCGGTGTCCTCGCAGATGCAGTCTTCGTTCCATCCCAGGCGACGTAGATCGGCGGCCCGCACCACCGTCATCGTGCCATGCTGGATGATGGCGGTGCGCTCGTTGCGGTGGTGCATGCCGATGCGGAAGAAGCCCTCGGTCTCCCAGTTCATCATTCTGTCGAAGCGGTGCGCAGACCAGTGCCGATGGGCTTGCGGCGCCTGGACCAGGCCGACCGCCGGATCCTGGAAATGGCTCTGCACCTGCCGGAACCACTGCGGATCGACCACGTAGTCGGCATCCACCACCGCGATCCACTGCGCCGCGGGATCGGTGAGCGCCAGGGCCTGATTCAGGGCGCCGGCCTTGTAGCCCGGCAGTTGCACCCATTGGGCGAAGCGCAGTCGCGGGTCCTGCCGGGCAGCCATCCAGGCCGCGAGTTTTTCGCGGGCAAGCGGGTCGCTGGTATTGTTGTCCACCACGATCACCTCGAAGGCAGGCCAGTCGATGGCCAGCAGCGATTCGACGCTTTCGATCACCATCCCGGGCGGTTCATTGGCGCAGGCCAGATGAATGCTGATGAAGGGTGGCGCCGCGGGGGCCGGTTCGGGTGCCGGCGCATGACTTTCAGGTACGTCCGACCAGAAGCGCTCGGCGAATTCGAATGCCTGCGCCAGCAGGGTGGCACTGATGAAAGCAAGCGCGGCCACCACCAGCACGAGTCCGAAGACGTCGGTCAGCGTCAGGTAGTGGGCCACCGGGATGGAGACCAGGATGACGCCCACCGAGACGACGGCCTGGGCGACTGCGCAGAAGGTGATACGCCCGGCCAGCGGCACCCGCGGGACAGCAAGAAGGAAGGCCAGCATCATCGCCGCGCCCAGCACGCTGGCGATCCAGGCCTTGCTCTGCCAGCGCGGATCTTTCAGCACCGGGCCGGTCAGGTCAAACTTGGGCTGGCGCCAGGCATCCCACATGCCCCAATAGGCGCCCGCGCGCCCTTCGGTGGCCATCTTCCACGGCTGATCGAAGGCCTCGATCAGGTAGTAGTCGAGTCCCAGGGATCCGGCCTGCTGCAGGAAGTTGCGAACGAAGAGCGCCTGGTTCGCTGCCGAGGCGCGGGCCTTGCCCAGGGTCGGGCCGTTGCTGGGCCAGCCGATTTCGGCGATCACGAGCTTGCGATCCGGAAAACGCGCCTGCACCCGCGCGATCTGCTTCAGGCTGGTCTCCACGGCGAAGTCGACGGATTCCTTTTCCCAGTAGGGCAGGACGTGGATGGCGATGAAGTCCACGTGCTGGGCCAGTTGCGGCTGCGCCAGCCAGACATGCCAGGGTTCGGCGGTCGATACCTGGACCGCCGTCCCGCGCAGCGCCGACCGTACCTGGTCGAGATAGGCGACGAGGCGGTTGGGCGGCAACGTGGCCTTCAACTGCGTCTCGTTGCCGACGATCAGCCGATGGACGTTGGTCTGCGAGCGGGCAAGATCGATGGCGGCGGCGAGTTCGCGCTGGTTGCCGTCCAGCCGTTCGTTGAGCCATGCACCGAGCATTACCTGCAGGCCATGCTTGCGGGCAATGGCGGGCAACTCCGGGTGGTCGGCCGCGGTATAGGTGCGAATGCGCCGCGTCTGGCGCGACAGCAATGCCAGGTCCCGGTCCAGGTCGGCCGCCGACGGGCGCTCTCCCTCGATCGGGCTATCCCAGCGGTCGGCGCCGCTGTAGGAGTACCCGGCAACAGGCCCAGCGTGGTCGGGCGCCTGAACCTGCCCGTGAAACAGCGCCCAGACCACGAGGTTGATGCCGGCAATGCACAGGGCGATCGCCAGCGCGAGAGCCCATCGCGTGCGGTGGGTGGGCGATGCCGGTGCGGCCTTCGGGGATGGGGTGGGTTTCTGCATGACAGCGGCCGGCTCGATCGGGCGCTCAGGGCTGCGCCGGTGCGGGGCCGAAGCCGCTGAGCAGCAGGCTCGTCAGGTGATGGATGCCGCCCAGCACCGTGCGGTCCGGCCACAGGCCTTCAGAGAAGCCCTGCGCCTTGAAGCGGTCGAGCAGGCGCCGGTCACGGCTGATGATGTGTACGGGGACGTCCCAGGGCGGACGCTCGCCGGTGATGTTGGCGGTCGGCTGATGGTCGCCGATCAGCACGTAGATGGTTTCCCGCGCTTCCGGCCGCTCGAAGTAGCCGGTCAGCCAGCGATACACATAGTCGACGCTGGCGAGATAGCTGGTGCGCATGTCGAGCCAGTTCACCCGCTGGGTCGCGACGGCTTCCAGTTCCTCAGGATCGAATGGCGTGGCGCCCAGCACGCGCTGCCAGTCGGGCTGGTAGGGCGGGATCGGACTGAATGGGAAGTGCGAACTGATGGTTGGAAAGAAGAGCACCCGCGGCGGGCTGTCGGCGGTGCGCGGGAACTGCTGCTCGTAGCGGGCCAGCGCGACCTGGTCGGGAATCTTCCAGAAGGTGATCGGCGGGCCCTGGTAGCGCAGCGCGGGGCCGTCGATGTAGTGGTCGAACCCATAGTAGACATGCTCTGGCCAGGGCCACGAAACCGCGTGATACACGCCGAAGGTCTGGTAGCCAGCCTGCTTGAAGAGGTGCAGCAGCGTCGGCCGGCGCGTGGTCAGCAGCAGGTCGTGGCGCCGCGGGTCCGACAGGTCGATGCCCGACAGCAGCGACAGGTGCGCCAGGTCGGATGCGCCGCCGACCGTGGGCGAGCGGAAGAATCCGGAGACGACCTGGCGACCGCTGGCCGTCAGCGCTTGCTGCAGGGCCCGCCGCGCGGGATCCGTGGCCGGTCGCGCTTGGGGATGGTCGTAGAGAACCGCACCGAAGGACTCCAGGAAGATGAAGGTGACATCCCGGTTCGCCAGTGCCGAGAATGCCTGCGGGCCTTGCGTGGACTGGGCGTCCTCAATTGCCGTAACCGCCGGCAGCGCCTTCGCCAGGCGGCCCGGTACGTGGGCGTCCCAGAGCAGCCCGATTTGCTGTGCATAAGTGGGCAGCACGGCGTTGGTCGCCCAGCGGCCGGTGCCCGGGACCCCTGCCAGGTGCGCCGCCACCAGCAGGGCCGCACCGAAGCTGATCAGCCAGGCCGGAAACGACCGCAAACTCCACGGCACCAGGGTCTGCATCAGCGTCGACAGGCAAAGCCGGATGACGGCAAACAGCAGCCAACCGCCGCCCACCGCCGCCGCTGCCATGGCGGCGGACAGCCAGGCGGGGTGGTCCTGGGCGGTTACCCAGAGGAATCTCGGCAGTTGCGGCAGATCCCAGTAGAGGGTGACCGGTCGGCCAAACAGGCTGGGCGCGGTGACATCGGCGTAGCGGCCCAGGATCAGGCACAACACAACTGCCGACAGGATCCCCAGCGTGCGGCGTGACAGTTGGGGCTGGCGCGCCGCCAGCCACAGCAGGAGCAGCCACAGGCCGACCAATTCCGGTGCCAGCCGGGCCTGCGGAACGATGCCCGGCGTCGGCCACAAGGGCCCGAAGCTCAGCAGCCCGTTGAGGAACAGCAAGGCGGCCACGCCTTTCAGCGCGGTGGGCCAGATCGACGGCGTTGGCTGGCGCGCTATCGGCATTCCGTCCCGGCTGTCGATCCGCGACCGGCCTCCGCCGGCAGCCGCCCGCTGGCGATGTAGCCCATGCCCCACTGGGTGGGGGCGAACTGCCAATCCGTGAGCCGCGGCGCGATCCGGTCCCAGGGCGAGCGCAACTCTCCGGGGGCGCCGTTGTAGCCCTGGTTCTTGAGGTAGACCCAGGGATTCAGCAGGCTCAGCAGACCAGGGAAATACTTGATCCCGGCAATGGACACGCGGGCCCCGGGTCTGGCCAGGGACAGCAGCCGATCGATGGCGGAGGGCGATCGCAGGATGTCGTGGGCATAGTGGAACAGCAAGGCATCGACGCGGTCGGGCAAGGCGATTTCCTGTGCGCTGCCCAGGGCAAGGTGTACATTGGGCCAGTCGGCTCGCGCGCATCGCGCCTGCGCCTGCGACAGCATGGCAGGGCTCTGGTCGAAGCCGAAGACCTTGCCCAAGGGCCCGACAGCCTGAACCAGCAGGGGCAGGCTCAGCCCGGTGCCGCAACCCACGTCCAGCACATGGTCGCCCGGTCGCAAATCCAGGGAATCGATGGTCCGTATCCGGATCGGCCACGTGGCACCACAGGTCTGGTCGTATCCCGCGGCGCACTTCTGGTACTTGGCAATCGACCGGGTACGGATTTGAACGTCAAGTTGATCTGTCATGTGTGGCCGAGTGCGGACTGGTTCGGGCCGTGATGATAAGGGTAGGAAATTCAAGTTCCACGCGCCGCGGTATCTTATCTCTGGTCGACAAGTTCAGAGCTGCTTTCGCACGGGAAAGCACCTGCGTCATCCAAATGAATTTCGCACCCCACCCCAGCGCCGCCTGTTGCCAGGAAAGTGGCTGTAATGGGCAGAGGAACGGCCGCCGGCTTCTGAGCCGGGGCCAGGTCATCCCCCGTCACTTTGTTGCCGCGCCTGTCGGTGCCGCGCGGAATACGGCAGTCGCCGGATTGAACGCATACCAGGCAAACCAGAAGCCGACCACGGCCGGCAGTTGCCGACCCCCGGCATCATGCGCCGTGGCGCGGCGCGATGCCTTGTCGTAGCGTATCGTGACCCTGGCCCCGCCGATGCGATCCTCGATCGTCCCCTTGATCTTGCCCAGCTCGACAAAGGGATAGGCCTTGGCCTCGTCACCGATTTTCACGCCCAGCACCCGTTCCTTGGGGTGGAAGCCCGCAGCGCGAAAATTCACCGGAAACATCAGGTCCTCGGTCTCCTCATAGCCCGCGTAGGGGTTGCGCATGTAGGGCCGCACGGTGCCGGTGTTGGTCGACAGCACCTGCGTCGCCGGATGCTGCCGGCGCCAGTCGGCCCAGCTGGTCTGGGTCAGCGGCAGCATGGTGAGGCGGGCGCCCTTGAGCGGGCCGCTGATTGCCTGCGCCAGCAGCTGCGACCAGAGCGACTGGGTCTGCCGGTCATAAAGCAGCACGTCGCTGTTGTAGAGCAGGCCCGAAACGCCAAAGCTCAGCTCGCGCCCGCCGACCCGCGCATCGAAAGCCACCCCCGTGCCGCACAGCGGGCAGAAGGTGATCACCACCGGCGCGCCGTCGATGCGGTCGTTGACCACCTCGTGCCAGTTCAGTATCCGCACCGGATAGGCGCGCACCGACTTGCCGTGCACCAGCCCCAGCACCTCGTCCTGATTGCGCAGGAAGGCGGCGAAGCCCGCGGAAAGGAAGTCCGGCCTGTCGATGGACGGGATGCCGTCCTTCTCCGGTCCGCCGAAATTGATCTGCAAATGCGGGATCAGCGAGTCCTTGAGATCGAAGCCGTTCATCTCCTGCGCCGCAAGCGGGGTGAGCCCGAGCGCGGCGGCGAGGGCGAGGACGAAGCGGAAGTGCGGGCGGCGGCTCATGGGGCGGTATCCGGGACGCTATGCACATGAGTCGATTCCGGCGGGGAATGCTTACACGGCGACACGTGCGTGATGACGGCAGCGGGCAATGCGACGCCGCCTCCCCGCGGTCAAGTTCGCCGTGGTGCCGGCGCCGACTATCATGATTCTGTCGGAATCCGCTGGCTTCAGTTTTTGTCAGAGTTTCCTGCGACGTTTGATGCTTCCCCCTGCGATATCGGTGATTGACAGGCGCGGCCCCTATAATCGGCTCATGCACCGGACATTCGTCCAAATCAAGGCGACCGCCTGATGCCGCCGCCGAATGCGACCGGCAGGTCCGGTGCCGGTAGCGCTTCCCGCAAGTGCAGGCGTAGCCTGGTGGCTACCATGCTGTTCTGGCTGTCGTTGTCGGCAACCGCGCAAACCGCTGCGCCGGCGGTCGTGGATGACATGCTGGCGCGAGTGCTTGCCGCCGTGGCAAGCCAACCGCTGACGGCGGCGCCCTTCATTGAGCGGCGCTCCTCGGCGCTGAGCTCCAGTCCGCTCGAATCGCGCGGCACCCTGAGCTACCAGCCATCCGGCAGCTTCGAGAAGCGGACCGTGACACCGATCCAGGAGCGTCTGACCGTCGGCGTCGATGCAATCACCATCCAGGGCGGGCAGGGCGCCGCGCAGACCATCCGCTTGGACGCGCAACCGGCTATGGCGGCATACGCGCACGGCTTGCGGGCCGTGTTGGCCGGCGATGCCAGGCCACTACGCCAGCATTTCGAAACGCAATTGACCGGCAGCCTCGACAATTGGGAGATCCGCCTGCGGCCGCGCGATGCGGCCGTGCGGCGTGGAATTGCGCAAATCGTGGTGCGCGGAGAACGCGGCCAGGTGCAGGTGGTGGAGACGACCGAAACCGGCGGCGATGTCAATGAGCTGACCATCCTGTTGCGCGCTCCTGCCGCGGCGCGGCCGGCCAGGTAGGCCTGCGGGTGAAGCGCGGTTTCTGGCTGTTCTGGGTGCTGGTGGTCGTGCTGTCGGCGCTGCAGGTGGCGCGCACCCGCGTCGTCACCGATGTGACGTCCTTCCTGCCGGGGCCGGCCGATGCCGACCAGCGCTTGATGGCCGGACAACTGCGCGACGGCATCTCGACGCGCATGCTGATCGTCGGGCTGCGCCTGCCCGCTGGCGGAGCGTTGCCGCCGAACGCGGCCGAACGCGAGGTGCTGGCCGCCGCCAGTCGCGCCCTTCGCGACCGACTGGCGGCCAGCCGGTCTTTCGCCTGGGTCAGCAACGGCGATGTTTCGCATCATGAAGCCGAGCGTGAGCGCCTGTTTTCCGCACGCTACCTGCTGAGCCCCGGGGTTACCCCGCAGGCGTTCTCGGCGGATGGGCTGGCCGAGGCCATGCGCCGGCTGGAGGGCGAATTGGTGTCATTTCGCGGCGGCGCCATCAAGTTCGTCGCCGCCGCCGACCCGACGCTCGAATCCCTGCAACTGCTGGAGCGCAGTTCGGCCCAATTCAAGGCGCGCGGCGACGCCGACGTCTGGTTCTCCGCCGACGGTCGCGCGGTGCTGCTGATGCTGGAGACCGCCGCGCGGGGGCATGACATCGACGGTGTGCGCGATGCCATCGGTCTCGTCAGGAGTTCGGCTCAGTCGGTGTTGAAGGACTGGCCCGCCAACCTCGCCATCCCGGCCATCGAATTCGCCGGCGCCGGCTACTTCAACGTGCTGTCCCACGACGCCATCGGTCGCGATGCCGAGATGCTGTCGCTGCTCGCCACTGTCCTGGTCTGTTCCCTGCTGCTGTGGGCCTTGCGCAGTCCGCGTTTCCTGGTGCTGGTGATCATTCCGGTCGGCACCGGCACGCTCGCCGGATTTGCCGCCGCCGGCCTGATCAATGGCAGCATCCACGGCATCACCCTGGCCTTCGGCATCACGCTGCTGGGCGAGGCGGTGGACTATGCGATCTACACCTTCGTCCAGCGCGACGGCGATGGACGCCATGCGTCGACATTCTGGGCCACGCTCTGGCTGGCCGTCGCCACCTCCCTGATCGGCTTTGCCGCGATGTTCTTCTCCGGCTTCCAGGGATTGCAGCAGCTGGCTCTGTTCTCCATCGTCGGCCTGGTCGTGGCCGGGGCCTGTACGCGCTGGCTGCTGCCCGACCTGTTGCCGGCGCCGAAGCGCGAACGCTCGCACCGGCTCGAAGCCGGATTGGCGCGCGCGACGGACATCCTGCGCGGCTTTCGCTGGCCCCTGCTGCTGCTGGCGGTCGCCATGGCGGTGCTGATCGCGGCGCGCGGCGAATCGATGTGGCGCGACAACCTAGATGCCTTGTCGGCCAGTTCGGTGCAGGACACGGCGCGCGACCAGCAATGGCGAGACGACATCGGCGCCGCCGAATTGCGCTCGTTGGTGGCGGTACGCGGCGCCGACGTCGACCAGGCATTGCGGCGGGCCGAGGCCACCGCGGCGACGCTGGATCGCCTGGCGCGCGAGGGCGAGATGCGCGGCTACGAGAGTCCCGCCGTATTGCTGCCAAGCCGTGCCGTGCAGCTTGCACGGCAGGCCGCCCTGCCCGAGCCCGACGCGCTGAGTGCGCGGCTCAGTGAAGCACTCAAGGAAAGCCGGCTGCGGGCGGCCGCCTTCCAGCCCTTCCTCGCCGACGTGGCCGCCGCGCGCAATCGACCGCCGATCGAACGCAGCCATTACGCGGGAACCCTGATCGGCAGTTGGCTCGCCGCCCAGGTGATCGAGTCGGAGGACGGCGCCACGGTGCTGATCCTGCTGCGCGGCCCGGCGCCGGAGCACAGGATCGGCGCCAAGCTGCGCCAGGCGAACCTGCCCGGAGTCAGCCTGATCGACCTGCAAGCCGACGTCGAAGCACTGGTCGCGGATTATCGCCGGCAGACCTTGCGCACCGCGTTGCTGGGCGCCGTCGGCATTTTCCTGGTGGTCGCGCTGCAGCGTCGCGATCGGCGCGCACTGGGCGCGATGCTGGCGACGCTGGTGGCGACCGTGCTGATCACGGCCGGTGCGCTGCTGCTGATCGCGGGCAGCCTCAGCATATTCAACCTTGTCGCCTTGCTGCTGGTGGCAGGGGTCGCCTCCAACTACGCGCTGTTTTTCGCGACCCTGTCGCAGGATCCCGCCGAGCGGCAGCGGACCAGTCTTTCCGTGCTGCTTGCCGGCGCCTCGACCTTCATCGTGTTCGCGGTGCTGGTCGCGTCAGCGATCCCGGTGCTGGCGATGATCGGCGCTACCGTCGCCATCGGCGCGGCCGTCGGCCTGATCTGCAGCATGGCCTTCTCTCCGCGCCGAGATGGGCCATGGGTGCCGTAGCGCCAGCGCCGACTTTCAGGAGTCCTCAGCACGACTCCGTCCCGGTCGGGCAAACCGCCATGACCGGCAATGCTCAGCAGCAATGCCCCTTGCCATGCTCCTGGATTGGTGGGCAGGGCACCGTGCCGTAGGAACAGAACACGCAGCAATCGCCTGGTTTTGGCTTCAGCAGCACATGGCAGCCCTCGCATTCGTAGAACCACTGGCAGGCGTCGGTGGGCATGGTTTCAGTCCTGACGTGGCCGCACTGCGGGCAGGTCAGCGTGGATTGCAGGATGGGTTCGATGGCCATGCGTGATTGTCGCAAAAGTCGGCGCTGGAGGTACGGCGATCAGCGTTGCAGGATGGCGTCCCGGCGCCTCAGCGACCGGGCAGCGCCACGTCCTGCGCGCGGCCGCCATAGCCGTGCGTCTGGTCGCGCGCCTGCACCCGCACCTGGCGCACGCCGGGCGGGATGGTTACCCCGTAGAGGTCGCGGGTGAAAGGCTGCTCGTTGGCGTGGTCGTGCCACAGCTTGCGCTCGCCGTGGATGGTCCTGCCATCGGCGCTCGTCACGCGAAAGCCATCGGCATAGCGCCGTGGCGTGTCGTAGGGCGAGGACACCGTGACATCGAAATCGTAGCGGTCCGGTCCGGCGGCGCGCACCTGCACCGCGATCACGTCCGGGTACGTGTCCCGCGTCTCGGCGGCGGCGGCGAGGCCGGGCAGGATCAGACCCAGTGCGAGGGCGAATGCGGGCAGCAGCGCGGCGGCGCTAGCGGGATTTGGACTGGTCATGAGGCTCGTCCCTGGACGGCAGATGGGCATAGCACCGGCAGGCGCGGCGCAGAAAATCGAGCTGGCGGGCAAACTGGCTGCAGGCGGAGCACATCGCCAGATGCAGGCGCAGCCGCAGGCGCTCGCCGAGGTCGAGGCGGCGTTCCTGCGCCTGCGAGAGCAGGTGCGAGACCTCGCGACAGCTCAGCATGGCGGCGTTTCGCCGGCCTCGGCGAGCTTGCGCCCGAGGCGTTCGACATCCTCGATGCGGTCGACGTCCCACAGGGTCAGCGGCTCCGACCAGTGCCAGCCAAGATTGGCCAGGCGCTGCCGGGTGCGGAGCATGACGTTCGATTTGCCCCAGGCGATGTCGGCGAACAGCTCGGGCGCAGGCCTTCGCATCGCGATCAGCACATAGCCGCCGTCCTCGGCGGGTATCACCACGGCATCCTGCCGCGCCAGCTCGTCGGCGACATGGCGCAGCTGGGCCGGGGTCAGCGCCGGGCAGTCGGTGCCGATCACGATCACGCCGTCCGCCGTCATGGCCGTTTCGGCGGCACGGAGCATGCGCAGGCCGAGGTCGCCAGCGGCCTGCGCATGGCGCTGCAGCGTACCGCCTGCGGCGCAGGCAAGAAATTCGGGGTGGTCGATGTCGCCGGCGCAGAACAGCTGCACCGGGCCCAGCTCCGCCGCGCGCGCCGTGGCTACCGCCCGCCGCAACATCCAGGCGGCGAGCCCAGCCGCGCCCTCGGCGCCCAGGGCCGGCGCCAGCCGCGTCTTGGCTTCGCCCGCCACCGGGGCGCGTGCCAGCACGGCGATGCCCGGCTGCGGCGTCATCCGGGGATCGCCGCCGGCGCCAGGAAGGCCAGCGTGCGCAGTTCGTAGAACAGCTTGTCATCAGCGAAGAGGTGTTCGTCGGCGACATGGCGCAACTGGCCGAGGTCCATCAGGCTTTGGCCGAGCACGGTGGCCGCGGCCCGCATCAGGCGGAAGGCGGCGCACAGGGCATCGACCGCCTCGGCCCCGACCATGCAGCGGGGGAAGTTGATGCCGCGCCAGGCGCGGTCGGCGATCAGGCCGGCACTGGTTCGCAGGGACAGTTCCGCGTCGTCGATGGCCACGGCATCGAAGCGCCCGGGGCTGGCGACGCGGAAGAAGAACTCGCCGTCCTGGAAGGACTGTTGTTTGACCACGTGGTGCAGCAGTCCGTCCTGCTGCAGCGCTGTGCCTAGCGCCACCGCCTGTTCGCGGCTGCCGCCGTAACGCTCGACCAGCCAGTCCACGGCGGCGCTGCCGACCAGGCATTGGGGATAGGGGCGCAGGCGGTAGCGGCGGTCGGCGATGAGGCCCGAGGCGCTCAATGCCGCCGCCAACGACTCGGCCGAATCGCCGGTCAGGCGCCGCACCATGGCATCGGCGGTTTCCTCGCGGTTCCCCAGCAGCACACGCAGGTGCTTTTCAAGCCGTTGCGGGTCGGGTTCGGGCAGACCGAGTTCGGCGACCAGGCGCGCGAGGAAGCCGCCGATGCCGGTTGCGGGGCGCGGCAGCAGCGGCAGGCCGGTGCGCCTCCGGCACCAGTCGTTCTCGTTGCGCCAGACCGTGCGCGCCAGCGGGGCGATGGCAAACACGCGCGGACGCCAGGGCAGGCCGGCGAGTTGCCGCAGGGCATCGGCAATGCTTGCGCCGGCAAGGTTTTCCGTCGCCAGGTCGAACAGCAGCACGCTTTCCGCCTCCGGCCAGGTGCCCGGTGCGGCCGCGCCGGCCACCAGCAGCTCGCTGCGCACGTCGAGCGGCGTCATGCCTTGTGATGAGAGAGCCGCGCGCAGCAGGCCGCGCAGCGCGGAATCCTGGGTGGAAATCTGAAAGCTGGTGAGGGTCCTGGCGTTCATTGTTGTCGTGTCCGCGTGATCGTCCTGCAGAAGAGTCGGTGGCGGACGCACGGCCTTACAGTTGGCCGCAGCCTTCGTCGCGGGCGACGAAGCGGAAATCGGCGAAACCGGCGTGGGCGGTTTCGCCGGTGGTGTCGGTATCGCTGGCGAGCGCCAGTCCGGTCAGCGCCAGCGGGGCATGGCCGAAGGCGCGCTGAAAGTCGGCGCTGAGGTCACGGCGTTCCACTATCCAGCGGCCGACGTCGGCCGCACCCGTGCGCAGCACCAGCATCCGCGCGCGGTCGGTATAGGCGTGGGCCTGCCAGGTGCCGACGGCGTGGCGGTTATCCCAGACGTAGTTGAGGGCGGCGTCGGGCAGCGCGTCACCGTGGGCCAGGCGCGCGACAGCCAGCGCCAGGCGCTCGCCGGTGCCCAGTGTGTCGGGCGGGACGCGAAAGCTTAGATAGACGCGCGCGGCGAAATCGTCACCCGATTTGCGCGTCATGTCAGCACTGCGCAGCGGCGCCTCGACGCGCCAGCGCCAGCACAGCACTGGAGTCGCCGCCAGGTCCACGTCGAGAGGCCGCGCCAGCAGCGCCATGCCGGCTTCGGCGCGGGCCTCCACCGCCGGCACGCCGTCCCAGAGACGCAGGCGATAGCGGGTTGCCGGGGCATTGCGGTTCGGCATCTCGATGCGCCAGGGCGCGGGGATGTCGGACAGGGTGGCGTCGAAGCGGCCGACCCAGACCGGCGCGGCGCAGGCAAGGACAGGCAATAGGCACAAGGCCGCAACGAGGCCGGCACGGCGCGTCGGCGTCGCACGGAGCATCGTCTCAGCCGCCACGTCGCCGGCTGTCGTTGAGCTTCCAGTCATAGTCGAGGAAGTCCAGTTTGTAGTCGCCGGCGCGGACCTTGGCCTGCGCCTCGGGCGTCGCTCCGAGTTGCGCGGCGTGGCGCGCAAAGGTGGTTTTCAGCGAGTCGTAGCCCTTGTGGCCTTTCTCGAAATCCTTGCCATACCAGTCGAAGATCTTCGATATCTGCAGCCGCCCGCCTATCGGGTCGTAGCGGTTGCGCGTGGCATCGGCGAGGAAGCGCTTCATGCCGTCGTCAAGCTGGGCGTCGAGCTTCTCGGGCGTGAAGGCGTCGGGACGCAGCATCGGGCAGCCGATCGAGGCGCAGACCACGCCGACGTGGATGCGCGGGTCGTCGAAGGCGCCGGGCGCGCGGATGATGCCGTGCTCGACGTCGTCCAGATGCCGTTCCTGCCCGAGCAGGCTGAAGAACTTCTTTTTCCATGGCGCGGAAAACACCGAGCCGAGGTCCTTGATCGATTCCAGGTCCGGATATTTCGTCAGGATCAGCTCGACGGTGAAGGCGTTATAGGCATTGATCAGGAAGGCCAGGCGCTGCGGTTTGCTCCACTTGCCGTAGTCGGCTTCGCTGACCGCCGTCAGTGTGGCAAGGTAGGCCGTCAGCGCTGCGCGTTCCGTCTTCAGTGTCGTGTAATCGACGGCGCTGGCGTTGCCGTTGGCGAAGGTCTTGACATGCTTCCCCAGCAGCGTGTTCCAGGCCGCGTGCGAGTGGTCGAAGGCTTGCGCGCGCGCCAGCGAGGCGCCGGCGAGAAAGACGATGGGCAGCGCGATGGCAAACAGGATTCGTGCGATTTTCATGTTCATTCTCCTCGCCGCCAGGCATGGAAGCGCGCCACCCAGGCGAGTAGCCCCTCGGGCGCGTGCGCCTTCTTCCAGACACCGGCGACGTACTTGTTGGCCTCGGCCAGGGTCGGGTAAATGTGGATGGTGCCGAGGATCTTGTTCAGGCCGCTGCCGTGCTTCATCGCCAGCACGTACTCGGCGATCAGGTCGCCGGCATGCTCGCCGACG
>SXGU01435445.1_pt1 | contig 15968 bp, 15 predicted proteins | sample 3174531 | NCBI WGS metagenome assembly SXGU01 (sample SAMN11356863, study PRJNA531348) | freshwater metagenome | isolation source: freshwater sample F1-140 | place: China: Fuxian Lake, Yuxi | collected 2017-12-25
GCAATCCTCAGCCCCCTCCGCCTGCGCCAAGGCCTGGAAGTGCGCCACCGGAGCACCGCCCCCCACCACGATGAACCGGATTTTCCGCCCCTCCGCCCGTAGCCGCCGCGCAGCGGCACAGAAAGTCGCATGCCCCTTCCACGAGCGCAGCACCGAGACCATGCCGACCGTGGGCCACTGCGCTTCGCCAGCGGGACCGGGCAACACGGCGGGCGTCGCCCAAGGATGAAAACGCCGCAGGTCAATGCCCGTGGGCACCGTGGTGACGCGATCGGCGGGCAGCGCGAAACGTGTGCGCAGGTGGTTGGTGATCTTGTCACTTGTCGTTAGCACCTCATCGGCCAGCGTGGTGAACGCATGTCGGCTGATCCAGCGGTGCGGATAGTCCACGTCAATGTGTCGCGAGCGAATCAGCACCGGTGTGCGCGCAAGCCGCGCCGCCAGCCCCACGACCCAACCATCCCGCGAACTGTGTGTGTTCACGACTTGCGCTTGTATCGAGCGCAGCCAGCGCGCCAGTCGGAGCGCGGTGAAGGGATACTGCCACTTCACGACCGAGAGCGGCATTACCACTATGCCCGCTGCCCCAGCTCGCGGCGTGAGCTGCGCCATCTGTGGGACAAGCAGCCACACCGGACACCCTCGCCGCTGGAAGCCCGACAGCTCTGCAAGAACCCGATGCTCCTGACCACCCCAGCCCAGTGAGCATTCGGAATGCACGATGCGCCACCGCGACTTTGCCCCGGTGCCCGTTTGCCGTGCGGCATTGGTGCCGTTCTCTCTCATGAGCCCTGGGAAGAGAGCGGTTTGACGACCGGTGTGGAAATCCACTTACACCATTGCCCACGCAAGCGGTCCCGCCATTCCATGCGGCGCTTGTGCAGGCTCCTCAGCCCCTTCGCCCACCACTGTTGCCCCGCGCGCGGATACGGACGGACGGTGAAGTCGGGGGTCAACCCATGTTGTTTCAAATGCGCCAAGCCATCCGGCTTCCAGAACTTTCCCTTCACAGCTTCCACATACGAGAAAACCGGTGCGGCCTCCTCAGCCAGACAATAAAAACCGCCGCCACCATCGGTATCCGCCAGAGCGCGAATCGCGTCTTCCGCACGCCAGGGATTAGGATGCGGGCAGACGACTTTGAGCAAGAGGTCTCGTTGCCAAAATGCAGCCTGCAAGTCACCGAAGAACGCCAGCCGGGGAATCACACGGAAGTCCGTGCCCACCACCCGTGGGCCATGATTCAAGTGGTGTCGCACGCTCAAAAATCGTCCCCCCAGACGCTGTAGATCGCTGAGGCTGCGCACCATTCTTTCGGTATCGACCGATTCTCTGAGGAAATAATCCTCCTGAAGGTAAAGCACCCATTTCGTTTCGATTTGACTGAGCACCCGCGCGAGATTGCTCCCCCAGTGGAGATCTGGTCCCGTCAGAACACTCCGGACGCGATCGTCCTCGTAGCGGGTGAAATTGCTCACTAAATGCACCGGCTGCGGGAGGCCGGCTGCGTGCTTGAAAAAGAAATAAAAAAAATAAGGCCAGACGTCCCGGTAGGTATCGCACGAGGAAACGACCACGGCATATGCCGAACCATTCGCCGTTTGAGTGGGCTGAGGAGAAAGATTCTGCGCCATGGCCTGTGAACTGAGTCCGGGTCGAGTGCGGCGAAACCGTTGAACAGGCGACAGCCTAAATCAAAGCGGTGCATCGTAACAAGCGCAGATGTCTTTCTCCGCACGTTCAGCTTGAATCCCACTTCAGGTTCGTGGGAATACTCTCCCAGAATGGCATCCACTACGACGGCTGCTTCCCCGCAACACATCGGCGTCTTCCTCTTTCGCCAAATCGGGGACGTGCTGCTAATGACTCCGGCTTTGGCCGCGTTGCGTTCCCACTACCCGCAGGCCCGCATCACGGCGGTGGTGAATGATTTCACCGCCCCCATGCTGGAGAACAGCCCTGACGTGGACGAGGTGTGGGTGCATCGACGCAAAAGAGGCACCGATGGGTTCTGGTCACAATTGCGCAGCGAATTGGCACTGGCGGGGAAGGTGCGCCGAGCTGGCTTTGACTTGACCCTCGACTTCACCAGTGGTGATCGCTCGGCTATCTATTCCCTGCTTTCCGGGGCAGGTCGGCGGCTGGCGCACGCCAAAGTGCGTGGTCCGCTGCGGCCACAGTATTGGGCTTACACCGATCGGGTGATCCGGTCTGAAGTCGTGATGCACCAGGTGCGGCTGCATCTGGAGTTATTGCGCCCGCTCAGCATCACGGTGCCCGAGCCAAGGCTGGTGCTGCGGTTGACCGAGGCCGAGCGCGCTTGGGCACGTCAGCAGCGTTCCGCTCCGGCGCGACCGGTGGTGGTGGCCCACCTGGTGGCGAACTGGCTGTTCAAATGCTGGGACGACGCCAAGGCTGCGCAGGTCATCGACTGGCTACAACGAGAGCGAGGGGCGGAGGTTTGGTTCACCTGCGGGCCGGCTCCGGCGGAACTGGCCCGCGCACGGGTGATTCTGGCCTTGTGCCAAACTCAGCCGCGTGTCTGGTTAGGGGACCTCACGCTGCGGCAACTGACCGCGCTCATCGGCGAGGCGGACGCTTTTCTGGGCGTGGACACCGCCCCGATGCACATGGCGGCGGCGCTGGGCACGCCCTTGGTGGCGCTGTTTGGCCCCACCCAGCCCGCCATTTGGAAGCCGTGGGCGGCGCAGAGCGTGGTGCTGCGGGGGGAGTGCCCGTGTGAGCGTGGTGACCGACGCTGCGACTGGACTGGCGTGCGTGCGTGTCTTGGGGAGATTACCGTGGAGCGAGTGACGGAACGATTTGCGAACTTGGCATTGCCACGGGCTTCGGCATAATTCGGCCAATGGCGCAACTTGCACTGCTCAAGAGCCTGAGACGATTACTGCTCTCCGGCAGCCGACGGCTGCTGCCGTATGCCCAGCTCACCCTTCAGACCCGGCACGGCGTTCAGTTCCCATTGCGCTGCGCGGAAGACCTGCGGGTTTTCTCGGAGATGATCACGGCCGGCACCTATCATCCATTTCTCGATCATCTGCCACTCCCGCGCACCATCCTGGACCTGGGCTGCAACTGTGGTTATTTTGCCTTGTTGCTTGAGGAGCGGCGGCGTGAGCGTGCCCCTGAATCGTCCCTGAATAAGATCGTGATGGTGGACGCCAATCCGGATTGCGTGGCTACCAGCCGTCATGGGGTGTCGCTCAACCAACTCGATGCCCATTGTGTCGCATTGCACGGCTTGATTGGCCCCCCCGACGCGCAAATGCCCTTCCACATCAGCAAGTCTCCGGCCCGTTCATCCCTGTTTCACGCTTATGCCGAGCGGCGGTCCATCACGGTGCCTTCGCTGGCACTGACCCAGTTGGTCGCAGAGCATTTCCCCGACGGATTGGATTTGATGAAGGTGGACGTCGAAGGCGCGGAAAAGTATTTGGTCGAACACTGGCAGCCGGTGCTGGCAAGCGCGCGCTCAGTCATCATCGAATGGCACGCCTTCGCGATGCCTTGGGAGGAGTTGTGCGTCGGCTTGGGACAATCCGGCTTGCGGCTGACCAAGTCGGTCCCGGCCAATGGCACCACCACCGCGCTGTTCCAAAGGGCGTGAATCACCCTCCCAGGCCGGGATAAGCGAAGGGCTTACTTAGGCCCCGGCCAGCCGTGGAGGGGCGCGTCGCCAGATGCGGGCGCGAACGCCGTGCTGACCATGTGCTCGAAGAGCCGCTCATGAGTGTGGTGGGCGAGCACATGCTGGCGAGCTGCCTCGGTCATTCGGTGGAGGCGGTCCTTGTCTTCCAAGGCGAAGCGCGCTACCCGCGCAAGCTCGCCTGGCTCGGGTCCATGAAGGAAGCAGTGCTCAACGTCAACTAAGGGGCGGTGGCGTTGCACCGTGGGATAATTCATGATGGGCACCGAACCCGCGAGGGGGACTTCGTAGTGGCGGTAACATTCCCAACCAGCGCCTTCGGGTGACCAGACCAGCCAGGCCCGTGCGCACCGGCGGAAGAACTCGGCAGGCTCGATCCTTGTTTCCGGAACGTCCACATGGAACCCCTCAGCGCGAAGGGCGGTCAAATCTTGGTAGCCGCAATTGCGGACTGGTGAGTTGTCCAGCCGGCCGCGGAAGAAGATGTCTGTTATCTTCGGGATTCCGGGGTTCCATTCCGGCACAGTTTCGACCTGCACTCCCATCGAGATCGGCCGAAGTTTTCCGGCGGCGCGCACCAAGGCTGGGTCCGCCTTGATTTCTGAGAATTCCCGCCGCCCGCGTTGGGCACCGAGGAACACGTCAAAAACATTCGCCGGCAGTTCCCGCATGAAATAGACACCGCACTGGTTTAGCACCCAGTCGTTCTGGGGAGGCAAGAGAGGCGGAGAGTCCAGAAGATTCAACCCCATCAACGGCACCGCGCTGCCATTCAGCAGCCATGGCAGAAGAGTGACGCCCTGGCCTGAGATTTTTGTCGTGAAGCGCGGGATCAAGCTCAACAGATTTTGAACGAACCATCGCTCGCTCCGCCAAACCGGACGCGGTGCCGGCCCGCAGATTACCAAATCGAATTCTCCTCGGAGGACTTGCCGCCGCAGCTGAATGAACCGGGATATGGAGAGCGTGTCTTCGGCTCGGACATAACGCGTGTCCCGCTGGTCGGCGAAGGTGATCTTCGCCCAAGCTGGCCAAGAAAACTTGAACCGGCGCACGCCAATGGCCAGAATCCGGGCGGTATGAATAGTCGTCATCTCAAAAGCTCCCAGAAGCATACCACTACGCCCGCTTGCTTGGGAAGCCACGGTTGCGGATTAGTGCGGGTGGCGTTGGTTTTTTGCCGGCCTCCTACCTGCTTTGCCAACGCCAGTATTTGAAATCATGAAAAACGCCAAAATCACTGACCGCCAACCCGGCTTGCGTGGCTTGTTACGCCATGTCTGGTTGAAGAATTTTCTCCGGGTCATCCCTTACCGGTATCTGTCCCCGGGCGGCTTCACCATTCCCTGCCAGCGCCGTTACGAGGTGACGATGTGTCAGGCGATGTTTGAGGCGGACAGTTACCGGCTTCGACAAATCGCCCGACCCGTTCACACTGTTTTGGACGTGGGAGCCAACTTTGGTGTTTTCACATTTGCTGCGGCCGACTTCTTTGCCAACGATCTCAAGCGCATCGTTGCCATCGAGCCCTTTGCCCCTAACCACCGGCGGATCCAGTCCGTGGTCCAGGCTAATGGTCTCGATCACATGGTTACAGCGGTAAATGCAGCGGTGAGCAACCAGCCAGGACACGGCGAATTGCGCCTCAGCCAAGGGGCCCACTACGGCCACTCACTGGAAGTCCGTAAAAACCCGATCGCCAAGGGCCTCCAACCGGTGGAGCTGACCACTTTGGATGCGTTGCGGCAGCGGTTCGGCTTGGGACGGATTGATCTGCTTAAGCTCGACGTGGAAGGCTCGGAGCTGGCCGCCTTGGACGGTGGGTTGGAAACACTTCAGGCGACACGGGCCCTGATCATCGAAGCCCACAAAGGCTTCTGTAGTCTGCACGAGTTGCGATCCAAACTTGACCCGCTTGGGTTCAAATTGAACACCAAAGGGTCAACCGTCAGCGCAGAGCATGGCGATTTCACTTTCGTGCGAAATGATGCCCTTACCTGTTTGTGAAATTCCAGACCCTCCCCACCCCTGTATGCACAACTCAGGAGGAGCTGGGAGGCCCCCATGTTTAGCACTCGTTGGCGGGAGCGGAGCGAACACTACCACTCTGCCACCGTGTTCCCCCCGTTAGTGGACAGCTAACCCAGCGTTCCCAGCCATTCCAATGAAGCCTCGTCAAATTTTGAATCGGTTTTTGGCCCAGCTCAATTACAAGCTCTTCAAGCTCAAACCCGGGCGACCAAATGGCCTGAATTTCCTCGATGATCTGAAAACTCTTTTGCCAGAAGAAGGTCCGTGGATGTTCTTCGATGTGGGTGGAAACCGGGGGCAAACCGTGCTTGGGCTGAAGCGGGAGTATCCCAACGCTCATATCCGCAGTTTCGAACCTTGCCCAGAGGCATTCCGATCCCTCTCTGCCATCATCGAGTACCACTGCAGTATTCAGGCCTTCCCGTTGGCGATGGGGCAGCAGCGTGGCAAAGCCTTGCTAAACGTCTCCGCCATCTCCGAGGCAAGTTCGCTGCTTACTTTCGACCGGGAATTGGCAGCACAGCACACCGTCCATCAAACAGAAGTTGTGATGGAGACAGTAGACAGCTTTTGCTCAGAGCATCGAATCGAATCAGTGGATCTGCTCAAAATCGACACTCAAGGATACGATCTCAACGTGCTGCAAGGTGCCTACCAGATGCTGCTGCGAGGGGGAGTGGGAGTGATTTACTGCGAAGTCATCTTCAGTCCGATGTATGTCGGACAACCGTCGCTGATGGATTTTGAGCAGTTTCTCTCGCCACTTGGATATCGGCTTTTGGGCTTCTACCACCAAGCCCAAAAGGGGAGATACTTGAGCCATTGCGATGCAGCATGGGTTGCCCCGCGTTTCTTGCATCAAACCACAGGGCAGGCGCACGGAAGCGGTCAGACTCTATGACTCCTTTCCGAGCTGATTCTACCCTTACAGACGGTGCGATGACTGTGCGTTATGTCTGGCGGCAGCCCGTGAAGGCCGCGCGCCAGTGGCTGGCGCAAGCGCGCTTCGGAACTAGTGAGCTGTCGCGGGATGTGTGCGCGCTGCCGAAGGAGGTGGCAGACGTGTTCGAGCGGTTGGCGGAATCCCCGCAGGGCAGGGACGACGACAACCTTTACTCCTACGGCGGTCACTGGCAGAGCCAGCGCGTGGCGGCCTTGGCAGAGTTGGCGGTCAGGCGGCATCCCGGCGACATCGTCGAGGTCGGCGTCAACCGTGGGTTCACCACGATGCTCTTGGCCCCGATCGCCCAGCGGCATGGCCGCAAAATCATTGCGATCGATCCTTGGATAGCCGGAACCCAGAATTGTCAGGGATTTGAACTCGATGAGTTCTTGAAAAACACCGCGCCGTGGCGTGATTCAGTGGAGATTTGGAAGATGTCCTCCTTCGCACCGGAGGCGTTTGCGCGGATGGGGCGAAGGCCGCTGGCATTCGCCTTTGTGGACGGATTGCACACCTTCGATGCCTGTATGTCCGACTTTCGCCTCGTTGGCCATGCTGCCGGCCTGATCGCTGCGGATGACGTGCGTTACAACCGCGAGGTGGCGCTCGCACTGCGGGTCAGCGCGCGGCGGCTGGGACGGCGGGCCTTCCACCTGCCATCCATGCGCGAGGGATACCTCATTCCCTGATGCATGAAATTACGTGCCTTGACGAGAGTTTTGTTGGCGCTGGCTTTTCTCAATCACCCACCACACGGGGCGATTGGTCAACTGGTTGTCCTTTGTTCGCCAATCGCCAGCGGAGTCCTCGCCTTTGGGCCTAGGCGGAGGAAAGGCAAAACGAGCGCGGCAGAGCTTCGTCCTAAACATTTGGCATAACGTGAAACTCCAGCGACTGCTTCACGACCTGCATGCTCAACTCTCATTCACCGTTCACGGCCCGGTGCTGGAGACCGTCGTGCCCCCCGCTCATCATTTCCGCGGGAGTCGCATTGTTCAGGAGGCTGGAAGGACCGTGTTGTCTAACCAGTTGGAAGCCGCTTTTCACGGTTTGGACAGCGAGTTGGTGGGATACTCATGGCCGGAAACGCGAGCATACCAGCTTAGGGATGTTTTTGTGGTCGGGGATCAGGGTAGCGTTTTCTTCTCGGATGGCTCCCTTTTTGCCGTTGGCCCCACACGCGGCAAGCAATATCCTCGCAAGGTGCGCCGTCCCCTGGCCATCACGGCGCGCCGAGTGGAGAACCCGCTCTTCCATTTGACGGGCCGGAATTTCGAGAACCGAGGGCACTTCACACTGAACCATCTGCCGCGGCTTGCCGCTGCTGGTGGGGTAGCGGATCGGAAGATTCTCACGGCTCCCGGACACAGCCACTGGCAGCGGGAAATGCTCGGATTGTTCGGCTGCCCTTCTGCCCAAATCACCGAAGGTGGGCACGGCACATGCCGAGTCGAGGATCTACTTTACATTCCGCAATTGGCCGGCGGACTGGCACCCCCCAAGTTCTACCAAGAGCTTCGCGTCGCGGCTTTGAATACGATCTCCGATTTTGGGTGTAGCGCAGGCGATCTCCGTCCCGGTTCGGCCCCAATTTTTGTCTCCCGAGCCGATGCACCAAACCGGCGCATCTTGAACGAGGCGGCGTTAGTTGCGTCGCTCAACCAGCTCTTCGGTGGGCGCTTGCACATCGTCACACTTCGCGGGATGGCGTTGGCAGATCAGATTCGGACATTCGCCAAGGCATCGCTCATCATTGGGCCAATGGGCCAAGGCATGACGAATGTGCTGTTTGCAAAGGGCGTGCCCGTGGTTATCTTGGATCCCGGTCATGCGCCGGCTCCCGGGGGTTGGAGTGCTTGTTTTCGTGATTTGGCGTTACTTTCCGGAAACCCGTGCCTTAGGCTCCTCTCCGGCACAGAAGAAGACGGCGGCAAGAATTACGAGTTTCCGGAGGACCGGTTGCGAGCGAAGATGTCCCTCCTACTTCGTGGGTTCCTGCCGCCCTGAACATCAAAAACGAGTCATGCTCGGAAAGAACGTCTTCGGCCTGAACCAGAAAGGCATCGGCAACCGCCTCGAGGCCTTCGCATTGGCGTTCGCGATCCATCGTCGTTACGGCCACACCGTCGTGCTGGACTGGCCGGAATTTGATCTGCTGCGCATCGAGGGAAGCGAACGAGGAACATACTGTTTTTGGCCACGGAGGTTTGGGCACCGCCTGTATCGGGTGGAAGACTTTTCAGACGAACTGGCCCGCCACCGTTGGATCATTCTTAAGACGATGGGCCGGACGCATCCGCTGACCACACCTCACTATCTTGAAGCGGCCCGCTGCCTCCGATTGCATCGACTCGCCGCCCAAAAGATCAAGGAACTCTTGGCTCAGAATGCGGCAGCGGCCTTGATTGGAGTGCATCTTCGCCGGGGTGACGTAACCGAGGCTGGCGATGTGGTCTATGACCTTTCATCTGGCCAATACCAAGCCGTTCCACTGTGGTGGTATGAGGCAATATTGACCCGGCTGGCGGAGGCGTTTCCCGACGTTCACTTCCTGCTCTCTAGCAACGCTGATTCCGCCACGCTAGACCGGCTGCGAGGGCGGTTTCCAATCGTGACAACCGAAGGTTTAGGACTGCTTCCGCCGGCGGGCAACACGCACGGCAGCCGCACCCATCCGGCGGTGGATCTGTTCGCCCTCGCTTGTTGTGCCATCGTGGTCGGGCAACCGTTCTCCAGTTACACCCACTGGGCGGCCAGCGTGCTCCGGACCGCCTGGTGGCACCGGAAACACACGTTGCTCCTGGCCCCAAACGGCGTCCGTCACGACCGTTATGCGTGTGTGTCCCCGGTTTACGAAGGGCCGACTTTTTCCCAAGCGCTACAGTGGACCGGTTTGGAGCAACAGCCGGGCCAGCGCTTCGAGACGGCCGCTGATTTCAGAGCTTTGACTCCCCGAATTGAAACCTCGTGGCTTCCCGAATGGTGAATCTTCTCTCCCAGCCCAACAGCGGCAGCAGCGTGATTCTACTGTTGACTCCGGACTTTCCCCCTTGGGATGGCGGCGTCGCCGTGTGGGCAGAGAAGCTCGCGCAATTCCTCACGCGACAAGGCTGGCGCGTCGTCGTGGCGGCTCCGCAACAGCTTGCGCAGGATGCGGCGTTTGACGCGCGCCAACCCTACCCGGTGGTGCGCCTGCGCAGCTTCAAGGCCCGCTACCTCAAATACCTCAGCGCCCACGTCACCGTGCGCCGGCTGGTGCAGACGCATCGGCCCACGCATATCCTGGCGCTGACGTGGCATCCGTTTGCCAATGCCGCGCTTCGCTGGGCACCGGCCGTGCCATTGACGCTCCTCGCGCATGGCAACGACTTCATGGAGTCGCGTTGGCAGCGCCCGTTCTGGCGGCGGCGAATGAGCCGGGCCTTCGCGGGCGCGCGGCGGGTCATCGCCGTGAGCGGCGAGACGGAACGAGCGCTTGCCCGGCTCCTGCCGGGAATGGCGGCGAAGACGACGGTATTGTTTCCCGGCGTGGATCCGGAGGAGTTTCCGGGCACCGGACAACCGCCGCCGGGGCCGCCGGTGTTGCTCACCTTGGGCCGGGTCGTGCAGCGCAAAGGGCAGGACCGGGTCATCCAGGCGTTGCCCGCGATTCTCCGCGAGTTTCCCGCAGTGGAGTATTGGATTGCGGGCCGGGGTTCGGACGTGCCGCGCTTGCAGGCGCTGGCGCGGGAATTGGGACTGGAGCGGCAGGTGCGCTTCCTGGGATTTGTGCCGGCGGAGGAACGCATCCACCTCTACCAGCGCTGCACAGTCTATCTGATGCCTTCCCGCACTATCGGCGAGCGCGGCGATTTCGAAGGGTTTGGCATCACCTATTTGGAGGCCAACGCCTGCGGTCGCCCCGTCATCGGGGGCCGCTCTGGAGGCGTGGCGGATGCGGTGCGAGAGGGGGAAACCGGCTTCTTGGTGGACCCGGAATCGCCGGAGGAAATCGCGGAGCGGACGCTGCAATTGCTGCGCAGTCCGGTGCTCGCGGCGCGGCTAGGAGCACAAGGCCGCGCACGCGTGGAACGGGAACTCAACTGGGCCGTGACCACACGGCGGCTGCTGGAGTTGATGGCATCGTGAACACCGTGACTGCACCTCTCCGCGTGGCGCTGGTCACACATTCGCTGGTCCGCGGTGGTTCGCCCATCAGCCTTTGGAACCTCGCCCGGCGGCTGCCGGATTGCCACCGCGTGGTGGTCAGCGAAAAGGACGGGGCGGTGCGGGAGCGGTTCGAGCAAGCGGGGATGGCCGTGCGCCTGGAGCCGCGCGGCGGGCTGCTGGAAGCGGGCTTGCTCTGGCGGTTCCTGCGCCTGTTCCGCACGGAGGGCATCCAGCTCGTCCACCTGAACACGCTCACCTCTTACTTCAAATATCCGGCGCTGGCCGCGCGGCTTCTGGGCATCCCCGTGGTATGGTTTATCCGCGAGGACGTGCGCGAGCCGCGCTGCCGTAGGCTGCTGCCGTGGATCAAGTTGCTGGCCACGCGTATTGTGCCGGTCTCGGCCGAGATTGCGCGGAACCTGTATCCCGCCGGCTGCCCGCCCAAGGTTCGGGTCATCCTCAACGGCATTGAGCCAGCACCCGCCGGCCTGGCTAGCGGGGCGCTCCGCCGCCAGTTGGGTGTGCCAGCAGGCGAACTGCTCGTCGGCTGTGTCGCCGCGCTGGAGCCGCGCAAAGGGGTGGGCGACTTGGTGGCGGCGCTGGCGCAGTTGCACGCGCAGGGCTTGCGCCTGCATGGGGTTTGCCTCGGGCAAGATCGCAGCGCCAGCCATGTCCATCGGCGGCGGCTGGAGCAGCAGGCGACGGCGGCGGGCATCCGCGATCGGTTCCACCTGCTTGGCGACCATCCGAATCCGTTGGAGGTGTATCCCGAATTCGATGTGTTTGCCCTGCCGGCCCACTGGGAGGGCTGCGCCCGGACTTTGCTGGAGGCGATGCTGCATGGCCGCCCCATCGTGACAACCGACGGCGGGGGCAATCCCGAGGTGATCCGGCATGGTGAGACAGGCCTCGTTGTCCCGGTGGGCGACAGTATGAAATTGGCGGAAGCGATCCGCACCTTGGCGATGGATCGTCCGCTGGCGCGGCAGTTGGGAATGGCGGCGCGGGCGGACCTAGAACGACGATTCACCTTGCAGCGGCACGTCAGTGAGGTGCGTGAGGTGTATTGCGACGCGACCGGGGCGAATCAGAATTAGCGGGCATACCAGACGTTACGACTCTTGAAGCTCCTGAGTTTGAATCCATGCCGCGTGAGCAGTGCGTTCGACTCGGCAAGTTCATCAGGCGAATGGAATTCAAGAACCACGTGCTGGGTCCGGCTTAAGACGTCCGCCCCCCCTGCGAAGGCGAGGTGGCCACTACCTTCAATGTCCATCTTCAACAGAAACACCGGGGTTTTGGGCCAAGTCCGTAAGCACACATCCAAGGTTGTCGTCCGGAACTCCCGTGCTTGACGCCCCACGCCCTCCGCGCCGATTCGGTTGCCGCCACACAGCGGGTCCTCAAACCGGCACGTTTGGGGCAAACCCTCCCGTGCGGCGAGGGCGACGCTAAAGGGGTGATAGGCCTTGGACATCAGGCCAAGCCGAGCCTGCGTGAACTCATGGGCCTCGCGCATCATGTCGAAGCCAAGCACGCGGGTCGCGGGATTCAGATGCAACCACCAACGCACGGTGATGCCCACGTTGATCCCGCAGTCAATGATCACCGGATCAGGCTGGACACTCAGGGCGGCTTCGAAGTGCGGGTCGCGAATCTCGCCAATTACGAAGTTGTCGTGCAGGCTATGCACTTCGGCCAAAGTTCCAATGGTGCCAAAGGGCGGCACCATGACAGGAAACGGCACTCTGCCCATGCGTTTGCAGAGGGAAAGATACGTGCCGTGAGAGCCGATGTGGCGAGCGAATCGTGACAACATAGATGGGGATGGGTAACCGCGTGCCGAAGAACCGCCAGAGCAAAATCACCGTTGCATCCACCGCCGATGCATCTCGCTCCAGCGGACGAGGAACGCATGATGGGCCGAGTTGCGTTGGATCCAAATGTTATTGCGACTGGTGGCGACGTCACAGGCCAGCGCGGGAAATTCACCGCAGCGCTGGCTCCGGGCGCAATAGTCAGCATAGTCGGCATTCTGTGTGCCGATGGGCACGTAACCTCGGGCGGCCAGCAATTCGCTGATGGCTCCGGCCTCGTGATCCGCCTCGACATGGAGGCAGGGAATCCGCTCCGGAGTGAGACAGTCTCCCAACCCATGCAGCACTTGCAGGTCTTGGCCTTCAGCGTCCACCTTCAAGAAATCCACGCGCGGAAAGCCAGCCTCCGGGAGGAGCGCCGCCAGCGGACGCTGCTGCACTTCAATTACCCGCCTGCCCGGCGATTGATCTGCGAGCACATGATAAGTGGCTCCGGAGTCGGACTGCGTTTCAAACCGGCAGCGTCCTTCCTGCTCGGCGGCGGCGCACTCAAACACGCTGGCCCGATCGGTGAACCCGTTGGCCGTCAGGCTGGTGCGAATGCCGGCGGCACAACCGGGATGTGGCTCAACAAAACAGGCGCGGGCATGACGGTAGTGCAGTGCCAGCAGCCCGAAGAACCCTGCGTTGGCCCCCACATCTACGAAGCTGCCGCCGACGGGCAGCAGGCGGTGCATGAGCCATTGCAACGCCGGTTCACACTCCTCCGCAAAGTAGTGAAGTTTCTCTTGGTCGAAGATCCGCAGGTTCAACTGCATGAGCAGGCCGGGATACACTTCCTGCAACCGCTCCGGACCCCACACGCGTCGTGCTAAGCGTTTCAAGTGCGAACGCCCTGGGCGGATCGGCTGGCGGGCATACCAGCGGAGGATTCTGCGAAATCGGAGTTCGTTGGTCGAAGGTGCTGGCATCATGCTTTGTAGCGCTCTCGTCGCGTGTATTCAGAGTCGTAAAACTGTAGTTCGGTGCCAGGATTCGCTAGGTATTTCTGCCACTCCTCCAACGGAAAGCCACCATGAGCCGCGATTACCTCGCCAGGAACTCGCCCCGGTTGCCCGCCGATTTTCTTGGAGACTGGCCAGTTGATCCAGCACCCTAGGTCCACTGTGGTCAGTCCGAGCTTATCCAAGGCGATGGACAGCGGTAGTTGATCGGTAGGTGGTTGGCCGGTGGGGATTTGATCCCAAATGGTTAGATAGAGGCGCAGCCACTCTGCGCTCAACCGTAACCAGGTTTCGCGATGCGCCAGCAGAAATGCCCCGTTGAGATGCCACGACTGGTGCGGGCGCCAAGCGCCTTGGACCTCTGGCACGACATGGTTTCTCACTTTGGTGGCCATCTTGCCGCGACGGAAACTGCCCAGCACCGCGCCGGGCCGCACAGCCACTTGGAAGTCCCGCAGAAGGTTCATGTCCGAGTCCATGACGAGGACACTTTCATGGTGGGCCAGCAGGGCGGCCTGGATCTTGACCACGCGGCTCTGCCAGATCTTCTCAAACTCGCGCGGAATGGTCGCGCGGGGCGGCAGGGTCTTGACCACCGCTTTGGCCGGCAGATTCAGGAACGCTCCCGCCGGCTGGTCCGTTGCTAGGATAATCTCCTTCACGGACGGCAGGCTTCGCGCGGCGAACCGGGCGGCCAGCGCGCCTTCCTCGACGTATTTCTCGCCGGTGCAGGGGATCACGACCGAATCCACCGGCCGCGCCCGGCAGCCAACAGCAGCACACTGTAGATTCCATAGCCACACGGGGATTCGGTGCTTCCAGAACAACATTCTGTGGGGGATTGAAAGCTTGGACGAGGGTGCTTGACAAGCCTTACTGGGTTCTCTTGTCTGGACCCTCAAGTTGAGCCCAACACCGGCTGCCAGATACTATCTTCTGGCAGACAAAATCGAGAACTGGACTGACGCAAAGCCAGACATCTAAATCGCCGAAGCCATTTATGGGCTTAAGCGATATTTCTGGTTCGTAATCTTTACCGTGATTTCCGCACTGCTCCGCGTTTGCGCCCAGCGCCGTTGGCTTGGGCAGCGCCCTGCGCTGGCCGTTCCGCCGCGCCGGGTCATCATCATCCGTCCCGGTGGGCTGGGTGACTTAATTTGTGCATTGCCGCTCTACCGCACTTTGGAGGCGCTCTGGCCAGAATGCCAGCTGGACTGGTTGCTTGGGCCGCGTAATGCCGCGCTGGCTCCGTTCCTGCGCTCGCGCGGCCAAAGTTGGGTTCTGCCTCCGGAGGTAAGCCCGCGCTGGTGGTTGCCGGGGACGTTTTTGCGTCGGTTGCAGGCTTCAAGCTACGATCTGGCCATCAATGCCAAACCTGGTTTTGATTCCGCGAATGCTTGGCTCTGTCTGGCCACAGGTGCTGCGGAGCGCCGTGGCTGCATTGATGTCCGCCGCGCTCGGTTACTCAACCGCGCATACTCACACCCACTTCCGCCCCCGGCGTCCATGCAGCATCAGGTGAAAAAATGCCTAGCGTTGCTCCAAGGGCTGGGAGCTGAATGCCCTTCCGGGGACACTTCGCTTGACGTGCCTGAGACTGCCCGTGCGCGGATGCAGGAACGGTTGCACGAACAGGGCATCGGGCCGGGCAGACCGATGGTCAGCTTTCAAATTACCACGACCAAGCGCTCCTTCATGCACTGGCCACCGGAACACTTCATCGCCTTGGGCCGAAGAATTTCTGCACACGCCACCGTCATGATCAATGCCGCGCCCGAGGAGCGTGCGCAGGCCGAGTCCTTGGCGCAAGCCATCGCCGGTAGTGCCCGCGCGGCCTGCTTCACGGAGATGGCCGACTATCTCGCGTTCCACGCGGCGGCGGCGGTGGTGGTCGGCGCGGACGGCGGCGGCATCCACATGGCCGCCGCAGTGGGTGCCCACACCATCGCCTTTTACTCCGAAGCCAGTCCGGTCAAATGGCGTCCGTGGCAAGGGGACCACGTCCAGTTCCACGCCGAGGGAAAACCCATTGCGCAGATTAGTCCCGAGCAAGCCTGGCAAGCCGTGGAGGCAAAGGGCTGGCTTCCCCCGTCGGCACACTCGCCGGCTCCCCTGTCCAGTTAGGTGGGAACTCTCTACAGGATCAGTCAGTGCGGATCCCCTGCCGCCGCGCCATGTCTGCGAAGACGCCGCCCGCCCGCAGCAACTCCTGAAAGCTGCCCTGCTCCACCAGTTGCCCGTCGGCCAGCACGATGATCCGGTCCATGGCCGCCAGGGTGGAGAGCCGGTGCGCGACGCAGATGACCGTGCGGTGCTCGGCAAACTGGTCGATGACCTTCTGCACCTCCGCCTCCGCGCGC
>SXGU01564018.1_pt1 | contig 15967 bp, 24 predicted proteins | sample 3174531 | NCBI WGS metagenome assembly SXGU01 (sample SAMN11356863, study PRJNA531348) | freshwater metagenome | isolation source: freshwater sample F1-140 | place: China: Fuxian Lake, Yuxi | collected 2017-12-25
AGGTGGACCGCTCCGGCGCATATGCTGCGCGATGGGCTGCGAAGAATGTGGTGGCGGCGGGCCTCGCCGATCGCTTCGAGGTGCAGGTGTCGTACGCCATCGGCGTGGCACACCCGACCTCGATCGCGTTCGAGACGTTCGGGACGGCGAAAATCGACGAGGCTGAACTCGGGCGGCTGGTCGAGGCGCACTTCGACATGCGCCCGGCGGCGATCGTCGAGCGGTTCGACCTACGTCGCCCGATCTACCAGCAGACGGCGTCCTACGGCCACTTCGGGCGACTCGACCTCGACCTGCCGTGGGAGCGCCTGGACGTGGCGGACGCGCTGCGGAAGGCGGCCGGGCTTGGGTAGGCGACGACCCACCGACATAGGGATCAAGAAGGCGGGCCGTATGGCCCGCCTTCTTGATCCCGCGTAGGATCGGCGAGATGCGAGCAATCGTGCTGGTCGGCGGAGAGGGCACGCGGCTGCGCCCGCTGACCTGGCGGACGCCCAAGCAACTCGTCCCCATCCTCAACCGGCCCCTGCTCGACCACCTGCTCGAACACCTTCGGAACCATGGCGTCGACCGTGTGACGTTGGCGATGACGCGCCGGTCCGACCTCATCCAGCGGGCGTACGGGGACGGCGCGCGGCTGGGGATCGCCCTCGACTACGCGTACGAAGAGACGCCACTCGGCTCCGGAGGCGCGATCGCCAGCATCGCCGGCGGATGGGACGAACCGTTCGTCGTCAGCAATGGCGACGTCATCACCGACCTCGACCTCTCCGCGATGTGGCGCGCCCACCACGAGCGCGGCGCGGTGCTTTCCATCTCGCTGTTCGCGGTGGACGACCCGTCCGCCTTCGGCGTCGCCGATCTCGCTGAGGGTTTCCGCATCCGGCGGTTCGTCGAGAAGCCGAAGCGCGAGGACGCGCCGAGCCTGCTCGCGAACTCGGGGACGTGGATCTTCGACCCCTCACTGCTCGCGCAGATGGACCCGACGACATTCCACCGGGTGGAGGAGCGGCTGTTCCCCGACCTGTGCAAAGCGGAGCAGCCTGTCTTTGGCTTCGACCACTCGGGCGGTTACTGGCGCGATGTCGGCAATCCGGTGGCGCTGCTGTGCGTGAACCTCGACCTGGTGCAGGGGGCGATCCCAGCGCGGCTCGCGGGCGTACCCGTCTCGCACGGAGTACTCGTCGACCCGGCTGCCACCATCGAGGACGGGGCCCGCATCGAGGGTCCGACCGTCATCGGCGCGGGCACGATCGTGGAGCACGGCGCACGGGTGACGCGGAGTGTGCTCTGGGACGGCGTGCGCGTGGGCGTGGACGCCGTTGTCCGAGGTTCGACGGTGGCGACTGGGGCGCGTATCGGCGCCGGGGCGACGGTGGAGGATGGCGTGGTCGCGCATAAAGCGATCGTGCCGGCGGGTGCGACACTGCGTGGGGCCTCGGTCGGACCGGGGAAGACGTTCGGAGGGACCGCGGCATGACATCGACACCCCCCATCGTCTTCGGCACTGACGGCTGGCGCGGCGTGATCGCGGACGACTTCACGTTTGAGAACGTGCGCGCCGTGGCGCAGGCGATGGCGCAATGGATGAAGCGCGAGGGCCACGCCGAGAAGGGCGTGGTCATCGGCTACGACACGCGTTTCCTCTCGGGCTCGTTCGCCGGCGCAGCCGCCGAGGTGATGGCGGCGAACGGGATCAAGGTCGCACTGTCTTCGGCGTTCCTGCCCACGCCCGCGCTCTCCTTCGCGGTGCGTGAGCGCGGGGCGGGCGCCGGGATCATGATCACGGCGTCCCACAACCCGGCGCGCTGGCCCGGGTTCAAGGTCAAGCCGTGGTACGGCGGCTCCGCGCCGACCGAGGTCACGGCGGCCATCGAGAGCGCGATCCCGGCGATCCAGGCCAGCGGCCGGACGTCGTACGCGCCGCTCGGTGAGCTGGAGGCGCAGGTCCTCGTTCAGCGGTTCGACGTACGGGCCTCGTATCTCCGAGCATGCGCGAGCTTCGTCGACCTGGAGCGGATCAAGGCGGCGGGCTTCCACGTGTTGATCGACTCGATGTTCGGCGCGGCGCAGGGATGGATTGCGAAGGCGATCCTCGGGGGGGCGACGACCGTGCAGGAGCTGCACGGCGAGCGGAACCCCTCGTTCCCCGGCCTGCGCGCGCCGGAGCCGATCGCGCCCAACCTGGCGGAGCCGATGGGGATGATCGCCAACGGCGGCTTCGACTGCGGACTCTCGACCGACGGCGACGGCGACCGCTTCGGCCTGATCGATGAGCGCGGACGTTTCGTCACGCAACTCCAGACGTTCGCGCTCCTGGTGCACTACTTCCTCGAAGTGCGTGGCGAGCGCGGCGCGATCGTGCGGTCGGTGACGATGACGCGGATGGTGGACCGGTTGGGCGAGTTGTACGGTTGCCCGGTGCACGAGACCCGCGTGGGCTTCAAGTACCTGGGGCCGAAGATGATGGAGACGGACGCAATGATCGCCGGAGAGGAGTCGGGCGGCTCCGCGTTCCGCGGGCACATCCCCGAGCGCGACGGCGTCCTCTCAGGCCTGCTGGTTCTCGACGCGATGGCGAAGACGGGAAAGCGCTCCTCCGAACTGTTGGCGGACGTCTACGCGCGGGTCGGGCCGCACGAGTACGACCGGATCGACGTGACAGTGCGCCCCGAGGAGCGCGCCGCGATCGAAGCGCGGGTCGGCGGCGCGCACCCGGCGCAGATCGCGGGCCTCGCCGTGACGGGCACCGACCAGCTCGACGGGTACCGCTTCACCCTCGAAGGTGGCTGGTGGCTGCTGATCCGGTTCTCCGGGACGGAGCCGCTGATGCGGATCTACGCGGAGATGCCCTCGATGGCGCAAGTGGAGCAGGCACTCGCAGAAGGACAGGCGCTCGCCGGGGTCTCACTGTGAGTGCGACGCTCGCGCGGCTCGACGACCCGGCGCTTGTCGGGCGCGTCGACTCCGCGGGGTTCCACCGCCTGCTGCGCGCGCTGCCCGCCTCGGCACGCGAGGCGTGGCGACTCGGCTCGGAGTGGCCACTACCACCCTCGCTCCGGACGCCGCGCAAGGTGCTGTTCGCCGGCGTGGGCGGCTCGGCGATCGGTGGCGATGTCGTCTCAGCCCTCGCTGGAGTCGCATCCGAGATCCCGGTACAAGTCGTGCGACAGTACGACCCACCGCCCGTCGACGAACACACATTGGTGATCGCGTCGTCGTTCTCCGGAAACACCGAGGAGACGCTCGCGGCGTACGAGGCGTCCCGCGGGGCGATGCGACTCGCGCTGACGACTGGCGGTGAACTCGCACGACGCGCCGAGCGCGACGGCGTGCCGGTGTTCACTTACGCCTGGGACGGACCGCCGCGCACCGGCCTCGGCTTCGGCGTGTTCGCGACGCTCGCGATCCTGAGCCGCCTTGGGGTCTTCCACCTCCCACCTCATGAGGTGGACGCGACGATCGACGCGCTGGAGGCCTACACCGCGCAGTGGGCGCCCGAAGCGCCGGCAAACGAGGCGAAGCGGTTCGGACGGGCGCTGTATGACCGTGCCGCGCTGGTGATCGCGCCGGGCGCCCTCGAAGTGACGGCGCGCCGGTGGTCAGGAGAGATCGCGGAGAACGCGAAGCACTGGGCGTTCTCCGCGGGGCTGACCGAGTTCGACCACAACCTGCTGGAGGCCGCAGGTGTGACGGCCATGCCGGGGCTCGGCGTAGTGCTCCTCGACTCTCCGGTGGCGCACGAACGGAACCGGCTCCGTGTCCGCGAGACGGCGCGGTTGCTGCGTGACGCGGGGACGCCCGTCGAGGTGGTGGAACTGCCAGGGCGGACGATGCTGGAGGCGATCATGCTCGGGTGCGCGCTCGGCTCGTGGTCGTCGTATTACCTCGCGCTGCTGCGCGGCGTGGACCCGTATCCGATCCCGGTGATGGACGGCCTGACGACGCGGCTGTCCGAGGGGTAGTCCGATGGGGATACCTCGATGGATGGGCTGACGCTGTTCGGCGCTGTCGCCGTCTCGTTGATGCTGCTGTTCTATGCACTGGAGCACCGGGCAAGCGCGTTTGTCCTCGCGTTCGCCGCCGCGTGCGCGGCGTCTTCGGCGTACGGGTTCGCGCAAGGTGCGTGGCCGTTCGGAGTCGTCGAGGCGGTATGGACAGCGGTAGCGCTGCGGCGTTGGTGGCTGCGGCGACAGACGGCAGCGTGAGCGATCGCACCGTCCGACTACAGCCAACAGACAGGCCGCCCGGCGGGCGGCCTGTCTCGTCGTGGCGCAGGGGCCTCGGTTAGCGCTTGGTGAACTGTGCGGCCTTGCGGGCGCGCTTGAGGCCGGGCTTCTTGCGTTCCTTGACGCGCGGGTCGCGCGTGAGCAGGCCGTGGGCGCGCAGCGGGCGGCGGTAGCCCTCGTCCGCGGCGACGAGCGCACGCGCGAGGCCGTGGCGGATGGCGCCGGCCCAGCCGGAGATGCCGCCGCCTTCGACCTTTACCTGGACGTTGAACGCGCCCAGCATCTCGGTCACGGCCAACGGGCGCAGCATGTCCTCGCGGGCGAACTCGCGCGGGATTACCTCGTCGAGTGGCTTGCCGTTGACCAGGACCTTGCCGTTGCCGGGGTAGAGCCGGACGCGGGCGACGGCGGACTTCCGCCGGCCGAGGCCGAAGTGGTAGTGCTCGTTGGTCATCGCGTTACTCCTTCGCCGCGGCGGACTTGCCGCGGCCGGCGTTCACCTGCGCCTCGTGCGGATGATCCGGCCCCACGTACACCTTCAGGCGCCGCAGGATGGCGCGGCCGCGCGCGTTGTGCGGCACCATTCCCTTCACGGCCCTCTCCACGACGCGCGTGGGGTCCATCGTCATCTGATCGCGCAGCGTGCGCTCTCGCAGCCCGCCCGGGTAGCCCGTGTGGCGGTAGTAGGTCTTCTGGAGCGACTTCTGGCCGGTCACCTCGACGGCGCCCGCGTTGACGATGACGACGTGGTCGCCCATCGCCAGGTGCGGTTCGTACGTCGGCTTGTGCTTGCCGAGCAGGAGCCGGGCGGCATCGCCGGCGACACGGCCAAGCGGACGGCCAGCGGCGTCCAGGACATGCCACTGCTCGCCCAGGTCTTTGCCGCTCAGGCGGAATGTCTTCTGCGTGATCATGATCGCCATCAGTTACCCCACTCGACCGTCCCGGGCGGATACCGCACCGCGACCAACGTCAGTCCCTGTGGTGGCGCGGCTGGCCCGGCCGAAGCCGGTGGGCCGTCCACCAGTGCCGCGAACTCCGCCGGGGAGAGCCTGCCGGCCCCCACCCGATGAAGCGTCCCCACTGTCAGCCGTACCTGGTGCGGCAGGAAGCCATCGGCCTCCAACGTCACCTGCACGGCCTGCGGGCCGCATCGCTCGACGTGTGCGTCGAGGAGCGTCCGCAGCGTCGGGTACCCCGCCGGCACCGCGCCGCTGAACGCGGCCCAGTCCCGCGAGACTCCGACCGGCAGCAGCGCGAGCGCCGCCGCCATGGCGGACACGTCCAGCGGACGCTCCACCTGCCAGGACCGATGCCGCGTGAGCGGCGCCCGAACCCGACCGTCCTCGATGCGGTAGCGGTAGGTGCGCGCCACAGCATGCCGCCGCGGGTCGAACCCTGCCACCACCTCGGCGACCGAGCGCACCACCACGTCCTCCGGGAGGAAGTGGTTGAGCGCATCGCGCACAACCTCTGGCGCGTGGGCCGTCTCGATGTCGAGCGCTGCCACCTGCCCCAGCGCATGCACCCCGGTGTCTGTCCGGCCGGCGAGCGCGATGCGCGTCTGCCTGCCGGTGAACCGCTCCAGGGCCGCCTCTACAACCTCCTGGACGGTGCGCACCGCGGGTTGCAACTGGCTGCCCGCGCACGCCGTCCCGTCATACTCGAGCAGCAGCGCCAGCCGCCGCCCGTCCATTCCCTAGACGAGTTCGAGCCGCGCGATACGCGCGGCGTCGCCCTTGCGCTGGCCCAGCTTCACCACGCGGGTGTAGCCACCCGGACGCTCCGCGTACTTCGGCGCAACCGTATCGAAGAGTTGCTGCACGACATCGCGGTCGTCCATGAAGGCGAGGGCCTGACGGCGCGCATGCACCGTGTTGGCCTTGCCCAGCGTGATCATTTTCTCCACCATCGCCTGCACCTCTTTGGCGCGGGCCTCGGTGGTCTGGATGCCGCCGTGCTGGATGACGTGCCGCGTGAGCGTGCGGAACATCGCCGTCCGCTGCCCGGTCGGCATATCAAACCTGCGGCCGGAGTCTCCGTGTCGCATCGGACCTGTCCTCTCGCGTTACGCCTCGCGGCGCGACGCGCGCTCCCCTACTTCTCGTCCCGGTTGGCTTCCTTCAGGGCTTCCATCAACGCCGCACCCAGTGCGGACACCTGCGTGTCGCCCTCGTCCTCATCCATGTCCTCGTCGTCGTCGTCCGCGACAGACACGCCCGCGGACATCTCCGACGGGGCGGCACGGCGCGACTCCGAACGCGGCGCCGTGAACCCGTGGTTCACCAGCTTTTCCCGCAGTTCAAAGTAGGACTTCTCGCCGAAGTTGCGGAGCGCGAGGAGTTCTTCCTCGCTCTTCTCCAGCACCGCGCCGACGGTCATCAGGCCGGACCGCTTCAGGCAGTTGTACGCGCGGACGGAGAGGTCCAGATGCTCGATGGGCATATCGTAGCCCTCGATCTGAGCCTCGGCACGGGCGCGCTCCGGCTCCAGTACGGCCTCAACGCGGCCGAGGAGCTGGAACGGGGCGAACTGACCGCGGATGATCTCGGCGGCCATCGAGACGGCCGCTTCGCCGTCCAGCGTGCCGTCGGTCCAGATCTCCAGGTCGAGCTTGTCGTAGTTCGTCTCGTACCCCACGCGGGTGTTGGAGACGCGGTAGTTCACACGGCGGACGGGGGTGAAGAGCGCGTCCACGGGGATCACGCCGATCGGCAGGCCCTCAGAGACCGTCGCCGGGAGGTAGCCACGGCCGCTCTCAACATTGAGGTCGACGGTGAGCGAGGCGCCCTTTTCCAGCGTGGCGAGCCGGAGATCCGGGTTCACGATCTCGTAGTCCGCGGTCGACTGGATCTGGCCCGCGGTGACCTCGCCCGGCCCGGAGACTTCCAGGGACAGGCGGGCGGCACGGTCGGCGTACGCGCGAAGGCGCACTTCCTTCAGGTTGAGCAAGAGCTCCGTCACGTCTTCCTTCATGCCGGGGACGGTGGAGAACTCGTGCTCCACGCCCTCGATGCGGACAGACGTGATGGCGGCGCCGGGGAGTGCGGCGAGCAAGACGCGGCGCAGGGCGTTGCCCAGCGTCGTCCCGAAGCCACGCTCCAGGGGTTCAGCGACCAAATGGAGGTAGTCGACCTCCATGGTCTCGATGCGGATCTCGGGCTGTAGCAGGTCGGCCAAGCGACACCTCTCTCGTCTCCTGCCCCACCCGGGGCGACGAGGCGTTTGCGAATACGCGCCGGGTTAGCGCGAGTAGTACTCGACGACCGCGTTCGGGTTGAAGATCGGTTCCCAGTCACCCGGACCAGGCTCCGTGACCACACGGCCCTTCAGGGCCTTGCGGTCAACTTCCAACCAGCCGGCCACATTGCGGTTCACGATCTCCTCCGCGAGGATCTTCGCGTAGGTGGAGCGCTTGCCGCGGTCGGTCAGTGAGATCTCCTGGCCCGTCTTCAACTTCGCGGACGGGACGGAGAACTTCCGGCCGTCCACGGCGATGAGACCATGGCTCACGAGCTGACGGGCCTGCGAGCGGGTGCTCGCGAAGCCCAGACGATAGACCGCGTTGTCGAGGCGGAGTTCCAGCAGCGACATCAGGTTGTTGCCGGTAGCGCCCGGACGGCGTGCCGCGCGGTCGTAGGTGTGGCGGAACTGCCCCTCCATCAACCCGTACGCGAAGCGCACCTTCTGCTTCTCGATCAGTTGCTGCCCGCGGTCCGAGATCTTGCGACGCCGCATCGACCGGGGTCCCGGCGGGAATGGGCGGCGCAGGATGGCACACTTCGCCGTCCCGCAGAGCGAGACGCCGTAGCGGCGACATTTCCGGCACTTGGGCCCTACGTAACGAGCCATGATTCCTCCGAGGTCCTGCGACCGAACTCTGCGGGCGTACTACTGACGCGGGCGCCGACGCGCGCGGCAGCCGTTGTGCGGGATGGGTGTGGTGTCGCGGATGGAGGTGACACGAAGGCCGGCTGCCGAGAGGGCACGCACGGCGGCCTCGCGGCCGGGGCCCGGGCCCTTCACCGTCACGTCCACCTCACGCATGCCGGTCTCCAGTGCGACCGCGGCCGCACGCTCCGCGGAGAGCTGTGCCGCATAGGGCGTGCTCTTGCGCGAGCCTTTGAAGCCCACGACGCCACCGCTCGCCCAGGCGAGGACGTTCCCGTTGGGGTCCGTCACCGTGACGATGGTGTTGTTGAACGTGGACGACACGAAGACGCGGCCGTGCGGAATATTCTTCCGCTCGCGGCGACGGGTACGGGTCGTTGTCTGCTGTTGTCGGGTCCGGCCCATGACGATCCGTCCTCGCTACTTCTTCGCGGCTTTCTTCTTGTTGGCCACAGTCCGACGCGCCCCGCGACGGGTACGCGCGTTGGTCTTCGTCCGCTGGCCGCGCACCGGCAGGCCCTTGCGGTGCCGGGAGCCGCGGTAGCAGTTGATCTCGATCAACCGCTGGATGTGCCCGCGGACCTGACGGCGAAGGTCGCCCTCCACCAAGAGCTCGCCCTCGATGACGGCACGAAGACGGCTGACCTCGTCGTCCGTCAGGTCGCGCACCACGGTGGTGGGGTCGACATTCGTCTGCTGCAGGACGCGCATCGCGGTGGGCCGCCCGACTCCGTAGATGTACGGAAGCGAGAACGCCACCTGCTTGTCCCGCGGGATGTCAACGCCGGCGATACGTGCCATGGCGCGTCTCCTAGCCCTGCCGCTGCTTGTGCTTCGCGGTCACACAGATCACTCGTACGTGGCCGTGCCTCCGGATGATCTGGCACTTGTCACAGCGCTTCTTCACGGATGCGGACACTTTCATACCGAACTCCTTGAGGCCTCCCGGCCTCTGCACCCACTCGGCCCCGCTAGCGGAACCGGTACGTGATCCGTCCCCGCGTCAGGTCGTACGGACTCAGTTCGACGAGAACCTTGTCCCCCAACAGGATGCGGATGTAGTTCAACCTCATCCTGCCTGACACGCCTGCGAGGACGTGGTGGCCGTTGGCCAGCTCGACATCGAACATTGCGTTCGGACGAGCCTCCTTCACGGTCGCCTCGACCTCGATGACCTCTTTCTTCTCCCGCGGCACGCGCGGTCCGCGTTGCGGTTGTTGCCGGTTGCCCCGTCCTCGTCCCATAGGCATTGGACTCACCTCAGTCGAGGCGGGTCAAGACCTCCGGTCCATCCGCGGTGATCGCTACCGTCTCTTCCCAGTGCGCTGAGAGGCTGCCGTCACACATGACGACCGTCCACTCGTCGTCGGTCTCTTCCGTCGCGGGCGCCCCCATGCTGAACATCGGCTCCAGCGCCAGCACCATCCCGGCTTGTAGCCGGAGTCCTGTGCCCGCGCGGCCGTAGTTCGGCACATGCGGTTCCATGTGCATCTTCCGCCCGACACCGTGCCCGCCGTAGCCGGTCACGATGCCGTACGTGCCGGCCTTGACGCCGATCGCGTGAGAGACATCGCCCAGGCGGTTGCCCGGCTTCATCTCATCGATGCCAGCCCACAGGGCACGCCGCGTCGTCTCGATCAGCGCGCGGGCCTCGTCGCCCACATCCCCCACCGGAGCGGTGAAGGCGGCGTCCGAGACCCAACCCTTGTACGTGACACCGAGATCGATCGTGACGATGTCCCCCTCCTGCAGCGCCCGGCCACCCGGGATCCCATGGACCAGCTCCTCGTTGACCGAGTAGCAGATGGCACCCGGGTAGGGCGGCTTCCCCATCGGCGCGTAGCCGACGAAGGTGGGTTCCGCCCCATGCTCCTTGATCGCCTTCTTGGCCAGTTGGTCGAGATCCAAGCCGGTCACACCGGGACGGATAGCGTCCCAGAGCAAACGGCGCACCTGAGCGTTGATGCGACCGGATTGCCGCATCCCCTCAAGTTCCACCGCCGACTTCAACTCGACAGACATATCAGTGTAGCGTCCTAACGCCCTATGCCGCACCCGAGATACGGGAAATAGATTCGATCAACCTTCCGGTGATCGCCTCCATCGCCCCTGTCCCGTCAATCTCGTGCAATTTGCCCTGTTTACCGTAGAACTCGGCCAGCGCTTCCGTCCATGCGCGGTTCGTGTCCAGACGAGTCTGCACCGTGGCTGGCTGGTCGTCCGCCCGCTGCGTCAGGGCCGCGCCGCACTCATCGCACTTCCCTGCGACCTTCGGTGGCTTGGTCTGGTTGTGGTAGATGGCGCCGCAGTTCGGGCAGGACCATCGTCCCGTCAGCCGCGCCATCAGATCAGCCTCCGGCACCTGGATGTAGAGGACGGCGTCGATCTGCTGACCACGCCCGGCGAGGGCGCAGTCGAGAGCTTCCGCCTGCGGGATGGTGCGCGGGAAGCCATCCAGCATCAGGCCGATCTGGGCGTCCGGCTTCGCGATGCGCTCAAGCAGCATGCCAATGGTGACCTCGTCCGGGACGAGTTCGCCCTTCGCCATATAGTCCTGCGCGCGCTTGCCGAGTTCAGTGCCGGCTGCGGCGGCCTCACGGAACATGTCGCCCGTGGAGATATGCAGCAGCCCTTTTTTCGTGGCGAGGATCTTCGCTTGCGTGCCCTTACCGGCGCCGGGGAGACCGAGGAGGATGAGTCGCATCAGGAAATGAACCCCTCGTAGTTGCGCATGGTCATCTGCGCTTCAATCTGCCGCATCGTGTCGATGACCACACCGACGACGATGAGCAAGCCGGTCGCGCTGATCTGGAGCGCCTGCACGTTCGTCAGACGCGTCGCCAGAAACGGCAGGACGGCGACGAACCCGAGGAAGAGCGCGCCACCCCAAGTGATGCGGACCAGCACGCGAGTGATGTACTCCGCCGTCGGCCGGCCCGGACGGATGCCGGGGATGAACCCGCCCTGCCGCTGGAGGTTCTCAGGCAGATTCTGCTGCTGGAACATCACCATCGTGTAGAAAAACGTGAAGACCACCACCAGCGTGAACGTGCCCACCCAGTAGATCGGCGCCGTGGGCGACAACCAGCCAGCCAGCCGGTCAGCCGTGCTGGCGATCCAACCGACATCCGCGCTGTTCGCCAGGAACTGCATGAACGCCGGCGGGAAGATCATGATCGAGGTGGCGAAGATCAGCGGGATCATCCCCGCGCCGTTCACCTTCAGCGGAATGTGGGTCTGCCCCTGCTGGCGGTAGAGACGCCCGCCGCGAAACTGGGAACGCGCGTACTGGACGGGGATCCGACGCTGCGCTTCGTTGAACAGGACGATCAGCGCCACCACGGCGACCGCGACCAGAGTGAGCAGCAGCAGGCCGCCGATCGCGGCGCCGGTGCCCGTGAGCACGCCCTGCCCGATCAGCGACGGCAAGCCAGCGACGATACCCGCAAGGATGATCATCGACACACCGTTGCCGAGACCGCGCTCCGAGATGAGCTCGCCCATCCACACCAGCAACATCGTCCCCGCCACCATCGCGAACAGCGTGGCCAACGTGATCAGGCCCTGGGAGTTGAACCCGAGACCGATCGAGGTGATGCCGCCCAATCGCTGGATGAGGAGCAACTGGGCATAGCCCTGGAAAGCCGCCAGCGGCAATGTCATCCAGTGCGTGTAGACCTGAATCTTCTGACGCCCGGACTCTCCCTCCTGGCTCAAGGCCTGGAGGCGCGGGATGATCGGCGAGGCCAGCTGCATCACGATCGAGGCGGTGATGTACGGATAGACGCCCAGTGCCGCGATCGACAGGTTTTTCAGGGCACCGCCCGAAAAGATGTTGAGGAACCCAAGGATCGCGTTGCTCTCGAATGTCGCCTTCAGCTGATCCCGATCCACGCCCGGGACCGGGACGTGGGCGATAAAGCGGAAGATGATCAGCATCCCGATGATGAAGAACAGCTTGCCGCGGATCTCCGGCTGACGGAACGCGTCGATCCCCGCCTGCAGGAGGCGCGGTCGGTTGCCCGCCGAAGAGCCGGAGTTGAAACCCATTGCGGGCTAGCCCTTCGCCTGTTCGCGACGGTGCTTGCGATCGCGCGGGGTGCGATCAGCCGGGGCGAACTCTTCGAACGTACCGCCCGCGGCGGAGATCACCTCTTTGGCGCTCGCCGAGATGCGCGGCGCCTTCACGGTGAGGGCGAACGGCAATTCGCCGCGGCCCAGCACCTTGTATGGCTCGTCCGCGCGGCCCAATAGCCCCGCGGCGTGCAGCGCTTCACCGTCGATGACCGCGCCGGCAGTGAATCGCTCGGCGAGCACATCGACGTTCACCGCGCGGAACTCCGTGCGGAAGGGATTCGTGAAACCACGCAACTTCGGCGCGCGGCGGACGACGGAGATCTGCCCGCCCTCGAAACCCGGACGCACACCGCCGCGGGCATTCTGGCCCTTGCGGCCGCGCGTCGCGTAAGTGCCATGGCCTGAGGCGTTACCGCGACCGACACGCTTCGAGGGCCGCTTGGCGCCGACGGCTTGACTGAGGTTGTGCTGGTCCATGGCTACTGGATCTCCTGAACGGTGACCAGGTGGCGCACCTTCCGCACCATCCCGCGGATGGTGCGATTGTCATCGTGTTCCACGGTCTGCTGCATCTTGCGAAGGCCCAGAGCGCGGATGGTCCGCTTCTGGTCCCACGCGTAGCCAATCGCAGACTTCGTGTAGGTGACGCTGATCTTGGCCATCACCGGCTCCTTAGACGCCTGCCAGCGCCAGACGGCGCTCTCGTGCGGCCTTGGGGTCGCGCAGACTGCGCAGGCCCTTCACGGTCGCGTTCACCACGTTGATCGGGTTCGTCGAACCCTGCGTCTTCGTCAGGACATCGGTCACGCCGGCGGCCTCCATGACGGCTCGCACCGCGCCGCCGGCGATGAGGCCGGTGCCGGGGGCGGCCGGGTGCATGATCACCCGCGTGGCCTTGAACTCCGTGATGAGGTCGTGCGCCAGCGTGCCTGAGCCCTGCCGCATCTGCACCTTGAACATGGTGCGACGCGCGATGACGCCACCTTTGCGAATTGCCTCCGGCACCTCGGCGGCGCGGCCCATGCCGAAGCCGACGCGGCCCGCGCCGTCACCGACTACCACGATCGCCGTGAAGGAGAAGCGACGGCCGCCCTTCACCACCTTCGCGACACGGTTGATGAAGACGACCTTCTCGATGAACTCGGGCGTCTCTTCTTCGTCTCGCCGGCGGTCTCGTCGGTTGCGGTCGCCGCCCGGGCCACCCGGCCCGCCGCGGTCGGGGCCGCCACCGCGGCCACCGCGACCGCCGCCACCGGGACGGAGTCCCTGGTTCACCATTAGAAGACCAGCCCTTCTTCGCGCGCCGCGTCCGCGAGGATCTTCACGCGGCCCGCGTAGCGGAACCCGCCTCGGTCGAAGATCACCTCGGTGATGCCGTGCTGCTTCGCGCGCTGCGCGACCAGTGCGCCGACCTGCTTGGCGCGGTCACTCTTGGAGCCAGCGCCCAGCGCCGCCTCCCGGTCGGAAGCGGCGGCCAGCGTGCGGCCGGCGGCGTCGTCGATCACCTGGACATAGATGTGCTGGTTGGACCGGAACACGGCCAGACGCGGGCGCTCCGGCGTGCCGGAGACCCGGCGCCGGACGCGCGCATGGCGACGAATACGGGCGGCGTGCGCGTTCTGTTGCGACATTACTTGCCCTTCGTCTTCTTCCCGGCCTTCAGCTTGATCTGCTCGCCGCGGTACCGGACGCCCTTGCCGTGATACGGCTCGGGCGGGCGGACGCGGCGGATCAGGGCAGCCTGCTGGCCCACGACCTGCTTGTCGTTGCCGTCCACATGCAACAGCGTGTTCGTCTCCACGGTGAACGCCGCACCAGGCAACGGGTGCATCTCCACCGGGTGCGAGTACCCCACGGTGAGCACCAAGTTCTGGCCCTGCAACTGGGCGCGGTAGCCCGTGCCTTGCAGTTCCAGCGACTTACGGAAGCCCGTGGTCACGCCTGTCACCATGTTGGCGATCAGCGAGCGGGTCAGGCCGTGCAGCGCACGGTTCTCCTTCGAGTCGTCCGGACGGGTGACGACCGCCGTACCGTCGGCGACCGTGACCCGGATGTTTTGATGGACCTCCTGCATCAGGGAGCCCTTCGGGCCCTTCACCGTGCAGGTCTGACCCGCCATGGAAATTTCCACGCCGGACGGGATCGGGATGGGGAGCCTGCCGACTCGTGACATCTCGGCCTACCAGACGTAGCAGAGCACTTCGCCGCCGATACGCCGACGCCAGGCCTCGCGGCCCGACATGACGCCCTGCGACGTGCTCATGATTGCGACCCCGAGGCCACCAAAGACCCGCGGGATCTCACGCTTGTTCACATACACCCGCAAACCGGGCCGGCTCACCCGGCGGATGCCGGAGATCACGGCTTTGCGGTCCTCACCGTACGTGAGGTCCAGCTTCAAGAACTGGCGCGGACCGTCCACCACGTCTTCGATGCCGCGGATGAAGCCCTCCGAATGGAGAACCTCCGCGACGGCGCGCTTCACGGTGGACGCCGGAATTTTGACGTCGCCGTGTCGCGCTTCCGCCGCGTTGCGGATGCGTGTGAACATGTCTGCCAGGGGGTCGGACTGGGTCATCCGGTACGCCTGCCTTCTCCTGCGTGGGTTCCGTTACCGCGCCACCAACATGCCGGTACGGCTACCACGAGGCCTTTTTCACGCCGGGCAACATGCCCTGCAGAGCCAACTCTCGGAACTTGATCCGAGATACGCCGAAGTCGCGGATATACCCGCGAGGACGGCCTGTGATCTGACAACGGTTGCGGAACCGGGTCGCGCTGGCGTCACGCGGCATTTTGCCGAGCTTCCAGTACGCCTGGTCCTTCGCCTCAGCTGAGGCATTCCCGTCCTTGATCACCGCAAGCAACTCGGCACGGCGCTTCGCGTGCAGCGTGATGAGACGCTGACGCTCCGCGTTTTTGACGAGCTTGGACTCTTTCGCCATCGGACCCGCCTACTTCTTCGCGAACGGCATGCCGAGAAGTTCGAGCAGCCGTTTGCCTTCTGCATCCGTCTTCGCGGTGGTGACGATGTTCACCTGCAGTCCGCGGACCCGGTCCACCGTGTCGAACGGCAGTTCCGGGAAGATGATCTGTTCCGAGAGGCCGAGCGAATAGTTCCCGCGGCCGTCGAACGCATCCGCCGGCACGCCATGGAAGTCACGCACGCGCGGGAGCGCTGCGCCCATCAGGCGGTCCAGGAACTCCCACATCCGCACACCACGCAGCGTGACGGCCAGGCCGATCACGTTGCCCTCGCGCAGTTTGAAGTTCGAGATGGCCTTCTTGGAGCGCCGGACGTACGGCTGCTGCCCCGTGATGGAGCGCAGGTCGCCCGTCGCCGACTCGACGGCCTTCGCGTTCTCGATCGCTTCGCCCAGGCCGATGTTCACCGCGATCTTCACGACCGCGGGCACCTGCATGACGTTGTCGTACCCGAACTCGGTCATCAGCGTCTTCGCGACTTCGTCGCGATAGCGCGCCTTCAACCGGGGACTCGTGGAAGTGGCTGTCGCCATTAGTCGATCGCCTCCCCACACTTCTTGCAGGTACGCACCTTGCGCCCATCGTCCAGCACCTTGAAGCCGACACGGACCGCCTGGCTGCAGGAACGGCAGATCACCGCCAAGTTGGACACCGCAATCGGCGCCTCCATGTCGATGATGCCGCCCGCCTGCTGCGGGCCCGTCGAGCGACGGTGCTTCTTCACCATGTTGATACCGGTCACGACGGCGCGGCCCGCGCTGGGCAGCACGGCGCGCACGGTGCCG
>SXGU01407555.1_pt1 | contig 15959 bp, 17 predicted proteins | sample 3174531 | NCBI WGS metagenome assembly SXGU01 (sample SAMN11356863, study PRJNA531348) | freshwater metagenome | isolation source: freshwater sample F1-140 | place: China: Fuxian Lake, Yuxi | collected 2017-12-25
CCCTGCTGCGCGACCTGGACCGGCTGCTGATGGAAGAGACCGGCCTGCCGGTGATCGTGGCGGAGGATCCCCTGTCCTGCGTGGTGCGTGGCTCCGGCCGGGCGCTGGAGGAAATGGACCGGCTTTCCACCGTGTTCACGAACGACTGATTTGCGGGGAATCCGAGGCGATGCCCCCGCTCCCCACCCAATCTTTGCACCCATCCTGACGCAATAAATGCCCTCCGCGCCCCACGCCCCACTTTTCGTCCGCGAGATGGGGGTGCCGGCCCGGTTCGGGCTGTACGTCCTGATCTGCCTGTTACTGCTCGCCCTGGACACGCGCTATTCGGCGCTCTCCGGCGTGCGCGCCGGCCTCAATGCCGTACTGCACCCCTTGCAGATGGCCCTGGCCCAGCCCTGGTACTGGATGCAGAACGCGGCGGGATTCTTCGTCACCCACGCCGAACTCAGTACCGAAAACACCCTGCTGCGCCAGCAACAGGAACGCATGCGCGCCAACATGCAGGACCGCCAATCTCTATCCGTCGAGAATGCCAAGTTGCGCGCCTTGCTGGCCCTGCCGCCTCGACCTGGCGTGACACCGGTGGCGGGGGAAATCCTGGAAACCGTGCCGGACCCGTTCTCGCGCAAGGTGGTCATCAACCGGGGCACCGCCCACGGCATCTCCGCAGGTTGGCCGGTAGTGGACGCCGTCGGCCTGGTGGGTCAGGTCACCCGGGCCTATCCCTGGACATCGGAAGTCACCCTGCTGACCGACCGGGACCAGGGCGCCCCCGTGCAGAACCTGCGCAACGGCCTGCGCCTCATCGTCTCCGGCCAGGGTTCGGACAACCTGCTGGAGGTTCGCTTCCTGGACATGCACGCCGACCTCAAGTCGGGTGACCTGCTCTATACCTCCGGCATCGACGGCGTCTATCCCGCCGGCATCCCCGTCGCCCAGGTTGTGCGAACCGAACCGCCGCGCAATACGCCTTTCGCGCGGGCCTTGTGCCAGCCCTTGGGGGGCGTGGGCCAGTATCGCCACATGGCCGTGCTGAAGCCCGGCCCGGCTGCCCAGCCGGCCGTCGCGACGAAACCCGCCCCAGCTGGCAAACCACACGCCCCAGCCACAAAACCCACCGCGACTCCCCATGGCCCGCGCTGAACCCACGGAAAGGCCCCTGCTGCCCCAGGGCGCCGAAATGGCTTCCCCGGTGACCCGGACCAAGGTCTATGGCAGCCTGGCCCTGGCCCTGGCCACCACACTGCTGCCCTGGGCAGAGCAAATCCAATGGCTGGTGCCCGATTTCACCCTCATGCTGCTGCTCTACTGGAATACCCGCGAACCCCGCCTGGCCGGTCTGGGCGCCGCCTTCACCCTGGGGCTGATCACGGACGTGGCGCGCGGCGTGCTGATGGGGCTGAACGCGCTGTCCTACTGCGCCGCCACCTTCGTCGCGTTGCTGGTGCAGCGCCGCCTGTCGGGTTTCGATGCGCCGCGCCAGACCCTGCAACTGGCGCCCGTCCTGCTCGCCAAGGAAGCGCTGGTGCTGACCCTCGGTCTGATGATGGGCCGGGGCGAAGCGGATTGGCGCTGGTTGGCGGCGGGCGCGGTGGCCGGCCTCCTGTGGCTGCCTTTGGCCTTGCTGATGGATCGGACTACCGGACGCCCACACGCGGGATTGACGGGGATGGCGCCCAGGGGCCGCCCGTGATGCCGGCCGAGAGTGCGTCGCGCACTGTGTCCCGACCGTGAGCACGCTGCGTCTCATCAATCCGGAAATCGAGTTCCTGCGCTACCGGCGGCGCCTGGAAATCGCCGGCATTGTTGCTGCCGTGCTGTTCCTGGCCCTGTTCGTCCGTTTCGTCTGGCTGCAGCTGGTCCAGTACGACCACTACCATGCCCTGGCGGAGAACAACCGCATCTCCCTGGTTCCCGCCCCCCCGTCCCGGGGCGTGATCTATGACCGGGAAAACATGGTCCTGGCGCAGAATTTTTCGGCCTACACCCTGGAAATCACGCCCTCCAAGGCCGGCAAGCTGGATGAAACGATGGACCGGCTGGCCGAAATCGTCGTCATCGAAGCGGGTGACCGCAAGCGATTCAAGAAACTGCTGGCCGAGAGCAAGAACTTCGAGAGTATTCCCATCCGCAACCTGCTCACCGAGGAAGATGCCGCCCGTTTCGCCGTGAACCGCTACCGTTTTCCCGGTGTGGAGGTGAAGGCGCGTCAGTTCCGGCAATATCCCTTCGGCGCCGGCTTTTCCCACGTGGTCGGCTACATCGGGCGGATCGGCGAGAAAGACCAGGAACGTCTGGCCGAAGCCGGCGTGGACGCCAACTACAGGGGCACCGACCACATCGGCAAGCTGGGCATCGAAGCCCGCTATGAACCCTGGCTGCATGGCCGCACCGGCATCGAAAAGGTGGAGACCGACTCCAGCGGCCGGGCCGTCCGCCTGCTATCCCGCAGCGCCCCGGTGGCCGGATACAACATTTACCTGCACCTGGACGCCAAGCTCCAGCAAGTGGCGGAGAAGGTCTTCGGCGACTACCGGGGCGCCCTGGTGGCCCTCGATCCACGCAATGGCGGCGTGCTGGCCCTGGTATCCAAGCCCGGATTCGACCCCAACCTGTTCGTGGACGGCATCGACAGCGCCACCTGGAAGGAACTCAACGACTCCCTCGACCGCCCCCTCATCAACCGGGCCCTGCGTGGCATCTATCCGCCCGGTTCCACCATCAAACCCTTCATGGGTCTGGCGGGGGCGGAACTGGGCGTGCGCAAGCCGGGCGACACCATCTCCGACCCGGGCTATTTCACCCTGTCCGGCAGCAGTCACCGCTACCGGGACTGGAAGAAGGACGGCCACGGCACGGTGGACCTGAAGCGCTCCATCACCATTTCCTGCGATACCTATTACTACGGCCTGGCCCACCAGATGGGCATCGAGCGGATGTCCGGCTTCCTGTCCCAGTTCGGTTTCGGCAAGCGCACCGGCGTGGACCTGGACGGCGAACTGGCGGGCCTGATGCCCACGCCGGAGTGGAAAAAGAAACGATTCAACCAGCCCTGGTGGCCCGGCGAAACCGTAGTGGCCGGCATCGGCCAGGGCTACGTGCTGGCCACGCCCATGCAGCTGGCCGTCGCCACCATGGCCATCGCCAACGACGGCGTCATTTATCGGCCCCAATTAATCCGCGCCTGGCGCGATCCTGCCACCGGCAAGGTGGGCTACGCGGCGCCCCAGACCCTGGACAAGATCAAGCTCAGCCCGCAATACCTGCGCCTGGTGAAAGAGGCCATGGTCGATGTCACCCTTCCCGGCGGCACCGCCTCCATCGCGGGGGCCAATACGCCCTACCCGTTCGCCGGCAAAACCGGCACCGCCCAGGTGGTGGGCATCAAGCAGGGCGCGAAATATGTCGAGAGCCAAGTCCACGCCCGGCACCGGGACCACGCCTTGTTCATCGCCTTCGCGCCGGCTGACAACCCCAAGATCGTCGTCGCCGTGATGGTGGAAAACGGCGGCCATGGCGGCTCCACCGCCGCGCCCGTGGCGCGCAAGGTGATCGACTACTGGCTGCTCGGCAAGCTGCCCACCATCTACGCGCCGGAAGAACCCGCGGATGCGGCCATCCCCGATGAAATCGAGGATAGCGGACCGGCTGGGGAAGGCGCGACCCTGCACCCGCCCGAGGAGATCGCGCGATGATCCAGCGCTTCCTGGCCCGCCTGGTTGCCCACCTGGACGGCCCACTGATGGGTCTGCTGGCCCTGCTCCTGCTGACCAGCACGGCGGTCGTGTTCAGCGCTTCCGGGGAAAATACCGAGCGGGTGATTTCCCATCTCACCAACATCGGCGTGGCACTGACCGCCATGCTGCTGATTTCCCACCTTCCACCCCAGCGTCTCATGCAATTCGCCTTGCCGGCCTACGTTCTGGGCGTGCTGCTGCTGCTTGGGGTGGCCGCATTCGGGGTAGTCGTGAACGGATCACGGCGCTGGCTGGAGCTGGGCATCACCCGTATCCAGCCCTCGGAACTCATGCGCCTGGCGGGGCCGATGATGCTGGCCTGGTACTTCCATTACAAACAGGAAACCCTGCGCGGCCGGGACTTCGCCATCGCCGCGCTACTGCTGGTGTTGCCGGTGGGGCTCATCGCCAAGCAGCCGGACCTGGGCACTGCCCTGCTCATCACCGCTTCCGGTTTCTATGTGCTGTTCCTGGGCGGCCTGCCCTGGAAGGTCATCCTGGGCGCCGGCGTCGCGGCCGGCTCCGCCCTGCCCCTGGCCTGGAACTATCTGCTGCACGATTACCAGCGCCAGCGTGTGCTCACCCTCATCGACCCGGTTTCCGATCCCCTCGGCGCGGGTTACCACATCATCCAGTCCACCATCGCCGTCGGCTCCGGCGGCGTCGCCGGCAAGGGCTGGATGGCCGGCACCCAGACCCACCTGGACTTCCTGCCCGAGCGCAGCACCGACTTCATCTTCGCCGTGTTCTCCGAGGAATTCGGACTCATCGGCAACCTGTTCCTGCTACTGCTCTACGCCGCCATCATCTGGCGCGGCCTGTGGCTGGCGGCCGGAGCGCCCTCCCTGTTCGGCCGCCTGCTGGCCGGCGCCATCGTGCTGACCTTCTTCACGTACGCCTTCGTCAACATGGGCATGGTGTCCGGCATCCTGCCGGTGGTGGGGGTGCCGCTCCCCCTGGTGAGTTACGGCGGCACCTCCATGCTCACCGTGCTGCTCGGTTTCGGCATCGTCATGAGCACCGCAACCCATAAAAAGCTTGTAAAAACATAGCGTATACGCGCTACACTTGGAGCGCTTTCTCACGTAAGTCCAAGTGCCATGATAAAGACCTGCCCCACGCTGCTGATTTTTGCCCTGAGCGCCGCCCTCGCCGGCTGCGGCATGGCCCCCACAAAAACTAGCCAGAACGAGGAGACGCCGGTCGTTCCCCCTTACAAAGGTGGCGGCTACTACAAGGACGACGGCCCTGGCGCCAATCCCCCCGCCAACCTGGGCGCCGTTCCCGACGCGATCCCAAAGTGGGAACCCCTGCATCGTCACGCCAACGACAAATACCGGGTGATGGGCAAGGACTACGTGCCCATTTCCGCCGACAAGGCCTACAAGACCAAGGGCCTCGCTTCCTGGTACGGCCGCAAGTTCCATGGCAAGGCCACCTCATCGGGCGAGCCCTACGACATGTATGCCATGTCCGCCGCTCACACCACGCTGCCCCTGCCCAGCTATGCCAAGGTCACCAACCTGGACACCGGCAAGAGCATCGTCGTGCGCGTCAACGACCGGGGACCGTTCCACGACGGCCGCATCATCGATCTGTCCTACACCGCCGCCTACAAGCTGGACATCCTCAAAGGCGTGACGCCGGTGGAAGTGGAAGTGGTGTTGCCGGAAACCGCGCCGAGCTCCTTCGCCGCGCAGGCCGAGGAAGCCCCCGTTCCGGCAGCGACCGACTTGGTGACCACGGCCCCCGCCCCGACCAGCACCCCGGTCACCGTCGCGACGGAAACCGCCAAACCCGAAACTGGCTTCGTCCGCAACGAAAAGGCGGTCTACCTGCAACTGGGCGCCTTTGCCAATCCGACCACCGCGAACGGCATCCTGGCCCGCGCCAGCGCCAAACTCTCGAAAGCCTTCCCGGGCGTGATGCGTCTGGAAGTGAACGGCCTCTACAAGGTCCAGGCCGGCCCTTTCGCCAACGGTGAAGAAGCCGACCGGGCCGCCGAGCAGATTCGGGCGGACCTGGGCATCAAGGCCTACAAGGTGGTTGCTGAACGGGTGACCGTGGCGGCCGCCCCAGCGCCCGCGCCCGGCATCTACCTGCAACTCGGCGCCATGTCCTCTCCCGATGCCGCCGAAGTCCTCTCCAGCAAGGTGAAATCGCGCTTCGGCAACGAATTGCCCGGCCTGACCCAGGTCGTGGCGGGCAATCTCGTCAAGGTCCAGGCTGGCCCCTTCGCCACGCCGGCGGCGGCGGAACAACTGGCCCTGGCCTATCAGCAGGGCTTCGGCGTCAAGCCCTACAAAGTCGTGCGCTAAGCGTACGCGGGGGGATCCCTCCCCTTTCCCGATAGCGGGTATCCGCCGCTTTGACGGCGGATCAGTCTTGTTCCGAGCCATTTATAATTTTCGTGATCCCGTTTCATATCCGATCCCATTTCCCATGACCCCAGCCCCGATGAAGTCGATTTCCGCACTCCTGCTTCTGTTCTCTGTCCTCCTGCCCGTCCACGCCGCGTTGCCAGTCGCGCCGCCGCCCCAGATCGAGGCTCGCGCTTGGCTGCTCATCGACAGCGCCAGCGGACTCCCCCTGGCAGAAAAGGATCCGGACGCGAAGGTGGAACCCGCCTCCCTGACCAAGCTGATGACCGCCTACATCACCTTCTCCGCCATCAAGGAGGGGCATCTGACCATGGGCCAGCCATTGCCCGTCTCGGAGAAAGCCTGGAAGGCTGAGGGCTCCCGCATGTTTCTGGACCCGAAGAAGCCCGCCAAGGTGGAAGACCTGCTCAAGGGCATGATCGTCCAGTCCGGCAACGATGCCTGCATCGTGCTGGCCGAAGCCATCGCCGGCTCCGAGGAAAGCTTCGCCGGCCTGATGAACCAGATGGCCAAGAAATTGGGCATGACCGGCACCCACTACGTCAACGCCACCGGTCTGCCCCACCCCCAGCACACCACCACCGCCCGCGACCTGGCCAAGCTGGCCGGCGCGCTGATCCGCGACTACCCGGACAACTACAGGATCTACTCCATGAAGGAGTTCGCCTACAACGGCATCAGCCAACCCAACCGCAACCGGCTGCTGTTCATGGACCCCAGTGTGGACGGCGTGAAGACCGGCCACACGGAAAGCGCCGGCTATTGCCTCATCGCCTCCGCCAAGCGCGAGCAGCGCCGCTTGCTCAGCGTGGTTCTGGGCACCGGCTCGGACAACGCCCGCGCCACGGAAAGCCAGAAACTGCTGAACTATGGCTTCCAGTTCTTCGAGACCGTCAAGCTCTATCCCGCCAACCAGGCCGTGAGCAGCCTGCGCATCTACAAGGGCCGGGGCAGCGAGGTGAAGGCGGGCTTCATCTCCGATTTCCACGTCACCGTACCGCGCGGCACGTCCAAAAACATCCAGGCCCAGTTGATTACCCAGCAACCCCTGTTGGCTCCGGCCAAGCGCGGTCAGCGGCTGGGCACCCTGCGCCTGAGCGTGGACGGCCAGCCGGTGGGCGACTATCCCCTGCAAGCCCTGGAAGACATCGAAGTTTCCGGCATCCTGGGCCGGGGCTGGGACAACATCCTGCTGATGTTCAAGTAAAGCGGCACGGCGAGCGGCAGCCGTCGGGAACACGGCCTAGACTGGAACTGCCTCCCGCCCGATTCCGCTGCCCGCCATGTCCTGCGTCGTCTACCTCAACGGCCAATTCCTCCCCCTGGAGGAGGCCCGCATCCCGGTCATGGACCGGGGTTTCCTGTTCGGCGACGGGGTCTACGAAGTCATCCCGGTTTACGACCGTCAGCCCTTCCGCCTGGAAGAACACCTCTCCCGCCTCCAGGACAGCCTGGACGGCATCCGCCTGGCCAATCCCCACGGCCCGGAAAAATGGCGCGAACTGGTGGCGCGCATCGTCGCTGAATCGGCCTGGAATGATGTCGGCGTCTACCTCCAGGTCACCCGCGGCCCCGGCCCGCGCGACCATCCTTTCCCCAAGGAAGTCCGGCCTACCGTTTTTCTGATGCCCCTGGAACTGACCGCTCCGGCGCCGGCCCTGGTGGAAAACGGCGTCGCCGCCATCACCGCCGAAGATACCCGCTGGTCCCGCTGCGACCTCAAGGCCACCTCCCTGCTGGCCAACGTGCTGCTGCGCCAGCTCTCGGTGGACGCTGGCTGCGCCGAAACCCTCCTGGTCCGGGACGGACAACTGATGGAAGGCTCCGCCAGCAGCGTGTTCATCGTGAAGGATGGCGTCATCCTGGCGCCACCCAAGACCCGTCTCATCCTGCCCGGCATCACCTACGACGTGGCCCTGGAACTGGCCGAGCGGGAAGGCTTGCCGCATGCGGTTCGTCCCATCGCCGAAACCGAACTGCGCGCCGCCGACGAGATCTGGCTCACCTCCTCCACCAAGGAAATCCTCGCCGTCACCCGCCTGGACGGCCAGCTGGTTGGCAATGGCCGACCCGGCCCCATATACCGTCGCATGCTCGCCCTCTACCAGGGCTACAAACACACCGTCATGCGAGGAAAGGCCACCGAATGAATCAAGACCGTCAAGAAGACACCCTGCTGGAGTTCCCCTGTGACTTCCCCATCAAGATCATGGGCAGCCGCAGCGACGAGTTCGCCCAGACCATGGTGGAGATCGTTCTGCGCCACGCGCCGGATTTCATCGCCGAAAGCGTCGCAATGCGGGCGTCTTCTTCGGGCAATTACCTCTCGGTCACCTGCACCATCCGGGCAACTTCAAAACCCCAGCTGGATGAGTTGTATCGGGAACTGTCCGGGCATCCGCTGGTGAAGGTGGTGCTGTAAGCCTTTTGCGTGCCACGAAGGGCCGACCACAGGGCCGTTGAATGACCGTTGCCGTGCCAAAATTCAGCCATGCCTTCCCCCCCCTCCTCCGCAGTCTCGGCCGCGTCGAATACGAGCCGACCTGGCGCGCCATGCAGGATTTCACCGCCGGGCGCAGCCCCGACACGCAAGATGAAATCTGGCTGCTGGAACACCCGCCCGTGTTCACTCTGGGCATGGCGGGCAAGCGGGAACACCTCCTGGCCGACATCGGCATCCCCGTGGTGCCCATCGACCGGGGCGGGCAGGTGACTTACCACGGGCCCGGCCAGATCGTGGCGTATCTGCTGCTGGACCTGCGCCGGCGCGGTTACGGGGTGCGGGAACTGGTGCGGCGCATCGAGCAGGCGGTGATCGATGTGCTGGCGGGTTATGGCGTGGTCGCCGAGCGCCTGGCCGGGGCGCCCGGGGTCTACGTGGGCGACGCCAAGATCGCGGCGCTGGGATTGCGGGTGAAGAATGGCTGCACCTACCACGGGCTGGCGCTGAATGTGGACATGGATCTGGCGCCTTACCGGGCCATCAATCCCTGCGGTTATGCGGGCATGGCGGTGACACAGTTGAAGGATCTTGTGCCGGGGATAAATCAGGCGGATGTGGGGTCGATTTTGGCCCGCTTGTTGGTGGCCGGGATTTATTCAACGTAGGCCGCAAGGACGACATGGTGTTCCGCTTCGGCGGCGGGGTGTTATGCATCGTCTGTCCCAGCACCGGCCTGGCGGATGCCGTGATGCTGGCGGAACGCATCGTGCGGGCGGGACCAGGTTACGGCGTCGCGAGGGGCGGCGTAAAGAACCGTTCCCGCATCTCTTCCAGCCCCAGGTTTTCCAGTACGTCATTCAATCGTTCGCTCGGCCGTCTGCGCGGCTGATCCTTGTAGCTGGCGACAATCAGCTCGTTCTTCATGGAATGCTCCCAGCCCACCAGTTCGGTCACGTTGACCTGGTAGCCGTGGGCTTCCAGTTGCAGACAGCGCAACACATTGGTGACATGGCTGCCGAATTCCCGGGTGTGGATGGGATGACGCCAGAGTTCGGCCATGGGGTTCTTCAGGGCCCGCCCCTTGTTCTTGCGTAAAACCGCCGCCACCTCTGCCTGGCAACAGGGCACCAGCACGATGAAGCGGGCCTGCTTGGCCAGGGCAAAACGGATGGCGTCGTCAGTGGCCGTGTTGCAAGCGTGCAGGGCGGTAACCAGATCCACCGTGTCCGGCAACTGCCCGGACAGGATGGATTCCGCCACGGTGAGGTTGAGGAAGCTCATGCCGGGAAAGCCCAGCCGCCGGGCCAGCTCGCGTGAGTTTTCCACCAGATCATCCCGGGTCTCGATGCCGTAGATGTGGCCTTCGGGTGCTTCCGTCTTGAAGAACAGGTCATACAGGATGAAGCCCAGATAGGATTTGCCGGCGCCGTGGTCCACCAGGGTCAGATCGGCATGGTCGGCCTGGACTGCCTTCAGCAGGGGCTCGATGAACTGGTACAGGTGATAGACCTGCTTCAGCTTGCGCCGGCTGTCCTGGTTCATTTTCCCGTCGCGGGTGAGGATGTGCAGTTCCTTGAGCAGTTCGATGGATTGGCCGGGGCGGACTTCGTGCATGGGGGGGGACCGATATGTTGGGGGATTGCGTAGATGCCATCGTACTCAATCGAAACGCGGATTGGCTTTGTGTTTCTTCCCCCTTTCAAAAAGGGGGGGCTACCATGCCCGGCCTCGATACTTGGAATCCCTGAGTCCTGGGATAATCGCCCCCCGGTCATTTCACTCCATGTCCAGCCCGCCACCCATGGCCTTCATCTTCGAAATTCCGTACCGAGCCGCAGCCGACCCATTCCTGCCCCGGGTGCTGGGCGCGATGTTCCTGCCCATGCTGATCGCCCTGGCTGTGTGGGGCGCGCTGTTCTGGGCCTGCGGCGATACCTGGCTGAACCCACACCTGTACCTGCTGGCCGCCCTTCTTGGTCTGCTGCATTTCGCTCCCCTGTTCAACTTCCTCGCCACGGTTTACATGGGCCTGGCGTTCACCCACTATGGCCTGGCCAGGCTGGATGAATTACGGATTGGGAGAAGTGCATGATTTTCGGCATCGGCACGGACATCCTCGCGGTCCCGCGCATGAGCGACATCCATGCACGCCATGGCGGCAGGCTGGCGCGACGCCTGCTGGCCCCGGAGGAATGGGGGGATTACGCCCTGGCCAAGGACAAGGTGCGCTTCCTGGCCAAGCGTTTCGCGGCCAAGGAGGCCCTGGCCAAGGCCATGGGTACCGGTGTGCGCGCCCCACTCACCCTGACCGCCGTCGGCATCAACCATGACGCCTTGGGCCGGCCCGACTTCTTCTACTCGCCGGAACTGGCCGACTGGTTGAAAAACCGGGGAGCCGGCGCCATCCATCTCTCCCTTTCCGACGAGCAGGACTATGTCGTCGCCTTCGTGATCGTCGAACGCCCATGATTCCTTCCCATCATTCCGCTCATCACCTTCCCCTCGGACCGGTCATGGCCGACGTGGCCGGCCTTGTCCTCAGCGACGCCGAACGTGCCCGCCTGATGCATCCCAGCGTGGGCGGCGTAATCCTGTTCAAGCGCAATTACGAGAGCCCGGAACAGATTGCCGCCCTGTGCCGGGAAATCCATGTCCTGCGCAGCCCCCACCTGCTCATCGGCGTGGACCACGAAGGCGGCCGGGTGCAGCGTTTCCGCGAAGGCTTCACGCCGATTCCGCCCATGCGCGCCATCGGCGAGGCCTGGGACAGCCATCCCCAGCGCGCCCGCCGGCTGGCCCGGGACGCGGGCTATGTGATCGGTGCCGAGCTGCGCGCGGTCGGCGTAGATTTCACCTTCGCGCCGGTGCTGGACCTGGATTACGGCAGCAGCGGCGTCATCGGCGACCGGGCCTTCCATCGCAGCCCGCAAGCGGTGACCGACCTGGCCCATGCCCTGGTGCTGGGCCTCCAGGAAGCCGGCGTCAGCGCCGTCGGCAAGCACTTCCCCGGCCACGGTTACGTGGCGGCCGATTCCCACCTGGCCATTCCCGTCGATGAACGAGGCATGACGGACCTGGAATTCGCCGACCTGCTGCCCTTCCGCCAGATGATCGACCTGGGCCTGGCCGGCGTGATGCCGGCCCACGTCATCTACCCGAGGGTCGACGCGCAACCGGCGGGCTTTTCCTACAAGTGGCTGACGGAAATCCTGCGCGGGCAATGCGGCTTCGAGGGGGTCATCTTCAGCGACGATCTGACCATGGAAGGCGCCAGCACCGCCGGCGGCGTCACGGAACGCGCACTGGCCGCCCTGGGCGCCGGTTGCGACATGGTGCTGGTGTGCAACCGCCCCGACCTGGTGGACGAGTTGCTGGGCAAACTCAAGTGGCCCCTGGCCCCCGTCTCCCTGATCCGCCTGGCCCGCATGCACGGTCGTCCCCATGCCCCATCCCGCACCGCCCTGCACGAAAGCCAGCGTTATGTGAGCGCGGTACGCCAATTGGGCGGCATCGGCCAGAGCGATGCCGACCTGGCCCTGCTGGACCCCACGAATGTCTGCGGCAGGCAGGGCTGCACGCCCAATTCCAATACCTAACTCCCATTCCTGACAGGACACCATCATGAAACGCCGTCGAATCTATGGCCGCCACCGACTCTCCCGCGATGCCGAACGTCTGGCCTGGCTGGCCCAGGGCCTGGCCGATTCCGGCAGCCGGCTGGAAGACGCCTGGCTGGAGGCCGAAATCGGCGGTCTCGTCGACCGGTTACTCAAGGCTGGCGACGAGGACGCCCTCAACCAGGCTCTGGACCGGCTGCATGAGACCAACAGCCGGGCCTACGATGAACTGGCCGATCTCATCGAAGCTGGTTGCGAGGTGAGCCTGGTGGGGGAGGAAGGCAACCGAACCGCCCGCCTGCTCATCGCCCTGCCCGTGCTGGCCTGGTCCCGTTACGCCATTCCCACCCGCAGTGTGCCGAAAGCCTTACTCGACAGCTTGCGCGCCCAGCTTTCCGCCCACGTCTTGGGCGCCGAGGCCCGGGTGCATTTCGCCGACTACCTGTACAGCCCGGACCAGCTGCCCCAGGGCTACGCCGAGACGCGCGCCTTCGCCGACGACATCTGGAACGCGGCGGCCGCCGGCAAGGACATGAAGGTGGATACCCGCCGCCTGCCGGAAAGCCAGGTCTTCGTCTCCGACGTGCGCTACCTGATGGCCGCCGTGCAGGTACCGGTGGGCCGCCCCGTGTTCCGCTGGAATGAAGCGGACGGCGGCCGTCCCGCCGCCCTCGCCGCCTGGCAGGAACAGGGCGCACCCAATTTCCAGAGCCTGCTCACCGGCTGCGCCTACGAGGTGCTGCTGCCGGACGCCTACTTCGCCGCCTGGCGCCAGGCCGACCGGGACACCCGCCCCTTCGCCCTGAAGGCCGCCGTGGAATACCTGAAGAACCTGTTCAACGAGCCCGCCAACCGCATCCGCGCCATCGCCGCGCCCTATTACGAGCACTGGCTGGAGGAATGGCGCATCAGTTTCACCCTGGCCCATTCCGATGACGTGGTGCACGGCGTCACCTGGCCGTTGCTGGGCCAGGAAGACGAAAACACCGACCTGGGCCCGGAAATCGAGGCGCTGCTGAAAAGCACGGGCATCGGCGAAGTCCGCATCCTTGACACCCGCATGCCCCTGGAATTCTGCGACGACTGCGGCGCCCCCCTGTTCCCCAACCCGGACGGCGAGAACGTCCACGCGGAACTGCCGGAGGACATGCAAGGCACGCCGGCCCAGCTCCACTGACCTTCTCTACTTCCCTCTTTCATAAAGGGGGAACCAGACAACAAGGCTTCCATGACTTTCTCCACCGACTGCACCGCCTGCCCCCGCCTCGCCGGGTTCCTCGAAGCCGGCCGTGCCGGCCACCCTGGCTACTTCTGCCACCCGGTGCCGCCCTTCGGCGATGAAAAGCCCAAGCTGCTCATCGTCGGGCTGGCCCCCGGCTTCCACGGCGCCAACAAGACCGGCCGCCCCTTCACCGGCGACCACGCCGGCATCCTGCTCTACGAAACCCTGCACGCCTTCGGCTACGCGGACAAGCCCAGCTCCGTCTCCGCCGACGACGGCCTGAAACTGACCGGCTGCCGCATCACCAACGCGGTGAAATGCGTGCCGCCAGAGAACAAGCCGGAAACCGGCGAGATCAAGCGCTGCAACGCCTATCTCAAGACCGAGCTGGCCCAACTGCATCCTGGCACAGCCATCCTGGCCCTGGGCCTGATCGCCCACAAGGCAGTGCTCATGGCCTTGGGGTTGAAAGCCACCGCCTACCCCTTCGGTCACGCTGCCGCGCATATCCTCCCCTCCCCCCCCGGGGGAGGGGCAGGGGGAGAGGGAACCCGCCCAGCAAACAACCTCCGCCTCTACGACAGCTACCATTGCAGCCGCTACAACACCCAGACCCGCCGGCTGACCCCCGAGATGTTCCGGGCCGTGTTCAGCCGCATCGCCTCAGACAGGAAGGAGTGAACATGCCCGTCGTCACCATCAAGCTCGCCGGTACCCTGAGCCGCGATCAGAAGAAGAAGATCGCCGAGGAGATCACCGACACCCTGGAGCGCCACGCCCTCAAGCCCAAGCGCTACACCTACATCGCCTTCGAGGAACTGCCGGACGAGAACTGGGCCATCGCAGGCCAACTGCTGGACGAGGACGACTGAGTTTTCCGTGGCCGAGGCCTTCGACCCCAAGCCACTCCTCGCCGGTCTGTCCAACCTGCCCGGCGTCTACCGCATGCTGGGCGAGGCCGGTGCGGTGCTCTACGTGGGCAAGGCCAAGGATCTGAAGAAACGGGTCTCCAGCTACTTCCAGAAATCCGACCTCAGCCCCCGCATCCGCCACATGGTGGCGCGCATCCGGGACATCCAGACCACGGTGACGCGCACCGAGGCGGAAGCTCTGCTGCTGGAAAACAACCTCATCAAGGGCCTGACACCCAAGTACAACATCCTCTTTCGCGACGACAAGTCCTATCCCTACCTGCTGCTGTCGGGCCAAGCCCGTCCGACCCCTCCCCCCCCCGGGGGGGGAGGGGCTGGGAGAGAGGGAGCAAGCTCAGAACCTGGCGCTAAAGCTTCCCGTGAACGCCCAGCCCCTGCGAGCTTCCCCCGGCTGGGCCTCTTCCGAGGCACCCCGGACAAGAAGAACCGCGTGTTCGGCCCCTTCCCCCATTCCCTGGCGGTGCGGGAAAGCATCCAGATCCTGCAGAAGGTGTTCCGCCTGCGCACCTGCGAGGACACGGTGTTTTCCAACCGCTCCCGGCCCTGCCTGCTGCACCAGATCAAGCGTTGCAGCGGCCCCTGCGTGGGCCTGGTGTCGGCCGAGGACTATGCCCGCGATGCCGAGAACGCCGCCCTGTTCCTGGCCGGCAAGGACAACGAGGTAGTCGCCCAACTCAACGCCCGCATGGAGGCCGCCGCGTCAGACCTGCGCTTCGAGGAGGCCGCCATGTACCGGGACCAGATCCAGGCCCTGTCCCAGGTGCGCGCGCGCCAGTTCGTGGAAAGCCGCTCCAGCCAGGATGTGGATGTCATCGCGGCGGTGATGCGCGGCGGCGTGGCCTGCGTCTATCTCACCATGGTGCGCGGCGGCCGCAGCCTGGGCGGGCGGGCCTTCTTCCCGACCCACGTGGAGGACGCGGACCTGCCCGCCCTGCTGGAAGCCTTCATCGGCCAGCACTACGTCGGCCATCCCATTCCCGCCACCCTGATCCTGGAATGCGAGGTGGAAGGCCTGGCCGACTGGCTATCGGAACAGGCCGGGCGCCGCGTGCAGGTCATCACCCATCCCCAGGAGGAACGCCGCATCTGGCTGGAGATGGCGCGCAAGAACGCGGAACTGGCCCTGGCCACCCGGGAGGGCCTACGCGAGAACCAGTCGAATCGTCTCGCCGCCCTCAACGAGGCCCTGGGTGAAGAAGGGATCGCCCGCATCGAGTGCTTCGATGTGAGCCACACCATGGGCGAAGCCACGGTGGTGTCGTGCGTGGTTTTCGACAACGGCGCCATGCAGTCCTCCGAGTATCGCCGCTACAATGTCTCCAACCCCACGCCGGGCGACGACTACGCCGCCTTGCGCGAGGCGATTTCCCGGCGTTACGGCAAGCTGGCGGAAGGCGAAGGCAGGTTGCCCGATCTTCTGTTGATCGATGGCGGCAAGGGACAATTGCATGTGGCAGTGGATGTGCTGTCGGAGTTGGGTCTGTGCAACTTGCCCATGATGGGCGTGGCCAAGGGCGTGGAGCGCAAAGTCGGCATGGAACAACTGTTCCTGCCCGGCGAAGTGGAACCGCTCAGGCTGCCACCGGACCATCCCGGCCTGCACCTGATCCAGCAGGTCCGCGAC
>SXGU01351113.1_pt1 | contig 15957 bp, 10 predicted proteins | sample 3174531 | NCBI WGS metagenome assembly SXGU01 (sample SAMN11356863, study PRJNA531348) | freshwater metagenome | isolation source: freshwater sample F1-140 | place: China: Fuxian Lake, Yuxi | collected 2017-12-25
CCGAAAGCCGCGCCGATGATGATGCCGACCGACATGTCCACGGCGTTGCCTTTGATGGCAAAATCTTTGAATTCTTGTACCATACTCATTGCGGTTCTCCTGCGTCTTGTTGTTAAATATTTTGCATTAGCAACTAGGACTTGCCGCCAGTCGAAAAATTCCCCGTGCGCGTGTATATTCTAATCTAGACATCACCCGATCAAGTTTGTGGAAAAGCTGGCATTGAGCGAAAGATGGGTTGCAATGCGCTGAACGCTTGCTAGAATTCGCTGGGTTTGGGACTAGCGCGCTTCCATGCCTGCCGTTTTTGTCTTTAAAAAAGCGCAAACCTGATCGTGCGCAGTATAATGCAGCGCCATGAACTACGAACATTTTACTGGCTGGCGATCGGTCTCATTCAGCCGCGCTGAACGCGCTGCTGTATCATCCTGCCGAAATGCTGACGCCGCTTGAATCTCGGCGTTGTCATCAACTTGTCATACAATCGGGAATACAATCCGAACTTTTATTTTTCTTTCACATCATGACCAAACTGACTATTCTCGTGGTAGAAGACGAAGAGGCGATTCGCTCGATGCTGTTGCTGGTGCTCGAGCAGGCCGGTTTTGCGGCGCATGCGGCGGGCGACGCCAAAGAAGCGCAAGCCCTGCTGGATCAGAAGCATGTAGACCTGATTTTGCTCGACTGGATGCTGCCAGGCCTGAGCGGGGTTGAATGGGCCAGGCGACTCAGAAAAGACAAGAATTACTGTGATATTCCCATCATCATGCTGACGGCACGGGGTGAGGAAGAGGACAAGATTCGCGGGCTGGATGTGGGGGCCGATGATTACATCACCAAACCCTTTTCACCCCGTGAACTGGTGGCCCGGGTCAAGGCGGTATTACGCCGGGGCAACAAGTTTGGCAAGCCGGGACGTATCGAAGCCGGTGGCATCGTGCTGTACAGCGAGGAACACCGGGTCAGCATCAACGAAGTGGCGGTGCTGTTAAGCCCCACCGAATATCGCCTGCTGGAGTTTTACCTGACCCATCCTGACAAGGTATACAGCCGCAGTCAGTTACTGGATCAGGTCTGGGGGCGCAGTTCCTTCATCGAGGAGCGCACCGTCGATGTACACATCCGCAGGCTGCGCAAGATTCTGGCCGAACATCAACGGGAAGAACTCATACAAACCGTCCGGGGATTTGGCTACCGCTTTTCCGAGCAGATATGATCATGCTGCCCTGGTTCTGGCGGGCCGAACTCGTTTTTGTGCTGTTTGTCCTGCTGGCAGGAATATTCCTGGTCAAACTGACCGGCAACGTTGTCGTCCCGGCGTTGTTTTGTCTGAGCGTCTACCTGCTGCGGCACCTTTTCTACATCAACCGGTTGCTGTCCTGGCTACGGTTCGGCAAAGCCAATCGCCTGCCTGCCGGTGATGGCGTTTGGGAAGACATCTATTACCTGGTTTTTCGTATCAGGAAGCGTAACCGGCGACGTAAAAAACTGTTGCTGAAAATGCTGGAACGCTTTCGTACCTCCACGGCCGCCTTGCCTGACGCAACGGTCGTGCTGGGATCACGCGATGAGATCGAATGGTTTAATGAGGCGGCAGAACGCCTGCTGGGAATACGCCGGGGTGACATTGGCCAGAACATCGGCAACCTGCTGCGTTCGCCCCGGTTTACCCAACATCTCCGGCAAGGGGATTACCTGAATACCGTCAGCATCCTCTCTCCCGTTACCGATCGCATACAACTGGATGTCAGGATCGTGCCCTATGGCCACGACCTGCGCCTGCTGGTGGCCCAGGATGTCACCCAACTGCGTTTCATGGAGCGGGTTAGAAGTGACTTCATCGCCAATGTTTCGCATGAACTGCGTACCCCCCTGACGGTTCTCAGGGGCTATGTGGAAACCCTGAACGATGCCGGCGACAGGATGCCAGCCAACTATCAGCAGATGTTCGCCCGCATGGAGGAACAAACCAGCCGGATGCAAAACCTGGTGGAGGGCCTGCTATCCCTGACCCGTCTGGAATCCGTGAGTCCTGGTGTGCATGATCCGGTTGATGTCCCGGCCATGCTGGAATCGATTTGCGCCGATGCCCGCCTGCTGGACGAACAAGGCCCGGCCCTGAAGCTGATACTGGATACCCCCGACGGCCTGCTGGGTTCCGATCCGGAACTGCACAGTGCCTTTTCCAACCTGATTTTCAACGCGGTCAAATACACCCCTCCGCCGGGAGAAGTCACGGTACACTGGTTCAGGGATGGCGACGGAAAGATCAGACTGGATGTCAGCGACACCGGCCCCGGCATCGCTGCCGAACACCTGCCCCGTCTGACCGAACGCTTTTACCGGGTCGATCAGGAAACGGGGAGACACCACACGGGCTCGGGTCTCGGCCTGGCCATCGTCAAACACGTCCTGTCGCGGCATGGCAGCGAACTCGACATCGCCAGTACCCTGGGTCAGGGAAGCTGCTTCAGTTGCGCCTTCGACCCCAACCGCATCAGTCCGGTCGGTATCGAGGGGTGAGGGGATCAGGTTTCATTTGAATCCATGCGAACCACACAGGCTCCCAATGCGGTACTCACCGCACTAACCCACTGATTCCGACCGGTTTGGTCCAGATCGTCGCTGAATACCAGCTTTACCGCCACCCCCGTCTCACGCGCCAGAAAACCCAGACGCAGGGTAGTCGGCAGATTCAACCGGTCGATCCGCTCCTGCAAAGCCGATTCCCCCTCCCCGATGGTGTGAAACACGGTCCACCGTGGCGGACACAGCCGATAATCCGCCTGAATCCGGGGTTTGATCCAGTAGTCGAACATAGCCTGCATTTCCCGGGGAACCCCCGGCATGCACACCAGCCAGCACGCTCCCTGATACCAGGCAAAACCGGGAGCCGTTCCCCAGTGATTGTCCAGGCGCGTGGCTCCCACTGGCAGCCAGGCCTGTTTTTCATTACAGGCCGCCAGGGGACGACCCCGGCGGGTCATCCAGGCGTGAATCATTGCCAGTGCCACGGGATCGAGTGCCAGGGGTAATGCAAACGCCACACTGACGGCTTCTGCCGTCAAATCATCGCTAGTCGGACCCAACCCGCCACTACACAGGACGATATCGGCCCGCGCCACCGTCTCCCGCAACACGGCCACGATGTCCTCCAGCCGGTCGCCCACCGCAGTATGCCGCCGGACACGGCAGCCCATCGGGGTCAAGGCCTGAGCCAGCCAGGCCGCATTGGTGTCGGTGACCTGTCCGGTGATGACTTCATCGCCTTGCGACAGGATTTCGACGACAGGATTGGTGCAGGGGAGGGCAGTCGTCATGGCAGTTGATTCAGTAACAGGATTTTGCTGTAGGCCAGGTAATAATCCCAATGCCGCCACAGGGGCAGCGTCAACATGGCCAGCACGGTAGAGAGCGTAGTAGCCATGGCATAAAAGGCTGTATCCAGCCGGTATCGGTCACAGAATACGACCCCCATGGCCATGCAAGGCATGGCGGATTCCAGCACCAGTGCGGTCAGCGTGTCACCGCTGAAGTCCAGGGTCAGCCCCCACCAGACAGCAAACAGCGGTACCAGCAACAATCTGCCCAGCAAAACCAGCAGCAGGGTAGACCAGTAATGGTCGCCTTCAAAATGCCAGCGCAGTCCCAATCCCAGGGCCATCAGCATCAGGGGTACCACCGCCTGTGCCAGCAAATCGAGACTGTGTGCTAACCAGTCCGGCAGGTTCAATCCCAGCAGGTTCAGTACGACCGCAATCAGTGCCGACAGCAAGGGGGGATTGATCCGGTCGCCCCATCGGCTTGAAGCCGGGCGCATGGTATCACGACCATAACGGCGGGAGGCCAGGGTGCCCAGCGTATAGAGCAACGGACTCGATGCGAAAAAGTCGATCTGCAGGACGATAGCCTGCGTCCAGGAACCCAGGGTTTGTTCCAGCAGGGGTAATCCCAGGAAAGTCACGTTGCCAAACGCCATCGCCAGCAGGGCAGCCCCCCGCCGTCCGGAGGCCATCGAGCGGGCGCGGCAGAGCAGCGGGGTCAATACCATGCCAAACAGGATGATACCCGTGCCGAAGAGGGCGATACGCAAGCTCTCCATCCCCAGCGCAGCCCGGGTCAGGACAGACAAGACCATGGCCGGCAGCAGCAGGTAATACACCAGTGAGGTCATGGCCTGACGCAGGGAATCGGCTTCGATTGCACCCGGCTTGAGCCAACGCCAACCGATACCACACCCGATCAAAAGCCCCATCTGGATCAAGACGCTGCTCACATCAACCTCGCATTTTTTGCTGCTCTTCGACGGCTAACCCTGCAAGCCGGAATCGTCCGTTATAATACACCAAACACCGTTCAGCCTCCTCCAACCGGACGGACGAATTCCCTACCATTACTTACCGGATTGACCATGCACGATTATATTTCTCCTCTTGATATTCCCGGGCGCGACCGACTCATCATGGCCCTGGATCTGCCCGATATCGATAAAGCCAGAGCCTTGGTCGAAACCCTGGGTGATTCCGTCAGTTTTTACAAGGTCGGTCTGGAATTGTTCATGGCCGGTGATTACTTCGGTCTGGTGTCCTGGCTCAAGGCGCAGGGCAAGAAAGTCTTTGCCGACCTCAAGTTTTTCGACGTACCGGAAACCGTGGCCCGGGCCGTTCGCGCCCTGCAGGGGCATGGTGTCGATTTCGCGACCGTACACGGCAACGAGGCCATCATGCAGGCGGCCGCTGCGGCCAAGGGCGACATCAAAATTCTGGCGGTCACCGTACTGACCAGCCTGGATCAGGGCGATCTCGATGACCTGGGGTTCGGCTGTGATGTATCCACCCTGGTGTTGTCACGAGCCCGCCGCGCCCTGGCTTCAGGCTGCGACGGCGTGATCTCCTCAGGTCTCGAAGTACCCGCCCTGCGACGGGAGGTCGATCATCAACTGCTGGTGGTATCACCCGGCATCCGGCCCGTGCATAACCGGCCCAGCGACGACCAGAAACGGGTCGTTACCCTGGAGCAGGCCTTTCTCAACGGGGCTGATTATGTCGTGGTAGGTCGTCCCATCCGCGATGCCGCCGACCCCAGGCTCGCGGCCGAACAGGCACAGGAACAAATTGCCGGGCTGTTCCGGCAGGGACCCGAACAAACCACTTGAACGGGTAATTTGGCAAATGACGCCAGACTCAAAAGGACGGGAATTATTTAAAACGGCTGTAAGGCACCATCAAGCCGGAGATTGGGCGTTGGCCAGGACGGCTTATGAGCAATATCTGAGCTTCCATCCCGACCATCCCCATGCACTGGCCAATCTGGGAAGTGTATACCGGCATCTGGGATTACCCGATCGGGCATTACACTGTCTGTTACGCGCCACTGCAGTCGCACCGGGTGATGCCGGTGCCTATTACAATCTGGCCAATCTTTACCGCTCACAGGGCCGACTGACGCAAGCCGTTCAGGCTTATCATCAAAGCCTGTCATGTCCTGCGTCTGACGAGCAACTGGCTCAAACGGCATACAACCTCGGGTTGACCCTGGTCGAAATCAGGGATTACGATGCCGCTGAAATGGCTTATCGGCAGGCCTGTTCGGCCAATCCACAGCATGTCGATGCCGCACTCAACCTGGCGACCCTGTTGGTCAGCCAGGGACAACTCACCGAGGCAGGACAGCATTACGAAAACCTGTTGCGACATCATCCCGACGATGCACGGATCATCAATAATCTGGCCAGTCTGTACCAGGATGCCGGCGAAACCAGCAAAGCACTGAGCATTCTGCAGCAGGCCACCTGTTTGCAACCGGATCTGCCGCAGCCCCGGAGTAACCGCTTGATGAGCCTGCAATACGACCTCTCGGCTAACACTGAGCAATTGTTGGCTGAAGCGCGGGACTGGGGAAACTGGGCAACCCGTAGGGCTACCCGACTATCGGGATGCTCACCCAGGCGGCATTTTCGTACACGATCGGCATCCGCTCCATTGCGGGTGGGTTATGTCTCGGCGGATTTCTGCATGCACCCGGTCGGCTTGTTCCTGGCTGCTACCCTGGCCGCTCATGATCCGACCCGGATTACCCCTATCCTCTACAGTAATGGCTCACCACGGGATGGTATTACGGCACAGTTGGTACAGGCGGCCCAGTCCAGGGGAGGTGGATTCAGGGAAGTGCTGGAACTGGATGATCTGAGGTTGGCTCGTCAAATCGAAGTCGATGAGGTGGATGTGCTGGTCGACTTGGCAGGACATACCGGTAAGTCCCGTCTGGCGCTATTTGCCCTGAGACCCAGTCCGGTGCAGGTAGCCTGGCTAGGTTATTTTGCAACCACCGGTTTACCTGCCATGGACTTTATTCTGCTCGACCCCCACCACGCACCGCCCGGCACGGAAACCCAGTTTACCGAACGCATCATACGCCTGCCATACAACCGCTTTTGCTATACGCCCGTAAGTTTTGCACCGGAGGTTTCTCCTCCACCCAGTGAGTCAAAGGGGTATGTCACCTTTGGTAGTTTTAACAACACCGCCAAATTGAATGGAGCCGTGCTGACCACCTGGGCCACTATTCTGAATCGCTTGCCTGACAGTCGGCTGGTACTCAAGTGGCGAACGCTGACCGATGAGGTTTATCGTCAATCACTGCTCGATTTTTTCAAAGCCCGGGGCATCGATCAGAAGCGTCTGGAATTGAGGCCCATGTCGGTTCATCGGGTATTGCTGGAGCAGTATGCCGATATTGACATCCAGCTCGATCCATTCCCTTTCTCTGGAGGGCATACCAGTTGTGAGAGTTTGTGGATGGGTGTTCCAGTCATTACACTGCCGGAAACCCGCATAGTCAGCCGACAAACACTCAGTTTTTTGCATGTAACGGGTTTGTCTGATCTGGTGGCATCCAGTCCCGAGGATTATGTGCGACGGGCTGTGCGGTTGGCTTCCGATCAGGCTCGTCTGGGTTGGTTGCGTCGCCATCTCAGAGAACAAATGCGTTCCTCCCCGCTTTGTGACGTAACCGGTTTCACCCGCTACCTTGAGACCGCACTTTACCGGGCTTTTGATACCGTGCGTCGGGAAACGGCCCTGGCCTGGGCGACCGAAGGGGTTCGTCTGCGTGAACAGGGACAGTCTGTAGAGGAACGGATAGCGTGCTACCGGGAGGCTTGGCGACTGGCCCCGGAAGAGGCTCTCTTTGGTGCTAATCTGGCGTCAGCCCTCTCTGAAGCCGGACATCCGGAAGAGGCTGAGTGCATTGCTCGTCAGTCTACCTTGAACCAACCGGCGCGTTTTGAGCCCTGGTTCAATCTCGGTGTGGCACTGACGGCTCAAAAAAAGGAAGTTGAAGCGGCAGAAGCCTATACTCATGCGGCTGGTTTACTGCCTGAAGCACTCACTAAACCCGATGTACAGCGGGTTACGGTTTGGCAGGCTGCCGGTGATGCCTGGAGTCGAGGACGTCATGCACTCAAGGCAGCGCAGTGTTATCAGGCAGCACTAAAGGCGTCAGGATCCGCACCGACGTCGCAGCGGGCGCATTTGCTCGGTGCCCTGGGAGAAATGCTGGAAGCCATCCACCATTTCGCGGAGGCAGAAACGGCCTACCGTGAAGCTCTCGCCATCACACCCGATGATCCCGCCCAGATCACTAATCTCGGTAATGCCCTGAGGGCCCTGCGTCGTTACGATGAGGCCCGTACCTGCTATGAACGTGTCCTGATCCTGCGACCTGACCTGGCAGGGGCCCATACCAATCTGGGTACCATATTTCAGGGGCTGGGTGACAATGAATCGGCCGTGGCCTGTCACCGGAGAGCTTTGGCACTCGATCCAACCCTGGCCCCGGTCTGGAGTAATCTGGCGGCTGCCATGACTTACTCACTGACCCATCACCCGGAAGCAATCCGCGAGGCATTGGAAGGATTCGGTCGGACATTTACCCGGACCATCAGCGCCATTCCCTTACAAGACAACGCAGGGAAACCTGATCGTCGCCTGAAGGTAGGCTATGTTTCCCCCGATTTTCGCAGGCACGCGGTGGCCTATTTCGCCTTGCCACTGATTGAAGGCCATCATTCGGAGGTGGTCGAGATTTTCTGTTACTACAATCATCTGCAACAGGATGAATGGACGACCCGTTTTCGGGCGCGGGCTGATCACTGGCGATCCGTGGTGACGCTGTCCGATGAGGCTTTGGCCAGACAAATCAGGGAGGATGGCATCGATATTCTGGTGGATTTGGCTGGACATACGGAAGGCAGTCGTCTTTTGACTTTTGCGTTAAAACCGGCTCCCATTCAGGTGACCTGGATGGGTTACGTCACGACGACCGGATTAAGTACCATGGACTGGCGCGTTACCCACACGGATGCCGATCCCCCGGGCACCGAAAGTCATTACACCGAGAAGCTCTGGCGGTTGCAGGGAACGATGTGGTGCTACCGTCCGCTGCCGGAAATGCCTCCCGTTACCGCATCGCCATTCGAGCGTAAGGGGCATATCACTTTTGGTAGTTTCAATCGCTACTCAAAAAATGGCTCCCCTGTATTGGTGGCTTGGGCAAATATACTCGAAAGAGTGGCCGGATCACGGTTATTACTCTGTATTCCCGAAGGAACCGTCAGACAGGAAGTAGCCCTTTTTTTCGGGGGGCGGGGGATAGATCCGGCTCGCATCGACTGTTTCGCCAAGGTCAGTCATACTGATTTCTGGCAATTGCACGGTGAGGTTGATATTGCACTCGATCCCTTCCCGTTTGGCGGCGGAACCACCACCTGTGAAACCCTGTGGATGGGGGTACCGGTCATTACGGTCACGGGACGCGAAGGGGGTGATTTTCCGCCCCGTTTTGCCAGTCGTATGGGGCAGGCTTTTCTCTACAATCTGGGGTTGAACGAATTGGTGGCAGGGACGGTTGTGGAATACTGTGATATCGCTGTCAATCTGGCCCGCGACGAGAACCGCCTTCGCACACTGCGAAAAACCTTGCGCAGCCGTATGGCCAACGCCCCACTTACGGATGAGGCCCGCTTCGTTCAGGAAATGGAGCAGGCCTATCGTGAAATGTGGAACCTCGCCCAAACGACCAATCTCCTGAACGTAGTCTCGATGTAGTGAAGCGAAATCGGGGAAACAACGATCGATAACCGGATTGGCGAGTCATGTAACGGACTTACCTGCGCTGTACCGGGCCTTATTTACCCGCATCAGTCATGGCCACCACCCTCGATAGCTGTCGCAGATCGGTGTGTCCCCCGATAACCTTGATGGCACCCTCCTGTAACAAAGTCCGCATCCCCTCCTGCAGGGCCAATGCCCTGATCGTCGTTACACTGGCCTGATTGCAAATCAATGTGCGCAAGGCCGGGGTCACCACCAGTAATTCATGTATGCCCATCCGCCCACGGTAACCTGAATTGCCGCAATGTAAACAGCCCGTGGCCCGGTACAACATCAACCCGTCTGGATGGCTGTTGACCAGGCCCGGATATGACTCACCCAGTATGCTGATCAGTTGTCCAAGTTCGTCGGTCGTCGCCCGGTCAGGCCGTTTACAATGCGAACACAACACCCTGACCAACCGCTGGGCCAGAATGCCCAGCAGGCAATCGGCACAATGGAGTGGCTCCAATCCCAGATCCAGCAGCCGGATGATGGTTTCCGGGGCCGAGTTGGTATGCAGCGTGGACAATACCAGATGGCCAGTCAGGGAAGCCTCCAAAGCCGTGTGGGCAGTCTCCCGGTCACGCATTTCGCCAATCAGGATGACATCGGGATCTGCCCGCAGAAAGGCCCGCATGGCTGCGTTGAAGTCGAAGCCTATCCTGGGATGCACCTGCACCTGCTGCAAGCCTGACTGGGTGATTTCGACCGGATCTTCCGCGGTCCAGATTTTTCTTTCAGGGGTATTGAGATAACCCAGCAGCGCGTGCAGGGTGGTGGTTTTGCCGGAACCGGTAGGGCCTGCCACCAGAAAAAGGCCGTGAGGCCGGTTCATCAGGTCATGCAGCCGGGCCAGGTTGTCCCGATCGAGATGAAGCTGGTCGAGTGGCAGCACCCCCTCATTGACCAGTAAACGCATCACGGCACTTTCACCATTGACCGTCGGCAGGGTGACTACCCGAATGTCGACGGGGCGATGGTCTATTTTCAGGCTGAATTTGCCGTCCTGGGGTTTGCGGCGTTCGGCGATGTCCAGCCGGGCCATGATCTTGATCCGGGATAGAACGGCCGGAACATGATTGGCGGGAATCTGCAGAATGTCCCGACACAGGCCATCGATTCGAAACCGCACCTGGGCCGGCATGGTTCCCCGGCCGGGTTCCAGATGAATGTCGGAAGCCCTCAGACTGGCCGCGTCCGTGATGATCCTGTTGACCAACTGGATGATCGTCGCCGTATTTTCATCCGGTGCCGATTCGGTATCCCCTGCGAAGACACCGACCGTCGTTTCGTCTTCCAGACGGTCAACCAGTGTTCTGACATCGACCTGGCCCGTCGCTGAGGTTCCTCCCAGAAACCGGAATATCTCCCGGGGAATGGAGACTTTCAGTGTCATGTGATCGAGCTTCAGAACCTGTCGTATTTCCCGTATATGCCGGTCATTGGCCGGGTCATCCAGTACCAGCACGATTTCGTCACCTTCCCCCTGAAGCGGCACGCAGCGCATGTGCCTGAGGTAAGACGGTTTGACCATGGCCAGTTTGTGCGATGCCAGGGGCAGGGCAGGATCATAAGGCTGGTAGGGAATCCGGTAGAAGCGTTCCAGTGCTTCGCCGATCTGATCGAGTGTCAATCCCTGTTCATCGATCAACACCTCGGCCGGATGAAGACCGTGTGCCTCGGCTTTCAACAGGACGTTGGTCAAGTGGTCGCCATGCAGTAACCCACGCTGTACCAGCACCTCGTAAGGCCCCGGTTTTTTTTCGTCGCTCAGCCTGTACACGGCCCCCCCTCACTCCAGTGACAGGATGAACGCCCACTGTGCCGGACTCACCGGCATAATGGAGAGTCGGTTACCTCGCCGAACCAAAGGCATGTCGGCCAGTTCAGGTTGGGCCTTGAGTTCCGTCAGGCTAATGGTTCTGGCCAGTTTTCTGACGAATCGGACATCGACCATGAACCAGCGTGGCGAGTTCGGTGAACTGGCAGGATCATGGTATTTGTGGAGCGGATCGAAGGCGGTCGTATCCGGATAGGCAGGACGAACGATACGGGCAATACCGACGATACCAGGGACTGCACAGTTGGAATGGTAAAAGAAGACCGGATCATCCCGTTGCATCTCATCCCGCATCATGTTGCGGGCCTGATAATTACGCACCCCATCCCAGGGTTCGGTTTGATCGGGACGGTTCATCAGATCGTCGATGCCAAACACATCGGGCTCCGATTTCATCAGCCAGTAACGCATGTCATCACCTCCGCAGGGTAGCAGCAGAATTGCTGTTCAACGGATTATAGGTTATTTCAAAGCGTGGGATAAAACAGTTGATTAGGCCCGTGGGAGATGATTGCGGAGAGCAGACAGGATGGAGGGCGGATGGAACGGTAGCGGGTTGGCGTATCGTGAACAGTGCATCATAGAGCGCGACTTCAACCGCTATGGCAGCAAGCAACCCGGACTGACACCGCTCTCTTTGACCTTCATTTGGCCTCATCCTTCTTTTTGGCCGGTTTTTTGTCTGATGCCGGGGGAGCGGCCGGAGGAGGTGGTACGGCTTTTTCAAGCAGTGCCATTATCTTTGGGTTATCAATTTTTTTGGTTCTATCCAGCACCGTGATACCGGCCGCATCCTTGAGCGTCAAATCGGCTCCGGCTGCAATCAGTGTTTTGACCGCTTCCTCGTGTCCGTGAGCAGCGGCATCCATGATGGCGGTCACACCCCGGTTATCTGCAATGTTGGGATCGGCACCAAAAGCCAATAGTTTTCCGATGATACGGAGATTGCCTGCCGTCGCCGCGATCATCAACGATGTTCTGCCACCCGGACTTTTGAAATTGACATCTGCTCCCCCGGCCAACAAATTCACCAGGCGTTCGATACGGCCCTCCGAAGCGGCTGCCAAAAGAGCCGTATTGGTCTCTTCGGCGATGGCCGTCGCCAAACAGCCAGCCAGGACAAGGCCCACAAAAAACTTGAAATTCATACCTGATCTCTCATGGATTGCTGCCTGGCCATTCATCGGTTGACAGAGTAATTAACGTGCAGCCAGAAACCCAGTATACGGGTCAGCCCGGCCAGATCCAGCGGCTTGGGAATGAAGTCATTCATGCCGACAGCCAGACAGTTTTTCCGGTCCTGATCAGAGGTATTGGCCGATACGGCAATGATGGGTAACTGGGTTTGCGAAAACTGGCTTCGCAGCCTGCGGGTAGCCTCCAGTCCGTCCATGACCGGCATCTGTATGTCCATGAGTATGGCATCGTAAGGCACTTCCGCCGTAGCCACCTTCTCCAGGGCACTCTGACCATTCTCAGCCAGGTCAGTAATGATTTCCAGTCGGGCCAGAAACCGTTTGGCTACCAGTTGGTTGAGGGAGTTATCTTCTACCACCAGAATCCTGCGATTATGAAAATCGGGGGCATTTTCGACCAGGGGGGAGGCGGCTTCTGCTTCTGTCACCTGAAACGGCAAGCTCAGGCTGAAGGTACTGCCTTGGCCCGGGATACTCTCCACACGAAGTTCCCCTCCCATGTTTTGCGTCAGTCGCTGAGCGACGGTCAGCCCCAACCCGGTGCCGCCATATTTACGGGTGCTGGAGCCATCCGCCTGGCTGAATGCCGAAAACAGGGCCTGTTGTTGTTCGGGCTGAATGCCTATGCCGGTATCACTGACCTTTAACGTGATCCACAACGAGCCATTCCTGGCCTGTTCCGTTAGTTCGGTCGTGAGCGTAATACGCCCCTGTTCGGTAAATTTAACGGCATTGGATAACAGGTTGGCCACAACCTGGGTGAGCCTGGAGGAATCCCCCACCAGGTGATCGGGTATCCGGGAATCGGCGTTGAATATCAGTTCCAGGCCTTTGGCCCGTGCAGCCAGCGTCGTTTGTTCCAGCAGTTTGGTGAGCGTTTCTCCCAGCGAAAATTCCGCGGATATCACATCTATCCGACCCTTCTCAAGGGCGGAAAAATCCAGCAGGGTATTCAGGAGAACCAACAGGTTTTGCGCCGAGAGATTGATTTTTTCGAGCGGAGATATGGCCTCTGCCGGCAGGTTTTCATCCAGCAGCAGATGGCTCAAGCCGAGAATGGCATTCATCGGTGTGAGTAATTCATGGCTCAGGTTGGCCATGAATTCACTTTTGACGGTATTGGCGTGTTCGGCGGCTTCCTTGGCCACCTGCATCGCTGCCTGTGACGCCTTGATATCGCTGATGTCTATACAGGAGCTGATGAATCCCATAAAGCCATGATCGGCTCCGAAGCGGGGCGCACTGCTGTCCAGGAACCAGTGGTAATCACCTGTGGCCGACATCAGCCGGTAATTCAGATTAAACGGTTGCTGTTGCCGGGTCGCCTCTTCCCGCAGGGCCAGATAGGGGGCGAGATCATCCGGGTGGAACAGACTCTGCCAGTCGTTTACTCCCCCAGGGTGAATTAACTGCCCGGTAAAATGCTGCCATTGCCGGTTGAAATAGTCGCGTTCACCGCTGGCCGTGGAGGTAAAGACCAGCACCGGGGCTGAATCCGCCATGGTTTTGAAACGGGTTTCGCTTTCCCTCAGCGCACTCTCCGCTTCTTCCCGGGAGTGGATTTCCTGCACCAGACGCTGGTTTTGTTGGGACAGTTCCAGCGTTCTGGCGCGTACTTCCGCCTCCATGCCCAGGGTTCGCCCGCTCAGGGTCATCAGCAATAGCCCCAGCATGGCGGTAAAACTGACCCCACCCAGCAGTACATAGAATGTATTGACCGAGGCTCCCGGTAATTCGCCCGTTACGGTAGTCACCAAGACCCAATGCCTTCCGCCCACTTCAAGCGGCGTGCTCAGCGTCAGGGCATTGGCGATCGTTTTAGCCGGATCGGAATAGAGATATTCGTTACCCTCCGGTGCATCCGTGTCCCGAACCACGATTTTGAGCAGGCGGCGTTTCTCTCCCAGTTCTGCCAGGGCGGTTTCTATGACATCGCCTATCCGCAAAACCTCTACGGCAAAACCCACCATATCATCGGCATCGTGCTGTTTTGTACCGTCTGCATCCGGCGTTCGGTACACCGGCAGTAAAACCAGGATGCCCTTTTGCTGGCCGGTTTCCTGTACCAGTTTGATGGGGGCGGTGGACGACAATGCCCCACTGAGGATGGCCCGGTCAATGGCCGCACGTCGTACCGGTTCCGAGCCGATATCATAGCCCAGTGCCTTGGCATTGCTGGCATAGGGTTCAATGTAGGTCACTACCACGTAGTCGGGGTATTCCCGGGCCTTGATGAACTGACCCGCCTGATTTTTCTCGGTGATGTCGAACTGGGGGATTCCACTCTGACGCTGGGACAACACAAAACCCTTCCGGTCGTCTCCCTGGACCCATGAATTCCAGGAAAAGCCCTGGATGCCGGGGTTGCGTTCGATGGCAGGTATCGTGAATCTGGCAAACTGCTCCCGACTGATCGACCCGGTGGCGTGAAACAGACCCTGCAGCGTGTAGAGTTCCTCCAGGTGATTGGCTACCGCATGTTTCACGCTGTCGCTGGCAGTATGGTTCAGGGCTTCCAGTTCGGCCTTTTGCCGATTGAATTCAAAATCCCGCGAGTACAGGTAAAAAGCCGTCGCCACACAAAAACTGACAATCAGCGGCAAGGCCAGGGCACGGCGGCGAAACCGCCAGGCCCACTGGGGTTTGCCGAAGCAGGCCAGCATCATGGGGGTAAAGATGAATACCCCGATGGTGTCCCCCAACCACCAGGTCAGCCAGTTCAGTAGCAGAATGTCAGGGGTGATCCGGCCCGCGAGCAACAGGATGCCCAAGCTGATGGAGGCATTGATGAGGCAACCCAAAGGCCCGGCCAGTCCATAAAAACGGAACACCTCCCTGTCCTGGATCAAAGCCCCCGGATAACCCACCCAGCGTCTGATGGCCAATGCCGTCAACTGGGCCTGCAACAGGCTTCCGGTCGCGATGCCTGAACTGATGATCAAATCCAGTGCTCTGTCACCTTCGGAAGCAGAGGATATACCCAGATTGATCAGCAGGGAGCCCAGGAATATGCCGGGCAATATCGATCTGCCCCAGATCAGGGCCGCCCCCAGGGCGATACCCGACGGCGGCCACAATGCCGTAGCAAAACCGGGAGGAATGGCCAGCGAGATGCCCAACAGGGCCGCGAGGTAGTAGCACAACCCGACCAACAGCACCATCAGCAGACGGGTCAGTGCAGGAGGAAGCATTCTGTGATGCAAAAGACGGGTGCCGGGTTGATGCATGTTATTCGATCTGGATTTTATGAAAAAAGCCGGGAATACACCGAACCTCACCGGCACGGGCAGGGTCTACCCGCTTTGCACGCGTGGCAGTGCTTCAAGGTGGATGAGGGTCTGTGCCGGTTGATCGCGACGATTGCAGCAAGGGTATCAGGGTTTTGGCAATCCTGTCAGCCATCAAGGCCTGGGCCCGGGCATTGGGATGCAGGCCATCCGCCTGCATCAGGGTTGGATCAAGTGCCACTTCCTCCAGGATGAACGGTACCTGTGGCAAATGGAGTGCATCAGCCAGTTGAGAATAGACTTCATAAAACATCTGGATATAACGGGGGCCGTAGCTCGGGGGAATTTTCATGCCCAGTAACAACACCTGGGCCCCGGCCTGCCGACTCAGACGGACCATGCTTTCCAGGTTGGATTTCATCACGGTCGGGGACATTCCCCGCAGGCCGTCGTTGGCACCCAGTTCCAGCAGTACCCAGTCCGGCTGGTGAGTCGTCAGTGCTTGCGGCAAACGCACCAGTCCGCCGCCGCTGGTTTCG
>SXGU01104321.1_pt1 | contig 15946 bp, 10 predicted proteins | sample 3174531 | NCBI WGS metagenome assembly SXGU01 (sample SAMN11356863, study PRJNA531348) | freshwater metagenome | isolation source: freshwater sample F1-140 | place: China: Fuxian Lake, Yuxi | collected 2017-12-25
CAACCGCATCCTAGTCGCCCAGGGACTGGCGCGCATCCGCGGCGGGCAGATGCAGGCCGGCGTTCGCGCACTGTTCGCCGTCGCCGGCCGCGAAACCAGCCGCGCCGCGACCTTCGACCTCGGCTTCGCCCTCGGTCCGCGCCTCAACGCCGCCGGCCGTCTGGCCGACATGTCGCTTGGCATCGAGTGCCTCGTCACCGACGACCCCAATCGCGCCATGAATATCGCCCAGCAACTCGATGCCATCAACCGCGAGCGGCGCGTGATCGAAGCCGGCATGCGCGACGATGCCGAACTGCTGCTGGCGTCGCTCGATCCCGGCAATCGCGCCAGCCTGACGCTGTTCGACCCCGCCTGGCATCAGGGCGTGATCGGCATCCTCGCCGGTCGCGTCAAGGAAAAGCTGCACCGCCCGACCTTTGCCTTCGCCCGCGGCAACGCCAATGAACTGAAGGCGTCCGGCCGTTCGATTCCCGGCCTGCACCTGCGCGACGCGCTGGATCTGGTCGCCAAGCGCCACCCGGGCATGCTGCTGCGCTTCGGCGGCCACGCCGCCGCCGCCGGGCTGACGCTGAACGAAGACCGCCTGGCCGAGTTTGAAACCGCCTTTGAAAAGGTCTGCCGCGAACTGCTCTCGCCGGCCGACCTCTCGCGCACGCTGGAAACCGACGGCCCGCTGGAATCCGGCTACTTCTCGATCGACGCAGTGCGCCTGATGCAGCAGGAAGTCTGGGGCCAGGCCTTCCCCGCGCCGGTGTTCGCCGACAGCTTCGAGGTGCTCAACCAGCGCATCCTCAAAGACAAACACCTCAAGCTCAAACTGCAAAAAGGCGGCCAGCGCTTCGACGCGATCCAGTTCAATTTCGCGGACGGGTTTGCCAACGGAGTGCCCGATCGCATCCGCGCCGCCTTCCGCGTCGATATCAATGAATGGAACGGCACGCAGACGGTGCAACTGATGCTGGAGCATTTCGAAGCGGCCTGAAACCCCGGCCCCGGCTCCGGACTTGATGAATCTGCGCGTTACTTGCCGCGCCACGCCGCGGCGAGCCACTCCTCGCGCAAGATCGACACCAGCACCTGATCCACCCATTCTCCGCGCCGCCAGGCCACCTGACGCTGCACCCCTTCCTCTGAAAACCCGGCGCGTTCATGAATAATGCGGGAAGCGACATTCGGCGCAAGGTAATTCGAGACGATTTTCCGCAATCCCAGTTCGTGGAAACCCCGGCTGACCAGTGAGCGCGCGACAGCCGTAGCAAGGCCCCGATTCGACAGCGCACGATCACCCACGACGACAAAGAAGCGCGCGACACCGTTGACGGGATCGTAATCCTCCAGCCCCGCCATCCCGACAAATCGTCCCTCGCACTCGATTGCCAGCCTGCACCATGCCTCACCGAGCACGAACGCCAGCGCATGATGAAAAAGGATGGGTCTCTGGCAGCGATCCTCAAGCCAGATGCTCACCTCCGGATCGGACATGAACGCGGCATAGGCCGCGGCGTCTTCGTGTCGCGGCGCGCGCAACAGGAATGGAGGCGGCACGCGGTCAGCGGTCAGTTCCATATGCTAGTCGAGGGCTTCAAGCCGAACTCCGAGGGGAACGCCGCGGATCGCCCGCGCCGCCTGCGTCAGCCGCAAGAGCCGCTGCGCGGTTGCGACCGACAAGGCAGAACCTGCCGCAATGACCTCAGCATCCAAGCTGCCCGCGGCAATGGTCTGCAGGCCGCGATCAATCCTCTCGAAGCTGAGCTCCGACCAGATCGACTGCGCCAGTTCAATTTCGGCAGGGCTGAAATGTCGTTGCGCACCGACCGGCTTTTCATTTACCAGCCAGTAGGCGAGATCCTCAAGGTCGCTCTCGCCAGTCCAGTAGCCTGCCGAGGCCGGCTGCCGGATTACTTCCGGATTGCAGTGCAGGGCCTCGGCCAGTTGATACACATGGGTTTTGTAGAGGTGCACGAGCGGCCCCAGGTGCCAGATGCCGTCACCGAGGCGAACGAAAAACCCGCATTCGGTTTCAGTCCGGTTCGACGTTCCCAAGGTAATGTAGCCCCGGTCGTGATAGGTCGAATAGACCACTGTGCGCAGGGAATTCTTGGCGCGCCCGATATCAAGCAAGGCCGCGTTGCTGAAACCTTCGTCGGGGTCGGCTTCGGTCAGCATCTCGATCAGGGCCGGAGCCCATGCGGCAAGCGGTATCTCCACCAGCGGAATCCGCAGTTCGGCCGCCAGACTTCTGGCATTGTGCAAATGGCGGAGTTCCATGTCCGCCTGAACCACGGTAAACAGCTTCAGCCTTTCTGCGCCCAGAGCGCGTGCGGCCAGCCGTGCGGTGACGTCCGAATCAATGCCCCCGGAAACGCCCAGCACGGCCTTTTGCCCGGGCTCGATCCGGCTGGAAAGGAAACCGATGATTCGTTCGATCTCAGTCGCCAGCCGGTCCGGCGAGTAGTGAAGGCTCATCGCCGCGCCGCTCCCGTCCGTCATGCTTCGAGAAGCCGGGCCATGGCGGGCAGGACGCTTTCCGCCGGGGAGTCGATCACGGTGTCGCCAGGAAATATCGGTACGGCCAGCGGTCCCAGGGTAACGAAGACGCATGGCACTCCGCGGGCACGAGCAGAAGCAAGCAAGGCACTGGCGGAGGAGACGGCAAGCTGTGACCCCACCACCAGGAGGGCTCCGCACTGCCCAGCCTTTTCCGCCGCGTCATGCCAGGTCGCCAGACGGATGCTCTCGCCAAACGCGATCACCGCCGGCTTCAACAGCCCTCCGCAAATCCCGCAACAGGGGCTTGCGTACTTCCAGAAGGCCTCGGCTGGCCATTCCTCCGCATGGTCGCAAGCCAGGCAACGAACCGCGAAGATGGTTCCATGCAGTTCGCCAACCTGCCGGCTGCCCGCCGCCTGGTGCAGCCCGTCAACATTCTGGGTGATCGTGGCGAGGATGTAGCCCGCCTCTTCCAGTCCCGCGAGGGCGATATGTCCGCTGTTCGGCTTCGCGCTGGCGGCGACATCGCGAAACCGGGCGCAGGCGTCCCAATAGAGTGCACGGGATTCCGCATCAGCCAGAAACGCACCATAGCTGTAGCGTGATACCGGAATGTCGGGGGACAACCAATGGCCGGCGGTGTAATCGGGAATTCCGGACGCGGTGCTGATGCCGGCGCCGGTAAGGGCAAGGGTAGCCCCCGCGCCCCTGGCTCCGGCCAGAATGCGGGCCGCATGTTGCACGCCCGGATCAAGGCATGGCCGTCGGTCCTGGCCCAGCGCGAGGATCAGTGCGCCCCAGATGCCTAGGAACAGAGGCCCCATCAGCGGCGGTACGTTCTCCAGCAATGGCAGGCGAAGCCAGAGCAGCCAAATGGCGGCCGACAGCAGCGCCGCGATCGCGCCGGCTTTCCAGCCCAGGCGAAATCCGTTGAGGAATACCGCCGAAAGCGCAAACATCGCCGGTACTACCGTAAAAGCCCACAAGCCTGCCCCTCGGATCGAGAGCGGATCGCCGCCGACAAGAACAAGCAGAACCCCAGTCAAGGCCGCTACCAGTACAGCGGCAGCGGCGGCCCGAGGGTGCTTGAGAAACAGGGCAAGCGCGACGACGATTATCGCGATCGCCGGACCCGACGGGCCAAAGGGATTGCCCGACGGAGCAAGCCAGAAGTCGGCCCCCAGTGCCGCAAAAACACCGATTGAGAGCCATATGCTGACCAGCCCGGGAAATGCAAGCAACGGCAATCCCAGTCCGTTGAAACGAGCCGCCATGGGGCCGCGCATGGCAAGGCAGCCCAGCACCGCCACGGACAGCAGAAAGGCCATGTGCGGTCCCTGGCCGAATGCGCCGCCCCAGGCGATGCCCAGCAGCACGCAGTCGTAGGCGCCGAGGCCTTCCTTCCACTCCCATTCGCTTTGGGAATACAACGACCTGCCCAGCAGGATCGCCAGGGCGGCGCCGAATGCGGCGGCCGCGGCGCTCCACGGCGCCACCGCGGCAATCGCAACAAAAACCAGCACGCCATGCACCGGTCGATCGAGAAACGCGACGTGCGCAAATCCTTTGAGCCACGCCTGACCGGCGTCCTTCAACAACTGTCTTGTCACTATTGCCATGGATCAGAACTTCGCTCCCCTGGACTTCAGTCGGGCCGGAACCCTGTCCATGTTGAAAATGTCGCTGCGCGTCTCGCGCCGCCTGATCTCTTCCACCCCGTGAGGACCCACCATCACCACAGCAGGACGCGGCTGGATGAACTGCATCGACTGGGTGATGCAGTAGGCGCCGACGTTCGAGATCATCAGCGGCGAGCCGAGCGCCATGTTCGGCAGGACGGCACGTTCGCGCAGCACATCGACCTGCATGCACAGCGGACCGAACACCGCGACCGGCTTCGCTCCCGTCTTCCCCTGCGCATCGCCGCCCGAGGCCGCATTGATGCCATGATCATACCAGTAGGCAGTCGGAACAAGATTCACGCCGGCGTCCACGATCACCGCCTCGCCCTGCCCGGCGATGTTCTTGCGCGCCACCACGGTGCAGGCCAGCCGAAAAGCGGTATCCACCAGCGCACGCCCCGGTTCCAGCACCAGCGTCGGCCGCGCACCAAATGCCTTGCGCGCCTTGCTCAACGGCCCGACGATCGCTTCGGCAAAGGGCGCCAGAAACTGTCCGCTCGACCCCGAACCACCGGCTACGTCGAATGTCGGCTTCAGGCGATTGTTCGAGGGGTAGCCGCCGCCGAAGTCGGCAATGGCGGGAGCCAGGCCAAGCGCCCTGGCCGCCCTGGCGACACCGATCAAGACCTGTGCCGCACGCGAATAGATTTCCGGATTGGTCTGAAAGGTTCCGGAATGGTTGTGCAGGGCCTCGAAGCGCAGCAATTCCCCCGCTCTTTTTATCCTGTGCAAGGCTTCCTGGGCTTCGCCATTGTCCGCGTTCACGCCGAACTTGGTCCACGACTGCCGGCCATGCTGAAAGTTGATGCGCAGCCCGGTGCGTGCGGCGACTCCAAGATTTCCCGCAACCGAGACCAACAGGTCCAGTTCATCGAAGCTGTCGACATTGATCAGCGCTTCTTCCTTGATGGCGCGCGCCAGCTCTTCCGGTCTTTTGTATGGCCCGTTGAAAATTATCCTGTTTCCGGGGACGCCCAGCGAGCGTGCCAGATCGTATTCCATGCCGGATACCACCTCCGCCCACGCCCCTTCCTGATGCAGGATCGAACAAACCGCGGGAAGGTAATTGGTCTTGTACGAGTAGGCGACGACGGTGTCGATTCCGGGCGCGGTGAACGTGTCGCGAAAGGAACGGTATTGAGCGCGCAGCGTCTTTTCCGACAGGATGAAAAGAGGCGAGCCGAACTCGCGCAGCAGCCCTTTGACATCGCCAATGTCATCCAGTGGGGAATCCGCGGAGCTGATGTCGACCGTGCGATGCTTCTGCATGCTGCGCGGCGTGATCAGTTCGAGCCGGGGTGCCGTATAGGGAATCCGCTTAGTCATATGCAATCTCGCCCCGATTGACGAAGGCCGCCATGGTGGAGGCTGCCGCCGGAATCTCCTCCACGGTTCTCATGAAAATGGCACCTTGGGTGAGGGCCTTGTCGCTGCCAACGGGCATGGGCTGCCGGTCCATTGCGGCCAGCACGAGCTGGCGTGGCAAATTGGCTCCGGTCAGCCCGGAAAATCCTATCCAGCCCGGGAAACGCGGATTGATTTCGATCAGCTCCAGCTTTTCCGTTACCGAGTCGCGAATGAACTCCACGTCAGCCGGGCCGACCCATCCGACCTTCCCGAGCATCTCGGCCATATCCGCGACGGTCTGCAACAGCGGCACCGGGGTCGCGCCCCACGTCTTGCCCCGTTCGCACATCACCAGTTTCTTCAGGGCCATTGCATCGATCAGGTGCCCGTTGCGGTCGCAGACCACGCCGACACCGAACTCCTCGCCAAACACCGAAGGCTGGGCGAGTACCTGAGCCTCGCCCTCAGCCTTGAATCGCATCCAGGCCATCAGGGCCTGCTTCAGGGAAAACAGGCGGACAGCGCCGGCCACCAGCCCCTTGAGTATCAATGGATTGCCGAAGCGCTCCCAGGCGCGCACCAGGTCGGAACGACTCTTGACCAGCATCGTTTCCGGATATTCGAATCCGCTCCATTGATGCCGTCCGATCAGTTCGGCAAGACCCTGCTTGCCCAGTTTCCGCCTCGCCGCGGCGCTGGGCAACAAGGTCCTGATGCCGATTCGATCAAGTTCGGGAGCGATGCGCTGGTAGCGGCCGATCTCGAAATCAAGACTGGGAATCAGGACGTCCAGGCCATTCTTTTTCCGGATGGCGGCGAGTCGATCAAACAGCGCTGCGTCGCCTTGCTCCTTCTTTGCCTCATCGTGCTCGAAGCCGATGCGACAGCATCTGTCGAAGAGTTCGGAACGAAACAGGCCGGTATCGTTCGGCGCATAGGCAAGCCCGAGCAGACGCCCCACCTCCGGCGCGGCCTTGAGGCAGCGCGCGACGCCGAGGCCGGGTTGGGTCAGTTCAAAGGCCGAGATCCCCGTGACACCGACCGTCAGATCGCCCCGCCGCTTGCGCTGCGCCCTGGCCGCCGGAACCGGCGCGCTCCCTGCCCGCTTGAGTTCGCGAACTGCGGCAATCGGAACCGCCATCTCCTGCACATCCCTTGCATACATCGAACCGACTCGCACCCTGCTGCGCGCAGCCGCCCCCGGAGACAGTACTTCCTTCACCAGCGCAACCGGCATATTGGCGCGGGCGAATTCGCTGAGCAGCACCCACGCCGGAAAGCGGCAGTTGATCTCGATCAGGTAGAACTGCCCGCCGCTGGCCGCACGAACGAACTCAAGTTCGAGCGGTCCTCGCCAATGAAGCTTGCTCACCAGACGTGAGGCGATGCGCTTGAGCACGGGATCGTCGATGACGCCGCCGATCACGCTCTTGCCGCGCTGATTGGTACCCAGCTTGCGCGCAGAAATCATCGAGAGACAGCTGCCGTCACTCCGCGCGACGACCGCGACCATGTGTTCGCTGCCCTCGATCGCCTCCTGCAGCAGCACCCCGCCGCCCCACTTGGCCGCCAGGATTTCCGCCTCGAATACGGCCTGCTCCCGGTTGTAGACCTTTTTGGCACCCGCCACGGTTCCCTTGACCCAGAGCGGGTAGCCGAAGCTGTCGGCATGCAGGGACACGGTGGACAAATCGCGCACATGCACCGTGCGCGGCGTGACCACGTCGTTGGCATAGCAATACGCACTCAGGTTGGCCTTGCTGATCGCCTGCACATCCCCGGCCTCGGGCAGCAGGGTGCGGATTCCGGCGCGGGCCAGGCGACTCGACAAACGCGAGATGACCGGCACCTCAAGGTCGAGACAGGGGATGAGGACATCGAACCGGTGTCGCTGATGAAGGGTCAGGAGGCGCTGCAAGACCGCATCGTCGCCTTGGGCTATCGGCGGAATCAGGTGCAGGCAGTCGGCAACGCCCGGTGTCCAGCCGCCGGTGGAAAAGGCATCGTAGACCAGACCATCGATTCGCAGCGGCCCCCGCCAGCCGCTGCGCAAAGCACGGGCGACGGCAAGTCCGGGCTCCGGATTGTCGAGTCCGGCCAGGCCGGTCAGCGCGACATGGATGTCAGGCGTCGTCATGCCTGCTCCAGCAAATCCATCAGTTGCAACTCGGCAACCAGCGCCAGAACGTCCTTCCGGGCCAGGTCCGGATCGACCTCGAAAGTCCTGGTCAGTCCCTTGGTCAATGCATCGGCATCGCTTCCGCGTTTCAGCGCTTTCAGGGTCACCCAGGCGGACTCGTTGCAGGCGCAAATCGTTCCGGACTGCGTATCCAGCATCATGCCGCCCCTGCCCTCCGCATCGGTTTCGAGGCGGACATGCGGCCGCAATTTCAGTTGTGCATTCTTCATGGCTTCCTGGCAGCGGCCAATCCTCGTAACGCGTCGGGATACTGCGGTGAAATCCTGAGCGCGCGATCAAAATAGGTCTGAGCGCCGTCGGCATCCTTCAGCGCGAGCCGCGTAAAACCGCGACCGGTCAGCGCATCGATGTTAACCGGATTCTCGGTCACGGCGACAGCGAAGAGTTCATCCGCCCTGGCATGCGCGCCGAGCCGATAGTGAGCCCAGGCCAGGGTTGTGCCGGCCGTGTATTCAATCGTCCAGGATTGATTGGTCCCTGGAATCGGGACGACATCGACGATCGGCAACAGCTTGTCGGGCTCCAGTTTCATTGCGGCTTCGAGCAGCGGCAAGGCATCCCGATACCTGCCCTGCCGGAACAGGGCGAAGCCCTTGCCGCGGGACAGATTCGGATCGCTGGCGCCCGCCTTCAACGCCGCATCGAAGCGCTTGATGGCGCCGGCATTGTCACCGGCAAAATACAATCCCCACGCGAGGCTGGGCAGCGCCGCACGTGCCGCCCTGGGCGAAAGACCCAGGCGGTCGAAGGCAGGATCTATGTAGGCTGGAGCCAGAGCTGCCGCGGTGGCCGCCTTGTGCGCCGCAGTGTCATCATCACCCAGGCCGAGCGCCGCCCGCGCCAGCAGAAACTGGATATCGGAGGAACGGGGATAGGCCTTCTCGCCGACACTCAGCACCTCTCTGGCCTGAGCGAACGCCTTGCCATCGAGCATCTTCACGGTGGGCACGGTATAGGACGTCACGCCTTGATAGGTCGCAAGGGAATAGGACGTCACCAGCGATCTTGCCGCCGCGGGATACTGCTTGCGTTCGGCCGCCACATAGCCGAGTCCCTTGTGCGAAAGGTAGGCTCCCGGCGTCTTCGCCACTATCGCCTGGAAAGCCGTCTCCGCCGCGTCGTAATCCTTTTTGTAAAACGCAAGCCATGCCAGGCCGTCGTCGACCAGCCAGGCAAACTCGGCGGGACCTTCCTTGCGGGCATTCTCGAACTTCGTCCGTGCCAGCTCGAGCTGCCCTGCTTCCAGATGACCCCAGGCTTGCTGATAAAGGACCAGTTCCGCCCTGCGCGCGGCAATGCGTCCGCTTTGCGAAGAGTAATAGTCGGCATCGATCTTCAAGGCCCTGTCGAAGGCGTTGGTGGCGCCTTTGGTGTTTCCCATTGCCAGCAGCGTCCACCCGCGACCGTCCTCCGCCGCCGGGTTCCTGGCGCTGGCAGCGGCATCCTGCTTCGCCTCGAACGCGCCCAGGGCCTTCTTGTAGTCGCCCTTGTAGTAGGCCTCCCAGCCATCCTTGACCAGCATAGTCTTGCGAAACTGAATGGCCGCCAGGCCGGACTGGGCGGATGCGTGATTGGGCAGCGCCCTCAGCGCGGTCTTGAAACTTCTTTCGGCCTCCGTGATCTGTTCGACGCCCATCTGCGTCCAACCGAGCCCCGCATGGGCATCGCCGGTGTCGCCGGCCCTGAGTGCGGCTTCGAAGAACTTTCTGGCGCCCGGCAGGTTCTTGAGCGCCAGTTGCGACCAGCCGCTCCCGAGCAGCCCGCTCACTGCGCTGCCCCCCGCCGCGGCGTATTGCTCGAATCGCTTTGCGGCCGCGGCCGCGCCGCCCGCATAGTAGAGCGCCCAGGCAATCGACAACCGGGCCGTCTGCTTCGCCTGCGCGCCGAGGGAAATCTTGTCGAACACGGGATCGATGTAGAACGGCGCCAGTTCGGCGGCCCTGGCCAGACTCAGACCGGCGCCGCGCTCCTCGTTGAGACCGGCCTGCGCTCGCGCCAGCAGATAATGGATGTCGGCGGAATACGGGTAGATGCGCTCACCCCGCGCCAGGATGTCCCTGGCGTCGCGGAACTGGCCGGCGTCGATCAGTTTCGCGGCGGGGATCGTGTAGGAAACCAGCAACTGGTAGGGGTTCAGCAGCAAGGACCGCGACAGATGACGCATCGCTGCGCCGAAATCCTTGCGTTCCAGCGCAACCCTGCCCAGCCCCATTTCCGAGAGGTAGGCATCCTTGTTGGTTGCAAGGACCGCCGCAAACCGCTTCTCGGCGGTAGCGTAGTCCTTCCTGAAGAAAGACACCCAGGCCAGTCCATCCTGAATCATCCATTGCAGATCCGCCGGCGTCTGGCCGCGGGCCTTGCCCAGCATTGCCACGGCCTCATCGAAACGCCCCGCATCGATCAGGGTCCAGGCCTTATGGTAACTGCCCAGCAGCCGGCCCTCCGCGCTGGCGAGGCCGCTGGTCGAATAGAAGAATTGCGGGTCCATGGCGATCGCGGCGCGAAACGCGTCGCGTGCCTCCTCCGCCCTGTCCAGCGCGAGCAGACTCCAGCCACGGCCGTCCTCCGCCGAGGGATTCCTGATCGCCGTCGCCTCCTTGCGCTTGCCATCGAACAGGCTCAGAGCCTTGTCGTACAGGCCACGGAAGTAGGCTTCCCAGCCCTCCTTGACAATGCGGGTCTTGAAAATCTGCAGGGAGGCGATTCCCGCCTGTGCCGCCGGATTGTTCGGATCGATCGCCAGCACCTTGCGAAACTCCGACTCGGCGCCGGCTGCCCTGCCCTCCGCGAGCAGCGCGTTGCCCAAGCCGATCCGGTAGACGATGGCTTCGGGGTGGCGGGCGACAAGAGACTCGTAGGTCCGTCGGCCAAGTGCGGAATTGTTGATGGCGACCAGCACTGACGAGAGCAGGGCATTGAGTGCCGGACTGTCGCTGGTCATTTCGATCCCCGCCAGCGCCTGGCTGAGAGATTCCTTCAGTTCGCCTCTGGCCAGTGCGACGCGGGCCAGCCCGTCGCGGCAAAAAAAGCATTTTCCATCCCGGCTCAAACCGCGCTCGAATTCCAGCCTGGCCCTAGCCAGATCACCGCGATTGAACGCCAGCCATCCGAGGCCCAGCGCCGCGTCGGGCCTTCCGGCGGCGGCCGGATCCTTTTCCTCGTCCTCGAAATGCCGGGTCGCCGCGTCGACGTCGCCCCGCTTCATCGCCAGCCATCCCTTGAGGTCGAGAACCAGCGGTCGCTGCCAGGCCACCGTGACGAGATCCGCCCTCTTCAGGTATTTCTCGGCCTCCGCGAGATTTCCGGTCCTGACATGGATCCAGGCCAGCCCCAGCAGCGCGTCGAAATCGTTGGGCCAGTTCCGTTCGAGCTTGCGAAAGCTGATCAACGCCGAGCCATAGTCGTCGAGCATGAACTGGCTCCAGCCCAAAATGCCCAGATCATCGAGGCTGCCGCTTCTGGCCGCGAGATCCCGCGCTTCGACGTACTTTTTTCTGACGAACGACTCTTCCGCTCCGGCCCAGATCGGCGAAGAAAAGCTCAGCAACAGCAATAGAGCAAACGCTCCATGCATGTGCAGACTGCCGCTGATCATTCTCCAAATATATCTACAATAAATAGTCATGCAGTGCTATCCGCGCAGCAACAGGCGCTGCCAGCATGGACTGGCTCGCTCAGTCATCTGTCTTGCGCCCTTTCAGGAAGTCCTCCGCCGTTCCCGGTCGGCCGAACAGGTAGCCCTGATAGGCATCACATCCCTGCCGGGCCAGAAACTCGCGCTGACCTTCGGTCTCGACTCCCTCGGCGATCACCGCCAGTCCCAGGCTCTGCCCGAGGGCGATGATGGTTCGCACGATCGCTGCATCATTGCTGTCGCCAAGCACGTCGCGCACAAACGTCTGATCGATTTTGAGCTGACCCAGGGGCAGGCGCTTCAGGTAGGAAAGCGATGAATAGCCGGTGCCGAAATCATCAAGCGAGAAGCTGACACCCTCTCCTTGCAGCGCCGCCATCTTGTCGATCGTGTCTTCCACATCATGCAGCAGCAGGCTCTCGGTCAATTCCAGCTTGAGTCGCGCCGAGTTTGCGCCCGTAGCCCGAATGACTGCAAGTACCTCGCTGACAAAGTTCTTCTGGCGGAATTCGCGGCCGCTGACATTGATCGCCATCGTCAGATGGGCCGACTCCTCCCGCTGCCCCCACTGTGACAATTGCTGGCAGGCGGTTTCCAGCACCCAGCGACCCAACGGCAGGATCAGTCCGTTGTCCTCTGCCAGCGGAATGAATTCTCCCGGGGGGACCAAGCCGCGCCGCGGATGCTGCCAGCGCACCAGCGCCTCGACACCCGTCGCGCGACCGGTTACATCCACCTGCGACTGATAGTGCAGCAGGAACTGTCGCTCGCGCACCGCGAAGCGCAGGTCGGAATTCATCGCTGCGCGCGCGGCTACCACGGCCTGCATGTCGGGATCGAAGAAGCGCAGCGTGTTGCGGCCCGCCGCCTTGGCCTGGTACATCGCCGTATCGGCACGCTTGAGCAACTCGTCGGTCGATAGCGACTGATCGCGAAACAACGTAATGCCGATGCTCGAGGTACAGTGATAGCTGCGCGTGTCCCGGTCGTCGCCGAAGTTCATATCAAGGGTGTAGGGCTGGCTCAGGGCGGCCTGTATCTTGACCGCCACGATCTCGGCCTGCATGCCCGCCACGGCTTCCGCATCAAGGTCCTCGAGGATCACGACAAATTCGTCGCCGCCGAGCCGCGCCACCGTATCGCCTTCGCGGATACAGGACTCCATGCGCTTGCCGACTTCCACCAGAAACTGGTCACCGACATCGTGTCCCAGTGTGTCGTTCAACGTCTTGAAGTCATCCAGGTCGAACAGCATCAGGGCGCCGTGCAGCCCGTGCCTCATGCTGCTGGTCAACGCCTGGCGCAGACGATCGAGCATCAGGCGGCGATTGGGCAGACGCGTCAACGGATCATAGAACGCGAGATTCCTGATTTCAGTCTCCGCCGCCTTGCGCAGGGTAATGTCGGTAAAGGTCACGACAACGCCGACGATCTGTTCATCGCGCCGCAACGGGTGCGCGCCATAGCGCACGGGAAATCCCGAGCCATCCGCGCGGAAGAAGATTTCATCCTCCACCCAGATATCGTCGCCGCTTTCGATCACTTGATAAATCGGACACTCACCGGTCGGATAAGGCGAACCATCGGGCTTCTGGTAGTGCGTCTTCGCGTGCATCTCCTGGCCAAGGAGATCCCGTTCATCGTCCCACCCCAGCATGCGCACGCCCGCCGGATTGCAAAACGTGCAACGGCCCTCCCGATCGATACCGTAGATCGCCTCACCGGTTGAGTTCAGCAGCAGCCGGACCCGTTCCTCACTGTGCCGCTGCATTGCCTGTTCCTGCGCCCGCGCCTTTTCCGCCAGCCGGCGCTCGGTGATATCGACAAAGCTGCCGCGTACCAGCCGGCGTTCGGTGGAAGGCAGCCGAACCATCCGCGACTCGCAGTACAGGGCCCGACCCCGACTATTGAGAATCGATGCGTCAATCGCGACCTGATCGCCCGCCAGCACGCGTTCAAGCATTTCCTTCAGATTTTCCGCAGCGGATTTGCCATTGAACAGGCCGGACGGCAGGAATCGCTCGGGCCCGGCCGCCAGCAGTTCCTCACGGGAACAGCCGAACAGCTGCTCGGCCTGGGAATTGGCCTCGACAAAACGGCCCTGATCCACGTCGAAGACCACAATGGCATCGGGCGCCTGCTCGACCAGGACCCTGAACTGCGCTTCACTCTCGCGCAACGAAGCCGTCATCCTGCCGGCCAGGCGCAGGGCGCGGTCGCGATTGGTGGCAAGTGACCAGGCAATGCTGAACAGTAGCGCGCTGGCAAGCAAGCCTCCCACCAATACTTGCGTCGGTCGTGACGTGTCGCCGCGCGCTTCAAGTTCGGGCCGGCTGGCATAGGTCAGGGTCCATGGCCGACCTCCCACCTTCACAGTCTCGCTGGAACCGAGTCGCGGGGCGGGACCGGCTGGTTCCGGATCGCTGCTGTAGAGCAGGTTTTCCGCTCGGATCGCAGTGCCATCGTGGATGTTCAACGAAATGCCGCGCGGGTTCCGCTTGAGCAGGTCCGCCATCAGCGCCGGCATGCGCACCGGACTCAGCACGTAGCCGAAAACCTGCTTCCCCGACCCCGTCAATACCGGCAAATACATGATGAACGCAGGCACCGGGTTCTGATCGTCGATCAGCAGCGTGACCCGGCCCGTGATCATCGGCTCGCCGGCTCTGAGCGCGCGCTGCATGGTCTCGCGACTCTCCGTGTCCTGCCACATGTCGTGACCGATGGCCTTGCTGTTGAGTCCGGTATGGGGCTCGGAATAGACATTCACCACGTAATGCTCGCGGCGCCCCGGCGGGTGCGCGGCAAAATCCGGCAATCCGCTCCTGCGCATCGCTTCAACCAGCGTCCCGAGATCGGCCTCGGCAACTGAACGGGCAAAGACCACGGCCTGGATCCCCGGATAGTTGATTTCCAGTTTCAGACCGGCCACATAATCGCGCCAATCCTTGCGCGAGACCATGTCGCTGGCGGCAAACAGCGCGGCAGCCCCGCGCAGGGTCTGGGTATAGGCGGCCATGCGGCTGTCGAGATCGGCCCTCGCCTGGGTAACCTCCGCCTCGAATTCAAGGCGCAACTGGCGCTCGATGTCCTGCTGGGTATAGCGCCAGACAACAGCGGTCAGCGCCAGCGAGCAGGCGAGCGCGGCCCATGCAGGCCACAGTCCCAGGCGGGACGGCGTGGCGGATTTGTTGCTGTCGGTAGCCAGGTCATGCGGCATCGAGGGGCGCTACACCAAACGGAATTTTTTTATCTTACACCCCCCCCATTAAGTACAGGGTCATTGCGTGCTGATGCGACTCCGCTCGATGCGTTAGCCGGTTACTACCCGCTTCGGACCATGCACTGGAACAATGGCCCAAGGACATGCCGGTGCGTGCCCCCCCCCAACAACAAGGAGAGAGACATGGCAGCCAAAAAGATACTGATGCTGGTCGGCGATTACGTCGAGGACTATGAAGTCATGGTGCCCTTCCAGGCACTGCTGGCGGTTGGCCACACTGTGCATGCGGCCTGCCCCGACAAGAAGGCCGGCGACAGCGTCGCCACGGCGATTCACGATTTCGAGGGACAGCAGACCTATTCCGAAAAGCGCGGCCACAACTTTGCGCTGAACGCCAGCTTCGCCGATGTCAAGGCCGAGAACTACGATGCGCTGGTGATCCCGGGCGGCCGCGCGCCGGAATACCTGCGCCTGAATCCCGTGGTACTCGACATCGTGCGCCACTTCTTCAGCGCCAACAAACCGGTCGCCGCCATCTGCCATGGCGCGCAGATACTGGCCGCCGCCGGAGTACTCAAGGGCCGTACCTGTTCCGCCTACCCGGCCTGCAGCGCAGAGGTGGTACTGGCCCAGGGCGAGTTCGCCGAAATCGCAATCGACGCCGCCGTCACCGACGGCAACTTGGTCACGGCCCCGGCCTGGCCGGCCCACCCGGCCTGGATCGGCCAGTTCCTCAAGCTGCTCGGCACCCGCATCGAGCTTTGATATTGCCTTTCATCGCGGCGGCAGTGCTACATTGCACGGCGGGGATGCAACCGCATCCCCGCTTGCCAAGGAGAACAGGCGATGTGCAAGATTTTCATCAGCGCTGACCCCGAGTTATATCGCTGCCGTTCGCGTTCCCTGCGGCTCTCCGGCGTCGCCACCAGCATCCGTCTGGAAAACCTGTTCTGGCAGGTGCTGGAGGAAATCGGCGCGCGCGATGGGCTCAGCGTCGCGCAACTGATCACCCGCCTCTACGATGAACTCGCCGAAGCCGGCGGCCAGGGTGCCAACGACAACGCCAACTTCACGTCCTTCCTGCGCGTCAGTTGCGGCCGCTATCTGGCCTTGCAGGTGTCCGGGCGCATCCCCGCCGATACGGAGATACCGATCCGCTCGCTTGACGCCGATTGGGTGCTGGCGGGCGAAAAGGCCGTGTTTCCCGCCACCTCGCCGCGAATGAGGATCGCACACGCAGCGAGTTGACCCAAAAGGCAGCGCATCGCCGTATCACCAGCGCCGAGTTTTTGCCCGCACCGTATAATCGCGGCCCTTCGCATCAATCTCCCTGCCGCCGTGTCCCAGCTCGAAACCGAAACCGCCCG
>SXGU01170138.1_pt1 | contig 15945 bp, 15 predicted proteins | sample 3174531 | NCBI WGS metagenome assembly SXGU01 (sample SAMN11356863, study PRJNA531348) | freshwater metagenome | isolation source: freshwater sample F1-140 | place: China: Fuxian Lake, Yuxi | collected 2017-12-25
AGGATGACAGGCCGTTGCCGCCGATTTCTGCCCGGAAATGGTCGAGTTGCTCGTCGCTCAAGCGACCTTCCAGATAGGCCCGGGCGTAGATGCCGGGAGCGGCATGGCCCTGGAAATAGACCAGGTCACCGTCATGGTCCTTGCTGGCAGCCCGGAAAAAGTGGTTGAACCCCACGTCGTAGAGGGTGGCGGCCGAGGCGAAGGAGGCGATATGTCCGCCGTATTCGGTTGATTTGCGGTTGGCCTTGACCACCATGGCCATGGCATTCCAGCGAATGTAGGAGCGAATGCGTTGCTCAATTTGCGGATTGCCCGGCATGCGGGGTTCCATCGAGGCCGGAATGGTGTTGATGTAGGCGGTATTGGCCCGGTATGGCAGGTTGGCTCCGGAACGACGGGCCTGATCGACCAGACTTTCGATCAGGAAATGGGCGCGTTCCACTCCCTCGGTTTCGATGACGGCCTGCAAGGCATCCAGCCACTCCCGGGTTTCACCGGGATCAATGTCAACGGATGGGGTGGTGGCTCTGAACAAGTTTTTTTCAGCGGACATGGTGGGGAATCCTGGTTTCAGTGGTGATGTGAACCCGGGGGCGGATTTGTCATGGACAAACAGCCCGATACGGACATTTTGTGTATTGTGGCCTAATTCCCGGCAATTTGGGAGTCATGACGGGTATCTTGTCTGCTGCGGGTGTGGACTTGGCAGCTTTGCGCTATCCGTCTCCCAGGTATCTGCCCGCCGCCATGCCGGGTTTTTCCAGATAACGGTAGGACAGACGGGCCAGTGCCAGCGAACAGCCGATGGTCAGGAGCCATCCGCTCAACCAAAGCCCCGACCGACTGGACAAAACCGGTTCCAGCCCCTGCAGAATCAGCGGTGTCAGGACGATCAGTACCGCCAGGTGCAGCAGGTACAGGCTGTAGGATACCTTGCCGATCATTCTTGGCAGCGGAACATTCAGCAACCGCTGGGTTGTGGCCGAACCACTGGCGTAGACCAGAATCAGCACGGCTCCCAGCCCCGAGATCAACCAGAGGCCGGTTTCATTCAGCCAGCCTTGATGGATGTCATTGACGGTATACAGCAGCAGGCCCAGACCTAACAGGGTGCGTCGATGCAGTGCCCGTGCCAGCAGGTATCCGGAAATGGCCCCCCAGTGCCGGGCCAGCAGCAGGCCGGCCAGAAAGTGCAGCAGAAAAACCGGCACATTCAGCAAACTGACCAGAGCCAGCGTGAACAGCAACAGCCAGGAAAGTCCCCGTTGCATCAAAATCAGTCCGACCGGCAGTAACAGCGATAATGTCAGTTCGATGGTGAGGGTCCAGGCCTGCGGGATCAGTACGACAGTGCCTGGCAGGCGCGGCAAAAATGCTTCCCGCAACATGTCGCCCCAGGAAAGTGCATGCCCCTGCCACATCTGGCTGATCCAGGGATCCGGCGGCAACAGCGAGGTACTCGGCATGGGGATGGCGGATGTCGCCCGATACAGCAGGGCACTGAGCAGCAGTACCCCGCAATAGGGTGGCCAGAGCCGGAACAACCGATTCAGCACATACCGGCGCAGGGAGAATTGATCAAGCCGGGGCGTATGACCCTCCCGGAAATAGCGCAGCGACAACACCAGCCCGCTCAGGACAAAAAACATCGACACCGCAGCCGTTCCGTCCCACCACAGGTGCAGGGGCGAATAGTCCAGCACCTGACTGCAAACGACGCCGGTGCAGGGCAGTCCATAGGCAATCACGAAATGTTCGCTGACCACCGTGAGGGCTGCCAGCCCGCGGATCGAGTCCAGATAGCCAATGTGAGTGTGTTCGTGCATGGCGTGGTCAGGTGCAGGCTGTGAGCTGGGAAGCATACTGGCGGGCGGTGCGGGCAACCCGGCGGGCAACCCGGAGTAGCCAGGGTTTGGCCTCATGGGATTTGCGCCGGTAACCGCCATGTCCCTCATGGTAAGCCAGATACTGGCGGTAGGCATCCTGGCGTGAAATGCCCAGCAGGGTGCGGCTTTGCTTCATGTACCAGCCAATGAAGTCGGTCACATCGGCAAAATCATCCCGTGCGGCTTCGGTGCGACCGGTCTTGCTGACGTACCAGTCCCAGGTATCGTCCTTGGCTTGTCCGTAACCGTAGGCCGAACTGACCCGCCACAGCGGCAGAATGCCCAGAAAGCGATAGCGGGGCGGACGGGCATTCTGTACGAAGCTGGATTCCTGTTTGATGATGGCCATTTGTACCGGAACCGGTGCCTGCCAGCGTTGCTGGGCCTTGAAGGCACTGGTACGCCAGTCGCGTCGCTCCGTGAAAATACTGCACAGATTGGTGGTATGGCGTGGCGGTGGCAGGCTGGCACAACTGGCCAGCATCAACCCCAGTAACAGAAGGAGTCCGCGTTTGCCAGTGCGTCTGTAACGGCGGTTTAACATGCGGGCGTGCGTTCAGAGGGCCAGAATTTCAGCCGCAGCCCGACGCCCGGTCAGATAGGCACCGTGTACGGTGGCGGGAGATTCCGGTGAAGTGGCCTCGCCGGCAAAAAACAGCCGATTCAGTATCGGCATCCCCAGTTGCTGGCGCTGTTTGCGCTGGCTCCCTGTCCCGTAGAACGAATACGAACCCAGCGCATGCGGATCTGAACCCCAGCGGGTGAGTTGCCAGCCGGTCGGGTCGGGAATATCCCGGCCATAGATGATACGCAGGGTTTGCATGGCACTTGCGACGATGTCACGGTCTGACCAGTCCTCAATCTCCCGCCCGAAACCGGCCGCGTTGAATCCCAACAGCAGGGGCAGTCCGGCGTATCGCTCGAATCCGCCAATCCATTCACACCAGCGTCCCTTTTCGGCGGAGACATATTCCAGCCAGTCATAGCGGCCAGGCCAGAAGGCTTCGGGAAACCGGAGCCAGGTTTTATTCAGTACGCCCATCCCCAGGAGCTGGATAGCCTGTCGTTTGGCGGCTGGTAATGCGGGCATGAAAGCAGGCGTGTCGCTTTTCAGTATGCCCAGGGGCAGGGTAATGATGGCCCGGTCGGCTGCGAAATCACCGGCGGAAGTGGATATGACAACGCCCCGGTTGTTGTAGCGGACGGCTGTCACGGCATGGTGAGTACGGATGTCCAGACCTGTGGCCAGTGCATTCGGCAGCGCGTCGTAGCCATCCGGAAACAATACATCCTTGCCTCCGAAATCATCGCTGTCATCGAATGATTGCAGCGAGAGGGCAGCAATATCGCCCGAATACTCGTGTTCAACCGTTGAATTCACGTAAAAATTGTAGGCATCCTGCTGACGCGGGGTCAGGGTGGCCGCATTGAAGTGTTTGTTCAGCACCGCACCCAGTGAAGCGTCCTGCCCGTTTCTGCGGGCCTTGGCGATGGCCCGGTCGATCGCTGTGGCCAGGGTTTGGTTGATATAGCGTTCAAACGCCGGACTGACTTCGCTGCCACGGGTATCGTAGGTAATGGCGTTGTCGTAGTCGGTCGTGATGCGTCTGGCTCCCGCCGTATCGGCCAGACGGGTCAGGGGATTATCCTTGATGCCGTGGATCCAGCTGGCTCCCAGATCCACCGGGGCATCCGGCCAGAGACGACTGGTCCAGACACGCCCGCCGATTCTGTCCCGACTTTCGAGTACGGTGACGGACAGACCGGCTTCGGCCAGTCGGTTGGCTGCCGCCAGGCCGGCCATACCGGCCCCTACCACAATGATGTACTCGCCACGCCGACGGGTCGCCGACAGGCAGTCAGGGGCAGCCTGACAGGCGATGGCTGCTGACAGGAGGGTCAGGGAGCGGAGAAAGTCACGGCGTTTCATGGGACACATTTGCTGAAGGTCAACAAAAAAACCCCGACCGACCATTGAGGTCAGTCAGGGTTTTCCCGTAATCCCGATGGAGACGAACTTACTTCATCATGGATTTTTTGAACATGCGATCCAGTTTGCTGCTGACATCTTCAGCGGCAGCAGCGGCACGGCGTGCAGCCGATTCCGCGCTGGCAGCCTTGGCTTCAGCCGATTGTGCAGCCGACAGGGCTTCGTCCGCAGAACCCTTGACTGAATTGATTTCAGCCTTCAGACCATCAACCTGGCTTTGCAGGTTGCTGATGTCGCTCTTGCTGGCGCAGCCAACGGTCAGGCCGGAGGCCATCAGTACTGCGAAAAACTTGCTTGCCTTGGTCATTGTAAAATTACCCTTAGTAAATGAAAGATTGGAACAAAAATTTTACGGTTTTTCTCACTGAAGCCAGTTGATCGACCGTGTATGGCTAGTTTGCCGTTAAATCGACAAGGTTTCCACCCTTATTTTGCGACATTTCTCGAATGACTACCAGAGTGCCTTTCCTGATCCAGTGACTCAGGCGGTCGATTTGTTCGTTGGTCATGGCAATGCAACCATGGGTCCAGTCGAAAATCTGGTGGACTCTCGGATTGGCACTACCCAGTCCGTGGATGCCGATCTGCCCCCCCAGTGGCGTATCCTGGGGAGGAACGCTGGCGTCGGCAGTGGCCTGTATGATGGATTGATAGGCACCGGAACCGATCAAGCCGCTTTGATAGGCCCGTTCGGCATTTTCACGGTTCGGATAGGTAAAACCGTAAAAGCGGTGGTAGCGGCTGTTTTCATTGACCCAACCAATGCGGTAGTTACCCAGTGGGGTTTTGTCGTCGCCGCGTTCCTTCTCGTAGCCGTATCCACGGCGGCCTATGGCAATTTTTTCAAACAGTTCGACCGGTTTATCGCCTTCCATAACCGTCAACAGGTGAGTCCGGGTCTCTACCTGCAACCAGATGTCCTGAGTCGGCAAATTCTCAGCGGCCCTGGCGTCGGCCATGGCCAGACCGAACAATGCAACACAAACCGAACGATATCTCACGCATCCCCCTTCATCTCAAGTAAAATAGACGTTGATAAAGACACCGCTCGCCCGGTATTGCAGTGAGCCTCCGCTCGACAGCGGCGGGCATCAATAACCCCAAGCCTACTGACGGAAACAATCACCATGCAGATCGAAAACCGTACCACCACACCGTATCCCGACCAAAAGCCCGGTACATCCGGTCTTCGCAAAAAGGTCAGGGTCTTCCAGCAGGCTAACTATCTGGAAAATTTCGTTCAGGCCGTGTTCGATACACTGGGAGATGTGTCGGGTCAGACACTCGTACTGGGCGGCGACGGCCGTTATTTTAACCGGACTGCCCTCCAGGTCATCATCAAAATGGCGGCAGCCAACGGGGTGGGCCGGTTGTTGATCGGTCAGGGCGGGTTGTTGTCGACGCCTGCGGCCTCCTGCCTGATTCGCAAACACAAGGCTCTGGGTGGGTTCGTGCTGTCGGCCAGCCATAATCCGGGCGGGCCGGATGAGGATTTTGGCATCAAATACAACGCCGCCAACGGCGGGCCGGCTCCTGAGAGCTTCACCAATGCGGTGTATGCCCGCAGTCAGGTGATTACGCAGTACCGGTTGGTTCAGGCTGATGCGATTGATCTCGACCGCAAGGGCAGTACCTCCCTGGGAGACATGCAGATCGAGATCGTGGATCCGGTCGATGATTACGCGCAGTTAATGCAGTATTTATTCGATTTCAACCTGATTGAAACCGGTCTCAAGTCCGGTTCCATCACGCTGTGTTTCGATGCCATGCACGCCGTAACCGGCCCGTATGCCCGCCGCATCCTGGAGGAAAAACTGGGGGCGGCGCAAGGGTCGGTGATCAATGCCATCCCGCTGGAAGACTTCGGCGGCGGACACCCCGACCCGAACCTGACCCACGCCCATACCCTGGCCAGCCTGATGTATGGACCCAGGGCTCCCAGTCTGGGGGCTGCGTCTGACGGAGACGGCGACCGCAACATGATCATGGGAACCCGGTTTTTCGTCACCCCCAGTGACAGTCTGGCGGTGCTGGCAGCCAATGCCCATCTGCTTCCCGGTTACCAGAAGGGGCTGGCGGGTGTGGCCCGCTCCATGCCGACCAGCCAGGCCGTCGACCGGGTTGCCCGGGCCATGGGCATTGATTGCTATGAAACCCCGACCGGCTGGAAGTTTTTTGGCAACCTGCTGGATGCCCGCAGGATCACCCTCTGCGGCGAAGAAAGCTTTGGCTCGGGTTCAGATCACGTGCGGGAAAAGGACGGTCTCTGGGCCGTCCTGTTCTGGCTGAACCTCATCGCGGTAAAAAAACAGTCCGTTGCCGAAATCGTGCGCGATCACTGGCGGCGGTTTGGCCGCGATTATTACTCCCGCCATGATTACGAAAACATGCCGGGCGAAATCGGAGAGGCCATTATTGCCCATCTGCGCGATCAGCTCGCTGCCCTGCCTGGCCAAACCTTCGGTACCTACACCGTCAGCCAGGCCGATGATTTCAGCTATCACGATCCGGTTGATGGCACCATCACCGAAAAGCAGGGCATCCGCATCATTTTCGCCAACGGTTCGCGTATCGTTTTCCGGTTGTCAGGTACAGGTACCGAGGGAGCCACCCTGCGTATCTACCTGGAGCGGTATGAGCCGGACGTCAGCCAACACCCGCATGACCCGCAGGATGCCCTCAAGGAACTGATCGAACTGGCTGAACGCCTGTCCGAAGCCCGGCAACGCTCCGGCATGGCAGTACCCACGGTTATCACCTGACGATGCGATTTTTGTCACTGGCCAGGGTATTCGGGTTGATGCTCATGGCTTTCAGTTCAACCTACCTGCTGCCGTTGATCAGTGCCGTTGTGTTTCAGGATGGAACCCTGCTGCTGTTTCTGGAGGACATGGCCAGTACCTTCGGGGCCGGCCTGGTTCTGTGGGCACTGACCCGCAATTTTCAGCGCGAACTCAAGGCCAAGGAAGGCTTCATGCTGGTGGTACTGGCCTGGACGGGCATGGCGGCGTTCGCCACCTTTCCGTTGATGTCCAGCCTGCCCGGACTGTCCTTTACCGATGCCTACTTTGAGACCATGTCCGGTCTGACCACCACCGGCTCCACCGTGCTGTCGGGGCTTGACGGTTTACCCCCCACCCTCAATCTCTGGCGGCACGAACTCAACTGGCTGGGTGGCATGGGCATCATCGTACTGGCGGTGGCGATTTTGCCGGTACTCGGGGTGGGGGGACGCCAGTTGCTGATGGCAGAAACACCGGGTCCCATCAAGGACAGCAAACTGACCCCGCGCATCACCGAAACGGCCAAGAGTCTCTGGCTGGTTTACGGCGGCATCACCCTGCTTTGCATCCTGTGTCTCAGGTGGGCGGGGATGAACTGGCTGGATGCCATTTGCCACGCCTTTGCTACCATGGGACTGGGCGGATTCTCCACCCACGCTGCCAGTGTCGGCTATTTTGATTCACCGGCCATTGAGGCGATCCTGATTGGTTTCATGCTGATTGCCGGGCTGAACTTCGCCACCCATTTTCTGGCCCTGCGCGGGCGCAGTCTCGCACCGTATGCCCAGGACATCGAAGCCGTCCCCTACCTGATGCTGGTTTTGGGGAGCTGCCTCGGCATTGCCCTGTACCTGCAATGGCAGGGAACCTATCCGGATTTTCTCACCGCCCTGCGCCATGCCAGTTTTAATCTGGTTTCCATCGCGACAGACTGCGGCTTTGCCAGTGCGGACTTCAATCTGTGGCCCATCTTTGCACCGTTGTGGATGCTGTTTCTAAGTTGTCTGGCGGCCTGCGCCGGATCGACCGGTGGCGGCATCAAAATGGTAAGAACCCTGATCCTGGTCAAACAAAGCCAGTTACAGATGTTCATGTTGACCCACCCCTCCGCCGTCAATCCGCTCAAGCTGGGCGGCATGGTGATTTCCTCTCCCATCACCCTGTCAGTTCTGGGATTTATTTTTGTCTATTTCATGAGCGTTGTGATCCTGACCCTGATGCTGGTCATCAGCGGGCTGGATTTCATCTCGTCACTGTCGGCCATCCTTGCCAGCATCAATAACGCAGGACCCGGGTTGGGGGCGGTGGGACCTGCCACCAACTACGGTTCCCTGACCGATGTACAAACCTGGATTTGCATTACCGCCATGTTTCTGGGGCGGATCGAAGTGTTTACCGCCCTTATCCTGTTTACCCCGGCCTACTGGCGCAAGTAGGCCGTTTTTTTACCCCTGAATACCGGGAGGCAGCCATGAAACCCTTGAAAAATACCCTCATCAACCTGTTCGCCCTTGCGGTCATGACCCTGTGGCTGGCAGGCGGTACCTGTCTGGCCGAGGAGGATGAAACCGCCTGGACTCATACAATCAAGCCGCAGTTTTTCGGTGAACGGGCCATTGAGGAATCAGGCGCGGTGATCGAATTGACCGCCCCGTACCGGGCCGAAGACCCGGCCCTGACGCCCATACAGATCACGGCAAAGATACCGCAAACCCCGGAACGCTACATCAAGACCATCAGCCTGTTCATCGACAACAACCCGGTGCCCTTTTCCGCCCGCTTCGACCTGACCCCCGCCAGCGGCAAGGCTGATCTGGCCATGCGGGTACGGGTCAACTCCTACACCCACATCCGGGCCATTGCCGAAACCAGCGATGCCCGTCTTTACATGGCCAAGGCCTATGTCAAGGCCAGCGGCGGGTGTTCGGCTCCCATCGGCACCGATATTGAGGCTGCGATGGCCCGAATGGGCAAGATGAAATTCAAGCTGGAAGCCAATGGCCTGAACCTCAGCCAGCCCAACCAGGTGCAATTACTCATCAGCCATCCCAACATTACCGGTTTGCAGATGGATCAGATCAGCCGGATCATCAAGCCGGCCCATTTTGTGGATACGGTGAAGGTCAGCTTCAATGGCACCCCCATCCTCACCGCCCAAACCGACATTGCCATCAGTGCTGACCCCAATTTCCGCTTTTTCTTCAAGCCGGAGCAGCCGGGTGAACTGACCGCAGAGATCAGGGACAATCTGGAAAATCACTACCGTTTTACCCAGACCGTCAATTAGGACATGGTTCGCTATCACTACGCAGCGAGGATGTTGGGCCGACTCATCCTGCCGGTTTTACTGGGGACAGGCCTGATGCCGGGCACCGTACCGGCTCAGGTACCTGTCCATTCATCGGTGGAGGCCACCGTACGGCAATGGCAGGACGAGTGGGAAACGGTGCTGTATGCCCGGCCCAAAGAGGAACATGCCGACCGGTTCAGGGATTTGCTGACCCGTCTGGAGGCACTGGAGCGTGAACATCCGGGCGATGCCGCTCCCAAGGTATTGCGGGCGATGGTGCTGTGTACCTATGCAGGTACCCGGATTGGCATCGGTACCCTCGACATGATCGAAACCGCCCGCGACCTGCTGCAACGGGCGATCGCCCTGAATCCCCGGGCACTGGATGGATCAGCCTACATTACCCTTGGCAATCTTTATCAACGCCTGCCGGGCTGGCCGATTTCGTTTGGCGATAACGCCCTGGCCCGGCAGTACCTGGAAACCGCCCTGAAATTATTTCCCGACGCCCTCGACACCAATTACTTTTACGGGAATTTTCTGTTGGTGCAGGGCGATTATGCCGGGGCTCAACACTATCTGCACAAGGCCGACGCCATCCCCCTGCCAGCGTCCGCCGGTGTTGCCGACCGGCAACTCAAGCAACAGGTTCAGGCGGCACTGGCGGCTGCCCGGGCCGGCCATGCGGCAGACGATGATTTTTTTTCGCGCCTGTTGCCCGGTTGGCTCAAGTCTGCCGGTCAGTGACCAGCCGACAATAAAGTGCCTCGTAGCTCTGGACGATGGCGGAGAGGGCATACTGGCGAGTGATGTGTTGACGGGCCTGTTGTCCCTGTTGGCTGCGCCAGTTCGGCCCGGCCTTGATCCAGCTTGACCAGGCATCAGCCAGGGCATCAGGAACGGCAGGCGGCACCAGGGTGCCGGTGTCTCCCAGAATATGCCTGACATCACCGACATCGGTTGCGACACAGGGAACCCCGCATGCCATGGCTTCTCCCAGCACGTTGGGAAACCCCTCGCCCCGGATCGAACTCAGCGTGGCCAGATCAAGCCCCTGGAAAAAAAGCGGCATGTCGCGCACGGTTCCCATTGGTATGACGCGGGATTCGAGTTGCAGGTCACCAATTTGCCGCATCAGGGCAGGGTTGTCAGTGGTCATTCCGGAGCCTGCCAAAACAAAGCGGGCGGCGTATCCGCCCCGGATTAGCCGGGCAGCCGCCTGCAGGAAATTACCGATGTCCTTCATGGGATGGTAACGGGCCGCCAGTCCCAGCAGAAACTCATCCTCCCGGACTCCCAGTTGGTGCCGCAGGCGTTGGCGACCGTCCGCCGAGGGTTTGAAGACCCCGGTATCAAACCCGTTGGGAATGAGCAAACTGCGCCGGGTACTGAAGCCCGAGCGTGCATGTTGTGCGGCACCGGTTTGCGAATTATGGATGATCGCCGCCGGATGAGCGGACAGGCGGGCGGACAGGCGAATCACCCAGCGGGTTACGGGCTTCTCGGCCTGGATGTCGTACAGGCTTTGCCGGATATTCCAGACCACCGGCGGCCTGTCAGGCACCAGGCGGGATGCCAGCGAGGCGGCCAGGTTGCCATGGTACATCCACCCCTGAATCACGTCCGGCTCAAATGACCTGATCCCGTCACGGAGACGAAGCAGGGCGGCCGGATGAGGAGCCCGGCGCGACATGTTCAGGGTTAGCAACGGGACTCCCAATGCCCGAATGTCCGGCCCGATGGCTCCCTCATCCAGCAGGGAAATCACCAGCGGGGTAAAGCGGGAGCGGTCAGTGGCAGACAACAGTTTCAGCAGCATCCGTTCAGCTCCCCCGGTCACCAGGCCGGTGATGATGTGACAGATCCGCATCAGGTTTCCCCGGTTGAACGGAGTACGGCTTCGGTACCGGCAATCATGGCCGCCAGGCCAAAGTGCCGGACGATGCGTGCCCTCAGCCCGGCGCGGTCGATGGTTCCGGCGTCCACTTGCCGCCACAGGCTCAACATGGCGGCAGCCAGTGCGGCGGGATCGGAGGGTGCCACCACCTGCCCGTAGTCACCGACCAGCAACGCCGAGTCGCCGACATCGGTCACCACGCAGGGCGTGCCTGACGCCATGGCCTCCCCCACGGCATTGGAGAGTCCCTCACCGAATACCGAGGCAGACACCAGAACATCCAGTGCGTTATAAACGGCTGGCATGTCGGGGTGGTGATCCAACTGGATGATGGGTCGGCCCGGCCCGGTTTCAACCCGGCTTGCGCCGGTTCCGATCAGAATGAAACGGGCGGCGGGCAGCGCATTCAGACACAGGGTGGCGGCCTCAAGAAAAACCGCATGGCCTTTCATGGGGTCAAACCGCCCGACCAGACCGAACAGCGGCGTACTGGCATCCATGCCCCAATCGGCTCGCAGATGGCGTCTGCCCACCGGATCGGGCCGAAAGTAGTCGGTGTCAAAACCATTGTGAACCACCCGGAGGCGATCTGCCGGATAACCGGCCGCTACGGCATCGTTCCGACCGGCGTGTGAATTGGAGATAATTGCCCCGGGGATCCGGCTCAACAGGCGTTCCAGCCGATCCAGCCAACGTCTCAGTCCCTCGTAACGGGACCACTCCATGCGGGAGGCACACAGGGCCCACACCAGCCGGGTGCGCCGAAAACAGAAGCCGGTGAGTCCGGCCAGCAGGTTGGGGCCCAACAGGAAGGAATACACCACCTCAGGACGTTCCTGCCGCATCATTCGCAGGTAGCGGAGCAGAAAACCGGCGATATCGCTCCGCCCCCGTTTTTGCAGGTCGATCAAGCGCACCCCGGCTTCGGCACACAGCGGTTCCAGTGTTCCGCCGCCATAAAATACGGCCAGTGTCACCGAGTGTCCGGATTGTCGCAGTCCACGTGCAATCAGGCAGGCTCTGCGTTCGGCACCGCCGACACTGAGAGCCCTGAGCAGAATGAGAATTTTCATGATGAATCGGCGGGGGTGGGTTGAGTCAGGTCGGCAAGGGTACTTCAGCCGAATCGCCTCCCGCAAGAATCGGCCTGCCCGAATCCGTCAGCAGTCGGGCAGGCCGACTGAACATCATCCATACACCCGATTGCAAACCGACCGGAAACCGCATGACTACCCCGCCCAAAATCCTTTATCTGGTCACCGAAGACTGGTATTTCTGCTCCCACCGCCTGCCGCATGCCATTGCCGCCGTGCAGGCCGGTTATGTAGTCACGGTGGCCACCCGGGTCAGACTGCACGGTGATCTCATTACTGCAGCGGGCATTCGCCTGATACCACTGGCGTGGTCAAGGCGGGAACGCAATCCGTTCAGGGCACTGCAGGATCTGTGGCAGGTTTACCGGATCATTCGGGCCGAGCAACCGGATTTACTGCACAATGTGGCCCTAAAGCCCGTACTGTACGGCAGTCTGGCCGCTGCATGGGGAGGGGTCTCCCGGGTGGTGAACGCCCTGGCCGGGCTGGGGTCGCTGTATACCTCGGATCGCCTCCGCTTGCGATTATTGCGGATTTTGCTCAGCCCCCTGCTGCATGCCCTGTTGTCCAGGGCGGGAACCCGGGTCATTTTTCAGAACCCGGACGATCTGGCCGTTCTCACGCATCAGGCCGGGATACCGGCCCGTCAGGCAGTGTTGATTCGGGGAGCCGGGGTCGATACCGATCAACTGGTGCCCGTCCCTGAACCGGATGCTCCCCCCGTTCTGGTGTTGCTGGCGGCCCGCATGCTCTGGAGCAAGGGCATTGGTGAATTTGTTGCGGCAGCCCGCATTTTGAAGGAACGGGGGCATGACGGCATCCGTTTCGTACTGGTTGGGGAGAGTGACCCGGACAATCCCGATGCGATCAGCCTGGCTCACCTGACTGATTGGCAGGCGTCGGGAATCGTGGAATGGTGGGGACATTGCAGTGACATGCCCGCAGTTCTGGGGCGCAGCCATATTGTTTGTCTGCCGTCCACCTACGGGGAAGGCATTCCCAGAATCCTGCTGGAAGCAGCCGCAGCCGGACGCCCCATTATTACGACCGACTGGCCCGGGTGTCGGGAGGTGGTTCGTCACGGCCATAACGGTTTGCTGGTTCCGCCCCGCGACCCCGCCGCATTGGCCGAAGCCGTGGCAACCCTTGGCCGCGATCCGGAACAGCGGCGCGACATGGGTCATCGCGGACGACAGATTGCCATCCGGGAATTTACCCTGACGCACGTCGTAGCCGAAATACTGACCGTTTATGGTGCCCTGCTGGCACTGCCTGATTCAGAACTGTGACAACCGGAGTCTTTCCATGCGGGATTTCGCAACATTCATTCTGCGCAGTCACCTTCACGCCATCGGTGTGGCCGGATTTTTCGGCATGGTGTCCCTGCACGTGCTGCCCTTTGCCATTCTGAGTACTGCCGCGCTGGCACTGATGGTGCTACGGCACGGTGCATGGCACGGCGGGGTGGTCATGCTGGGGGCCGGGTTGCCGGTCATGGCGGCCTGGCTGGGGTCTGAACTCAAACCGGGACTGGATTATCCGCTGGTGTTCGCACTGTGGGTTCCGGTCTTTTTCGCCGCAATCGGAATGCGACGAGGTTTGGGCCAGGGTGTCACATTGATGATGCTGACGGTTTATTGCCTGCTGTGCGTGCTGTTGATGCACCTGATCACGGGTGATGTAGTTGCTTTCTGGCTGAACTGGCTCGGGCGGGCGATTGCCGCTGTTCCGGGAGCCCGCATTCAGGGATTTGAACGGGATGGCACTTTGCGGTTGATGAACGGTCTGTTTGCCGTATTGTATTTATCAGGTCTTGCGCTGAGTCTGTGGACAGGACGCTGGCTGCAATCCCTGCTTTACTATCCCGGTGGCTTCGGGCAGGAGTTTAGGGCTTTGCGCCTGCCGCGTCCTTTTTTGTTCGGGATGGTCCTCACCCTGGGCCTGGCCCGATATTGGCAGTACCCGTTGCTGCTGGACTGGCTGATGGTGTTGGCTGCCAGCTATGCCACAGCAGGACTGGCACTGTTGCACGCGGTGGTTGCCCGCCACGGCCTGAATCCTCACTGGCTGCTTCCGCCTTATCTGGCACTCCTGATCCTGCCGCAACAGATTATCCCGGGCCTGGCCCTGTTGGGTGTAATCGACAGTCTGGTGGATGTCAGGCGACGAGCCGGCTGAACGCCCGCCCCGGATCCGCTTTCATCCATAGCCAGTGTACTGGCTGGAGGTTTTAATGATTCCTTACCGTGATACGGTGCCCTGCCACTACACTCCCTGGGTGACCTGGAGTCTTATTGTGGTTAATTTCGCCGTTTTTGCCTTCACCGAATGGCTACCTGAGAGTTCGCTCAATTCATTGCTCTACCTGCACGGCCTGGTGCCAGCCCGCTATACCTACCCGGACTGGGCCGCCCAGGTCGGCTTCCCCCCGGGCGATTATGGCCCGTTCATCACCAGCATTTTTCTGCACGGCGGCTGGCTGCACATCGTGATGAACCTGTGGCTGTTGTGGATATTTGGCGACAACGTCGAAGATCGGATGGGCAGCCTCCGCTTTCTGGCCTTTTACCTGACCTGTGGCGTATTGGCCGGGTTGCTGCATGTTGCCGCCAATCCACAGTCCAACATTCCCACCATTGGTGCGTCCGGTGCGATTGCCGGCATCATGGGAGCTTATTTTTTCCTGTTTCCTTATGCCCGCATCATCATCTGGGTTTTCTTCCTGCCATTGTTCATCAAGGTGCCTGCCATTGCCTTTCTGGGCATCTGGGTGATGATACAGCTTTATCAGGCTACCACCGGCTTGAGCAGTGCCGACCCCTCTGCCCAGGTTGCCTGGTGGGGTCATTTGGGCGGATTCATCGCCGGCATGCTGCTGCACCCGCTGTTTTTACTGGGTGACCGCAACAGTGATCCTGACCTGAGTTTCAGATGATACGGGGGTAAAAAAAGCCGGGTTCGGTCTGACAGCGTGACGGATTTCGAGTAAAATTGGCCCCGAATCAAACCCGCCCGGCGGGTTTTGTCATTTTTGTCCCGTTAACCGCCACCGTTGTCCAGAGGAGTTTTCATGGCTATCGAACGTACCATTTCCATCATCAAGCCCGATGCCGTTGCCAAAAACGTGATTGGCGAAATATACACCCGCTTTGAAAAAGCCGGTCTTCGCATTGTAGCGGCCCGCATGGCCCAACTGTCCCGCGAACAGGCTGAAGGCTTTTATGCCGTACACCGGGAGCGTCCCTTTTTCAACGACCTGGTCGGTTTCATGATTTCAGGCCCGGTGATGATTCAGGTGCTGGAAGGCGACAATGCCATTGCCAAAAACCGGGAAATCATGGGAGCCACCAACCCGAAAGATGCCGCACCCGGAACCATCCGGGCCGATTTTGCCGTCAGCATCGACGAAAACGCCGTACACGGCTCCGACAGCCCGGAAACGGCCCAGCAGGAAATCGCCTATTTCTTTGCCGAGCATGAACTCTGCGCCCGTACCCGCTGATTCCCCGCAACGGGTCAATCTGCTGGGTCTCGACCGTATCGCCCTGGAGGCCTTTTGTGTCAGGCAGGGCGAGAAGCCGTTTCGTGCCAGCCAGTTGCTGCAATGGATTCATCAGCGCGGCGTGGATGATTTCCAGGCCATGACCAACCTGAGCCGGGAACTTAGAACCCGCTGGACAGAGACCTGTGAAATTCGCCCGCCCGCTATTGCCCTGACCCAGCAGTCGGTTGACGGAACCTGCAAGTGGCTACTGCAGGTCGATGACACCAACCGCATCGAGACCGTATTCATCCCGGAGGAGGGGCGCGGCACCCTGTGCGTGTCCTCCCAGGTCGGCTGTGCCATGGATTGCGCTTTTTGTTCGACGGGCAAACAGGGCTTCAACCGGAACCTGTCCACCGCCGAGATCATCGGCCAGCTCTGGTGGGCGAATCGGGCACTTGCACAACAGACGGCCACCAGTACCTCCGCCGTTCCCTTACCCCCAGCCCCTCTCCCGCTTG
>SXGU01025224.1_pt1 | contig 15943 bp, 11 predicted proteins | sample 3174531 | NCBI WGS metagenome assembly SXGU01 (sample SAMN11356863, study PRJNA531348) | freshwater metagenome | isolation source: freshwater sample F1-140 | place: China: Fuxian Lake, Yuxi | collected 2017-12-25
CCACGGACATCGCTAATCACGTCCGGGAACTCGCGTTGCAGGGCCTGCAACCGGCCGCGCACATACGCCCCCTGCGCCTTGGCGTTGCCGGGCAGGTCCCGCGCTTCCATCTCGTCGACGGCGGCGCATCCGGCGGCTGAGGCAACCGGGTTCCCGGCGAAGGTGTGGCCGTGGTGGAACTCGCGCCGGTCGGCCGGGTCGCCAAGGAAGGCTTCCCATACGTGCCCCGCGATGATCACCGCACTGACCGGCACGTAGCCCCCACCCATGCCCTTGCCACAGCAAAGGATGTCGGGCGCCACGCCGTAGAAGTTCGCCCCGAACCACTCGCCCAGACGCCCGAAACCGGTGATGATTTCATCGTAGATCAGCAGTACGTGGTGCTTGTCACAGAGTTCGCGCAGGCGTCGGTAGTAACTCGCCATCGGCACGACAAATCCGGCAGCACTGATCGACATCGGTTCCACGATGATCGCTGCGACGGTTTCGGGATCCTCGTTCTCGATCATCCGGCCGACCATGTTGGCGGCCATCAGGCCGGCGGCCTCGGCGGCTTCATCGGCGGGAAGGTGCGCGAAGGCTTCCATGAAGGTGTGGGGTTGATGGTGGTGCAGGAAACCGGGCACAAGGGGTTCGAAGACACTCTTGCGTTCCCAACCGCCAGTGGCCGAGAGGGATCCCATGGTGGCGCCGTGGTAGCCACCGTAGCGGGCGATCACCTTGTACTTGCGTGGGTGCCCGGCCTGCTTCCAGTACTGGCGGGCGAGTTTCAGGGCGGCTTCGGTCGCTTCGGAACCACCGGAAAGGATCTTGATGCCCGGACCATGCCTGCCCTGCATCGCATCTGGCGCGAGGCGCCGCAGGCGCGAGGCCAGGTCAAGCGCGGGGATGGATGTCCCGTGCAACGGTGGCGCGAAATGCAGGGTGCGCAACTGCCGTTCGATCGCCTCGATGACCTTGGTGTTGCCGTACCCGAGACTGGCCACGAAGACCCCCGAGAGGCCATCGATGTACCAGTGGCCATCGGTATCCCGCAGGCGCACGCCATCCGCCTGGTCGAATATCCACGGCGCATCGGCAAACTGCGTCATCTGCCGGAAGTCGAGGATGTGGTGACGCAACAGGTCGCCATCAGCGGACGGATCCATGATCCCGGCGTCAATCTGGCGGTGTGCGGTGCCGTGATCGGCCGTGCCGTTGTTGGTGGTCATGATCGCTGTCCCCTGGTCGTACCGGCTCCGCTGAACATGAGGATGATAGCCCACGTGCATGGGGTTTCAGGAAGCATGCATGCCGAACGTGCCCAGAATGGAGGACGCGCCCGACAAGTAAAGAGCGATGGGGGCGTTGCGCGCCGGAACTGCACCGGACACCAACGGGCTCAACCCACGTCGAAGTAGTCACCATCGACCCGCCGCACCACGTGCGTCTCGACAATCCTCACGCCAACATCGTGGTCGATCATGAAATTGACCAGTTGCCGGCCACCGATCAGGACGATGCGCGTGCTGATCGTCCGCACGTAGTCGCGGGCATCTGCCGTGAACTCGGACGTGGTGATGATGACACCCTTGTCGGCTTTGTGGCCCTGCATCGCTCCGGCGAACTCCTGGACGGTCGGCCGGCCAACATTGCCCGACCACCGCTTTGCCTGGAGATAGACCGCGTCCAGTCCCAGTTTGTCCTCGGTGATGATCCCGTCAATGCCTCCGTCACCCGCCCGGCCGGTCACGCGTCCCGCGGATGTCGATGCGCCTCCGTACCCCATTGCCCGCAGGAGATCGACGACAAGCCGTTCGAAAAAGGCCGGTGAACACTGCATGACATGTTCAAGCAACTCGGTGGCGAGACGTGCGCGGAGGTCCCTGGAGGCTTCCGCCATGACTTCTTCGGGCGTCTGGGTCGCGACTGGGGCGACTTCGATGGGCGAGGGAACCGTTGGGATAGTCGCTACATCTGTACTCGGTATCGACTTTGACTTGAACGCCGCAAATGCGGGGAACTGAAGCAGGAACACCACGTCCATGTGGGCCGGTGGCTTTGCAAGCACCGCCTTGCCTGCGTCGGTGATCCGGAAGTGGGCACGACGTGTCGACCCGATCAATCCGGCCTGTCTCAGGTAGGTCTGCGCCCACGAAACGCGGTTGTCCAGTACGGCCTGACGGCCACTCGGAAGGCGTTCGGCACGGTCATCGGCGGACATCGCGAACCGCACGGCCATTGCTTCGATGGTGTCGCGGTTCGACCGCTCATCACCGCCCCCCGCAAACTGGAGAACCGGCAGGAGAAACGCCTGGTACTTGGGTACGGCCATGTCCGTCTGGTTACCCGAGACGTGCCTGAACCGGTTCCTCACCAACCTGATCCGGTGATTGAACCGGGTTTGGGTCCGTTGCCTTCCACGCCAGACGCCCGCATCCGGTCGAGCGAAGCGTCTTGCAACCAGTGGCGACGGGGTGATGACGGCGAGGGTTGCCGGAACGGTTGACGCCGGTTCCACCTGCCAATAGTCTGCCCTTGCCTGAACGAGATGACCGGTTGGCGCAAAATGATCCCACCACGTGGATGGTCCATGCGGCAGGTTTGCGCACCGGAAGATGTAGCAGGTGAGGAGTGAGGGGCATGTCCGAAGCAAAGAGTGATCCGGCGCCGGTGGGTGCAGGATTGGAAACCATGGGCAGTGGTGGGGGCACCGGGCGAAGCACATATCAAGCGGGGGCGATTGGGGGCGGAGTGTCGGTATCTCGCCTGACAAGGCGCAGGTGGCACATGGTGGCAGTTGCCGGTGCGTCGGCTGCCGGGATGATCCTGGCTGCGTGTGGTGGAGATGCCCCGGCAGCGGCGCCAACGGCGGCAGCCAAGGCCGAGCCAACCAAGGCCCCCGCCCCGACGGCTGTATCGGCGGCGGCAACCGCCGCTCCGGCACCCACGGCCGCCCCGGCGGCGGCCAAGGCCCCGGTGGAGATCACCTACCAGACGTTCTTCCCGCAACAGCGCCTGGACCTTCTGGCGGGGAGTTTCAAGATCTTCGCCGAGAAGAACCCTTCCATACAAGGCGAATGTGGTCTTTGATGGCGATCACCGCGCCAAGTTGGCCACCCAGATGGCGGCCGACAGTGCGCCCGACTGTTTCATCCATGACGTCTGGAGTGCCGCCAAGTACTACGAGGCGAACGGCATCCTCGACCTCACGTCCCGTCTCGCTGTCGACAAGATCGACCTGACGCGCGACTACGCCCTCATGGGCATCGAACAGTGGTGTGGCAAGACGTATGCCGTGCCGTTCTACGTCACATCCATGCTGTTGGCCTACAACAAGGACCTGCTCAAGAAGTTCGGTGCCCCCGACCCATGGGAAAAGTGGAACGGGCAGTGGACATGGGACGACTTCCTTTCCGTCGCCAGGCAGGTCACCAAGGCACCGGGTGCCGATAGCCCGACGGGAACCTGGGGCCTGGTCATGGACGGAAACGGCATCGACAACATCGATCGCAACTATCAGGTCTGGATGACCTCCAACGGCGGCGAGACCTACGACGTCCCGAACATGAAGTACACCCTGGACGACCCGAAGTCGATTGCGGCCATGGAGTTCCTGGTCAAGTTGATCAACGAACAGAAGGTCATGGCCGGCCCGGACGACTGGAAGAAACTGACGGATACCCTCGGCACCGCCGACCCGTTCGCGTCCGGGGCCGTTGCATTCCGCCAGGAGTCGACCGGACGCTTGTCGGTGTACGCCCAACAGGTGGCCGGCAAGTTCGACTGGGATGTTGTCCCGTTCCCGTCAGGGCCGGGTTCGAAGTTCATCGGCCACTCCGACGCCGACGTGACGAACGTGGCGGCAAAGGGGAAGAACCTGGACGCGGCGTACACCTTCGCGAAGTTCCTCGGCGGCGAGGAGACCCAGGGCGCCCTGGCTCAGAACAAGCTCCTCATTCCCGCCCTCAAGAAGGCGTCCGACGACAAGGGGACGTTCCTCAAGTCCCCACCCGCGCACATGCAGTCGTTCGTGGAACCGTTGCGGTCGGGTCAGTTCCGCACAAGCTTCTACCACTACAACGGCTTGGAGGCATTGCGTCTGCAGAACGAGCAACTGAAGCGCGCCGTCATGAAGGAGGTGACCGTCAAGGACGCGATGCTCGAGGCAAACCGCGCCGCGAATGCTCAGGTCAAGTTCGGGTCATGCCGCCAGACCGTGACGTGGAAGACGCGCGTCTAGGCAAGGCCTCCGGGCAACAAGCGGGGTGACCCGCACCGTTTCCCAATAGCCACGAGACTGTTTCCCCCGCCCGGCATCGGTGAACACCACCGGTTACCCGGTCGGGGGTTGTGGTGGGACCGGTCTGGCCGATCCGCGTTGGCTTGGCAATGTCTTTCGGATTTGGGACCGGCCGGAACTCGTTCGTGCGGGTATCTTCGCGGGGCGTGCGACGGCAGGGGCCGTCATGCACCGGAAGGAGTTGCAGTCATGCGAATCGAATCCGTGGAAAGCCATGCCATCGCCGGGACGCAGGTGGTGCGGATTGCCACCGAAAGCGGCATCGTGGGATGGGGCCAGACTGCCTGTTGGGCCTACCCCGAGGCGGTCGATGCCGTCGTGCAGAAGTTTGCCACCTACCTTGTTGGCCAGGATCCGCGCCGGATCGAACACCACTGGAACTACCTGTACCGCATGGGACCGTTTCGCGGGTCGGTCCTCTCCGGCGCGGTCAGTGCCGTCGACCTCGCCCTCTGGGACATCAAGGGCAAGCATTTCGGCGTCCCAGTCTGGGAACTCTTGGGCGGGAAGTCGCGCGACAAGGTACGCCTGTATCTCCTCATGGGTGGTGACACGCCAGAATCCGCGGCTGCGAATGCCCGTGCCGCCGTCGATGACGGTTTCACCGCGATCAAGTTCGACCCGATCCCGCATGGCTTCGGTGACATGACCCTGCACGCCCTCGTCGCCGGGGTCGAGGCGAACGTGGAGGCGGCCCGCGACGCCGTCGGTGGGCGTGCCGACGTCATCCTTGAACTCCATCGCAAGCTGACGCCCCTGCAAGCCATCCCGGTCGCTGAGGCGGTGCGACGCTTCCAACCCCTCTTCATCGAGGATCCCATCCAGATCGACAGCATCCAGTCGCAGGGCGAAATCTCCAAGCGGATCAACGCGCCGTTTGCGAACGGCGAACGTCTGCACACCATCTGGGAGTTCCGCGAACTCCTGGTCGCGGGCGGGACGCAGTTCGTGCGCCCGGACGTCGGCCTGGCCGGTGGCCTGACGCACGTCAAGAAGATCGCCGCCGTCGCGGAGTCGTTCCATGCCGCCGTGGTGACCCACAACTTCCTGACACCGCTGCTAACGGCCGCGTCGATCCATCTCGACGTGTCGATCCCCAACTTTGTGGCGCAGGAGTATTCCAAGGGCGACGAAGGCCCGATGGCGCGCGCCTACCCGGGGACACTGAAACGCGACGGTGGCTACATCCACGCCCCGGATGCGCCGGGACTTGGTGTCGAGGTCGACCTCGCCGTCCTGCCAGAAGTGGGGCGCACGTTGCTGAACCCGTTGCGCAATCCACTCCGTGACGATGGATCAGTTCTCTACGCCGTCTAGGTTCCCGCGCAAGTCCCGGTCACGTTCTTGGGGACATGACCGGGACCACCCTGTCCCTTTCGGTTCGCTTGGGAAGCGCACGCTGCTCGCAGTTGATGACCCATGTCACCACGCAGTACATATGCCGACAGATCATCGGCGCACGGAGGATGGTTCACAGGATCGAGGGCATCCACCATGCGGAGATTGCCGCCGTCGACGAAGAGCAGGCCAGTCCCGAGGACGAGGATCACGGTCACGCCGCCCACACCCACGCCGCGCACTGACCACACACCGGTGTGACGGCCTTGACCCTGGCCTTCACACCGCAGGGACTTCGGGCCTTGTGCACGACCCCCGCACTTTTGGGAGCGAGGGTCATCCCATGTCTGCGTGACTTGACACGTGGCCGACGGCAGTCATTACCGCCGGACCGGTTGGCCTGGCGAACCTATCCGGCGGTTACTGAGGCGCCGATGCGGGCATCCTGACGCATCTGCGATTTCATGAGATTGGCATAGGCGCCATCACGGCCCATCAGTTCGGCATGAGTGCCAACCTCGGCGATGCGTCCGGACTGCAAGACCACGATTCGGTCGGCGTTGCGGATGGTCGAGAGACGATGCGCGATGATCAGGACGGCGCGACCTGCCGACGCCGCCACCAACGCATCGCGCACGGATGCCTCGTTGGCGGCATCAAGGTGCGAGGTCGCCTCATCGAGGATCAGGATCGGTGTCTCACGCAGGAGGGCCCGTGCCAATGCAAGGCGCTGACGTTGCCCACCAGAAAGTGACGCGCCCCGTTCCTCAAGGCGCGTGTCGTAGCCATCGGGTAGGGCTTCGATGAACTGGTGCGCTTGCGCGCGTCGGCAGGCGGCCTCAACATCGGCGTCGGTCGCTTCCGGGTGGGCAAGGCGGATGTTCTCACGGACGGTGCGACGGAAGAGGTAGATATCCTGCGTGACGACCGCCATCCGGCCACGCAGGTCGTCGAGGATATCTGTGCGGGCATCGCGGCCAAGCACACGGATCGTTCCCGCTTGCGGGTCCCAGAACCGCAGGGCGAGGTGGGCGACCGTCGACTTGCCGGCCCCGGATTGTCCGACGAGGGCGACTGTCTCACCGGCATGGATCGCGAAGCTGACGTTGGCAAGGGCGGGGGGCAGGTCCGGTTCGTAGGCGAAGGTCACCCCATCGAACTCGATTGCGGGATGGTCGGCGGGAGACCCGGCATCCGTATGGACACCCGGACCGTCATCGACCGCGACCGGCGCATCATGGACCCGGAAGAGGCGCCGACCAGACCCGAACGCGCCTTGCAGTTCCTTGGCCACCTGCGAGATCTGGGCGATTGGCCCGAAACAGGTGAAGGCAAGCATCGTCAGGAGTGGCAGGTCGGTGGCGCGGATCGTGCCTTGCGTCGAAAGCCACCCGCCAAACGCAAGCACGGCAAGTCCGCCGTAGGCCTGCGTACCCTCGATCATGCCGGTCTGGAAGCCGAGTTGGCGACCGTACGCCACTTGCAGGCTTGTCAGGGCCTCACTCTGGCGCGTGATCTCGGCAAGGCGGCGCGTCCCGTACGAGTACGCCAGGACCTCGCGCAGGCCTTGCACGCTGTCGGCAACGTGCGCGTTCACGAGGCCGGTCTGCGCACGCAGGCGGTTGCCGATGCGGTCGGTCCGGCTACCGATGAGGTAGGGACTGAATCCGACGGCGATCAGGAAAGGCACAAGCACGAGGGCGAGGACCCACGAGTTTGCCGCCAGGACAGCGAGGGCAAACCCGGGCACGAGGACGGCAACGAATGCCGGGGCGATGGCGTGGGCGAAGAAACTCTCGACCGTCTCGATATCGCCCGTCATCATGCTCGTCAGGTCGCCGGTGCGGCGCCCCAGGAGGTAGGCAGGGGCGAGTCGTTCGAGGCGCGCGAACAGGGCGATCCGCATCTCGCAGAGGAGTCGGTAGGCCATGTCGTGGCTGATCCAACTCTCGAACCACGCCAGGCCGGCGGCCACGATGGCGATGACGGGCACGCCAATGGTGAGAGTGGCGACGGTGTCGGAGTTGCCCGGGACGCCGGCCGCTGCGGCGAGGATGCCCGAGGTCACGCCGAGTGCGACCGAGGCCGCTGCCCCGAGGATGCCCGAGGCCAAGGTGATGGACAGGCGCACCCACTGTGGGCGCACGAGTTGCAGGAGGCGCCACCCGGTCTCGATCGCACCGGCGTCGCCAGAATCAGCCTCGGCAATCGCCGTCATGGCCACGTTGGATTCGGACGCCAACTGTTCGGGTTCGGTGGGCGACCGGACTGGAGAGGCATCGGTGGGGACGAAGTCCGCGGTGTCCTCGACGGCGTACGCGACTTCCTGCGCGGCGACGAGACGCGCGAAGGCCCCACCGCGTTGGCGCAGGTCGGCGGGCGAACCGGCTTCGACGACCTGCCCACGGTCAAGGACCACCACGTGGTCGCACTGCGACACGGTCGAGAGGCGGTGTGCGATCACGATGGTGGTGCGACCCCGCATCGCCTCGGCCAGGGCCGCTTGGATGATCGCCTCGTTCTCGGCATCGACGTGCGAGGTCGCCTCGTCGAGGATCAGGATCGGGGCGTCCTTGAGGAGGGCACGGGCGATCGCCAGTCGTTGGCGTTGCCCACCCGAGAGACGCAGGCCACGTTCGCCGACGATGGTGCCGTAGCCCGCGGGCAATTCGGAGACGAAGGTGTGTGCCCCGGCGGCGGTGCAGGCGCGCACCAGGTCGGCATCGGAAGCGTCGGTGCGGGCAACGCGCAGGTTCTCGGACACCGTGCCGTGGAACAGCCATGTGTCCTGCGAAACCAGCGCCATCTGATCGCGAACCTGTGCCCGGGTCATCGTGCGCAGGTCGTGCCCCCCAATCATGACCATGCCGTGTTGCGGATCGAAGAATCGCATCAGCAGGGAGACGATCGTGCTCTTCCCCGCACCCGACGGGCCGACGATGGCGAGTGACCCACCGGCGGGAACCTCAAGCGAGACGCCCCTCCGCACATCGCCCCCGGTTGCAAGGCTTCGTCCGAGGGCCGGTTGACGGGCGGCCCCACCCGTGGCGCGCGGGTAGGTGAAGGTGACGTCGCGCAGGGCGATCACCGGTTCGATCGACGCCCCGGCCGGAACGGCAGATTGGGCGGGATCGGTCACGACCGGGCGGATGTCGAAGAGGTCGAAGACGCCGATCGCCGAGGCCATTGCCAGGAGGTTCTGGTGGCGCAACTGGCGAAGTTCTCGGATCGGCCGGAAGACCTCAACTCCGAGGAAAAGGAGGATCATCAGTGGGGCAAGGCCGAGGTCACCAGACCCGACGCGGACGGCACCCCACACCAAAGTGACCGCCGCTCCGAGAAGCATGGCGACGTTCGAAACGCCGCCTTCGGCAATGTTCAGGGCGAGGACCGACATCGTCGCCTCGAAGAGGGACCAACTCCGGCGGGCAAGGTCCTTGCCGGTGCGACCGCCCTGACCGAAGGCCTTGAGGGTGGGCAACCCTTGGATGGCATCGACGAACTCGGCAGCGAGGTCGTCGTAGGCTCGACGGCGTTCGACGGAGGTGAGGTTGGTGCGGGTGCGGAACAGGTTGGGCGCAAGCAGGGCGAGGGCGGCGAAGGCAAGGAAGAGGAGTGCCGAAGGCAGGTCGATCCACGCCATGAGGAGGAAGATGCCGACCGGCGCGACGAACGAAACCACGAGTTGGGGCAGGTAGCGCCCGAAGTAGACGTCGAGTTGCTCAACCGCCTCGACAGCGGCGACAAGGACATCGCCGGTGCGCCTGGTGCCAAGCGAACCCGGCCCGAGGTCAAGCAGGTGCGCGTAGATGCGTGCCCGCAGGCGGACCTTCATGCGCGCGGCGGTTTCATGCCCGACGAGTTGCTGCAAGGTTATGAAAGTGAGGCGCAGAAGGGGCAAGGCGACGACGGCGAGCAACCACGGCACCACATCGACAAATGGTTCGCCCTCGAAGAGACTGGCAAGGGCAACCCCCTGGACCGACAGGCGGAGGACGCCCGATGCCGATGCGAGGAGGCCGAACCCGGCGGCGAGGGCGATGCGTCCGCGGACCCCATCGGTCTGTGCGAAAAGGCGCCGGGGGATCGACGCCGGGGCGGTTCCGTTGGGCGATACGGTCATGGCGGACGACTTCCTGGCTTGGCTGAGGGTGCATTCCTGCGAATGATTTGCAACAAGCCGGACCATGGTGTCACGCGGTGGCTAGGTTGTCAACTGGGGTGACGATCGTGAACCGAGGCCTGCGCCATGCCCCGCCCGAGGTCATTGCCCGCCTGAATGCCGGCGAGGCTGTCAATCCCGCATTGGTCTACTTCCGCTCCGTCGCCACTTTCGAGACGGTTGAACCCCCTCTGGCATGGTTGACCCGGTCGTTGGTTGTGGGGACTGGCGCGCGCCATCCCGCCCGAGTGGCCATCGAGTTCTGGACGGTCACATAAACGAAGTGCCCGGTCTTCGCGGAGTGTTGATGCGTTGCCTCGCCGCACGCGCTATCGTTGGATCGACATGAGCAGCCGGGGTTCCGACCACACTACCAATCCGTCGCCCCTGCCCACCCCGGATGCAGGTGCGGCCTCGTTTGGTCCGCAGTCATCCCTTTCCAACGCCACGGTGGGAACGGTCACGGTGGGGGCCACTGCCGAAGCGGATACCAAGCCCAAGGTGCCTGACGCCTGGGATGACGACTGGGACCCTTTCGAAGCCATCCCGCCGATCAACTGGCAATCGCCATTCGTGATCCGCACGATCATCGCGTTCCTTGCGTCGATCCTTATTGGTGCGTCCGGTGGGTTTGTCTACCTGCGTTTCATCTCGCCGCCATCGGCAACGCTGTTCGTGGAGACCTTCCCCACACCCTACCTGGGTGAGTTGTGGTGGAAGATGTCCGGCACCGACCGGAACGGCCTGCGATGGACCCCCGGCGGCTACCGGTTTTCACCGCGCCCCGGCCAGAGTGCCTACATCACCTTCGACATCACCGACGTGGTCATCCCCCTCCCGACCTGGCGTACAAGCCTGCGTAATTCGATTGGAAGTTATCCCCCACCGTCTGCCGACCGCCTGATCCTCGACCTGCGCACCGAACGTCGGGGCAATTACCTGACGATCTTCGAGAGGCCGCCATTGCACGTCCAGGCAACGCAGTATGGCCTGATGATCACCACACCGGATCCGGCCAATCCCAAGGAGATTCGCAATACCATCCTGCCGGATCCGACCCGGCCTGAGGGATCCATCTGGCAGCTCGAATACGTCGATGGCGTGGCGTCACTGACTATCGACGGACGTCCGATCTGGGAAGGCCCGGTCGCCAACCTGGACAAGGTGGTAATGATCGGCGAGACCCGTAACGACCCCGAACATGACGGGACCATGATTGTCCGGTCGGTCAAGTTCGGCGGCTCTCGCTAGTCCCGATCCCCGTCTGCGGTTCCCCAACTGGTCCAAGGACTACCCTGCCCGACTCGTCACCTACGACTATCAGGACAGTCGCTTGCGGATGCGTGGATCAAGCAGGTCACGAAGTGAGTCGCCGAGCAGGTTGCAGCAAAGCACCGTCAGGGTGATCGCCATGCCCGGGAAGATCACCAGCCACCACGGTGGCTTGAACGCCTCCGCGAGGACCCCACCAAGCATGTTTCCCCAACTCGGTGCCGGGGGTTGGATCCCGATCCCGAGGAAACTCAGCGCCGCCTCGGCAAAGATTGCCGTGCCAAGATTGACGGTGACCAGGACCAGCCACGGCGCGAGGCATTGCGGTGCGACATGCCGGCGCATGATCCGCCACGGCGAAGCCCCGAGGGCACGCGCCGCATCGACAAACTGGTATTCCCGAACCGACAAGACCACCGATCGCACGACACGGCATGTACCCGGTATACGCGTTACCGCAATCGCGATGATGACCGTCCGCAGGCCAGCCCCGAGGCCGATCAGCAGCAGCATGGCCAGGATCAGGGTCGGGAAGGCCAGCAAGACCTCCAGGATGCGTTGCAGCACCATGTCGAACTTCTTGCCGGAATAGCCACTCAGGATGCCGAGGACAAACCCGATCCCGTCACCGATGATCACTGAGGTTGCGGCGACGAACAGGGTCACGCGTGCGCCATGGATCAGGCGGCTGAGGGTGTCACGCCCGAGGTTGTCGGTGCCGATCAGGTGAAGCAGCGACGGAGGCTTGCGTGTCTGGGAAAAGTTCGTCTTGAGTGGATCGAACGGCGCGACGTCGTACGCCATGATCGCGACGATCGCCACGGCAATCAGCAGCAGCGCACTCATCACCCCCAGTGGCGCGCGGCGGCACAAGCGCAGGAAGGTCCGAGTCAAACGCATCGCAGGTGACGGGCGCAGGGAGGTCTCAAGCCCCGCAAGACTAGACGGCGATATGGTGGTGGCCATTGATCCCTGCCTTTAGCCGTACCGGATGCGCGGGTCAAGCCACGCATAGCTGACGTCCACAATGAGATTGATCACCGTGTAGAGGACGCCATAGAGGAAGACGAGATTCTGGATGACCATCCAGTCACGTTCATTCAGCGCCTGTACCAGTGCCAAGCCAAGACCTGGCACGCCGAACGCCCGTTCGACCGCGACCGACCCGCCTAGCAGTCCCCCGAGGGCAAGCCCGGAAAGGGTCACGACCGGCAGCAACGCCAACCGAAGGACGTGGCGGGTGACGACAACCCGTTCGGACAAGCCCTTGGACCGGGCCGTCCGGACGTGGTCGTCGAAGAGGATTTCCAGTACTGATGACCGGGTAAGTCGCGCCGTCACCGCGGCGAGGCCCAGGCCGAGGGCTATTGCCGGACCGGTCACGATCTGGAGGTTGCCTCGCCAGTCATCCCAGAAATAGATGATCGTGAGCGGCGGTCGCCAACTGAAGTAGAGGATGCCGATCAGGACAATCGTCAGGCCAAGCCAGAAACTGGGCACCGCGGTGAGGAAGGTCAGGACTCCCCTGACGATCAGGTCACCCTTCCGGTTGTGATTGATCGCACTGTACGCCCCCACAGGCACACCGATCAGCCAGGAAAGGACAACCGCCATGAATGCGATCTCGGCGGTGATCGGTGCACGGCGCAGGATGAGTTCGCGGATCGGTTCCCCGCGCCAGAAGGATCGCCCAAGATCACCCCGGGCGATGTCCGCAAGCCAACTGCCGTACTGAACGTAGAGCGGCCGGTCAAGACCCAGCGAAGCGCGGGCCTTCTGGAGTTCAGCGGGGGATAGCCGGTACTGCCCCTGCCCTTCCGTCGAGATCTGGGCAAGGGGATCCCCCGGCAGCACCCTCATGGCCAGGAAGATCAGGAGGGTGATGCCGAACAGTGTGACGATCGCACCGGCGAAGCGCGTGGCGAGGTACCGGATCATCGGATCTGACTACGCATCCATCCAGGCGGTTTCCACCCTGCCCCAATGCGCGAATGCCCGGTAGTCGAAGGCCAACCCCTTCAACGCGTTGCGCCACATCAGCAAGTGGAAGGTGTAGCCAACCAGGAACCACGGCGGGTCCGCATCAAGGACATCCTGTGCCTGCGACGCGAATTGGGCACGTTCGTCCAGGGTCGTCGCTGCCTCGTACTGGGTCAGCAGGCCATCAAAGGCCGCATTGCTATACCCCCCGTAGTTGCGGCTTGCACCCGTGCGGAAGACGGCGTTACCAATCACCGCAAGATCGCCAATGGCGTGGCCTGGCGTATCGAGAATGATATCGAAGTTGCCCTTCTGTGCCTCTTCGATCTGCAGGGCACGTTCGGTGATCCGGATGTTGCAGTCGATGTTGAGGGTCTGCTTCAACTGATCCTGGAAGGCCGGTCCGAGGATCTCGGCATGCGCCGCGACCGATGCCACGCAGAAGTCCAGTCCCTTGATCCCGTTGGCATAGCCGGCATCGGCCATCAGCTTCTTGGCCTCGGCAATATCGTCCTTCTTGCTTACCCGGTAACCGGGGGTGCGGGCGATTTCGTCCGACGGTGTTGCCAACTGGTTGCCATACGGGATCCACCGGGTCAGGTTGATCATCTCCTGCGTCTCGAACGCGGTGATCAGGTCCTGCCGGCTGACGGCGAGATGGATCGCACGACGTACGCGCGGATCGGCCATGGGGCCGCGCTTGGTGTTGAACATGACTGCGTAACAGCCGTAGTTCCCAAGGCGGTTTGCCCCGAACTGCGCCTTCCGCTTCGCGCCCTCATCCCACGTCTCGCGTGAGATGTTCCACGACATGTCGAGTTGTCCCGAAAGAACACCGGTCCCGCGGTCGGTCCAGGCCGGGACGTGGATCAGTTCAATCTGATCCAGGTAGGGCAGTTCGGCATCCCAGTAGTTCGGGTTGCGTTCCATGATCCACCGTTCGGCCGGGCGGTGTTCCTTGAACTGGAATGCACCGGTGCCGGGGGCGATCACCTTCTTCAAATCGCCCTTGTTCTCGTCAAGGACCTTCTTGGAGTAGATGATGTTCGCCGGATCGGCAAGCAGGTCCATGAAGTAGGCGCGCGGGGCCTTCAGGGTGAACCGGATGGTCATCGAGTCGAGTGCCTCGACCTTTTCGACCACACTGAAGACGCCCTTGTTGACGCTCACGATCCCTTCGGGCGGGGCGGTGATCCTCTGGAACGACGCGACGACGTCATCCGCACTGAAGACGACACCATCGTGGAACTTCACACCGCTGCGAAGCATGAAGGTGTATTGCAACTGGTCGCTCGATATCTCCCATGCCGACGACAGGTCCGGCACGATCGTGCGCAGGCCATCGGAGAGGTTGTAGCGGACAAGCCCGTTATACATGTGGCAAAGTGCACTTGATGATCCGCCCTGGGTCAGGTCGAAGTGGGCGGTTGTGACGCCAAATCCGATGCGCAACGAACCGCCCCGCTTGGGAAATGGTTCGGGCGGGCGTTGGAGACCCGCGCGTGACGTTTCCTGCGCAAACGCGACGGGTGCCATCGTTGCCATCGCTCCGAGGGCAGCCGCCCCGGTCAACACACCGCGCCGGCGTAATGCCGAACCAAGGGTGCCTGCCTGTTCGCTGCCGGTCACCGGCGACTTTTCCTGATATCCCATGCTTTTCTCCTCGTCGCAACGGTACTCGCTTGGCGGTGCGCGGCCCACAACATCGCTGAGATCCCCACGCAGAGGCCGTTCCCTGTCGGACGTGATACCGTAGCCTCCCGTCGTTGGTCACGCAAGTGCCGGCGCAAGCCCCGTGCGCGATCAAACTGGTCGGTATGACCAGTGGCAACACAAGGAGAGAGAACCATGGCCAAACCATCCGGCGACGGTCGCATCCGGGTCGGCATCATCGGCAGCGGTGCCATCTCGCAGATCATTCACCTGCCGATCCTGCGCCAGTTGCGTGAACAGTTCGAAATCGCCGCCCTCTGCGACATCTCTGCCGAGACGATGTCAATCCTCGGGGTCGAATACGGCGTCCCGGTCCACGCCCAGTTCACCGACTACCGCGCCCTGTGCGCGTCCGACCTCGTCGACGCCGTCCTCATCTGCCCGCTTGGCACCCACGTGCCCTACGCCATCGAGGCCCTCAGGCACGGCAAGCACGTATTGGTGGAGAAGCCCCTCACCTCCCGTCTTGACGAGGCCGATGCGTTCGTCGCCGCCTCGCATGAGGCCCGCGAGAAGCACGGCGCCGTCACCCTCATGGCCTACATGAAGCGCCACGATGCGGGCTACCAGTATGCGCAGCGCCTGGTCCGGCCACTCGCCGACAAGGGCGAGATCCGGTTTGTGGAAGCCCACCACATCCACAGCCGCAATGAACGCTACATGGACTACTTCCCCGTCATCCGGCCAAGCGACATCCCGGATTCCGCGCGGGCCGCCGCCCGTTCCGAACACGTGTCGGTCCTGGCAGCCGCCCTCGGCCCGAACCCCGATCCGCAGGTCGCCAAGTGCTTCGGTGGCATGATGGGTTCATCCATTCACGACGTCTACACACTCTCCGGCCTCCTCGGCCGTCCGAAGTCGATCATCGCCTCCGAGGTCTGGGACGATGGCCATTGCTGGCGTGCGATGTTCGAGTTCCCCAATGGCACCAAGGTGAACTACGCCTGGATCGACATCCGTGACGTGCGTCGTTTCCAGCAGGAGTTCGCCTGCTACGGCCCCGACATCCGGGTCAGCCTGACCCTGTCCATGCCGTTCATCGCCGGCGATGCCTCCACCGTCCGCGTTCAGCAGATGGAACCGTCACCCGCTGATCCCGCACCGTATGGCCGCCACGACGGAACCGCACACGCCGGAGATACCCGTCCCGGTCTCGTCCTTCCCGGTGGCGAAGGATGGCCGGCTGCAGGCACGGC
>SXGU01333006.1_pt1 | contig 15939 bp, 17 predicted proteins | sample 3174531 | NCBI WGS metagenome assembly SXGU01 (sample SAMN11356863, study PRJNA531348) | freshwater metagenome | isolation source: freshwater sample F1-140 | place: China: Fuxian Lake, Yuxi | collected 2017-12-25
ATGAGCGTGGCATGCGTTCGGGCACCTTGGCCACCCACCAGATTGTCGGCATGGGCGAAGCATTTAGAATTGCCCGCGAAGAAATGACGATTGAAAACGCCCGCATCCGCCGTTTACGCGATAAATTATTGCACGGTCTGCAAAGCATGGAAGAAGTCTACGTGAACGGCGATTTAGAACAGCGCGTGCCACACAATTTGAACATCAGCTTCAACTACGTGGAAGGCGAATCCTTGATCATGGCGGTCAAGGGCATCGCGGTATCGAGCGGCTCGGCCTGTACTTCTGCCAGCTTAGAACCGAGCTACGTGTTGCGCGCCTTAGGCCGCTCAGACGAATTGGCGCACAGCTCCATCCGCTTCTCCATCGGCCGCTTTACTACCGAGGCTGACGTGGACTACACCATAGAATTAATGAAAAGCAAAATCGATAAATTAAGGGAACTGTCCCCACTGTGGGAAATGTTTAAAGACGGCGTAGACCTAAGCAAAGTGCAATGGGCAGCGCATTAAAAGGCTGTCGATAGTTGGTAAGACAGTCGTTAGACGTTAGTTTGTAGTCGTTAGTTAAAAGCTAACATCAAAACCAACTAGCGACTAAGGACTACCCACTAACGACTGCATTACAACGGAGAATTAACATGGCATATTCAGACAAAGTACTCGACCACTACGAAAACCCACGTAACGTGGGCACCTTGGATAAAAACGACCCGAATGTCGGCACCGGCATGGTAGGTGCACCGGCTTGCGGTGACGTGATGAAATTAATGATTAAAGTCAGCGATGACGGCATCATTGAAGATGCAAAATTCAAAACTTACGGCTGCGGTTCGGCTATCGCCTCCAGCTCTTTGGTCACCGAATGGCTAAAAGGCAAAACCATAGACCAAGCTTACGCCATCAAAAACTCGGCGATTGCCGAAGAATTGGCTCTGCCACCGGTTAAAATTCACTGCTCGGTATTGGCAGAAGACGCCATTAAAGCCGCTGTGGCGGACATCAAGGCCAAAAAACAGTTGAAAATCTAGTCGTTAGTGGATAGTCGTTAGTCGCTAGTTAAAAGCTAACATCAAAACCAACTAACGACTAAACTACCGACTACAAACTAAGGTCTAACGACTGCATTACCAACTAACGACTACAAACTAACGACTAACGACTAACTATGGCCATTACCTTAACGACCACCGCCGCCGAGCGCGTGGAAAAATTTTTAGCTAACCGTGGCAAAGGCTTGGGCCTGCGCTTGGGCGTCAAAACCACTGGCTGTTCGGGCATGGCCTACACCTTGGAATTTGTCGACGAACTGAACGCCGAAGACACTAGCTTTGAAAGCCATGGCGTGAAGATCATTGTCGATCCAAAAAGCTTGGTTTACATAGACGGCACCGAATTGGACTTCAGCAAAGAAGGCCTCAACGAGGGCTTTAAATTTAACAACCCCAACGTCAAAGACGAATGCGGTTGCGGTGAAAGCTTCACAGTGTGAGTTTGAATTATTTTCAGCTGTTTGACTTGCCAGAAACGTTTGCCATTGCGCAAGCCAAACTGGAAACGCAATACCGCCAGCTACAATCAACCGCCCACCCTGACCGCTTTGTTACCGCCACAGCGGCCGAGCAACGCCAGTCCATGCAATTGGCCACCTTAGCCAACGAGGCCTACCTCACCTTAAAAAGCCCAGCCAAACGCGCGGACTATTTATTAACGCTCAAAGGCATAGACAGCTTGAATGACAGCAACACCAGCCTGCCCATGGACTTTTTAATGCAGCAAATAGAGTGGCGTGAAACCATGGAAGAGGCCATCGCAGCCAAAGACACCGCCGGCTTAGAGAGCTTGTTCGATGAGATGCAAGCTGAATCAAAGCAACTGACAGCGCAACTCACGGATTTAATCGATAACAAAAAAGACTATGCCGCCGCCAGCGAAAGCACCCGCAAACTGGTTTTTATTGATAAAGTGTGCGCAGACATAGGCCAAGCGATAGAGCGCCTAGACTAAACTACCGACTACCGACTACCGACTAACGACTAACGACTAACGACTAGCAATGGCATTATTACAAATCTCCGAACCTGGGCAATCCGCCGCGCCGCATCAACACAAGTTGGCGATAGGCATAGACTTGGGCACCACCAATTCCTTGGTGGCCACGGTTAAAAGCGGCATGGCGACGGTCTTGCAAGACGAACACGGCCACGCCTTATTGCCGTCGGTGGTGCGCTACATGCCAGACGGCGCGGTAGTGGTGGGCCATGAAGCCCTTGCCCAGCAAAGCCAAGATCCGGTCAACAGCATCGCCTCGGCCAAACGCTTTATGGGTCGCTCATTAAGCGACATTGCCGACCGCGCGCACATTCCTTACCATTTTGTCGACAGCGGCGAGCCTGCCAAACTATTGCAGTTAAAAACCCGTGCCGGCCTTAAAACGCCCATCGAAATTTCATCGGAAATATTAAAAACCCTCAAAGCCCGTGCCGAAAAATCCTTAGGCATCACGGCCGACCGCGACCAATTAACCGGCGCCGTGATTACCGTGCCGGCCTATTTGACGATGCGCAGCGCCAAGCCACCAAAGATGCCGCGCGCTTAGCCGGCCTCAATGTCTTGCGCTTACTCAACGAGCCGACCGCCGCGGCGGTGGCCTACGGTCTGGACAACGCCGCCGAAGGCACGTTTGTCATTTACGATTTAGGCGGTGGCACCTTCGACGTGTCCATCCTAAAACTCACCCAAGGCGTGTTTGAAGTGCTTGCCACCAATGGCGATTCGGCGCTGGGCGGCGACGATTTTGACCACCGCATTTACTGCTGGGTGTTGGATAAGATACGCGAAAACAGCCAGCCATTTAGCCCACTCAGCGAACAAGACACACGCTTGTTATTGACCAAAGCGCGTCAAGCCAAAGAATGGTTAACCGACAACCACGAAGCGCAAATCGTTTGCCGCTTGGGCAATGGCCTGCTGGTTGACGTAACCTTAAGCGCCAGCGAATTTGTAGCCCTCACCGAACAATTGGTGCAAAAAACCTTAAGCCCTACACGCAAAGCCATGCGCGATGCCAATTTAAGCTTGGACGACATTAAAGGCGTGGTCTTAGTCGGTGGCGCGACGCGCATGCCGCAAGTGCGACTGGCAGTTGAAGACTATTTCAAGCAAACCCCACTGACCAACCTCGATCCAGACAAAGTCGTGGCGCTGGGCGCTGCCATACAGGCCAACACCTTGGTCGGTAACCGCAGCGATCACGATTTATTGTTGCTGGATGTCACGCCCTTATCGCTAGGCCTAGAAACCATGGGTGGTTTAGTGGAGCGCATTATTCCGCGTAACAGCACCCTGCCGGTGGCACGTGCGCAAGATTTCACTACCTACAAAGACGGGCAAACCGCCATGAGCATACAAGTACTGCAAGGCGAACGCGAACTGGTCGCCGATTGCCGCTCCTTGGCGCGCTTTGAACTGCGCGGCATACCGGCCATGGCCGCAGGCGCAGCGCGCATACGGGTGACGTTTCAAGTGGATGCCGACGGCTTGCTGTCGGTCAGTGCGCGCGAACAAACCAGCGGCGTGGAAGCGCACGTAGTGGTCAAGCCGTCGTACGGCTTGAGTGAAGAAGAAATCACCCGCATGCTCAAATCCTCGTTTGGCAGCGCCGAGATAGATAAAAAAGCCCGCATGTTGGCCGAAGCGCGGGTGAATGCCGGCGCCATTCTTAGCGCCGTGGAAGCGGCCTTGCAACAAGATGGCGAACTGATCAACGAGGCTGAACAGCAAGCCATACAAGCAGAAATGGCCTATTTGCACACGCTAAGCCTAGGCGACGACGCCGCTGCCATCAACCAAGGCGTAGACCAACTCAACCATGCCACCGAGGCTTTCGCCGCGGCGCGCATGAATGCCAGCGTCAGCCGTGCTTTAAGCGGTAAGAATTTAGATGAGATACAGTTGTAGGAGCGGCGCGCCTACATAACAAGGAAACAATATGCCACAAATTATCATTTTGCCGCACGTCGAACTCTGCCCTGAGGGCGCTGCCATAGAAGCCAACAGCGGCGAGTCGATTTGCGATGTGCTACTCAATCACCACATCGACATAGACCACGCTTGCGACCAAGCCTGCGCTTGCACCACTTGCCACGTCATTATTCGGGAAGGTTTTAAATCGCTGAACCCATCTAGCGATCAAGAAGACGATTTACTGGATAAAGCCTGGGGTTTAGAACCGAATTCGCGCTTGTCTTGCCAGGCGCGGGTGGGCAAAGAAGACTTGGTGGTGGAAATCCCTAAATACAGCATCAACATGGCCAAAGAAGGTCACCGCTAAACTAAAACAGAGTCAAGACAGCTCACCACAGAGGCACAGAGAAGATCAAATACAATCAGTGAGTTAGCTATTTTAAATTTATGCCTCGCGAGAACGAATCTTACGCAGTCGCGCTGTTATTTAGGTTTTCTCCGTGCCTCTGTGTCTCTATGGTGAAGTTTTAAAAATCTAGCTCAACGTTTAATTGGTTTCGGCTAAATCCAACTCCACCGCGTCTTCTTTAGCGTGATGCAAGGGCACTTGCTTCATCAATACCGCCACCACAAAAATCGCAATAGCACTTAACACCGCGGTTAAAAAGCCGGTCAGCGGCACCATGATGGCGGTGTAGATCATTAGCCAAAAGTGAAAGCGGCTCTTCATGTCCAACACTTCTTCTATCTCTTTCCATTTCACCATGCCAGATGCCACGTAAAGCAGAATACCGCCTATACAGGCCATAGGCACTTGCTCTAAATAAGTGGCTAGATAAGCCGCCAAAAGCAATTTGAAGCTGAATTTAGCAATGCCGGCCAAGGGTGACACCGCGCCCAAACGAATGTTAACCGCGGTACGGGCTAAAGCGCCGGTGTGTGGAAAGCCGTTGAATAATGGTGTAAAGATGTTCACCATGCCTTGGCCCCATAATTCTTTATTCGGGTTAAACGGCACGCCTTGGTTGTTGGCCATGCGATCGGCCATGCGGCTGCACAACAAGCTTTCGATTGCCGCCACAAAATAAATGGCCACGGCAAAATAAGCCAAATCAAACCACACTTGGCCGGTGGTCATGTCCGGTAGCGCCGGCATGGTGATATTCCAAAAATCGGTAGGGATGCTGCCGTATTTATCTTTAATCAGCACCAAGCCTTTGTCTTTCCAGAAAGTAGCGGCGGCCAACCAGCCTAAACCCAAACCAAACACCGGCGCCGGAATAAAGGTGGAAATCTTAATCAGCACTTTACAAATAGCGAAGGTACTCAACGCCACGATCACCGCGTAAACGTTCATTTCGCCCATGTATGCTATGGTCTTTTGGATTTGCCCAATGAAGTCGTAACCGATTTTATGCTGGAAGCCAAACACCTCGCCCATTTGTGAGAAAGCGATGACCACGGCAATACCTATGGTGAAACCGACCACGATGGAATGCGGCACCAAGGTCACCACTTTGCCTTTTTTGAGCAGGCCGGTAAACATCAGCATGACGCCAGCAATGATGGAAGACAACACCAAAAAGCTGTGGTTATAGGTGGCCATTAAACCGGCAATAATGGGAATGTAAGCCGCGGTTGGGCCGTACACTTGGTATTTGCTACCGCCAAACAAAGCGCCCAACAAACCCGCTACCGCGCCACCAACGATGCCCTGCTCTGGGCGCAAACCACTGGCCATGGCAAAACCCATGGCTAAGGGAATGGCCACCATGGCCACCACTAAACCGGCGGTTAAATCTTTGATGATATTGCGACTTAGACTGCCTTTGGCGAGATCTTCGTAACGGCCGTCGTTAGGGTTGAGATAAAACTTGAGGGTGCGCAACAATGTGCTGGTGTCTTGCCTGTGGCTCATGTGTACAACTTTCAGAATAAGGGTTAAAAACGGTTACACCTGCATTATACCTTTTAAGGCCAGCCTAAAGCATTAAGGTCTGCTCTAAAAAACGCACTTCGCCGCTGGCTAAATTGTAAATGCCACCGACCATGCCTATCTCTTTGGCCGCCAACATGTCTTGGATGATGTCACTGCTGTGGACGATTTCGTTGATTTGCACTTGCACGTTCAAAGCGCAGACTTTATCGACAAAGTCCACATTGTTTGAATCGCGTTGGTCGGGCGTGGTTTTTTCCATGCGCACCGCCGGCCGAATCAGATTGATGATTTCGCCTATGTGGCCTTCGCGGAAATTATCGCAAGCGGCTTTCACGGCGCCGCAATCGGTGTGGCCTAACACCACCAGCAACTTGCTACCCAGGTATTTAGAGCTAAACTCCAAGCTGCCTATGCACTTGTCGGAGGCGATGTTACCGGCCAAGCGTACACTAAAAATATCGCCCAAGGCCTGATCAAACAAGATCTCAACCGGCGCCCGCGAGTCGCTGCAACTGAGCACCGAGGCAAAGGGATGCTGCCTATCTTTGGTCATGTGCACCAAACCCAGCATGTTTTTATTGGCACTGAGGTTGTTGGTAAAGCGGTGGTTGCCTTCAACCAATATATCCAAGGCCTCTTGTGGAGACATTTTGTCGCGATTCAGTAAAGGGTGCTGATACATGGGCCATTCCTGTTAGTTGGGACGACCTGATTATACCTTGATACGATATTTTGTATGAAGCAGGCTTTAGTAGGAGCGCAATTTATTGCGCAAAACGATGATTATGAAACGGTTTAGCTTGGTGGATTTTGCTTATACCGTGGCTAAGCGGTCTACGGTATCCGGGTATTGATCTACTAATTTAATTAATAAGGCAGCTTGGGCATTTGGCTTGGCTCGACCTTGTTCCCAATTTTCCAATGTACGGGGATTGGTGCGCAAATACCCGGCAAATACCGGTCGAGATAAGTGCAAACGCTCACGCAAAGCTAACAGATCCTCAGCACTGACTTCTGGCACCGCTTGCAATACAACTTGGTGAGTGCGTAAAGTACGTTTCTGCATGCGCTCGGTGGTTAAAGCTTCAAACCCTTCCACCATCTCGTCAAATAAATTTCTCTTGCTCATTACCTTGCCTCCAGTTCCATCTTTAACATCTCTTTTAATAGCCGTTTTTCTTGTACACTCAAGTCCGTCATTTCATCTTTATTGTACAAAGTGAAAAGCCAAAACTGCCGACCAACTTCCCACCAAAAATAAATAACCCTTAACCCGCCGCGCTTTCCTTTGCCGCGTTTAACGTCTACGTAGCGCAATTTTCTCAAGCCGCCAGTTGCTGCAATTACGTCACCCGCGGTAGGGTTTTGCATCAGCGCATATTGCAGAGTGCGAAAAGCATCGTCATCTAAATAATCCGACCGATAACGGCTAAAAGCAGGCAACTCGACAAATAAAGCTTCCATGCGAAAATCATACGCAACTTGCGTTCACTTTGCAAGTGCTGATTTACGTCTTGAGACCAGTATTTTGTATTAAGCCCTCCTTATGCAAGAGTCAGGCAATTGTAGGAGCGGCGAGGCGCCGCTCCTACATTAAATCTAAAAAGCCGGGCCAGAAATCATCCACAACTGTCCGTATTCAACCAAGCTGCTGTCTGCGTGGGGCTTGTGCGCTTGGGTGGTGCCTAGGTAATAGCGGCGTTTGGCATCAAACCACGACGCTTTGCGCAGCAAGTCCGTCACCTCTATGATGCCAGAATGCTCTTCGTCCACCGTCATAAAATCGCGGCTGCCGCTTTTAAATAACGCCGGGTTAGCCTCGAACAACTTAATCGCGAGCTTGGTTTTAGGGTCAAACAACCAAATGGCCGCCAAATGTGCATGCTCACCGGGGTCTTCTTGCACTAACACGCGCCCCGCCGCATCCACGGTTAAATTGTCAAACATCTCCGCACCCATTTCCTTAGCGCGCAATTGCGTACTAATGTGGCCACCGGCTTGTGGGTTTTGTATGTCATCAAACAACAATTGGCTTAAGCGGCTGTCCCCGCCCAGCTTATCGGTGGTGTTAAACCAAAATGCACGGTTATTTAAGGTGTCCCACGCACCGTCTTCTGGGCGGGCAAAGCCCGTGGCGCCGGATTTAAGCGCTAACTCCCTCAAGCTTTTGCCGTCTAATTTGGCCGCATTCGCAAGAGGGATCAAACTAAAGCGTTCGCCGTCCACTTTTAGCGCATACAGCTTGCCACCGACTAATCCAGCTTGCTGCACGGGGTTACCGTCTTTGGCTTTTTGCCCAAGGTAGACCAGCAATAAACCGTTTTGAACATCGTCCAAACCGACAACCAAAGTAGCATCGCCACTGGCCGGGTTGGCCAACAGGTTTTCCCAGGCAATGTGGCCCATGTCGTTCAATTCGTAACTGATGCCGTTTAGCGCATGGGCAAAGGCACGGCCACCAGCTTTGTCTTCTTCCCCGTTTAAAAACAACTGACCGGCATACCCTTTGCCTGAGGCCGCATTATAAAAAGCCGAAACAGGCGCCAAGTCGGCTGAACACAAGCGATTAAATGGCCGCACCACGCCTATGGGCAAACTGGCCCGCACCAGATCTTCGCCGCTTTGCAGCTTCAAGCTTTCCACAGCCATCACCCAGCGCGACACAAATGCGCCTTTTTGGCCGTGCGTGCGCACCGCCCCTTTGTTGTCTGCCAACTCATGGTTCATCAACAAACTGATGCTACCATCATCATTGGCGTAAGCACCCAAGCCATCTGGCACGCCGACCATGGCATACCCATTGGCCGCCTCTTCACCCACCGTGATGATGGGCTGCACCTGCCAATTGCTATCAACGGGCGTGATATAAGTTGGCGCCGCCATGCCAGTTTGTGCATAAAGCAGCGTAGAAAATAAAACAGCATGCAGTAATTTCATAACCAACCCTATCCATAAAAAATCAAAAAACACCTGCCTTGAAAGGCAATACCAGCGCGGCGAATCGAGCATGTGTCGTCAGCTCATACACAATAAAAAACCCGCCTAAGCGGGTTTTTTAACAATTATCCAACTAAGTTAAAACTAGCTACTTAGAATGAGAATTGTGAACGCACCATTAACAAATCTTCTTTGCTGATATTTGTAAGCGACGTATCAACTGCCTTAAATTTATCATCAAATTTGGTGTGGGCATAGTTAGCCAACACACGCATGTTTGGGGTTAGCTGCCATTTGATACCCACGGTATAGGTTTTAGCGCCACCGCCCGTTGCTGTTGTATTTAAACTTGCAGCACTTGCTGTATCTAACGATCCAGTATTGCCAGAGAATGAGCCTTGGATTCTTGAAGAAACAGCGGAGCCAGAACCCGAATAAGCGGCCACATCACTCACATCGTAAGCATCAAAACGCACACCCAATTCCCAAGCACCTTTACCTTTACCTGTTTCCACATCGAAGTTAGACGTTGGTTTAATGCCACCCCATGCGCCGTTTTTGTACCAGTTAGCATAATTCTCACCGGTTAGCATAACTAACGCTTCCACATAGTAAGCTTTTACATCCGCATGTACGTACGAGTTTACAGAGGCTTGTTTTGCGTTAAACACTTGATCAGTGTATTCACCTTGAATTTTGAATGGACCTTTAGCAAGGGCCAATTCTAAGCCGTAGGCTTTGTTTTCTACGTTAGCCGCTGCATTGGAGGGTATGCTTGCACCAGCATTCACTGTATTACCAGCAATTTGAGCACGGTATGAGTTAGCTATGCCACGACCAGCTGAACGAAAGCCAAACACAGTGCCATTAGTAGCAATGCCAGTTGTTAATGTTGATGAGCCATTACTTGATGACGTTGGTAAAACGCCGTACTCAGAATCAAAGCCTGCCGCACCGACGTGGAACACAGAATCACCGTAACCGGCTAATTCAGCAAGGTTTAAGGTAGCCCGACCGGCAAAACCTTTACCGGTATTTTCTGAATCGGTTTCACCAAAGTTATTTTGTTGGTACACAGAAGCCGCGTAAGTCACACCGGTTGTTGGCACACCGTGCAACATGGCACCGATTTTTTTCGCTGGCGTGATTTGGTTAACGTATGAACGCTCCATGAAATCAAGGTTGTTTGAGCTGGTACCGTATTCTTCTAAATTGAACGGTTGTTTAAATTGACCTAGTTTTAATTGCGCTTGCTTGTACATGCCGGCATTAATGTAAGCCACATCCACTGTGTTGGTGTTGCTACCTACTAAATTACCAATCACTTCGTAGTCAAAATGTTCGAACATTTTGCCTTTAACCCCAATACGAGCACGGCGCAATTCAAATTGGTCTGCCATACCAGCTGTATCACGGTCAGAATTGTGTGCCACCGTATTTGCATCGGTATTATTGCTTTCAGAGCGCATATCAAATTGCATGCGACCAGTTAAGGCCATGGTGTTTTTACCGTCACCGGTTTCAAATGAGATTGAACCGTCTTTGTTTTTTGCTGATACGGCTGTTTTTTTCTTCTCAGCAGCAGCTTCTTTTTCACCGGTACGGCCTTTTAATAATAAAGCACCTTCTTCTTCAGTCAATACGCCTTTTGCAATCAACGCATTCAAAATATCGTCTGTTGAATCAGCCATGGCATTAGCACCGAAGCCCATCAACATAGAGCCAGCCAGTGTTGCCGCTACTAAGCTACGTAGTTTAAAGTTCATTCAAAATCCCCTAGTAATTATGTAAAAAATAATATGCTTGCTTAACGGGTGTGATTTTGTGGCTCGAATATGACAATTTGATGACAGAGAATGAACTAGTGAAATAAAACGGATGGTTTGTTGTATTTTTGCAACAACGAAGGAGTAACGCTCATGCTAGGTAGCGTTACTTGTAAAAAAAGCCATCCACACTAAAGTGAGGATGGCTTTTAGATAATACCTGGCATTAAGCTTAGCCGATGGGTTTAGCTTTCAGCGCGCATGTGCGGGAACAGAATCACGTCACGGATGCTAGCGCTGTCGGTAATCATCATAACCAAACGGTCTATGCCTATGCCGCAACCACCAGTGGGTGGCATGCCGTATTCTAGGGCACGGATGAAGTCGGCGTCGTAGAACATGGCTTCGTGGTCGCCGGCTTCTTTGGCTTTCATTTGCGCATGGAACCTGGCGGCCTGGTCTTCGGCATCGTTCAACTCACTAAAACCGTTGGCGATCTCACGGCCGCAAACAAATAATTCAAAACGCTCGGTGATCTCCGGGTTGCTGTCCGAGGCTCGGGCCAAAGGCGACACTTCCACCGGGTAATCAATAATATAAGTCGGCTCCCACAATTGGCTTTCGGCAGTTTCTTCAAACAAAGCCAATTGCAAGGCACCCAAGCCGGCATGATCAAACGGTTTGCTGCCGTGTTTGAGAATTTCGGCACGCAAGAAGGCCACGTCGTTTAATTGCGCCAAGCTGTATTGCGGCGCGTATTTTTGGATGGCACCGACGATGGTGAGGCGTTGGAAAGGCTGACTTAAATCCAACTCGCGACCTTGGTATTGCAACACCGCGGTGCCGCGCGCGGCAATGGCGGCCGTGCGTATGCAGTTTTCAGTAAAGTCCATCAACCATTGGTAGTCGGTGTAGGCCGCGTAAAACTCCATCATGGTGAATTCGGGGTTGTGCCGTACGCTCAAACCCTCATTTCTAAAATTGCGATTCACTTCAAACACGCGCTCAAAGCCGCCCACCACCAAGCGTTTTAAATATAATTCGGGCGCAATGCGCATGTACATGTGCATGTCCAGCGCATTGTGGTGCGTGATAAACGGCTTGGCAGAAGCACCGCCAGGGATGGGGTGCAACATCGGTGTTTCCACTTCCAAAAATTCATTTTGCAACATGAATTGGCGTATGGCTGACACCACTTTGCTGCGTGCAACAAAGGTGGCGCGGGTTTCTTCCGAGGTGATGAGGTCGACGTAACGCTGACGGTATTTGACTTCTTGGTCTTGCAAGCCGTGGAATTTTTCTGGCAAGGGGCGTAAAGATTTGGTCAGCAAGCGTATCTCGCTGACTTTAATCGACAGCTCGCCGGTCTTGGTTTTAAACAAGTGGCCGCTGGCGCCTAAAAAGTCGCCCAAGTCCCAATGTTTGAATTGCTCGTAGACGTCTTCGCCTATGGCGTCTTTCGCCACGTAGAGCTGGATACGGCTGCCGGCGTGCTCGCCGCTACCGTCTTGGATGGTGGCAAAGCTGGCTTTGCCCATCACCCGTTTTAACATCATGCGACCGGCCACCACCACGTTAACTGGCGCTGCTTCGAAGGCCTCGTTTTCTTTATCAGCATGGGCAGCCAGCAAATCGGCCGCTTTATGTTGTGGCTTAAAGTCATTCGGAAACGCCACTGACCCTTGGCTTAGGCTGCTGGCGCGCAAGGCCTTTAACTTTTCACGGCGCTCCGCGATCACGTGATTTTCGTCGACCGCCACTACGTCGTTATCTTTCTGATTATTTTGCTCGTTGCTCACACTCATACTCCCTGCTTCAAACTTTCAGTAATAAATAGATCCAAGTCGCCGTCTAACACGCCTTGGGTATTGCCTATTTCCACGCTGGTGCGTAAATCTTTAATGCGCGATTGATCGAGCACGTAAGAGCGAATTTGATGGCCCCAACCGATGTCGGTTTTGGCATCTTCCAAAGCCTGCTTGTCGGCATTGCGTTTATTTAGCTCTAAGGCATACAGCGCGCCTTTTAACATCGCCATCGCTTCCGCCCGATTGCGGTGTTGCGATCGGTCATTTTGACACTGCACCACGGTGTTGGTCGGTATGTGCGTGATGCGCACCGCCGAGTCGGTTTTATTAATGTGCTGACCACCGGCACCACTGGCGCGGTAGGTATCCACCCGTAAATCGGCTGGGTTGATGTCGATTTCTATGCTGTCGTCCACCTCGGGGAAAATCTGCACGCTGGCAAACGAGGTATGGCGCTTGGCGTTGGAATCAAACGGTGATTTACGCACCAAACGGTGCACGCCACTTTCGGTACGCAAGGTGCCGTAGGCATAATCACCACTGACCTTAATCGATGCGCCTTTGATGCCGGCCACGTCGCCATCGGACAATTCCAGCACTTCAACCTTAAAGCCTTTGCGCTCGGTGTAGCGCAAATACATACGCAGCAACATATTGCACCAGTCCTGTGCCTCGGTACCACCGCTGCCCGATTGAAATTCAATGAAGCAATTATTGGCGTCCATGGGCCCAGAAAACATGCGCCTAAATTCCATCTCGGCAATTTGTTTTTCTAAGGCCAGCGCATCGCTGGCCACGCTTAGCAGGGTGGCGTCATCGTCTTCTTCGCGCGCCATGTCAAACAAATCTTGTGCGTCTTGCAGGCCAGCCTGCAGATAAACCAGGGCATCCACCACCAAGGCCAGTTCGCGTTTTTCTTTGCCCAATGCTTGGCTTTTAGCGTTATCGCTCCAAATTTTTGGGTCTTCGAGTAAGCCGTTAACTTCGGCTAAGCGCTGACTTTTTGTTTCAATGTCAAAGATACCCCCTAAGGGCCTGATTGCGTTCAGCCAAATCCACTAGGCGGTGGGTTATGCTATTGAGTTGTTCGGCTTCCATGACGGTTAGGCTGGCTTAGAAAAAACAGCATTATACAACATTAACCACAGAGACACGGAGCCACAGAGAAAAGCTAAAACCAATTTTGACGCCGATAAACGCAGATAAAATCAAGCTCTTTCTTACTCAGAAAAGACTACCTCACCGTCTTCTTTAACGAAGCGGCCGATATTAGGGTTGTCCAATAAACTGAGCACCAATTCGGATGGGCGGCACAGTTTAACGCCTTTGGCCGTGACCACGATGGGCCGATTGATAAGAATGGGATGCTGCAACATAGCATCGATTAAAGCGTCCTTGCTTAAATCGGGGTTAGCCAAACCCAGTTCGTCATACGGCGTGCCTTTCTCGCGAATGACGGCACGCACATCGCCGCCCATAGCATCAATCAGCTCGATTAAACGGGCTCGACTGGGTGGATTTTTTAAGTATTCTATGACTTCCGGTTCCACGCCACTGGCGCGTAGCATGGCCAAGGTGTTGCGTGAGGTGCCGCAAGTGGGGTTGTGGTAAATCGTCACAGACATAGCGTTTCCTTATTTTGCTTCGTACCAATGCTGGCTACGATTGACAATGGCCACCACCGACAGCATGACCGGCACTTCAATTAATACGCCGACCACGGTGGCCAAAGCGGCGCCGGAGTTAAAGCCAAACAAGGCAATGGCGGTGGCCACCGCCAATTCAAAGAAATTGGAGGCGCCGATCAAAGCCGAGGGACCGGCCACGCAATGGGCGACTTTAAATTGTTTATTCAGCCAATACGCCAGCATGGCATTGCCATAAGTTTGAATGAGGATGGGCACGGCCAATAAAGCGATGATAAGCGGCTGCGCCATAATCTGCTGGCCCTGAAAACCAAACAACAACACCAAGGTAGTCAACAATGCGATTAATGAGAACGGTTGCAGGCGTTTAAGCACTGCGTCCAAGCTTGTCTGGCCGTGAGTCAAAAGAAGCTTGCGTAAAGCTTGGCTGAACAACACCGGCAGCACGATGAACAAGCCCACCGAAATGAGCAAGGTATCCCAAGGCACCACGATGCTGGACAAGCCCAACAGCAATGCGACCAAGGGCGCAAAGGCAAACAGCATGATGCTGTCGTTGATGGCCACTTGCGATAAAGTAAACTTGGCATCGCCGTTGCACAGATTGCTCCAAACAAACACCATGGCCGTGCATGGGGCGGCGGCCAGCAGTATTAGCCCAGCGACGTAACTGTCCAATTGCTCGGCCGGTAAATAATCAACAAACGCATGGCGTATGAATAGCCAGGCCAACAAGGCCATGGAGAAGGGTTTCACCAGCCAGTTAATGAACAGTGTCACGCCTATACCACGGCTGTGCGCTAAGACTTCCTTCATGGCAGAAAAGTCGATTTTAAGCAGCATGGGGATAATCATCAGCCAAATCAACGCCGCCACCGGCAAGTTGACTTCGGCTAGTTTTAAACTGGCCACTGTTTGAAAGAAGCCAGAAAAACCCTGGCCTAAGGCTATGCCCAGCCCTATGCAGCCCAGCACCCACCAGCTGAGGTTTTTTTCAAAAGCGCTTATTTTTGCGTTTGCTTGCGTCATGAAATGTGTCTTTACCCTTGTTATTAAGCCTGCCCATAAGGTCGGAAATTATAGCGCAATAAATTTAAATTTTTATGCGATAAGCCCTCGCGGATTTTCCAACTGACGGTTAAACTAAGCAAATAATAAAACCGTAATAATTCTGAAACAAAACCGTAACAACTAGGGAGAGTAACTATGGCAAATGCTGTTTTTGGTCGTTTAATGGCGGCAATATCACCACGCAGTGATAATTATTTTGTGTTGTTTAATAGTTTAGCTGACTGTGCGGTGCGGGGCTCTAAAGTGCTCGCCATGATGACGGCCGTCAACGATAGCGACAAATTCGAGGAGCATTTTGCCGAAATCCGTCACATTGAATCGCAAGCCGACGAACACACCAAAGAAATTCTAATCTCCCTACACAAAACCTTCATCACGCCTTTTGATAGACGCGAGATACGCGAATTGGCCATGGCTTTGGACGACATCATAGACTACATGGAAGACATCCCACAGAGCGCAAAAATTTACGGTCACAGCAAATTCACCCCGGAAATGGTGGCGCTCGGGCAAATTCTATTGCGTGCCGCCGAAAAAGTCCGCGATGCGGTCAACATGTTGTCGGACATGAAAAATGCCGAGAAAATTTTACGCACTTGCGAAGAAATCAGCGCCATTGAAGGCGAAGCCGACCACGTCATGCGCGCCGGCATGCACCGTTTGTTCGTCGAAGAATCGGACGCACGCACCATCATACGTTCAAAAGAACTGTACGATCTTTTTGAAATGGCGGTGGACAGCTGCGAGGACGTGTCAGACGTCATTCATGGTGTCGTGTTAGAACGCATTTAAGGAGCCAGAGCATGG
>SXGU01268192.1_pt1 | contig 15931 bp, 16 predicted proteins | sample 3174531 | NCBI WGS metagenome assembly SXGU01 (sample SAMN11356863, study PRJNA531348) | freshwater metagenome | isolation source: freshwater sample F1-140 | place: China: Fuxian Lake, Yuxi | collected 2017-12-25
CCGGAATCCTCACCTACGTCCGCGACTCCGAACGCATCAAACGCTGCGGCCACTGCGACATCTGCTCGCCACTCTCCGATCTTTTAATTCCCGTTGAACCCGCGCGCCCCAAGACCTTCACGACGAAAGTGCGCAAAAAGAAATTCACAACCGACCGCTCCGAAAAACTCGAAACCCCCGAAGCCGAACTCCGCGCCGAAATCATGCGCGAATGGCGAAAGAACTACGCCGACGAAAACGACATCCCACCCTTCATGGTGTTCTCCAACCGCACCCTCATCGACCTCTGCAACCGCAACCCGCAAACCCTCGATCAACTCCGCGGAATCTACGGCTTCGGCGAAGCCAAGACGACCGCGGTGGGAGACCGGATTCTTGCGGAATTGCGGCGAGCGAGAGGGTAAGCGGGAGCGAGAGCGGGCGAGCGGGCATGCAGACCGGGCGAGTCGGTCAGGCTTTCGTTTGAAAGGAAGGCAGAATCATCTTTTTAGTTGGAACAAGTCCAAGCACATCGCATAGACAGTTTCACTGTTGGACTTCTGGACGAGAGAAGCGTTCTCAGCGATAAATTCCAGAAATTTGTTTTTTAAGACGATTGCGTCCTTTTCGGAAACGCTGAGGACTCCGGAATAGTGGAGATCACTGATTTCCTCTCGATCCAAAGAATCGATGGCTTGGGTTCTCCAGTTCGTGTGATGTTTGATGATGTTGTGAGATTCATTACCTAACCTTACAAATTCAATAACAGCTTTGAAGCGACCCTCACGTTCTTCTATGAGGCCGCAGGAAACTAAGAACGTGAGCGTCTCCGTTACGACCGGAAGCGGAAGTTTAAAAAAATGAGATAAAGCCTCTCTGGTCTGTAAAGCAGGAACTGTCACGCCGATATGAAGAGCAGCGTAGCGCCAAGAGCTATAGTATTTTGATTTTTCCAACTCTGTGAGTTCGTTGGTTCCGCCGAGACGAGTTGTGAGTTTAAGACGGCTTTTGAGGCATTCTTCGATCTTTTCCTCGAAGTACGCCTTGAGCCGCTTTGAGCCTGCGCGGTCGTGTTGGACCAGTAGTAGAAAGAAGTCGGATTCATCCTTTGCATGTTCCAAAAAGCCATTAAGCGTTTCGGCTTGCTCAAGACTCAAGTTGGCTGAGCCATAGAGTATCTGTGAAATGTAAGTCGGTTGGCATCTCAAGGTTTTTGCCATCTTAGACTTGATGCCGCGTCTTTGAGAGCGCTCGCCCACTCGTTCTCGCAAATACGATTTGTACGATCTGAAGTCGAATACATTTTCCACTGAAATACCGTGCTTTTAGAGATTTTTTGGCAGTCCTACTAAAGTTCATTTGAATTGCCAAAGTAAATTGATCTTTTGGCGGATAACTCCTGCACGTATGTTTTGCGGGCACGATGAACGTGCTAAAGGAGTGATTATGAAATTCAGAAATACTGCGGGAGCGTGGAAGCTCCTATTAGTGACATTGCTGTTGGTTGGTGGGGCGGCGCACGCGGGCGGGCTCAGCGACGGCGGTGGTAAAGGGGTTCTCTGCAACGATCGCCTTTCGACGCTCGACCTATTCGAGGCTCGCCAGCGCGGTTTGCCGATCCTGCGCGGAGAAGGAAATTTTGAGGAGGATCTTGTTCGCTTCGGAACGGAAGTATTCAAGCATTTCAATCGAGAGAACTTGGGGAAAAACGGGAAACCTGCCGGCGAGATGGTGCGAGAGGTGCTTCACAAGACAGTCATTTCCCGATTCCGAGCGATTCCCGCGGGAGAACGGTTGCCGTCCACTTCGGATGCAACTCTCCCACAACTTCCTTCTGGTTGCTCCGTTGTGCAAATCGCGACTTATCGCGGAGACGGTACAATCCTACTCGACGTTGAATACTGGCGGAAACTTGACAGTGTGGAACGCGCAGCCCTGGTGGTGCATGAATACATTTACCATCGCGCTCGCACGTCTGGTTCAACGACGTCTGATGAGACGAGACTCGTTCTCGGGCTCATCTTTTCAGGCAAAAATCCCGTCCCACTTTTTAAGCCCGTTTGGACCGCCGAACGAGTCGCGTGGTGTTTAGCTGGGAGCAGCGGCACGGCTGCCGAGAATTTTGAATTCTACGTCACGGACGAAACGGACCAGGGCAAAAATGGTATCGGGATCTATTTCAGACGGTTCAAGAACGTCTACGTGACCGCCGCTACATGGGCCTTCGTACCAGGTGTTCAGATCAAGGATCTGATTGCGAGAACTTATCCTCTTCGTTTCGCAACGGCCAAAAACTTACTGAGCGACGAAGAATGGGTTTTTGAACTTGGAACCGACACGAGCACCGAGAGCATTACCGTTCGAGCTCACCAAGTTGGTGAATCTACTCCGCCTCCGTCCCTCGGGTCCTGTCGTTTGGAGCGTTGAATTGAGGAAAGCCGAGAATTGGACGCCTCAGCTCCCGTTTTAAACTAGAGATGAAAGTTGCCCGAGCGCTCTTCGTTTGAAACGAAAGCTCGGGCGTGGTCATGCAGCCCGGGCGGTTTTGCCTGACCGCCCGTTTGCCCGGTTGGCCTCGTTTAAAAATTCCCCGACGAAAACTACTCCAGCTGAATTTCCGTCACGCTGAGAGAAGGGCTTTCGTTTTGAACGACGGTTTCGGCGACTTTCACCTGACCCGCTTCGAGGAGATCCTGGCGAACGAGGTCGAAGGCTTTGAGTTGCGCTTCGTTGCCGGCGACGCGGAGGAGATTTACGGGCCACTTCAGGCTCTTTTGGCTTGAGGACTTCGCGCCGCGGATGCGGTTGAGGACACCGGAAGCGCCTTCGTAGACGAGGGTCTCGGCTCCATTCAAACCGGCGAGTTCACCGATCGTGGGCCACGCCGTTGTGTGGACGGAGGCTTCGCGGCCTGTGGCCTTGTAGCGCCATGACCAGACTTCTTCGCAGACGAAGGGCATGGTGGGCGCGAGAAGGCGGAGGAAGGTCTTCAGTGTCCAATCCAGGGTTGCGATGGCGGAGCGACCTTCGGCGCGGTCGCGCATTTGGTAGGCGCGGGCTTTTACGAGTTCGAGGTAGTTGTCGCAGAAATCCCAGAAGCGTTGTTCGGTTTCGATCAGCGCTTGCGCGTAGTCGTAGGCTTCGAAGTGCTTCGTGCAGCTCGCGACGAGATCGCGCATGACTTGGAGCCACGAGAGATCGACGGGAACACTCACATCTTTCAGGGTCACGTCGGAGACTTCGCCGATTTGAAGCATGACGAACCGGGAGGCGTTGAAGATTTTTGTCGAGAGGCGCTTACCGGTCGCGAACATCGTTTCGTCGTAGACGGTGTCGGGGCCGAGTTTTGCGCGCGCGGCCCAGTATCTTACGGCGTCGGAGGAGTACTTCTCGATGAGGGCCTGAGGGGTCACGACGTTGCCTTTGGACTTACTCATCTTGTCGCGGTTGGGATCGACAACCCAGCCGCTGATCGCGATGTTTGACCACGGAACTTGTTTCTCGTGCATGTAGGATTTCGTGATCGTGTAGAACGCCCACGTGCGGATGATCTCGTGCGCTTGCGGTCGGAGATCAGCCGGGTAGAGGCTCGCGTGGCGCTTGCTCTCGAGTTGCCAGTGGCTGTTGATCTGCGGAGTGATGGATGAAGTTGCCCACGTGTCCATCACGTCGGGATCACCGATGAAGCCGCCTGGTTTCGCGCGCTGTTCTTCTTTGAATCCGGGGGGCGCCTCGCTCAAGGGATCGACGGGAAGGCGTGAGCCATCGGCGAAGATCGGTTTTTCGTAGCGCACAACTCCGTGCTCGTCGATCGGATACCAGACGGGGAATGCGACGCCGAAGTAGCGTTGGCGCGAGATGCACCAGTCTTGGTTGAGGCCTTGGACCCATTGTTCGTAGCGCTTGTACATATGCTCGGGGTGCCACTGCACCTTGCGGCCTTGTTCGACGAGCGCTTCGCGGTGTTCGAGAATTTTTACGAACCACTGGCGGGTCGTGATGTACTCGAGAGGTTGATCACCTTTTTCGTAGAAGCGCACCGCTTGTTCGGTGGGCTTCGGATCGCGAACGAGGGAACCATCGGCGCGGAGGAGTTCGACCATCTTCGCGCGGGCTTGGTTGACGTAGAGACCGGCGATCAAATCGTAGTTCGCGTTTGCGCGATCGGGATCGACGGACGTGAAGAGGCTTCCCTCTTTTTCGAAGCGGTGGCGGATGAAGCGGCCGTCGCGGCCGATGATTTGGCGAAGCGGAAGTTGCGAGCGTTTCCAGAACTCGACGTCATTTGCGTCACCGAAGGTGCAGACCATGAGGATGCCGGTTCCCTTTTCGGGATCGGCGTGCTCCGCGGCCATGATCGGAACGCGCGCGCCGAAGAGGGGTGTCACCGCGAACTGACCGAAATAGGGTTGAAATCTCTTGTCGTCAGGGTGGGCGACAACGGCGATACATGCGGGCAAGAGTTCCGGCCGGGTCGTGGAGATCACGAACTCGCCGCCGCCTTCGATCTTGAATTGGATGTCGTGATAGTTTCCTTGTTTAGTTCGCTCTTCGACATCGGCCTGGGCGACCGCGGTTTGAAATCCGGTATCCCACATGGTGGGGGCTTCGATGTTGTAGACTTGGTTTTTCTTAACGAGGTCAAGAAACGACAACTGCGAAACGCGGCGGCAGTGTTCGTCGATCGTCGCGTACTGTTGGCGCCAATCGATCGAGAGCCCGAGTCTTCGCCAGAGAGCTTCGTAGAGTTTTTCGTCATCAGCGGTTTGTTTTCCGCACGCCTCAAGGAAATTGCGACGCGAGACGGGCTGTTTTTTCTTCACGTCTTTTTCGACGGGTGTCGGCTTCCACGCGGGATCGTAGGGGAGCGACGGGTCGCACGTGATGCCAAACAGGTTCTGCACTCGTCTCTCGGTCGGAAGCCCGTTATCGTCCCAGCCCATGGGGTAAAAAACGTTTTTTCCCTTCATTCTCTGGAAGCGAGCGATGACATCGGTTTGCGTGTAGCTGAAGACGTGGCCGATGTGCAGCGATCCCGAAACGGTGGGGGGAGGCGTATCGATCACGTAAGTGTTCGCGCGCGGAACGCTCGGATCGTAGTGGTAACGACCTTCTTTTTCCCAGGTTTCGGTCCACTGGGTTTCGACGGCCTGGGGCTCATACTTCGACGGGAGGTTCGATTGTTCTTTCATTGCCTGCTCATATCATTGGGCCGACTTTCGACGCAATGCCAGATTGAACGGGCGATGCTTCCGAATTAAAACTTTCGAATCAGAGGGAGATAAAAATGTCGATCGGAACCGAACCCCTAGGCGAAATTCGCGAAACCACCATCACGATCTCCGAGACTTGGCTAGATATGTTTGGTCACGTGAATAACGCTGCCTACCTGACGCTCTTTGAGCAAGTGCGTTGGGATATCGTGTCGCCCATGGGCTTTGGCGTAAAGGGCATCCAAGAAAAACAGATGGGCCCGACGATCCTCGAAGTGAAGCTTCAGTTCCGCCGTGAGATTCGCGCTCGAGACACGATCAAGGTGAAAACTTTTGTCACCAATCACTCGGGGAAGATCACGCATCTCAGACAGATCATGGTGAAAGAGAACGGTGAGGAGGCATGCATCGCCGACTTCGTTCTCGCGCTCTTTGACTTGAAAGCGCGTAAGTTGATTGAGCCGACGGAGGAGTGGAAGCGGGCTCTTGGAATGTAACTGCCCGCCGTGTAGGCAGAGCGAAGAAAAAGATGACAAAATCACGAGCCTTTGCAAGCCTCTTGGCTTCGGAGGACACTATGAAATTTGCTTCTTTGGCTACGATGACTCTCGGAACTCTGACTTTGTCTTTGGCTTTGGCTTTGCCCATGACGGCAGCGGCGAGAACCGCACGCTCAAGCACGACGACTTCGGCCGCGACATCGACGACGACCAACACTCCCGCGATCGATCTCCCGGCGAGCCCGGCATCGAACCTTTCGGCATCGGCGGGCCGACGCACTTCTTTAAATTGGGATGCTTTCATCGACGTGGAAGGACGCATCTGGAACAAAGAAGCCACGGCGCTCTTGCCCGATCACGGCGCGACTTTAAACGACGCGGCTCTTTATCTCTCGAAAGATTTCTCGCGCGCGACGGCGGTTGTTGATCTCCCGTTCTTCAGCAATTACTCGGGTTCGAACAACTTCCAGTTCTCAGGTCAGAAGGCGCAAGCTTACGTGCAAACGAGCTTCGGTCAGCAGTTCGGCGTGCGTCTCGGCCAATACGATTCGTTTTTCGGCATCGAGGCGAATGACTCCATCGCTCGCTTCTTCGCGAACAACGGTTTGATGAAGAGCTTGGGAGTAATTCCCTACACGCACACGGGTGTCCAGGGCGTGATGAACGCGGATCGTTTCACGATTCGTGGTCAGATCGCGAACCCGAACAGCGCGGGCTCGATTCCGCCGAGCACGTTCCCTGAGTTGGGCGGTCAAGTTCGTTTCGATTCGGGCGCGGCGTTCGGCGCGTTCGGCTTCCAATACGGCCGCGTGAGAACCGATGCTCCCGAAAAAGACAAAGTTTTGGTTGAGTTCATGGGCGGTGCGGCCGTCGAGAAAATCACGTTCGGCGCGCAGGTCGACATCAAGAAGTCGCCGCTCACACCCGGTGCGGATAAAACCGGTCTCGGCATCGGCGTTCTCGGAACTTACCAGCACGATGCGGATCTTGGCTTCGGCGGAAGATTCGATTATCTCAAAGACATGGGTATCGTAACGTCCGTTCCTGCGGGCAATGGCGCGGGTGCCGCGAATGCGACGGCAGAGAATGCGCTTCTTCTCTCGTTCGGTCCCTCGTACAAACTTGAGCAAGATCTCACCGTGCGTGGTGATTTCACGCTCGGAAGCCTCAAACCCCAAGGCGGAACGGACGAGACCGTCTTCGGTATCGGTCTCTCACTCGTGGCTCGCCTTTAATCAGTTTTGAAAACTCGGTTGATTCTTGCCAGTCAATCCAAAGCCCGACGGCGATTGTTAAAGCGCCTCGGGCTTCGTTTTTCTTCACGTGCGGCGAACCTTGATGAAGAAGCGGTCGCGCGTCGCATCTCCAATCCGCGAAAACTCGTTCTTGAGCTCTCGAAGCTGAAAGCTCGCGCGGTCCAAATGAGCGCTCGCGGGACCATCGTCATTGGCGGCGACCAAGTTCTAGTATGCGGCGGACGCATCTTCGGAAAGCCGCACACCGAATCTAGAGCCGAGACTCAACTGAGGATGATGTCGGGAAAGACGGTTGTTCTTCAGACGGGAGTCTGCGTTATCGATCCCGCAGGTCGGGAGATTGCCTTTGTGCATCAAACGCGAATGAAAGTGCGTCGTTTGAGCGATGCGGAAATTCGCAATTACGTGCGTCTTGATCAGCCCTTAGAATGCTCCGGCAGTTTCAAGTTCGAGAGTTTCGGGATCGCTCTTTTCGAGAGCGTGGAGACCGACGACCCCACGGCAATCGAGGGGCTTCCACTTCTTCATCTGAATCGGGTTCTCCGCAAGCTTCCAAAGTCTTATGCACTCTATGAATGTTAATTTGATATCAAGGTATTGGATTTCATAACCCCCGAGGCGCATTCTCGGAACGTTCAAAGGAGCGTTGTTATGAATCTCTTCACTTCGATTGCATCTCGTTTGTTTGTCTTCACGCTCATCGCCTTGGTGAATGTCGTTTTCTCGTTCGTCAGCCAGGCCGCTCGTGCCGACCAAGCTGGTCCTGATTATTTGGCTCTCGCGACTCGCATTAAAGAAGCTCGCAGTGCTTGTGTTCCGCAAACCGCTGATTGTTCGCTTCCGGGTCTCCGCCCTGAAGTCGTCTATGAAAACGGCCACGCGGATGCGCGGGTCACTCAAGAGCACCTGAAGGTCTTCTCCGAGGTCGCTAAACACCAGGCACAGATTTGGGCGGATACGATCCTCGAAGGTGACTATCGCGCGGCGGGCGACACTCGTCTCGACAAGGTCGAGGCCTTCTTTAAGGGCGAGGAACTCGTCGCTTACCGCATTACCTATTCCGAGCGAGCTTGGTACACAGGTGAGTGTCACCCGAGCCAACCCCTTCAGGGCTGCGAAGAGGGTCGGATCGCCGAAGCTTCTTTCGTCTCTCCCACAACTCAGTCGTGGCTTCGCGATGACCGCGCGTACGCCGACTTTATCTCGATAAATTGATATTTTCTGAGGTTCGCAGGCCAAATCGCCTGCGAATCATCGAAAGATCTCCAACAATTCGAAACGCTCTGAGTGGCTCTCTCGGGCATGATTGGGTTTGTCTTCTTAACGGAGAGGAGAAACTCAAATGGCTTCAGATAGAAAAGGCGATTCAACGCTCTCGGGTTCGTCCAGCCGCCAGGACATCAGCGGTATCTCAGGAGACATCGTTAACCCCCGCCTCAGCATGGAAGAAGTAGAACCCGCCGGCGAATTTACCTCTCGCGGAAGCGGCACCGATCGAAATTCCGACCAAGATCGCCTCAGCGATCGCGAGAACTTACTTGATAAAGAGGTGGAAGACACTTTCCCCGCAAGCGATCCGATCTCATCACAATCTCCGATGACGGGTGTCGGTCATGCTCATGGTTCGTCGGATCTCCCTGATGACTTCAAGGACAATCCGGCCGCACAGTTCGAATACGGTCGCAGGACGCAGGAGAAGACTTTCCACTTCGAAACTTCGACTCGTCGCCATCAGATGGGCAATCCCGATATCGGCGAAGTGGATCTCGGCACCATCGAGGACGGAAAACCTTCGCAGCCTGACGATAACGATCACTTCGACACGGTTGACGAAGACGAAGGCAATCGATCGCTATAGGACCGGCGCTTCTTTCGAAAACGGATTGAGAATCAAATCACGTGAGAGCAGACTGAGAGTCATTTCAAAGGAGCTCTCGCGTGAATTCTCCGATTCGGATTCTCCTCTCGCTTTCACTTCTTTTGTCGGCTGGTTGTTCTCACGGCGATACGAAGCCTGCGGCGACCGCCAAAATCACCGAAATGCAGGTTTCGGGCGAAAACGAGACCAATTCACCCGAAGCGCAGGCGAAACCCTATGTCGTTCTCGTTTCAATCGACGGTTTTCGCTGGGATTTCCTCAACCAGTTTGATCCTCCGGCTCTCACATCAATTCATCGTGAGGGAGCTGCGGCACAGGGTTTGATTCCGATCTACCCGAGTAAGACCTTCCCGAATCATTACAGTATCGTGACCGGCCTCTACGCGAAAAACCACGGCATTGTCTCGAATGAATTTTTCGATCCGAAAAGAAAGGCGATCTTTTCGCTCCCGGATCGCCAAGCCGTTCAGGACGGAAGCTGGTACGGCGGTACACCCATCTGGAATGAGGCACGTAAACATGGGATGTTGAGCGCAAGCTACTTCTGGATTGGGAGTGACGCCGAAATCTCCGGCATGCGGCCTAACTATTACTATGTCTACGACGAAACTGTTCCCCAGGAAGCGAGGGTCGCGCAAGTGGTTCGGTGGCTCGAGTTGCCGGCGGAGAGACGGCCGCACTTGATCACCCTCTACTTCGGCGAGGTGGATCGAGCCGCGCACGATCACGGAACGAAGTCCCCCGAATTGGCCGAGGCGATCCGCAAAGTCGATCAGTCGATCAGTGAGCTCCGCCGCGGACTCGATAAGACAGGTTTACCTATCAACTTGATTCTCGTTTCGGACCACGGGCATCTAGACGTTGAGCCGGCGAAGACATTGGCGATTGATGCGAGCCCTGAAACCGAGAAGCTTCTCGCGAAGTTCCAGATTCTCGGCGTCGGGCCCCAGATGATCCTGTATCTCAAAGAGGGTGAAGATCGTAAAACGATCGAGGAGACGAGACGGGTTCTCAGCCAGCAAGCAAAGAACTACCGAGTCCTCACGGCGAAGGAACTGAAGCGACTCAACTACGACGGGAATCCGCGAACGGGTGATCTCGTCGTTGATCCCGATCCGGGCTATTTGATCGGAACGAAGAACCGAATGCCCAAAGCTCGCGGATCTAATCACGGTTGGGATGCTTCGCGATCAAAGGAAATGCAGGGTGTGCTCTTTGCCGTTGGACCTTCTTTTAAACCAGGCGCTCGCGTACCGGCTTTTGAGAACATTCACGTTCACGCTTTGGTCAACGAAATCCTTTCAATGAAACCAACGGGAACCGTTGATTCCAAACGGCGGGTGATCCTCCCGCTGCTTAAAAGTGGAGACTCCGGGAAATGAACCCGGGCAAATATCAAGTTCCCTGCACATGGTGGCCGCCGGGTTGTTCCTAACGGTCGGTCGGCCCTAAATTAGATCGAATTGGAATTTGGGTTTTCCAAACCAAAAGGAGTTTAGGGCATGGCTGACAATTCAAAGGTCAACGAAACAGATTCGCTCGTGGGCAATGGTTCAGGTTCCATCGACATCGGTGCGAACGTCGGCGAGGGTTTCAATAACCACCCTCATTTGAGCGCGGATTCTCTTGACGCCAACATTAACACGTCAACGACGGAGAGTGCGGATCTCTCGGGTGCGGCTGCTTCGAGCGGCGCGACCGGAACTTCGATGAATGATTTCCGCCAAGAGGCAGTGAACAAGTTCCGCGACTTCGCATCGCGCTTCACGGATTCGACCAGCGATCTTCGCACTCGCCTTCGTGATGTTCCGGCTAACAGCCGCGAAGTCTTCAACCGCGTCGACACGCACGCACGCTCGAATCCTTGGTTGCACATCGGACTCGCGGGCGCGGGTGCGCTTCTCTTGGGTTACGTTGTTGGCCGCAGTCTTTCGAAGGCGTCGTATTCCACACCTGTCGCCGGCGGCTACGATTTCGATCAAGCGATGGACGAGTAGTTCGTCCTCACAAGCTATGAAGAGTGAAAAAGAGAGACCGCAAGCGGTCTCTCTTTTTTTTAGACGGGCGCTACGATCGTTTTATTGTTGTCACCGGAAACGATAACGCCTTCGTCATCATAGGAGACTCCGTCGATATCATAGTTGCCCTGCACGTCGGGAATGGTTTGGAGATCCTTCGCGATCGGAAGCTTATCCGCGACGCTCAAGTTTGCATCGGCATTGCGGTAGCTCGAGAACCAACGGTAGGCGAGATATCCCGCGCCGATGGAGCCGACGGCCCAGGGGAGAAAAGACCAGCTTCTATTTGTCATTTGACCTTCCTTCGTATGTAAGTTCGCAAGTAAAGAAGCCCGAGTGTCGATTCCGGCATTCGGGCTTGAATGAACGATGATTCTCGTCATCGTTCGAGGGCTCTGAGATTCAGTGGCGGGAACTTCCCTTTGGGGCCGTCTTTTCCTGAGTTTTGCTCTCGCCCGTGAAGAACTCGCGCGCTTGTTCAAACAAGCTTTGATTAACCGTGAGTTCGTTTCGCACGTCTTTGACGCCAGGGATATGGTCAATGATGTCTTCAGCCATGCGTTTCGAACGACGATGATCGACGGAACCGCTTAAAGTCACCAGTCCTTCTTTGACGCTCACCTCGATCTCGCTTGCGTCGATTTCGGGGTGTCGCTCGAGGGCTTCACTGACTTCGTCCTTAATCCGGTCGTCAGAACGCTTCCACCCTTTGGGACCACGGCCCGCATGATTGACAGAAGTCCCGCGGCTTTGGGTTCCGAACGAGTCATAGTCCGTGTCGCTTCCGTAACCGCGCCCGAAGTCGTTGCGGGCATCCGAGGAGAAGTAGTCGTCACGCTCGTAACGTTCTGAATTGCGAACCACGGGACGGCTGTTGAAACCCGCACTGCGGATGTCTTCGTTGGCCGACCAGTCGCGGTTTCCGCCGCGTGAGTAATCGGTGCCGTAGCTCGTCTCGCGTGAAGATTCGCGCCCGCGACCGTAAGCACCGCCTGAGAAACGACGGTCGCCTTGCGTGAATTGATCCCAGTCGTTGGATTGCCCGTAGCTGCCGTAATCGGCGCCGCTTCGGAAACTTGCATCGTGATCGTAATCAGGACCAGAACCACGACCAGAGCCCGGATGATAATTGCGTTCGTAGTTACGATCATCATTTCGTCCCTGACGATTCTCGCGGCCGCCAAAATCACGTCCGTAATCTTGACCGAAATTGTCCCAGGAACGATCGCCGGATCGATCATCAGGACGTTCTCTGCCACCGAAATCACGGCGGTTGTTTCGATTCCAATTGTTATCGTTGGCCATGCAATTCTCCTTCGTTGCAAAACCCTCTCGGACCTTGAGGGACGCTAACATTGGGGCCATGGGAGCGGGTTTAGAATCCTTCAAGCGTTTTTGACTTTGGCGTAGCAAAAGGGACGAATGCGCACGATCCAACGGACTTTCAACGCCGTCTTTGTTCGACTCTTTAAACATATGATCGAGCGCATCCGCTACACTGGCGGCGTCCCAACAATTATTGTTGGGTGGAGGGGTAAACGTGGCAAAGGCAAGTTTTCGCGACCGCACGGAAGCGGGACGCATGCTCGCAGATCGAATTGGGGGACTTCATCTCGTTAAACCCTTGGTTTTCGCGGTTCCCAAGGGGGGAATTCCGGTCGCGCGTCAGGTCGCGGCTCGACTCAACACGACGCTCGATGTGACACCTGGTCCGGAGATTGAGACGCGCGAGTCGCGCGAATTCTCGTCCGTCACCGCGGATGCCATTTCGGCGAAAGGAAAGTTCGACAAAACACTGGACGATTTCGGTGATCACGAACTCGTCATCGTGGATGACGTCATTGCCAATGGCGCGGCGGCGATTTCGGCGATTCGCGTTTTCAGAAAACTCGGAGCCGCACGAATCTTGGTCGCGGCACCGGTGGTCTCGCATGAGGCGATGGCTCGACTCTTAGCGATCGACAATGTCGAAGTGGCGGCCATTCACGTGCTTGAATCCATCGAGGCAGTGTCTGATTTCTTCGGCGATGATGAAGAGACGATCACGGATGACGACATTCTCGAAGTGAAAGCTGAAGCCCACCGTTGTCGTGCGGAGGGCAGAAGCGAAACGAAGTGGGTGGAGATTTCGTTCGGAGACCAAATTTTACGGGCGAAGTGGCGATCGTCGAAAACGATCTGCGGCGTCGTTCTTCTTTTGAATACCGATCGTGAAGATCAAGAAAGTCATAGCGCGATCCAAGCGGCCGCGACCAGATTCGAAGAGGGGGGCTTGGGTACCTTGAGCGTCACGATCGAGGGCGCGGGAGACGATATCAATGTTCTCTCGCACCGGGTGAGACAGATCACGAATTGGCTCGAAGAGTTCGGACCGGCGAAGAACTTACCACTCGGTTACTTCGGCGTCGGCACGGGTGGTGCCGCCATGCTGGAAGCCGCAGCCGCAACGCCCGAGCGCGTGAAGGCTTTAGTTTCCTACGAAGCGCCGATGGGTCTAGCCCGCGACTTCGTGGCTCTCATTCACGCACCGACATTGTTGGTCGTGAAGAGCGAGAACAGTCCTTTGATGGAGGCAAACCGTTTGGCGCACGAAACGATTCTGGTCGAGAATTCGCTCGTTTCGCTCTCGGACTTTCCCGAAGGAATCGGCTCGGTCGCCGAGAGTTGGATGAGACGATACCTTGCGATTGGACCCACGGGCAGAAAGACGCGGCCTTCACAGACGATTCCGCCCCTCGGGATTTCGTCGGTCGACTGAGGTCTTCCTTAGAACTGCACCGGGCTCGGATCGGCGAGTTCAGGCACGGGCACGCGGTCGAGAGGATCGACCGCGCTGGTTCGATCAAAGTGGATGACGCCGTCGAACTGTTCTGCGAGTCGCGCATGGAAATAGTGACTGAAGCGTTCGGTTTCGGGCGCGTAGATCACGCCGATCGCGCGCTCGAGCCTTGACTCATTGAGTGGCTCTCGGACAGAGTCCCGTGTGAGATCTAAATAAAAATCATTGAGGCCTGTTCGATGGAAGAGACCCTCAAAGCTTTCCGGGAGGGCGGGATTGACGTTTCTCAACTCGGGCGGCTCGTCCCATTCACGGGCCGCCATCACGGTTCCCTCGAAAGTCGTGAAGCCCAGGTTGAAAGTCTTCTCCGGGTGCATCTCCCGCAGAAGCTGACCGATATTCCATTGGCCGCGTTTGCCCATCTCCGTCGCTCTGTCGTCGCCGACATGCGAGTTGTGCGCCCAAACGATAATCTTGGGATTGCGGCCGCGACTTTCCAAATGCTTGAGAATGTGATCGACGGTCGAAGCCATATGGCGATCGCGCACGTTCCAGGTGTTCACGACGGGACTGAAGAGGTTTCGGTAGTAGCTCTCGGCATTTCGCACGAGTTCCGCATGCCTTTGGGCGTAGAAGAGTTCATCTTCATGGAGGGTGCCCGCGTGGACTCTCAAATCTCCCTTCGTGATCTTCGAGCTAAAGAGAAGCTTCGCGGCTTCGATCGCGGCGCTCTCGCAAGATTCCTGCGCCTCGATGCGAACGAGTCGGCCGTAGCGTACGGGATCACCGCCGGCATGATCGAAACACGAGTAAAGCTCCCGCGCGTGCCGTGCCGATGCGTAGTCGATGCGCTCCAGGTAGCGGATGACTTCGCCCATCGATCGATAGAGGCTGTAGAGGTCAATCCCGAAGAGGCTCACCTGGTGCGCGGTTTTCTCCTTGGAGTTATGGAGGTTGAGCCATTCGACGAGTCTCAGGAACTCCGAATTCCGCCACATCCACATCGGAAACCGCTGAAAGGCCGAAAACGTCTCCATGATGTGAGACTCGTCGTGGTCGCGTAGGATGAACGAGTTCAGCGCGAGGGCGTCTGGCCAGTCGGCTTCGATCGCCAAGGCGGAGAAGCCTTTCTCCTCGATCAGGCGCTGAGTCAGTTCGGCGCGTGCCTTGTAGAACTCATGAGTTCCGTGCGTTGCTTCACCCATCAACACGATGGATCGATCACCGATCTGAGTGAGAATGGGGTCCCAGTCACTCACGGAAGAGATGAGCGGGTGCGCCTCGTCTTGGATCAGCGAAATGACATCGTTTTGTGTTTTGCTCGTTCCGCCCATGATGCCCCCTTCGGCTGAGGACAACGATAGCAACAAGCCGTCGGTGAAATCTCAAGATGACGTGAATTGGCTTTGAAATTCCCTTCGAACCTCCTCGAGCCTTTCGGAAATTTGATCGGGAGTGAGGTCAGTATTGCGGGCGAGATCGGAAGTTAACAGCCGACGTTCGAAGCGAGATCTTGCCAGAAAGCGATACGAGAGCATGAGAATAAAGATAAACAGGAGTCCCGCCCAGCTCAGAAAAGAGAGCGCAGCACCGGTCATCCAGAGTTGCCGCCGGGCTCTCTGAGTTTCCGAAATTGCTTCCGCCTCGTTCCACTTGACCAGCCGGTCTTGGCTTTCCGACCAGTAAAGACCGGCCTTCTGAAGATTCGTGTTGAGAGTGCGTAGCTCCTCTCTCGCTCGAAAACGAGACCAGAGGAAAACGAAAACGCAGGTGAGCCCGAGGCTCACCACGAAACCGACGACGTAGAAGGCGGCGAGTTCTGGCATAGGCCTTCAAGTTTAGTCGACGAAGTCGTTTCCGTCTCCGGAATTTTGATCGGCACGAATCGCCTGCAAGATTCCGAGGGCGGTATTCTCGGGGAGTCGCTTCACTCGCTCCTCGATGGCCTTGCGATTTTTGCGGACGAGATCACTATTACCCTCGATGATGTAGCCACCGAAATCATACGGGAATGAAACCTCGAGGAGTTCAACGAACTCATCGACCTGTGCGGGCTTGAGCTCTCCGGTTTTGCTTAAGCGTAAGTTGGCGACCGACTGCGAAGCTTCTTCGAGAAGTTTCAGCGACGCCTGCTTCACATTCGATGGGAGTTGACGGAACTTCGCTTGCGCCGCCCTCACTTTCTCGCAACCTTGGCAATCCACCTGCGCTTTCGCACCCTGGGCGCTCATGGCAAACGTCGCGATCATGATGAGGCTCAAGAATTTCATCTGCTTCATTTCTTTCATCCTTTCGGCGGCAGGTAAA